>JAABUP010001651.1_pt1 | contig 46410 bp, 60 predicted proteins | sample 5559201 | NCBI WGS metagenome assembly JAABUP01 (sample SAMN10711887, study PRJNA513373) | rock metagenome | isolation source: Antarctica rocks | place: Antarctica
TGGAAGAGCATGTCCATTGACAATATTGACTTCAGAATTTTGAGGCACACTTCAGCCATAGTCAGGCCAGTTCCCGCATATATCGCGCATACCCCGTACATACGGTGTAAGCACTGGGTATTTCTGTATGTATGTATGATGAATTACGGTCAAACATCAGGTTTTCCAGAAACCCTTGGCTTCATTCGGCCAATCGGTACAGGGGCCCTCTGGTCTCGGTCGGGCCGAAAGCCTTTCGGTGCCTTTCGGCAGCCGAAGCTTTCGGTGTTCGGCCCGTACACTGACAACCACGGAATGAGGGATACCACAGGTCAGTGTCGCTTTTCTGCTTTATGCTTCCTGCCTTGACGCTTTTTCTTGCGGTGAAGCATTGCGCGTAACGAGGAAGCCCGCGAGACGCCTAAAGGCCGTGCGTTTGTTGTTGTATTGGACCAGCTAGTTGACTGCCTCCTACGATTCCGGTCAACGGATACCGAAGACGGAGGCTGCTGTCCACACCTGTCGCAGTCATTGCACGATGCCGCTGACGCCACAAGCAGTGGCAATGTAGATTCCGTTTACGTCGCTAGGAGGCTGCTGCCACGAACGCAGTTAAGTGACAGCGTTGTCTGCGGTGCCGTGCTGGCTGCGGTGCTGATAAAGTAGCGATGACATAAAACGGTTGGCATGAGAAGAGGCAGATGAGTCATCCGCATTTGTTGCAGCATGCATTGAGTTGTTGGCTAGCACCTTCATGCCTACGCATATGCCACAGAGTGGATGTGGTGCACTTGCAAAGGCATGGGTGTTGCACTTAAGAAATAACTTCAATGCTTACTGTACGTTTGAGCTATCATAGCACCCTACTAATGCTTGCATCAACACAATGGCGTCATCAAGATCACTGCACTGTTTCAGCAGCACTCATTGCAAACAGCATACAAGAAAGCACACAAACACAACCACAAACACCTTGGAAGGTATGATAAGCAGGGCTTGAACGCTTCAATCTATATCCACCATCAAAACAGTTTGATGGTCTACAATACTTGCTGGCAAATTCTGATTGCACTCAACTGACCGAACACTGCAAACAAACATGACACCTGACCTTGACTACAGTACACATTGTCTACACCAAGGTCTTCAGAATGTCCCTCTTTTGTGGCATTAGCCTGGGACCTGATGTTACCCTCTGTGACCCTGCAGTACTCTGGGTACCATTTGATGCTCCCAAAACAACCCCTGCTCCTGCCATGACATTGATGCTCACAGGTCCCTGCAGAAACAGCACTTTGCATGAGACCATGCCAGAGTCAGTCTGACTGGATATGAGGGGGAAACAAGCAACATGGTAGGGCAGAGACACTGTTGGTGAGCTGGCTAGGCGAGTGCGAAGGATGCGTGGTCCCATGACTCCAGAAGCATGATGCTGAAGCAAGATGATCTCAGGATCAGGTCATAAGAATTGGTCAACAGGGCTGCATGTGACAGCAGTCATGCCGTTGTCACTGCTCACGCACCATCCAAATGGCCAAGAGTCAAGCCAGAGGCAAGCAGCATTTCTGTTGGCAAGGCAACCCCGCATGACGCATGTATCTTACAATAAAGGGGCAGACTGCTGTCTTGGCCTTGTCTGCAGCAAACGTGCATTCAGCTGCACATTGGAAATGTCAAAATTGGCCGGTACCTGGAGACCGTTTTCTTTGGATGTCTCCTCATAGGCAGCATGGAGCTTGAACCAGGGATGGTTGATAGCCTCCTTTGCAGTGATGCGTTTGGCCGGGTCCCTCTGCAACAAGCCTTTCAGCAGGTGCAACCCCTCCGGTGACATCTCTAGGAAGGCTCCAAAGTCAAAGGGGATGTTCTCCATTGTGACTGCACGCATGACATCATCTAGAGTGCTTGACCGGCACTCATCCATGCTCTCCCTACAACCCACAACCATTACGCATCAGACAATATGCTACTGTATTGTTGAACAGTCAGTCGCGCTGTATTGCAAACACAGCTGCAAACAATTTGCAAACACATCATCCACTTGTTCAGGATCACCGCTCCTGGCAGGCAGAGTGCATGGCTGGCTGGCAAACAGGGCTGCTGGTGCTTGTGCAGAGTGTGTTGCAGCATATGCATGTGCTGCTGCTTGCAAACACAGCAGCAGTGTGGTATGTCATGGCCACATAGCTTATGTAACCGTCGCTGCTGTATGCTTGCTCTGTGAGTGAAAGCAGACAATGCCAATCACTAGCCATGAGGAAGTGTACCTGTATGCAAGAATACTGGCTGCATGGGCACTCAGAAGCACACATATTAGAAGTAAAGTGCATTGCAATGGCACCGATGTGTTGTATGCACATCAGCAGTCCAAAACTATGCTTGCTCTATATGCATATGACTTTGCCCTGGATAAGGCCCTAGATGAAGACTCAAGATGGTTTGTTGATGGTGCGCCAATGATTGGCCATTTTCATGCACAACAAATACCATCCTTATGACATGTACCAGGAGGGAAAAGGTAAAACTGCGGTGTGAACACTGCAAAACTTTGCTCAGTATTGCGGGCATGTATCAGTGTGTTGTGCTAGCGTAGCAGATGCAGTGCAATGAGGCAGCCGACTTGCAGCAGTGAGTGCTGACCAGAAGGGGAAGCGGTTGGAGATGAAATGGTAGAGCATCATGCCCAGGCTCCACATGTCTGCCTGCACCCCGTACTCCCTCCGAAACACCTCAGGTGCCATGTACACTGGAGTCCCTGCCCTGCAGTGCATACATGCAATCCTGTCTAGCTCTGCTGCTATCCATAGCTACTCCCATTGAAAACATTGGCTACTCTTGAACAGACAAAGCTGCACTAAGTGCATATAAGCTTGGCAGAAGAACATGAGCATGCTGCCTGTGCAGTCAGGCTTTTTGGGCCAACAGGTTGATTGCTGCTGGTGTGTGACTTTCTGCAACTTAGCTGTTCAGTGCATGTTTTCCAGACAGTCTGTCAGGTGGAGTAATGACTGTCTACAGACACACAATGATGACATACCTCTTGGTCAAGGGCTTGTCTGGGCTGACGACCTGACTACAGCCAAAGTCAATTGACTTGACCCATGCACCATTGCCAGAAGCCTGCTCGATGGCTGCAGTGGACCCCTTCTTCAGAGGGTTTTTGAGCAGGAAGTTGGCAGGCTTGATGTCACCATGGATTGTGTTGGCCTCATGACACACAGCAATGGCCTGCACAGCAGCTATGCATTAGCCACAGGCTGAGCACATGCTGTCCAGTGAGAACGCTTGCTGATTTGTTGTGAAGGCACAGCATTGTACTGGTTACACACTGGAACTGCGGGCGCATGTACGCCAGGTTAGTCCAGCTGAATGTAGATCGAGTCATATCTGCATGCACTTTGTCTGGCCAGGCATGCTGCCAAAGCGTTTGCATGCATCAAGCAATGGCTCAAAAATACCAACGTGATGCTGCAATGATGAAAAGGCGACATGCTGTTGCATGCCAGCCGGCCACTTTGGACTTTCACAGCAAAGCACACATTCAAAACACTGAAGGAGAGCACAACAAACAGACTGGCTTCAGTAAGTTGTATCAACTAAGGTGCAGCCTGCAGCTGAGTCACCAATGACTTGTATGCAGTTGAACATTGAAAATCATTACCTGTAGGCATTGGAACATCACCAAGGCACATTCCCTCTCAGAAAGCTGCCCATGAGCCTGCAGTAACATTCAAACAAGGTCAGCCATCATTGCACAGCTCATGCTGCCTTGCTGCACATCACTGGCTACACTCTAACCAAATGTAGACTCAACTGCAATACAAGTTACATGGTCCAAGCCAAACAGCCACATAACGCAGTGCAGTTTGTCTGCCAAAGTGCTGCGCTTTCAGCCGGTTGATGACCTAGCCAGAAGACAACATGATCAGACAGTAGCTTACATCTAGCAAGTGGTCAAGGTCTCCTCCGCTGCAGTGCTCCATTACAAGGTAAGCAAAACCATCATCCTCAAACTTTGCTTGCAGCTTGACAATGTGTTCACAGTCTGCAAGACGGTTCAGCTGCTCCACTTCACGCTGCAACTTGGCCAAGGTCTTGTCCTTGGTCTGCTTTGCACGTGTTTTTGACATTATCTTTACTGCAACCTGCTGACCAGTGGCTCGGTGAATGGCTAGATGTACTGTGCCGAATGCTCCTGATCCAATGCACTTCCCCAGCAAATACTCCTGCTTGAAATTTGTGGGCCAGCGCAGATCCTTGCCGAGTATAGGTGCTGCAGGCGCAATCACAGCTGCAGAGCTGCTTGCGTGGGGCCCGACCTCCATCCATGGTGGAGTTGGCGTGCACATCGCCGGCGCACTGGCCACAAAGCTGTTGACTCGAGATCGAGGCTGCGGGCTGGCGCTCCGGGCGTGAGGGCTACCACCAAGCTGAGCTGCGGATAACGGGCTGCGATGGGTTTGAGGCAGGGTCAAAGAGCCTGAGCTCCGCTGCACCTGACAGTTCAACATCAGTGCCCTGTCCATTGAGTGCGTCAGAATGCCGGTGTCGGAAAGGTGCTGGTGCGCGTAGTATCGCACGATCTTCTCAACTCTTCAGCGAAGCAGGAACCTCAGGTGCGACGTTGGACGTTCGCTTTAGCACAGTCTGCCTTTGTCCTCTTTGCTTCTCAAGGCGCAAGCTTGACGCAACCTGAAGCCTTTAACCCGAAACGATGGCGATCTTACGCGTGGCTCCCTGGAGAGGAAGAAGATTGCCTTGATCGTGAGGCTGCGTTGCGTGCTCTGTCTCTGGACAAATACCTCATTCTTGTACTGTTCACATCTCTTATTAAGAAAAGGTATGTCTCTTTGGCATACCTTTTGCCTGTCAGAGGCGTATCATCTAATGAAAGGAAGGTATGCAACAGATATGTAGTCAAGTGAACTTCATCATCTGAGGGCTAATATATCTGAGGGCTAATATATATATATATATATTAAGCCCTCGAGCTTGCAATGTGCTGGCCCTAGCAAAATGGCCAAGCACAATTGGCAATCCATGAGAACCAAGTCATGGCAGAAAGCGCTGCATGCGCCTACCAGAAACAAATAGCTGATGGTACCGCCTATGCTTGCCAAAAGGCTGAAACCAATGACAGTATTTGCAAGCAACAACTCCAGCAGTTGCGGCTGCTCTAGGACAATGCAGGGCATAGTCATGGGTGCCAAATTATGATGCAGGGCTTCCATAACTGTACCAACCTCCATAGCAGGGACAATATCACTATCATGAAGCCTGGACTGCAAGCAAGTAGCTATGGAGCCAGAAAAGTTCTTGGCACCTTGCCAGCCACAATAAGCATGATTAAGATTGTCAAGCAAGATGGTGTGGAAAAGCGACCCAACAGGACTAGCAGCTGTGTTGTTCCAAAATTCATGAGTCTGCCGCTGGCAAAACCCCTGCAGAGCTTGACAAGGCGCTGTACCATGATACTGGCATGTAGTCTACTGATTGCCTCACTTACTGAGAGTGGCCTGTAGTTGGCCGTGTCTGTGGCATTGCCGTGCTTGAGGACTGGAGTGACCAAGAAGGTATTCAAGGACCAAGGCGCCTGCTTTGTGCTGAAGGCGGCGTTGAACAGCACCACAAGGCAAGGCGCCAGGAGGTGAGCTGGTGCTGGGTCACCTGGGGTGGCCACAAGCTTGGCGTCATGCAACAGCTGTGAGGTACAGCTGTGCAGGGCCCCTGATCTGCCATTGTGCAGCTGTTGTAAAGAACTTCAACCTCAGCCATAGTGAGAGGCTGACTGAGGCTGTGCGCAGGGGCAGGGGGCTGTGGTGTGTGAGGAGCTGGCAGGTGGGTTGCAGCTGGGTCACTGTGCAAGACGTGCTGAGGAAGGACTCCCGGGCTGCTGGATCAGAGAGAGAGAGAGGCTTTACATTAGAGACAGCGCAGAGAGAGTTTACAGTGCTTTAGCCAGCCAACAAGTCTGATCACATACAGAAGAAGACACAGGTCAAATCTGGAGGAAATTAAGAGACCTTAGAACAAAATTGAAACCTGCAAGTGATCCTGTTGCGCAAAACAAGACCTCATGGTGTCGGTGTTCGTAACAAACAGAGGAGCATTCTGCTGCCTCCCTTGCTGGAGCGCTGGACATTCAAAATACATTGAGATGCAAAAAAGCAGAATGAGACACGATCAGGAATCTGGTATTTTGGCTGCAACTTAGTCCAGTACTCCGTTGTCGCGACTTGCTGAGACGATCATTGTAAGCAAACTGCTTGTCACAGGCAGCCAAGCTATCCAGTGGTCGACCAGTGCCTCCTTGGCATACCTGACCTTTTTCCTGTGGGAGTCAAGCTTCGTCAGATCGATTGCAAGAGTTGTCAACGCCAGCTTGCTGTGCGGAGCAATCTGGGAAAATGGTGAGATTTGCTGAACAGCTCATACATTAAGCAACAAAGTTGTTCATGGCAAAAATTGTTATAGGCACCGAAGCCGAAAAAGGCAAAAAAAACGAAGCAGCAGCTAGAGGAGGAGAGAAAGCAAGCTGAGGAAGCAGCACGCCTAGCTGAAGAAGGTACTCCCCACGCAACGTGTACAGAACAAGGCTTGCTGAATGGCCAGTTGCGGCGCCCAGCTTCTTTTCGGTTTTGTCGCAGTATTGCTGTCAAACTTTATCTTCCATAAGCAATCAAGCTTGCGGCACCAGCATACAATGGTACGGTACCTACACTGACGTGTTAGATGCCAATGTCAGATGCAAACATGTGGTGTGGCTGCAGAGCGGTTACGTTTGGAAGCAGAGGAGCAAGCAAGAAAGGCTGCTGAAGAGGAGAAGCGGCAGGAGCTCATACAGCTTCAGACAGAGCGTGAGGATGCTCGTCTTGCCAGTGAAAGGTAACAGCCCAAGTTTCAGTGCTGCAGCCCTACTGGCAGAAATCCTGGTTGCGTTTGTTCTTTGTGTTGTCTGTCTTCCAAACCTGCATACACAACTTGATCGCACTGTACAGCATGCAAAAGTTTCCACATAGACCGACAGCACTAAATTGTAATGTATAACACAACATGACAATGTCTCATCAAGCCTGTGTCAGCCAACGTCAGCAAAATCCCTGTCAATGTGGTACTCTGTTTACCAACAGCACTGCTTCTAGTAACTTGACCTCTATCAACATGTCATAGCCAGTGTGCTGACTGGAATGAATATCGCAATCTCCCCTTTTTGCAGGCAACAGCTTGAGCCTACATTTGCTAACCTTGAGACCAGATGTGCACAGGTCAGTTATGTCAACCTGACATGCAATCATGCACTAAATCATGACATGCATGTTTTAGACCAGCATTGGGCAAGAAGAGGCCTGTACACTTCTGCAGAGTCATATATGAGTTGCTGGACTGCTGATGCACTTTCATCTTTGCCTGGTCATCTTGGTCATAGCCAGTCATGGTATTCAGGAGCTATCCCATCAGCATGTCACCGCAGCACATGTAGCAATTTGCGTGCTTGTGTGATAAGCTTAAGTGTTTGCTGTGTTTGCGCTGTGTTCAGCTGAATATCACCTTTCATGCAATGAGCTTTTGAAGCATGTTGCAGGAGCGCAAATTGCAGCAGCAAGCTGAAGACTGGGAGAGGTATCTGTCATGCACGCATCTGCCAGATGTCAGGGATGCTGCTGGACTGCATGCCTACTTTGCAGAAGCTGCAACCAGACAGCACAAGGACATTGACTCTGTCTTGCGCACCTGTCAGGTGATCATCGCTTATGTTCCTTACCTTGTGCTGTAGCATGACCCTCACACAGCTGAGACTCATTGCCTTGTGCACAAGGTTGTGCATGTACATGCCATTTGTGCAATGCCTCTAGAAAATCCTTCGACGCAGAAGGCATTCTCAGCAGACGCTGCAGTTGTGCCTTCAATAGTGTACAAGCTTCCGGCCTTGGAAGTTGCCCAAGTCAGCTGCCTGTCTTGCATCAGGCTGACCACCAGGAAGCTGCATGATAGCTGCAGCAGAGCATTCCAGCTGTCATCTTCCCAGCTGCATAAGCTTATTAGCAGCATGCTTTGCCTAATTTAGGTGTTGACAGCAACCAGCACCTTACCTACGTTTGCATTCCCTGTCATGCGTTTGGACTGTGTTAGGCTCAAAACCATTTCAGTCTAGGAGTGCCCAGACTCTGAGCAACTGGTCAGGTCAGCCAGAACATCTGTGTGCATTTGAGCTCCTTGATTTTACTTGGCACCACAAACTTAAGACAGACAACTGCAGCATCAATGACATGCATGTTGTCAGCAGGAAGAGAACATTCAATACGCACTTGTATGTGCATAATGGATGTTCTCTTCCCGCTGACAACATGTTGGTCAGCAATGTTAGCAGGTGCACCTTGCTAAACCTTAGGAAGGTGATGCACAACTGCAGCAGCACTATCAGAAAGACACTTAATAGCGTGATCATCGCAACTGCTGTTCATTTTGGTTTGGTGTGTGCAGGAGCACTACACGCTGATTCGGCAATGTCAGCAGGTGCACCTTGCTGCACTCCAGAAGGGGGACACAGGCCTGCAGCAGCACTGCCAGAAATGCGTGCAGCAGTGGCAGACTGTCATGGAAGATGCCATTGATGCTCAGACTGCCTCCATCCTTCAGGTGAAAAGCGTAGTCATGCATCGTTTGCATGCCTGCAAGGCTGTAAAAACAAGCGTGAAGGATATGATCAGTCATCTGAAGATAAAAGGCAATTGCTGAAAGGCAGTCAATGTGCTTAGTCCAAGCTATCAGCATATCAGCAGCTGCATGTCACTTGCACTGTGGTCTATTTTGTGACACCCCCCATCATCCCAGGATGTAGCTGTCAGTACTGGCTATGCTCCATAAGGTTCCATGCTGCCATGCTGTGCATCAAGAGCCTTTAGGGCTTCAGACGTTCACGAGATGTTGCAATGCTTGATGAGCACCCAACTGCCATCATGCCATAGTCTGTGCAACATTACTGCTGTGCCAATGTGCAGAACCCGGAGGAGCACCAAGATGAGGCAGGAGGAATGCAAGTTTGCAGCCAGACCAGCATGCTTAAGTACGGATTATGGGTCAACACCAGCAAGAACCCTCGGCTCAAGACTGTTGATTTCCCACAACTGGGCATCAGCCTTGAGGTCAGACTACCCCAACATGTTAGCACACATTCAATGTGACCCAATGCATTATCATGACTGGGTCTGGCTGCGGTCATACAGGCAAGCTGATAGCGCTGACAGCAAGCTGCTTGCATAAGCATGCCGAATGCTAGCGCCACTCCTGCTGCTGATTGCTGCTGCTGCTGCTGTCCTGGTGCTAATGCTCGCCCAGGCGGCTGGACGCCATGCTGCGCGTCATCAAGCTGATCATGTTTGGATCACCCTTGACATTCATCATCAGAAAACAACCGGCAACACAGCTTGTCGCCCAAACATCAGGCGTACAGCAGTCACGCTGACATATGCTAGTATATGTCGACTGAATGTCTGACCTCAGGGCACAATATAGTTTCTGACATCAGGCATGCTTATGCAAGTGTACATGACGTGTGAGGAAAACAGACTGCACAATACCATTTCCAGCATATGTGCATCTGACTGTGCAGATTCCCAAGCTGATAGCTCTGGCATCAGTGGCCTTGAGGGTACAATGGCGAGAGTGTGATGAGCACCTGGAGCAGTGCACCACAGACTTCATGGCAGTAGGGGGAATCCTGCACTTGGACATTCTCAGTCTGCCTGTCCCATCCAACAAGGCCAATGGCTGGACCCTTCGCCCAGTCACACACGACAGCTTAGTCATCCACAGGTCTGCCCTTCAACAACAGGGTGGAGGGCAATTCTGTGTTAGTGGTCTGAGTTTGCTCTGCCAGTTGAAGCAGTCCTGCTGAGCTTGATCACCCAGGAGATCCAGAATCTGCTGCATGTTTGCACTTTGTGTTTATGTTGCCGTGCAAACAGTGTTGAACAACAGTGTGATTAGAGTGCAATTTTCTCTTGTCTGTCAATGCAAGCGACAGCCAGCAGCACACTCGTTTGGAGGACAGTCATGGCTGCTAAGCTTTCCCATTTTCTGCCCTTCCTGACCTTGTCTCTGAAGGGAAACAACACGTTTATATGAAGGCTCCTTTTTCAGTGTCATGTGAGTGTGATGGACTTGTCCTTCCAAGTTTGTATACTTTTATATTCCAGTCTATCTTTAGCAGCTCCTCAATGCCGATCATAGGGCGTGAATCTGCATTGAGAGACTTGCTCACTCTTCTTTTGTTCTGCAGGCTAGCATATCCTACGCCCCCTGCTGGTGCCGATGCAGAGACCTGGGTCCCTGAGGAGGAGCCCCAACCCATAGGAATCTCAATCAGCCTACCCCAAGGCAGCATTCTACCCTCCACCAACCTGCAAGCAGCGTTTTGGGACCATAAGCATAGCCTGTGGAGCACAGCTGACATGAGCAGCGTGACTGTTACCGATGATTTTGGAGTAGTTGCTTTTCAGAGCAAGGCCATTGGGTGCTTGGCAGTAGTGCAGAAACGCACAGGGCTGCTGCCCTACCAGGAGTGGCATGTGCGCCCTGCTGGAGGGCGGTATGGGGCACAGGCTATGGTGGGCCTACAAACGGGTATGCACCCTTCAAGCGTATTCAAGCTTGAGTGATGAGCTTCAGCTGAGGACAAGCAGGTCACTCTTAGCTGAGGATAGCCGTGTGCTGTCTGGCGCACCACACTTATGCTGCTGGAATAGGCCATTAGCCTCATGAAACAAATTGCTGAGCTGCTTCTGTCTTACTTGTTTCCAGCTTTAAGCTTCGCACCATCAGCCAGACCTCTCTGATTTGCAGGAACCTGCTATTGCAGCTAGTAGTGCCACACTGTTGGGCAACATTTGTCTCTGTTAACATGTCTTCCTAAAATAGAAACGCCTGATACAAGTCCCTAGGCATTTCTGAGTTTAGAATTACACTATGAAAGGAGCATTGCTATAGGATAAGTTATGTGTCTGTATCCCACAGAGCTATTATTGACACTGAATAAAGTATCAAGCTGGCCGCTGCTTTTGCCCATTCAGCATCGCCGTCTCCAGTCACTCAAGCTTGGCTGTGTCATGCTGCAGGCAATCCAGACATCAGCCTGACATTCAAGGTCACAAAAGAAGGCATTGAGCTGGTTGAGCCCCGGCTGCCAAGGTTAGTAGGCGTCAGAGGGCGTAGCTTTGCGGCGTCGGTGCTGCTGTTTGAGCTGATGCAGCGAGGGCTGTACCTTACTCCTCAAGCCAGGGATGCTGGTCCTGCTGATCTAGCTCTGAAGGTAGGCTGGCTTGAGAAGTCTCGGTTGTTTGATGAAGACCAGAGCGCAGCCCTATTGACTAGGACTGTATGGCAACTGAGTTCATGCCCAATGAGTGTTTTTCTCTTATCTTGTGTTGATGGGGGTGATATGGATCGTGAGCTGTGAACAGAGCTACCAAGCACTGCATTATTGCCACAGTTATACAAGCTATGCTGGCATGTGCACGGCAAGCTTCTGCGGATTCTGAGTGCCAAAACAGGACATTTTCTGGGAGACATCTGTCTGGTTTGGCTGAATGAATAGCGCAACATTTGGCAAGCCCTGATCACCAGCAGCTGCAAGCACAGCAGCTCCAGCTTGGGTCAGAAAGATACATTGAGCAAACACACATTTTTGCTTGCCAAAAGTTGGTCAGACAGCAACTTTTAGTTTGTTTTTGGTCATGCAAATCCTGGCTGCAGGCACTGTGGTGCACACATAAATCATATGGTGACGAGCACAGCTGGTGGATGCAAAAACCAGCTTGTATGGTGCATGCTTGCACATAGCATGCAATGCACGCTTTGCAGGAGGCAAATGTGGCAATGGCCATGTGTCAGGACATGGCCTTGCTGGGCTCCACCCATTTGATCAAGAACAGCAGATGGAACAGGGACCTGGGCTCCCAGGTCTGCCTATGCCGCATCTCTCAGGTGAGCTGCTCTTTGTGATGAGCCTGCCTATGACACTTAAAAATGTGTTCAAGTTGCTTGACTCACTGCAGGAAACACCATGCAACATACACATGGCAAAAAGCTTTCACTGGTACAAAGCCACTGATAAGCAGTCAGCAGCTTTGCTGCCTGTCTGATGGGTATCATCTGCTGATGCCTCGCACACTGTGCAATGTGGTGTGAGCACCATACACGGGACATACACAGCCATCACAACTTCAGCAGTACCAGGCCAGGTTAGCAGAAATACTGCCAGAGCCCATCTCCTTGCTCCAGGCCAGAGCCTAGCCTACATCAACAAGCCTGCAAATAGCTGAGTTGTGCAATTGTCACCAGCAAATATTGTACACAGCAAACATTGTCAACAATAAATATTAGGAGCTGTGTAGGTGAATGACTGGGACGAGGGAGGCAGAATAGAGGTGAGGCATGTGAACCGCATCTTCAGCAAGGAGCACCGCTCAGGGCCCCACCAAGTGCTGGCTCTCATGCGCAGGTCGCCTCCAAGTCTCACATGCACATGTATAACATCACCTGCCTTGCAAGTGGGCTCGTGGCAAGCTATTCTGTAGCAGTCCCATTGTGGTAGTTCCATTGTAGCATTTCCATTGTAGCATACCCATGATAGCATTCCCATGGTAGCAGTCCCATGGTAGCACTCCCATGTAGCAGTGCCGGGGATGGAGGTCACAGCCTCTGGAGGCTACCACAGCTCTGGCGGAGTCCAGTTCAGTGAGTTCATATGTTCCCAGAAGTCCTGCAGTCAGCTGCTTGAACACATGTTGTATGCCATCTTTCTCTCGTCATTGCTGTCAAGTCTGGGGGTGTTGACGGGACCTGCAAGGGGTGGGAGGCCTGCTGTGCATGGGCAGTCTCTACCTTTCACTTTAGCAAAAAAGCAGGCGCTTTCCATGTCTTACCTTTGTGTGTCATGCCAGGGGATTGAAAGGAGTTGCATTGACAGATGCCCTGGATAAGAGGGCATCTTGTCCGACGCTGCCCCAGTATGGCAGCCCAGAGTACGACAACACCTTCTTAGACAGGCTGCACGCAAGCATACCAGCCTTACTGTCAGCTTCTGCTGCTCAGGATATGCAAGAAGCTGCTGAGACTGTGCCTGCAACCTTGGAGGTATGGCAAGACTGTCATGTGTTTTTGCCCACCTTTCAGGAAATTGTCTGGAGAAGGCAACATATATTAGAAGCTGTAGTTCATGCACTCAATATGACCAAGCGATATGCATGGATGCATCCAGGAAGTGGTGTGCATGTGTCACGAAACTTGTGCATGCCAGTGCTGTTTATGGCATGTCTATGCTTCTACATGTACCAACAAGTCTATGAGCACATAGAGGCTTTAGCAGATGCTGTTGACCTTTGCACTGGCCCATCATCATCACATCACCACAGCCAGTGAATAGTTCAGCATTCAGTCTGATGCATGCATATCATCTGCTGACTAATATAAATTGTTGAAAGCTTGCATGGGTATTGTTTCACTCTGAAAGTTTTGCCTGGCGTGTGTTTCTGGAGCTATTCACAAATGAGGAAATCCTGTATTTGGTGACAGGAGAGCAACACAGCTGATGCAGCGCCCAACGCTGTAAGCACTGCTGAGAGTCCTGCAGCTGCAGCGTCTTTTGTAGACTCAACCATGCTTCATGATGTTGAGCCAATGTTCATGCGCAACTTGGCTGAGCTCCTTGATGGTCTGGGTGTGTTCAGCTGCTGAGACAGAAGCCTTGACCAAAAGCGTAGTGAGCCATTGTGTTGCCATTTCTGGTCATGACAAAGCATCTTAAACAAGCTTGTACAAAGTTTGCATAGGCTGTTGTTTGCTTTGCTTGCTTATACTCATAGAGCCACATGTAGTCATAGCTGTATGTGCTGCTACTCACACACTTAGCATCATCAGTCCTGGACAGTTTGCTGTTTTAAAAACAGTGTTTTTGTGAGCACTCTATGTAAACAGTAAAGCTTTTCCCATCTGTTGCACAGTTGGATTTCCACGCACAGTGACAATTTCTTGACAATTTGCTGATGATGTTTTTGTTTGTCTGTCATTCTTTGTCTGTTTCCTTTTCTGACGAAAGACTGCAATTTAGTCAAATGGGCTAGCTGGCCCCCAACGACTTGGAAATCTTTGACAGACTAACTGGCTTCTTTCGGCTTCCTCCAGCCGAAACCTCCTACATGTAGCTACAGGCATTCGTGCAGGCAACCTCGAGCCTGCACATACCGTCAAGTTTTGCCTTGTTCTCCGGTTGGACGGTAGTGCAGGCCAATTGTCGTCCCCTTTGCTCGTTGGCAAGGTAAGCAGATCAAGTCTTCCGTATCAGTAGGCTGTCCAGCTTTCAGTATAAACGCCGGCAAACACCGTAAAGTCTGATAAGGTCACCATGCGAGCGCGGAAAGGTTCGTTGACGGGCTATTCTGTAACTTGCCTGTGGTCCTATCGCACTTACAGCCTGTTGTCATCTCGTTATGTAAGCATTCTGGTAGGGGAAAAATTTCTGGCACGCCATGCTGCTCGAAATGCCGTCTGCTGTATCGAACGACAGCACCGCCTGTCGTGTTGACGGCTTTGTGCTAATATCTTTTGCCTGTGCAGGTCTGCTATACTCACAAGTGGTGAATCCACCACAAGCCTTCGAATGTTTGCAGACTGACAGTGCCAGTTTCCGGCGTCCTGCACAGCCCAGCAACAGCTTGGCAAGTATTACAGGTGCAGCAATCCAGTCCATATTCCAGCACCTGGAGGTGGCCTCTGCTGCTAGACTGGCCTCCACTTGCAAAGTATGCTTTGACGAGCATAGACACCAACGCGCAGACATATATAAGCGTGCTCATCATCAGCTCACCCCAGAAGTGACGTTTGACTTCAGTTGTGGAAATTGGTACTGCACGGGGGTGACAATCATTGTGCGCTGGGCAGACGAGGAGTTGCTGTTGCAAATGTACAGGATTGCCTTTCACAGAAAAGCTCTGCAAGAGTTTTGGAGCATTGTGTGGCCAGCTAACTTGCACAAGGTTGTCTGGACCGCTGCAATGAAGGTTGGTGAATATGATAGGCTGGCACACCATTGCACACACAACACGCAGATACCATTTTCTGCCGTATGGATTCATGTAGTCACTAGGTGCACAGAATATATGTCACCACTTCCAGATGCCTGGGGAATTGACGGTGCTCTTGACAAGGCTGTTATGGAAAGTTTAGGATCAGTATGTGAGCAGGTTTGTGTGTGGTTGTTGCCAATGCATCAAGATGTAGATGGAGGGCTTACTTACGGACAGCATCTCTCTCACCAAGTGACAACAAAAGATGCACACATCAGTGCAAATGCTCCAGATGACAATGACTCTGACATAGATGACCCTGAGATTGAATGGGATTTCTGGATTGATTGGATGCATGAGGTTCCATCTAAGCAAAATTCGTATGCGGAGCAAGATCAGATATTTGCTTGTGAACCAATTGGGCAGCTCAGGCGTAGAGAATACACGCGCAGGCCATCTTTTGTCAGGAGTAAGCAGTGCCGTGCCAACAGGCAGGCAGATAACAGGATCAAGCAACCTAGGAAGAGGCTAGGCAAGCATGGTACAGGAAAGCATAAGAGAGTGGGACTAGTGCAATGGGAAATGATGCTTGATCACGACATGTTTGTGTAGCTGCAAATCTCATACATCAAAGTTACCATAATCAATGTTTCAGTGTGTCCATCCTAAAGACGCAGAAGAGAGTTTCAATAACATTATGAGAAGGCAAGCATACAATTGAGCACACTGCGTCGCCTTATTGGCTATGAATACATATACTGCTTTCTTTGATAGATTGGATCTCAGGTACACATTGGCTACGATGCACTGATGTGCAAAGCCTGTATCATATATACTGCTTTGTAACAGACATAGCTGAATGGTCACTATATGCAAAGGCAACTTGACAGGCAGAAGTATATTGAGCAGCAATGGCTATGACTACAAGGCACAACACTTCTGTCATGTATGTCTGACTTGAGTTGTTGTGCCTTCCAACCATAGCCTTCTGTCTGTCAAGTTGCCTTGCGCATTCAAGGCACCAGCAACTACTTTAGTGCGAGTATTGGAGAGATCATCTGCAAGCCTGACACGTGTGGCAAATCATCAACCTGCATCCACAATATGCAAGTGATGGATTTTTGCTGAGTATTGTGGGTATGCCTGTTTACTGGTCCTTCCAAGTCACAACAGGTGACTCTGACTTGCGAGCTGCATCATGTCAGTGCAAACGGGAGCTCAAATGCTTTGCAGATGCATGGAGGTAACATTCAGCTCTCACATGCCAGGACCAATAAGGTAGAGCATCACAGGACAAACAGCTAGCACAGCTTGTACATACACGTTACTAGTATGCAACAGACACAACTGACAGGCAGACATACACAACAGAGGTGCACGCAGTCAAACCATTCCCTGTTAAGAAGCAATCAGCCAAGCAAAGTCAGCCAAGCAAAGTCAGCCAAGCAAAGTCAGCCAAGCAAGCACTAGTACTGCAAGCACCTGAGTGTGCCCGTATGTAGCATGTAACCCCAGCCTGCCTGCCACAGCTGTTGCGAGCCCCCCAGGTGCGCAAATGTATGACATTGCTCTGCGCCGGGACACGCAAGCCATGACCTGAGCTTGGAGCGCAGGCCACACTGAACCCAAGCTGGTGTTGATAAAGCTGTCTTCATTGCTAAGTGCATCTTTTAGCACAATTGCAAGGAGATAGGGGAGTGGCCGGTAGGGAGTGTTCAGATGGTGAACATTGACAGCACCTTCATCCTGCAGTTGAGCCAGGCAATGTGCAAATATGATACGCGCGTGCGCAAGGTCAAGATACATGTATGGTACATAAGGTGGTGCATATGAATGAAGTCTTGAAGGTGAGGGGCTCGTAAAGAGAGGAGGGCTGGCTGCAAACAAAAGCCATCATATGGCTCTACATCTGCATGTGCATGCTGCATGGCAATGTATGTGCATGTACACTGATCACACTTTGCAGCAAACCTTCACAAGTCAAAGCAACCAACAGCACAATTACTTTGACAGCCTGTCACCGCACACTTGATGTCTTCATGTGGTAATGCTGAAATGCACAAGTAGACTGTACCTGAGGAAGTTTGGCCAGCTCTTTGGCAGTGGTGATAGCATCCGAGAGGCCTCCAAGGCCGTCCACAAGGCCATGCTGAGGCCATGCTTGCCCTGACCAGACCCGCCCTCTTGCCAGCCTTCTCACCTTGGCAATGTCCATGTTGCGTCCTGCTGAAACATGCTCCAAGAAAGCTGCATATGTTCTGCAAAGCATGCGTTTGTCTGATAAGGTTAGGTTAAGGGTTAGACTTGATCTACCATTTTGCAAACTCAGCTGAACAGGACATATCATGCATGGCTCCTCTGTGCATGCAGTACTTGTGTAAGCACATTGAGTTGAGTCATTGCTCAAGGGTTCTGCAGCAAGATCTCAAATTGCTGAATTGCAGCTGACACCATAAGTGCATCATAGCAGCTTGTCAATGGCACAGGCGCTTGCAACAGAAGGTATGGCAAACAGATAACACTGTAGACAGCGTAGTGGGTGGGCATGCATCTCAGCACCAGAATCAGCAACATCCCATGCCAAATGTCAGACAAAAGCTAGGCTGATAATCCACTTACTGCTCAACATGACGGTCAATATTTTGATGCTGCTCAGGCGTCAAATCTGTGTAATCATCTGCAGCTGCAGCGTTTCTGCCAACGGACACAGAGTCCACATCAATGCCCCAATCCTTCAATCCCTGTCCCACCTTGAGTCTGCCCTGGGCAACCCCAATGCTGCCTGTGATGGTGCCCGGCTGCGCTATGATTCTGTCAGCAGCCACTGCAGGTCACGGTGTGAAGGTTGTGAGCAGGTCAGATTCTGTCAGGTCGCTTTGGGATCAAACCTTATGACACAAAGGACGACACTGTTATTCCAACACATCAGCTCGCCCATTACAGCTCATGAAAAGAGACTTGTTGTGGGACAAGAGCATGCAAACAACTTTGCTAGTAGTGTGACATCAGAGGTGCAAGCTATGCCCTTTGAATGCGTTGCGCATTGTACCGCACACATGTTGTCCTGAACCTCAGGACAGCCTAGCATGTGGGTATTTTTCTCTTGCGTGCAGGGCTTGTTCAGTCACCAACAAGCTGATTGTGCATCAAGTTTCACAAGCTGGGAGCAAAGCCTGGAGCTTCCCATGTGGCTGCTAGATGCAGCCAGGCATGCGCAGCAAGTCCTGGCGACACAGGCTGGGTGTTGATGGAGTAGGTGATCATGCTTATGGGATTTAGCCATCAGCTCAGGTGTGTCTTTGCATGCAGCTAGGCTGTGTGGTAGACTGTGCTTAGTGATTGGCAAGGAAAGACACGTGGCTTGGGATGAGTGACCTGATATAAGGTACCCCCCACTTGCTGCACAGTCGCCCATGGACACGACAACAGGTTTGCCAGCTTCCCTGAATCCCATCACCTCATGACATATTGCGTCAGAAGCAACGGCACACCCGCCTGTAGAAACAAAACACGCACTTGGCAACGTGACACCATCAAACAAATAACACGGGGTGTTGTCACCCTCCTGATGAGCTGTGTGAATGCTCAACATGTCTTGCCTGTTCAAATGGGCAAGTGGTGAGAGCCTGCAGCATCTGCAAACACTACAGTGATAAGAGTTCGTTGCTTGAACTATGTGCATGTATGCTGAGCAACATGTCCCTGTGCATTGGAAGTCAGACTTGTTTCAACAGTGGCAAAGTGCTCGCCAAGAAAGCTATGCGCTTAATGCCTTGATTTGACCAGACCAGGCCAATGCACTGCACAGAGTTGACAGCCATATATTTAGAGAGCAGATGCTTGGTTCAACCAGTGTTTTTATGATGCCACGGTGTTGCCTACCTGGGCAGTCAACCCTGAGCACCACGGCCTTGACCCTGTCACAAGCCTGCGCTGATTGCAACTGCTCGCACAACTCATTGCAGGCAATTCCTGTCTCCCCCTGACCCCTGTAGCTGTCTCGGCTAAATTTTCCCTACAGAAGTCACAGCACTTTCAAACAGGTGAGGCTGCTGTGCCGCGCCACGCTGACGTGTAACATGCCATTCAAACTGAACAGGTGCAGAATGCTGCCAAGCTATGGTCATGGCCTGCTGGCCTTGAGTATTCATGGACAGGCAGTTTGATCAATTGCATCATGACATGCATGCATCAACACCGCACAGCCCTTGATGTTGAAGGGCCTTGACAGCAGAGCAGTCCAGAACACACAAGCTCAATAGACAGGGAGTGCAGAACAGCATCTTACCTGCAGCAGTTATTACAGCAATCATAGGCTGCTCACATATATCTCCATGCCCTGCCTTCTCCCTTGCATGCTGTTTCTCACGCTCCATAGCCTCAATGCAAGTCTGCATGCTTATGATGTGGCATCCTGTGCTTTGGATGTTGAAGTTGCCAAATCTGGATGTAATGTAAGCATTGCCAGGGGGCACTGGTCTTGCCTCTTCCACCTTCGCTATCCTCTGAAAATCCTCAATGCTGTCCGCCTGAACTATGGCCTTGGGTTGTTTCTTGTGTCAGAGCACAGCACAGCATAGCACATGAGCACAGCACATGAGCACAGCACAGCACAGCACAGCACAGCACAGCACAGCACAGCACAGCACAGCACAGCACAGCACAGCACAGCACAGCACAGCACAGCCCAGCGCAGCACAGCGCAGCGCAAATAGCTGTCGATGCCTTTAGGCAGGTACCCGTGAAATCACAAATATGGCAGCCTTGATGAGCGATTGCTGGTACATATACTTCATTTTGTCAAGTGTACATGGAGACCTGTTTGCTTGTGCCAGCCAGCCGGCTGCATGTGTGCTACAAATTTAATAATCTACCGGTACATACTCAAATGGTCTGTTCACCTGAAATCAGAGATTGCATTGCGCAGCTCTTGGATCTGTGCTAGGCCTGGTGTCCCATTTGGACCAATGCATGTGACTAGTCCATGCACACGAGCATCATTGCCAGCATAGTGCAATGCCTCTATCACCTGCAGGTGTTGCAGCTATATCAGCATGAAGCTCTGGCAGTGTCCGAACACGTTTGATCTGCAATATAATGGGTCGTGAGTTTGCGTGAAACACTCGGCATGCAACGACGGCAGTGCCGAACAATCGCATATTGGTACCTGCAGGACGCCGGCATTTTGCAATTTTCGTAACGCCGTCGTTCATCTTTGTAACATCATGCCGGTCAAAAGCGCAGCAGCAAAACGCTTCGGAATGTCAACCGGCATTTGCAAGGGATGCTATCCTTTCTTCGGTCCTGAATTGCAATGCAGAGGGGCAGCTGTACACTATAAGCAAAGACAGGCTTCAATCTGCAAAGAGCATACATTCACGCACATGCGTCCACAGGCAGGCACATGTTCGAGTTTTGATGCAGGTTGCGCACATGTGTTGGGGTTAAGCCTTAAACCCTTCAGGGTCACCATTGCGTGCCCTATTGACTTGATCATGATCATGTGAACAGTGGTTGATGCCTCAGCCAAAGTTGTCGTGACATCGCTTATTAAGGCATCATGTAATGTTTGTGGACAGGAGCCACTTGGTAATGTATGCTTTCCAGGATTAAAGACTACCTCACGAAGTTGCAGGTTATGTAATAGCAGTTCAAACAAAATTGTCCTCAAATACAGCAGTTTGTCCTGCGGTCAAGAAGACGGATGTAGTTCAAACACGCACTATAACATACCTAGCGCAGCACAAGCACTGCTGGCAGGCATTCAGCCAGTCTACCTAGAGGTAAGAGCTTCAAACAAGCAAGAGGAATTCTTCAGACGCTGGCATGCAAGAGCCAATCTGCTCCGCAGACCCACCTGGTCCCTCTCATTCAGAGTGTCAACCCAGATCAACACAACGTATTGGGCCAGTACAGATGCAGATGTGCCATGCTAGCTCATGGAGAGACTGGTGTGTTCTTGCTGCGCAAAGCAATCAGTTGGGCCCTCAGAGTCTCCAGCTGCTGTGCTTGGTTATTGACCAGCTGGACTAGAGTGTCACGTTCTGCCACCTCAGCCTGTCTCTGGGCAGCTGGGTCGCCAAAAATATGAGCCTGCAAATCATGCCCACCCACCATTCAAATGCAGAAGCCATCATCAAACACAGCGCAGCACTCATCAAGAACATATTAATTGCGACAACCCTTCAACAAGGATTTGACGCCTTCATAAGCAGTGTTGAACACCTTGCACAGCTCAAGTACACGCCAGTGTTTTGGTCGCCAGACCATGCACAACCCAGTAACAACATGCAGCAACATGTACATGGTACATCGCAGTGCAGACATATGAATAGTTGCACCTGTGTGTTGGTCAGAGTGTCCTCCATGTCCATCTGGCTGCGTGTGTACTCAGCTACAGCAGTCAGGCACCGGGTGTTCTCACTGGTCAGCTGAGTCAGCTCATCATTACGCGCCCTGATTTGAGTGTCCCACTGCGCCAGCTCCCGAGTGTGCGCAGCCTCCTGCAAGGTACAAGCACACACACACGTCATGGCACAATGTGAGGAGATAGTGTCAAATTAGAGAGGGGTGCAGAATGCACACTTCCTAAGCTGTAAGGTTTGTGTATGCCAGTCAACAGATCTACCTGAGATGCAATCATGCTGCCAGCCCTGGAACAAAACAAGGACTCACCTTTGGTCGAGTTTACTCAGGTAATGGTGATGAGTCACTCAGCAACAAGGCAATTTTGTGTGAGCATCCAGTCTTCTTTCTGTTTCTGTTCACAAAGGTAGAGCAAGGATGACATGCAACAGCGCAGCAAACAGCAACAACCGACCTGCTGTTTGAGCTGCACCCGGAGCTCTTCTACCCCCTTGGCAGAGCCAACCTTGTCCAGCAAATCCAAGTCTATTATCTGCAATGCAGAACACATACTACAGTTATTCTCTTCATATGCTGACGCTGGTGCACCCTTAACATCTTGGCATCATGTGCATGGGATCGTCCCTTTTGCACAAGCACATTGTGGCATACAGTTCATTCATCTGTTTCACAAGTCTTCCCCCAAGGTCAGATACGCACAGTCCTGACCAGCTCCCTGTACGCTGGCATACACAGGGGCTGCATGCATATGCGGTCAGTCAGACAAGCCGCCATAACGCGCTGCCTGTATGCAAGCCAAGCCAGATGGGGTAAAGCGCTGCATGTGGGATGGACCTATGCCGTCTTGAAGTTGTGACGAGCCAACCTATGCTGGCTGGACTTGCAGTTATGCAGTCCGACGGGCAGTTGCCGAGTGCAAATGTAGGCCAAAGCATGCATAGGCCACATACAATGCGCAATATGTATACCTGGCCAAACTTGAGCATCTGGACATCAATGGCTTTCTGCTGCAGCTCGGCCAGCTTGTCCTGGGTGGCGGCCTTGTTCTTGAGCAGCTGCACATGCTCATGCTGCAGCTGCCTCTGTGCTGCCTTCAGGCCTGCCCTCTCCTCTGCCAACTCCTGCAGAGAACATCAGGCTTGCTCACGTCTTTACATGCTACCGATGGAGCTTGAACGGCAACTGTCAAAGCCCTTTTTTGTACTATGGTGGTCCTGTACCTAGCATTTGTCATCTGGCAAACACATCACAGCATGTAGCAGCATGCCGCCGCGCAGCAACATGCTTCTGCAGAACTAGTTGTTCCACGGCTTTTGGACAACAGGACATGTGGGTGTGAAGCTCATAACAGCTGCGAATCTGCAAACACGGCAACTTCAATCACATTGATAGTGGAGCATGTGGCCACAGCTTACTCGGACTCTGTGTTTGAGCTTGTCCAGCTCGGTGTTGCTGAACAGCAGGGCTCCAGACAGGTCTGAGGGCAGCTGACCATCTTGCAGGTACTCAATCTGGTGCAACCGCAGCAGCAGGACCACCTCGACTTGATTGAGGCGTACTTGCTTCTCACGCTGGAAAGCCAGCGCCTCGTCATTGACGGCCTGCAGCAGCAATGAACAGATCCCCAAGACGCTTTTTGGTTTTGGGATGTGCAGGGGAAGCTTGCAGCATGCAGGCCCGCATCCTTTCTTGTCTGTGTCTGCCAGGCTGTGGCTGACAGACTTTTTGCCAGGTCGCTGCCTTCTATCTTCAGCATAGCCAAGAATACTGAGGCATTGCTGGGTGAGCAGCATCGAGGGCAAGGAAACCATGCATGTCAGCCTTGCTTGCTGTGATGCACATGATCAAAGCTTCACGTATGTCGGCTCAGCTGAACATAAGGGGTTCATTGTGGCCAGGGACTTTGCTGTCTACGAAGTGGTGGTTCATGTGCATGCTTGCAATCATGTCTGCTCATGCATCAGTCTGTTAGCAATCATGGCTGGGGAGTTTGCCTTCAGGGACTGGTCCATGAGGCGCTCCTTCTTGGCCAGGGACTCCCGATCCTTCTTCAGAGCATCCATGGCTCGTCCCACCTCCATTGCTGCATCTTCTTCATCCAGTCTGGCCTCCCTCAACTCACACACCTGCACACAAATGCTACTGTCATAGTATCAGGATGTTGACCCAACCCGACCTCGCTGAACTCACGTACTTACTGACAGACATCTGGTGCGTCTACTGCACATGATGCCCACCTGACCACAAACAATAAGCCATGTTGCCCGTCTTTGTCTTTCCCGGGGGATCAGCTTTTAGAGTGAGATTCGATGAGATATAAGCTGGGAAGTTGCCCTTGGTACTGCACATCTGAGAATATCGGCAAGTGGATGTTGCAAGGCAGAAGCCATGTGAGGTGATGTGCAGCCCCTGCTGGCAGCCGAGCCTATAGTTGAGCAGATTTGACATGGCAGGTAAAGCAGACACGAAGCAGGCATGATGGTGATGTTACCTTGTCGTACAAGCTGGAGTCACAGCCAGATGGGCAGGTCTCTTCACCTCCCTCACTGTCCTCTACTTCATCATCATCATCTTCATTGTTATCATCTTCACTGTCTGAAGATGACTCTGCAGCCAGACCTACAGACACATGAAGCTCTCTTGAGCAAAAGTGCGGTGAAACAAGATAGTCAGCACACATTGACAGCACCATGCAATGCACCACGCGCTTTATACTATCATGGTGACATATGCATCAGACAATTTGCATGTCAAAAGAGTGTTCAAGGCCTGAACGTCATACACTCTGGGCTGGCAGGCCAGGCTGTGACGGATGCAGTGAGCTTTCATGTGCTTGAAAACAATATTCTGCATGGACGCCATGCCCACACTGAAAATTTGCATACATTGCTGTCAGCCATGATTTGCAAAGATGCACCTTCATCCTTCTTTTGGGAGCGCTTGATCTTCTTGGTGAAGATCTTGAGGAGTGCGTCGTGAGCTGCATGCCCGTCCTCCACCAACTCATCAAACTGGTTCACAACCTGCCGCCATCACTCAGTACATGTCAGACAAACGCAACTGTACATTACTCATGAACATATTCAAACTTTGAAAACCAAATACATAAAATCTGCAAATTTTGAATACCAAGTATACCAAAAATTTTGCTACACAAAGTACAGAAGGAACTGACGTAATATGACATAGCAATATGACATAGGCAAATGAGGGTAGACGAAATGTAGGGTGATGCAGAAGGCCAATTCCTAGTTTTGCCGGCAAGGAAGCTGCAGGTTCAGCACCTCAGGGTTGGAGACAGAGTAATATAGAGTACTTCATGCACATCTAGTACATGCATACTTGCACGCTAGTAAGTATGGCCATGCGGATGAACTGTACAGTCTGCTATGCAGCATATCAGCTTGATTGCAGACTTTGATGCCAGAAACCCACCGATGTATTGCTTCCCAAAGAAAACTCCAGTCAATGGATAGTTGATGCATGCACATGCTATCTTCAGCGCTGGTCTCTATCATCACGAGCAATACAGTGCTAGCCAGCGGCGGCAAGATGTTGGTCCATACCTGCTGTTTAGCATCAGCAACTGCCCTGAGGTCCTGCAGCTTGGCTTCCACCTTGGCTTGACAGTCAGCCACTCGCCCTGCCAGCTCAGCCTGCTCTGCATGCTTCCCTGCTGTCTTGGCGGCCAGCTCAAGCTCACGGCCCTCCGAGTCCTGCAAATTGCAGGGGCTCGTGGTCAGCAGACAGCTTTTCAGTTCACAGCACACCCAGAAGCACAGCCAGACATAGATACCTATCCTGGTACTCTGACACACTGCATCATGATTTTTGCATTCTCAGGCAGGTTCACGAGCTCCTGAACACACATGATCCTTTGGGATTCTGCTTCAGAGTCTTACTAAACCAGCAGTAGTTGCTGCACATGCATGCATGCATGCCATGGGTTCTTGCACTTCCTGCGTCCTGTTGCACACATCATCATATAGGAGCAGTAGCCAAAATTGATTACTGACGCTGATATGAGCATAAGGATCAATCTACCATGGCATCTTTGCAGGTGGCAGCCAAGTGTTCAACTGCTGCAATGTCAAACAACACCTGCAAACGTGTCCCAACACGTAGAGGGACGGCCAAGGCAGCTGCCTCACACTACATGATAGAATCCTTCATCAACCTCTCTGGTCTGCTCAGCACATGCTCCGGCTGCATGCCACAGTGGCTGCTGTAGTGCATGCTTGATATTCTTGGCTGCTTGCGCAGCTGCCACAACGGGGACCTGGCAGGCAGGCCTATGATCCCCAGGGTTGAAAGATTCAGCCTGCAAGCTAGTCCTAGGCAAGTGCCTCATTTGACTGTTTCAGCACTTGACAGCTTTCAATCCTCCTGGTGACTTGCTGGACCTTGTGACACACGGGTATACCTTGAGCAGCTGCAGCTCCTGCTGGTAGGCAAGGCGCTTGATGTGGGCTGCCTTCACATCAGCCTCCAGGCTCAGCTTCTCCCGCCTCAGCAGGGCCAGGGCGTTGTCAAAAGCGTCCTGCATATCTGCAGTTTCCTGCTCCAGCAGATGCTGCCTGTACTCCAGTTTGCGATTCTGCAATGAAAAGAACATAATCAGACATGCTGTTAACGCGCCATGACTATTGAGACTTTTGGGTTGGAGGCAGATCTGATTTGAAGGCTCTTGCCAGTCCCTGTCTTGTGGACATGTTTGTCAATTTGCTTGACAGACAAACAGGCAGACGCAATTACTGATAAAGCTCTCAAGGAAGCACAAGCAGAGGATGGGCATTGGGAGTGGTGGACAAATGGACAGAGGTCAGATTGAATGGTAGGTGAGCGGGCTACCTTGAGAATTTGCTCTGAAATCTCCAGTTCTGAAAGAGGGGCTGCAGGGAAGCTGGCAGGAGCTGTGCTTTCGGCCTGACTGGCAGCAGCTGCCTGCACGTACCACTGTGTCTAGAGTATGTTTGTCACTCAAATAAGTCACATTGGCGAGCGCAATTGTTGAAGTTCTGCCCATTCTGATGACAATATAATCAGGCACATGTGCAAGGGCAAGCGGTGACCGCCAAAAGTTTCTGCAATCCAGTGGCAGTCATCACCTGGAGAACATAGACACTGCAGACATGCATTCACCAGGAAAGGCTGAAAAACAGTGATGTGCCTGTGCTGCTGTTGGAGTGCACAGCGCTTCAGCATGCGAGGCATGAACCAAATGATTAGTGCAAAGACTGCACGATCACCGGCCAGCATGCAACATGCAATATGCCAACAGCAAGTGAACAAGGTGATGTGTCAGGTGACCTGGGCCTTGGAGTGAGGTGGAGTAATGCCTGGCAGTTTGTTGCCAACCAGCCTCTGGCTGGAGATATACTGCTCCAAGTCTTCCTCAGTCACCTGCACCAACACACACACATGTGTCAACGGGGTGTTTGAAAAATTCTGCATCAGCTCAGGCAGGTTTGTGCACTGCAGCGTGTTCAAGTGGTAGCTCTTATACCATGTAGGCTTCTCACAGACTTCAGTCACAGCTTCTGATGTTGCCAGGCAGCACTGTCAAGGCCATGTTTGCTGTCGTGCTTTAGATCGACCAACCTGCACTTTGAGCCAAGGTACCCCTTGCAAGACTGCAACTCCAGTCACAACATAGGTCACCTGGTCTCGGAGCTCAGGCACTTCCTCAGGCTTGAGCACAGGGTCCACAACAAGGGCTGTGGGCTTTCCCAAAGCAGTCAAGGCTTCCCTGAGCCTGCCCTGGACCTCGGCCACTTGCTGGCAGACCCTCTTCTTGACCTCTCTCAGGGCCAGGAAGCGCTTGTTGAAGTCCATCTTGACATGGTATACTGCCTCATCCAGCAGCAGCATCTGGCGACGTTTGCTGTCCACTGTGCTGCATTGGCCCTGCACGTCACCAGTCCACACAGCTTGCATTAACAAGTTGTCCTGCTTAGCGCTGTTTGCTCTGAAAATAGGCTGATGCATACAAAAGCTAATGCACAAATGAGGCCATGACATGCTGCTCAACGCAGCATGTGTCCTGCTTTGGTGTGATTAGCACAGCCTGATGACAGAGATATTGCGAAAGAAGCTGCCAAGCATGTCGGGTAGCAAAAAAAACAGTTTGCACCTCAGGAGGGACGTATTCAGGGTCTGACTTGAGCTTGAAGTCTCCCATGTTGTGCTCAGCCTCTCGGATGGCCTGCAGGTCTGCTGGAGACTCAAAGGAGTCATCAGGCCTGGAGGCACTGAAGGCCACCAGCTCTGCCTCCCTCCTCTTCCTTGCCAGCCGCCTGCAGTGCACACTCTTTCAATCATTTGTCAAGTACGTGTCTTCCCCTGGGTCAGGTACGAACGACTTGTATGAGCTCTTTAGATAAGGTCCTGTTTTGGCAATCCACTTTCCAACAATAACATGTGTTGATCTGCTCTGAATCAGGCTGAATTCACACCAACCTCTGCAATAGGCATACGTGCTCGCAGGGTTATAGTTGTGTGATCCTATACTGCACAGGGATATTTTTTACTTTGTGATCACATCAGGGTGTTGCTGATGGTCACGCTGCCTTGTTCAGACCAGTGACTAATAGTAGCTTGTAATGCTAAGAGGCGTTTGACCTATTGAAGGCCTGTTGAGCATGCTGCATATCTGCATGCCACCTCACAAGAGTCGTTGGGCCTTGTGGCACTGTGGGCAAAGCAGATTTGGTCCCACTCTAATCTTGCCAGACACACGTGATGCAGGCAACACTCGTTTTTTATGCTTTAACTTGCTAGCTCACATGTCAGACACTGAGGCTGACACCCTGAAGCATCCTGCTTGCCTTTCAAGACAAGATCATCATTGCACCTGCCTGCGGTTCTGCAGCTTTCTCATGCATCCGTGTTGCAAGCATGGTGCAAGCTGGAAAACAAGGCATGAATGCATGACCGCTGCTGACATCCAGCCAGGGTGAGCAGCTTTGCTATTGGTTTCTCTTCGTTGATTCAATGACTTGTGATTGTGTCTACTCACCTGAGCTCTTGCTTGCTGACAGCAGGGTCCTCAGCAGCAGGCTGTGCAGTAGGCTGCAGCACAGCTGCACCGGCTTTGAATGTCTGTGTCAGGCCCTGAGTGCCGGCAAAAATGCCCTCTGCATGCCAGCAGGAGTGGATGAAAGTGTGGCTGTGTTCAGAAGGACATGTCAGGTCTTATCACACAAAAAGCAGAGCTGCACAAGACAAAGGCTGCAGCAATCAGAATTACAATTTTTACGAGACACGCTACTTGTGCAGCTCAAGCGTAATGATCTACCACACAAGCAAAGGCTTCTGGGACAGTGTTACTGAGGTGCATCTGTGAGTGTCTATGTTAGCTGCTTTGACCAGTCTGACCAGATCAGCCAAGGGTTGGTCAATGAAGGGCAGTCTGCTGCTTTGACGACAACAAGATCAGGCAAAGGTTGAAGCAAGGGGCAGGTGGCTGACCTGGTGCCGAGCCACTTGGGGCCCGCTGGGTGGCAGTCAGGGGGTCCTTTGGGGTGAGGCGGTGCATCTCCTCCAGCATGTCTGCTGACAGATGGCAAGTCCTGAAGGAGCTCACCTGCTTATCACCCCTGCACCAGCAGACAATGATGGGGCACTTGCATGCAAGAATACAGATCAGGCACAAAGCAGTTTATCAAACACCTATATCAATAAGGGTCAGTGGTCGAGGGCAAGCAGGTTTACGCTTGACTGGTGTGACACGTTGACTGATAAATGGACTGATTACATGAATAGTTGTTTGATCAATTGACTGATTAGTTTGTTTGTTGATCCAAAAGACTGCATGATTGGACAGACTGATTGATTGATTGACACAAGAACTGGGTGAATCAGGGGGTGACTCCAATGGGTCTCCAAGTGACAGAGTCAAGGGGCAAGATAAGGGATAAGCATGTGATTGAGTCAAGAATGGATTATGCAGCAAGAAGAAAATCTTGCAGGTAGGGAGCAGAAAGCCAGCTATGCAAGAGTAAGCTATGTACACAGCAAGCTGGTCAACATCAGACGGTGGTGGGGGCCCTGAGCGAACTGATATCTACACTCACGGCTTCAATGCTACCTGTCATCTACATACAATAACACAATTTGATACTTGGTGTGCTGTAGACGCCCACGAAGCAAACAAGGGCAAGGCTACAGTACCTGAAGGAGTGCAGGACAATGTGCTCAACCTCCAAGTCGTCCAGGAAGTACTTGCGCAGCTTGGCGACCGCCAGCCTTTTCTTCTCACTCTCCCAAGCTAGCTCCTGCAGCACAATACACAGTGACTGCCATTGCCACTGTGATCAATGTAAGAGACAGATGCAAACCAGCCAGAGCCATGACTGCAGCCCTGAGCCAAGTCTACAGAACATCAAGCGTTCAAGCATACACATGCACTGTGTGTCAGGAGACTCAGGTGAGCAAGCAGAGCTTCATTGGTGTCATTTTTGGCCAAAAGCATGTCGTGAAATGAACTGAAAACATTACCTGGAGCATTGCTCGCCCTTAGTACTCAGTGAGTGCACCAGTATTCATGTTGGTGTCTGCTGACAAGGTATACAGGCTATGATGACATTATGGCCTTGCAGTGATGAGCCTCCGAGGGGTTCCTGGCGCCAGCGCTAGCTCAAACACTAGAGTAGCTGCTACAGGAGCATGACAGCAGGCATAAGAGGCGAGATGCGGCGCCGAACCTGGCGTACAGCTTCCTCTTCCTGCTTGATCTGAGTCTCTATGATGTCTCGCAGGCCTGGGTCCACCTCAAAGGCAGCCTCAGGCAACTGAGCCACAGCATTTGCCTCCACCATCTTGGCAAACTCCCTGCATGCAACATCAGTGGTCACTTTAAAGTCCCCCTTTGCATTCCAGTAGTGAGACCGCAGCAGAACATATGCTCCCATGGATCATGTCAGTGATGTTTGACTGCTTCAATTGGTGCTAGCTCTTCATTGTCTGGTGCTCCTGTGGTTGCCATAGTGCTGTCACTATGCCTCATCTGGTCATGCAAGGTCATTGTCATCAGTTGCCAGTGCATGTTGGAGAGGCCGGTGAATGGATTGATGCCTCACTTGCGCAGCTCTTGCACGTATGCTCTGACCCCTTGCTTCTTGGCATCAGCAGCTGCCAGCAGCTTGTCTTCTTCCCTCTTGTTCCTGGCCTCCTCCAAGGAATACCCATCCCCTGTCATGTGAATGAGTCCAAGCTCACATAGACAGCATACCAGCAGAAATGTCATGGTGATCACAATCAGGCCTGTGGATTGGCATGGCTTCCATTCTACTGAGCAGCAACCACAACAGCACCATAGCTGCAGACAGCAGGACAGGCAGCGGCAGCAGCAGCAGCAGCTTTAGCAGCCGCACTCAATTGTGCTCAAGGTATACTCAAATGCATACATAAGCCAAAAGATGCAGCCCCAGCAATGATGTACATGTTTGACTAATGTGTGAAGATAAGCAAGACCAAGACACACAGAGTCTATATCAGCAGCAGCAATAACAGCAGCGACTGAACATAAGGGACAAGGGCGGTGATGCAGGGGCAGGAGGGCAGGACAGTACCCGATGCCAGAGGAGCTTCTGGAGTAGGATCAGCAGCAACAGCAGGCGCTTCCAATAGCTGTCCTTCAAGGCGAGATACACTGGGCAGCTTCACATCCTACATCAAAACAGCTTGCAGTAAGCAGCTCAAGTTAACTTGCACTGCCAGTGGCTCACCTGTTGCTAATGACACATACACAACTTGAGTGATGCAGGCCAGACATCTCTGCTATAAGCATTAGTACCTCTGGTAAATGTGTATCTGCAACACAGGTGTGTAATGAGTGTGTTCAGGTTCTTCAAACCACTAGGTGTGCTGCATATGCAGGCATGTCATTTTGGCTTGTTTTGGCTGTGGCCAAGCAGATTCCAGAGTCTAGAATGGTAAGTCCTACGGCTTCCTTTTGCACCGACAAGTGCTGTGGCTTACATATATGTATAAGGTGCCATCTTGTGCCGCAGAGAGGAGGTATGAGTCATCAAAGGAGGCGGCCATTGCTGTGATGGACCCTGTCTGGCAGTCATGTGCTTGGCTCTCCCAATGAGGCCCGCTCAGCATGTCTGAAATAACAATGCAACCCGCTTTGCACCCATGGAAGGTTAGTATCAAGCCTTGCATTGCTGCACGGTGCGTATCAGGTACAAATGATGGCGTGTATGCCCCTGAGCAGAGGTGGATATTGTTATCAAATGTTGTGTGGACTGCTATTACCTAGTTTGTCTGTGCCCTTCCATACAAACATGCCGGTGCATAGTGTCTCACTCACAGCAATGCCTGCTCCAAGTGCCACCAGTGATGTATGCCATTGGTCTCATGCATGACAGTTGCACAATTGAGTCATGTACGACATGTCCCATGGCGGCTGTAAACGCTATCTTTGGTCACTGCGAATTGGTATACCTGCAATGCTGTCAATGCCAGGCGCAGCCTCCGATACTCTCAGCACACCGTCGGTGAAGCCTTGCAGCAGCAGGTGACCCCCCTGGCTCATGCCCAGGGCTGTCACCCCTGCCTTATGGCTGGGTATGGCTGTCAAAGCCCCCTGGACTTCTAAACTGCACTTGAGCACCACACCTTGTGCAGTGCCTCCAGCAGTCGCCAGGAACATGTTTTGCTCTCCTGTATCATGCAAGACAGCTCAGGTGGCAGTCTGGGAAGATCAGTGTGCACCCACCAACATTGTGAATGACGAGCGGGCTGCTGAAGCCCCTTCAGAAGCTAAGCAGCAATCACCAGGTCTTGTTCAGCACCTCCAGCAGTAGAGTTTTACTAGACGCTTCTGTAGCAGCAAGGTGCATGGATTCCCACCCCAGTGTTTGCTGCACAACGCCAGTGTACAGAAGAGCCACAAAGTAAGCTGCCACTTCAGACGGAAACATGCAGACAACAGAGGCAAGAATACAAGATACAAGAGCCGATGCCCCCTCATGGGGTAGGGCCTTAGCCTTGGCACAAATGTATTTTTATGCCAGCAATCATTGGGGTATGCCTTGTACACTAGGCCGATCACAACTAAATCAAAGAATGCAAGTTCAGCACAAAGGATACACATACATAGTAATTCACAAGCAGCAGCAGGTTCAGCCAAATGGATGTGTGGCAGATGGTCTGCAGTATGATTTGGACGTCATATTCTTGCGCTATTGCTGATATGCTAGCTGCCAAATAGGAGCTGAAGAGATTCACTCAAGACTATATGTGTATGACCCTCAGAGAAGACGCATCTCCCGTGAGTAGTCACATGTTTGGCCAGTTGTTCACCTGATGATATGTACTGCAGCGTGTAGACAGGGAAGCAGCCATCCTTATCCTCTGCGTCTGGCTGCTGCACTGCATCCGCCTGTTTCTCTTCAGCTGCATCCGCACCTAAGCCAGGATTTCAAACAGCAGTCAAGATCTCCTTCATCATCATCATCATCATCACTACATGCATTGTAGCAGGGTTGCATGTTGTGCTTAGGGATGTACAGATGAATCAATTGGGATTATCCACACTGTGTGGGTATCAGTCTCTGTCAATGCGATGGACTGCCGTGAGCTTGGCATGAGAAGTGGGCTTGGCACCTGCTTTGCCTGGCACATAAATGCAATCACAACTGCACAACATGACAGCAAAAGACAAACAAGGCAAAATAGACATACGTCAGACATGCTCACTAGTTGCACAAATTGACAGCAAGAGCAAAATATGATCAAGGCAAAAAAGACCACAGCACGGTACCTGGTGTTTTGGGCAGTGTCAGATGGTAGTGCCTCTGATCAATTTGCAGCTCAAATGTGTCACATGAGCTGGGACTGTGCTGAGGCGCGCTCACTTCCACTATGTCACCTTGGCTGCAAGCTCACAGCATACGGTGACGTGCGAGTTTGTCACAATGACCGTCGGGCACAGCGACCGGCTATAATGGCATGCAAGTCAGACAGTACTGGCTCCAGCAGGCCAGGAGCTGGCGCTGTCGCCCTAAATCAAATGGTTTGCAGAAGTCAGGGTACAAAGTCAGAATGCATGCTTGATGCAGAGATTGTTGGTGCGTACTGAGTGAACCCCGCACCAGCACCTGAGATTTGCCTAAAACAGCAAGCGGCCATTAGTGCTTGTAAAGCAGGGATCCCAGCTGTGGTCTGACGTGGCACAGGCACATGTCATTGCTGTTGTGGGTTTGTGTGATGGTGGAGATGGTGGTATTGAGATAGGCTTTCTCTCCGTACAGGAACACCAGCAACATCAACAACATTGACATGGGTTGTCAGACTATGCAAGTCTCAAGCCAAGAGTAGCTCCAACCTGCAGCCAATGAGGAGCTTGGTGGAGTCAGGCGCCCAGGTCATGCAGCTAGCTGGCTGCTTCAGTCTGACAAAGCCGACAGGCTCATAGACAGTGGGACTGGCCACTGAGAATAGGAACACTGTATTGTCCTGAGCTGCGGTGGCCAGCAGTGCGCAATCTGGAGACATGGCTAGAGCCTGCACTGCCCCTGCAACACAGCAGGAGAGGCCTGAAGAGTGCTTTTTGGCTTAGCCTGCTTATGCTTGAAGGGGCCCTACAGAACGTGTGTCTGTGGTTTTGTGCAGAGACACTGCTAGGGGTGACTCTGGTGCTGCCAGCTGCACTCAACATGGCACCTGACAGACTCAATCTCACTGTAGAGTACCACAATGTGAGGTCAAGTCACATGGGTGCACCAATTGCGCACCATGCACAATGCTGCTTAAGATCTGCCACTCAGTGGCAGTGAGTGGCAGTGCCATTTGACACAAGCAAACACAGCAGCAGCAGCAATAGCACATGCAGTGCTGCCTGGTCAAGGAGGTGCAGCTGAAAACAGCAACGATTGTAGTTGTGCTCCATCATTAGGAACAAGCATGCTAATTGCACCTGAATGGGGCTTGAAGGTGGCCGTGACCTTCCAGGCATCTGAACACATCAGCAGTGCCCGCACGACGCCGTCGGCAAAGCCCACCATCACTGTCCGGGCTGTGCTGTCCAGTGTTGTTGGCAGGTACAGCATAGAGCATGCTGGGCTGCCAAAACCCAACTTGTACAGTTCCTTCTTCTGCCTGTGATCATCAATGGCTGACATGAGCTGCAAGTTGGCATGGATATTCAGGTGTTGTGCAGAACAGCAATGCATCAGCAATCAGAAGCACAGCAATGACCTGCAGCACTGGAAGATTGTGGCTGCATCGCTTGTTCACAGGCAGCATACAACATGAGCACATAGCAGTAATACATCCATGCTTGTCTGCACATGCACCCCTGTGTTGGCTGCCAACAGCTGCTCAGAGTGTGACGGTATGTTACCTGTAGTCATACAGTCTGACTGTGCCGTCAGCACCAGCTGTGATGGCCAAGTGACTGTAAGGACTAGCAGCCAAGCCTACTATGCTGCCTGAGTGGTATGTCAGCAATTGCTGGATGCAGCCTTCCTGCAGTGGGCCACTGCTAGGCAGGGTGACCTGCAAGCACAACCTGGCCGAGCTGCTGATGACGCTGAGTCTGACAAAGGAGCAATTTGTTGACAGCAGCCGTCGGGAATGCGCCTGACCAATGGTCAGCAGCTGCTGAATGTGTGTCTTGTCTTCTAAATAGGGTGACATGTGCAGAGACAGCAAAAGAGGATTTGTGACATAACTCAGGAGGCACATTGCTGAAGATGTAAAATCCTCCTCCTCCTCCTTTGCACCGTAAAATACGCCGTAAGATACGTCGTACTTTGCTGTACCTTACATTGTCACTTTCGCTGCTGCGACTGACTGCTGCGACTTGCTGCTGTGAAAGATCGTCCTTGCAAGCAGGCAGCTGCCATGCAACATTCTTTTTCCTGATGTCCAACGTTCAGGCACTTGCAGAATGTAGTCTCACGTCAAGAGTGAGTACTGTGCATTGTTAAAACATGTTGTGTTTGAAGTTGAGTCAGTTTCTGGGCTTTGCAAAAGGCGCCATGGCAGCTGTGGGCAATGGCCGATGAGTAGTGAACAGGGATGATCACACTACAATCAGACAGCACAGGGTTTGTACAAGTACCTGAATGAGGCTGCCAGCTTCATCATTGATCAGCCAACGGCCTTCAGCCTGCCAGACCAGCCCCCTGACCCTTACCCCCTGCCCCAGGGCCACCTCCTCCAGTGGCTTCAGAAAGAAGTACTGGGAGTCCTCGCCTGAGTCTGCATCTGACAGCAGCTGAAAGTCCCACAGCTTGACATACCTGTGAACACGATGCAAGTAATGGCATCACAAAACTTGGGGAGAGTTTCTGCCACTATCGATAAACCCTATTCAGGCATTGAACCCTATGATGCAGGCATCAAAAGCTGCTGACAGTCTTAACAAGTCTGCACATATATACACCACAGACAGCTTGGTCCACCTGGTACAAATATAGTCGGTACTGTGTATGGAGTATGAACATGCCATGAGCCGCTACTGCCTGCTGAGACCATAGTCAAAACTTGGCTTTGCACACTTTCAGTCATGTCAGCAAAACCCCTATCTGTGCTGTGTGATGCAGATCACCATAAACTGATTGTACTGCCATGGTCTGATACATGTTGTAGATGCTGGGCACTTCAAGGCAGCTCCCAGACTGAATTCCAAAACATTGTGTGCCTGCCTGGCAGAAGGTACTGTCCTACTTGGCCTCCTGCCTTTGCAGCTGGCGCTAAATCACGTGGCAACTGCTGTCACAGTGGCAGCCAACAGCACAAGTTATGTATACTGAGCTTGATTATGCTCATTGTAGCAATTCAGTTACATCAGTTACCCATCAGTGCCAGCAGTCAGGATCCTCTTCCTGCTGTGCTCAGCAAGGACAACAGTGACGGCACCCTGGTGGCACGCCACTTCAGGGCTCTGCCTCACCACAAATTTGATCAGCGCGCCACTCCACATCAGCAGACTACCATTCTCTGCACCGCACAGAACCTGCAGCAGCAGTTCATCCATTCCCTCATCCGATACACGTCTTCCTTTAAGGTCAGGTGCAGCAGCAGTACAGCTGCTCTTGCTGCCTGTTGAAAATCTTCATGCGGAGTTACCAATGCAAGGCGATGGTGCAGCTTCATGTTATGCAAAGCTGCCACTCGAACACATGTGAAGACAGTCTGGCAATTGTATGCATGACAGTATGCATCAATGTGAGATGACACGCAATTATGTTTGCACAGCTGGCCGTTTCTGTTTCACAAGACTGGCCTGTTCTGTTCATGCTCTGGCTGTGTCTTGTGTTGTTTCTTTGCAGAAATGTGAGCACAAACAAACCTCCATGCGCATCGCTGTCAAGCAGACTCTATCATGTGATAGAGCAGTTGACACATGGCAAAGTCCTGCAGCATCCTACCTTGCCATCAGGCAGGTCAGTGTAGCCAGAGACATCACTGAGCTCCTCATTGCCAAACTTGCCGATGCTGCCCTGCAGCTTGAGACCTGTGAAGGTGCGTGCCATACTCCAGAACCTGATGTGCCCTGTGCCTGTAGCAAGCGGATAAGAGGCATCAGCTTGAACTATGGCATGCGCCCATGCAAGACACAGCAGAGCAGGCTGTGCAAGGAGCTAGTATGTTTAAGGCTTGCTGTGCACAGGCAGGAGCACCAGAAGGATGCAGTAGTGCTGCGCCAGCATTTGAAACGCACCTAGGCATGAAAAGACAGGTGGCAGATTGCAGGTAAGTACAGTGATGCAAGGGACGTGTGCCTTTGCATGACCATTGGATGCAGTTGGAATTGACATGAGCGGCATGCCTAAGCACGCAGAGTTTCATGCGCGCTTAGGCATGCCAAAAAACCACAGTGATCAGACCTGAAGTCACCAAGGAACCATCAGCGTATGGGCAGAATGACACGCAGTAGACCTCTTGGGAAAAGGCCTTGCTACGCAACAAAGTACAGCCAGAGCGCCAGTCCCAAACTGTCAGCATGAAGTCTGGGTAAGACCCCACAGTTGCTAATCTGTCCCCAGCCTGGTTGAAGGCAGCTGCTGAGTAAGCTTGTTCTGTGCCGTGCTCCAGGGTCTGTTCCAGAGTGAGGCTAGGGTACTGGTAGATATAAGCATTTGGGGGACCATGCTGGCTTTTTTCACCAACCACAAAATTCCTACAGTCAAGATCACTAGAATCTGGGCTGTGTCTGTGGTATCATAAGCGGCGTCCCATGCATGCCCTGTGAGCTCACATGTCTGCAGCAAGTCGGTAAGAGCTCTGTTCACAGCTTACCAAGTGATAGCATAGCAATGTCATAGGACGTGATCCCAAAGACATGAGGCTGATGACTCAAAACTATGATTTTGTGGGGGTTTGCAATTGGTCACCTGTGATCAGCAGAGGCCGCTAAAGCTCCTACCCCTTCAGTCATAGGTGTGGGAATGTAATGTGGGACACATGTTGTGAGATCCAGCAGAATAACGTTGGTGCCAGCAGATGTCAGCAGGGTGTGGTCATCAATGAGATGGATGTTGTTGCGCTTCTGACTGTCCAGGGACAGCAAGCCTTGCATCAACAAAGCATCTGCTGGTAATTTGTTGGCTGCTGCCTCCTGCAAATTGTCAGGTGCTGCTGATTGACAGGCATGAATATGTCTGCACTGTCAAAATGTGTCGCAAGGGTACCATGTCTGAGTGTAGCAAAAAGTGCTGTGCACACGGAGTGGTCTGCAAGCACTGTTGATGCATTTGCTTTTTGAGTTCTCAGGCAACACAAATAGTGCAGTGCCGTTCAGGTATGCCGCAGAGTAGCACTGTACATGTAACAAGAGAAGTGTCACTACCTGCTCAGCAACCTGATTGTTGACAGCAAGACATGCAGTGTCCGCTATCTCGACCTTAAGCACAGATGCACCTGCACCTGCACCTGCAGCCGCATCTGCCTCTGATGTCGGGCCAGCTTTTTCCACAACCTCCGCAGAATGGCCCTGCTGAGTGTAGGCAACGTCAGCCTGATCAGTTGCAGCAGAAGTTGCAAGACCGTGCTCGATCCCTTGATCAACCGACTGAACAGTCTCGGACAGCTCAGGGTCCACGAGAGCTGCAGCGTACGGCAAAGCCTGCGGCTGAGGCTCGTGCAGACTCTCCTGAATGAAAAGGTGCATGATCAGGTTCCTATACTCAGTCCGTGCACGTAGCTGGTAAGATGCAAAAGCTTGCATCCCAGTATCTGGTAAAATTACCTGCTCTTCGGAGGGTTCCATGGTGATGTTGTGATCTAGACTCGGTACTGTATACCTCCAACAGTTCCAGGTCTGATCCAATTTAGTGCGAGGCCTGTCTGGTTGTCAGTGGGCCCCTGCTTCCTTCAAATGAGATTTCATGCCATTGTCTACCGACGTGCGCGCTTAAGTACGACTACGTTACTTGCATCTGAAACAATATTGGTAAATTAATAACAATATTGGTAAAGTAAATAAGATACATGTAAACACATTAAATTCACATGCATGCATGCACATGCTACAATATATAGTACATAGGGTTTGGCAATTTGAAAGATGCAATGGCAGGTGATGTGCCTGCAAGATCAGACCACTGATCTCCTAAGCTGCCTGCTATCACATACCCTCTGGCCGTCAGTTGAGCCCTCTTATCTGGCTTATATACAGATGCCAATCGTGTATCGTCTGGATCTCGCATATCAAGCTGGAGATAGCACGGCTGAGTTTCTGTTATGTTGGGGTCACTGCATTGTGACCCGTACCCTGCAGCCTGTAGGTTGCTTGCTGTGGATTGCCTGTTGTTGCCTGTGTCATGCCTGCCAACAAACATGTCAAGCTCAGTCAGACCCACAAGGTAAGTAGTCAGAACGGGTGCTCTGTTTGTATGCAATCACTCACAGAAATAAGAGGCACCTGTGTTTGGTGCAGACAATGGACACCTGTGCACCTGACATGCAAATCACAACGCAGGCTCAGCCATTGAGGGCTCAACACCCACACAGCTGAGTGCAACAAAACAACTTGGGTCACAGCAACGCAAGCAGCTGATGACTCCTTTGATGACTAGCTTTGCTTACATCCACTGTATGTTTAGATGATGTGCCTGAAAGCGACACGCCTTGTAACGAAACACATGCCATCACTTAAAATAGCACAACGTGAGCCTTGCACTTCTTGACAAGGAAAGCATGCATGCAAAATTAGGCTGTTGTTTTGTGACACTGCTGTTTTGCCTGATTGCGACGTGAACAAGAACACCAAACTTCTAATCAAAGCCATGGTATGTACACTAGCTAGCTATCTAGCTAGCAGGCATGTTGTCTGAGGAAGGCAGCGGCATATATATCAGCTGTCCATAAAACACATCTGCCTTTCAGCCAGCTGCAACAGCTAATCGCAGCCAACTGCAACAAGCCAGTGCAACAGCTAACTGCAAAAGCCGGATCAGAGTCTGACCTGCCAGTGAGGAATGTGACGGTGAAGCCCTGGTGGTAAAGGGCAGTAAAGAGGGACCTGCTGGGCGTCAAGGCTGGAGCATTCCCAGCCGCCTGCCAAGCTCTGCATGAACAACACGTCTGATCAGATTGGAGTGTCCAGGTCAAATAGGAAGGGATGGCAGGTGCTGCAAGAAAAGCACACTGTCCAGAGCCAGAAATAGTCCAGGGCTCAACACAGGTGTACATCAGCGGCAGAGATGCAATCCCAAGAAAAATAAGATGTCTGCTACCGGATCACTCGACACACAATGCTGCACTGTGCTCACATTGTTCTATGCATGCCAGTTGCTGAAAACTGCATGGAGCATAGTACAGCTGAAAATCGTTTGTAGCTCATGCCATTGCATTTTGCTGATGCGTTATGCTGGCAATGAGGATGCCCTATACTGAAGAACTCAGTACAGTGCTATTGGGCTGCCAAATGCTTGCAAGCAAAAGACGTGACAACAGTTTGTCTGTATTGTGACTTGTTGCGTTGGTAATTGTGCGTGGCAGTTGCAACCAAGTTTCAGTGAGACAAAAAGGTGCAGTGTGAGTTGCTTCTGCAAGCATGTTGTGCCCTTGACAAGCTTGCTGGTCATTGCTGTCATGTGCATGGCTGCACAAACGTGATAGCAGGCTGCACGGGCTGTGAACATGCCAACTTGGCTGTTTAGGCAATTTGCAGAGGCCATGACTGAAGGATCACACCTTCTTGCAGAATCATCTTCCGGCACACCAGCCAGCTGATACTCCTGCCATTCCTGTCATTCAACATCAGGAGCAGAGGATACTGAGTTTCTGTGGACATGCAGCAAGATGTTCTGTGCGTGTGGCATCGAGTTGAATCCTGGTGCCATCATGCATGAACATGCAAAGCGACAATTCGAATGCATGTGGACACATATCTTGATGTGCCATGTCACAAGCAGCACCATGTGAGCCCAACCGGAATTGGCATTAAAGATATCAACGGTTGCATACGGCATGAGGGCCTTACTGGGAGGTTGGACAAAGTAGTTTCGTCAATGTCAAAGACAACCACTTGTGACCGGCTCACATTCTCAACATTGTCAAAGTAATCTGCAGCTGCGTTAACAGCAACTTTTACGTCCTTCAAATAGGGTCCAACCTGCCAAAAAACCCAGGTTTTGATTCAGTATAGGCATGTAGGACTTCTGCAGCTGCTGAGCACTGATGATGAGATGAATGTACTTCACGAGTGTGCACTTACAATATAAGCTCTCAACTCCGTTCTGCATTGTGCTGAAAGTATGCGTGGTTCTGGAAAGGTGCCATCCACGACTTTGCCCCCACCCAAAGCGTACAGGCAATTAGACTCTGCCAAGGGCTTTTTGCCAAAAGCTACAAAGCCCTGTGCAACAAAACTTCAATGAATTGCTTGTTCAGGAAACGAATGTCCCATTCAGAAGCACAGCTTCGTCAAATTCATCGTCTGCTGTTGTGCTGCTTGTGCGTCATCGTCCGGCAACTCAGAACACTCTCCTTACCAGAGTGATCCCAAATACAAATACGAGGAACGTGCTCAAGCAGGCCCAGGCAAGCAATCCGTTCTGCCCACAGACGGCCTCCCGGATTCGCTCAGATCGAGGCAACAGAGCCTCTTTGGCCTCCAGCTGCAGCGACCCGCCCGTGTCGCTGTCCGCCTCAGCCATGTCCAAGCCGTACCCTCACCTCGCACAGCTCAAATGACGACCCACCGATAATGATCGGCTGAAGCTCGCCCCGAATGATTTCGGCGCACTTCCGGCGGTACCACAGCACGCGCTTTAAGGATCCGCCCCCGCAAGCATCCTAAACCACCTGCATACACCATTGGTGACTAAGACCTTGAACATTCCCGCAGCCATGTGAAAAGCGCAAAATGCACGCTACTGCAGTTTGTAGATGCCTGGAGTTGATGGCTGTTTTGAATGCACATAGCTCACTACGCACAAAGCCTTGCAGCTGCTGCTACTGCTGCTGCTTTTGTCGCTGCTGATGCTGTGCAGTTCAGTCCTTGCTTCCAACAAGTTTGACATGCTTGACATGCGTGGTGACTGTGACAGCGTACCCTGCGCTGTGTGTGATGACCAGAACCTGCTCATGCAGGTCTTTGCTTTGGACACAGTACAAGAGCGCCTAGACTTGGCCGAGGAGTTTGGTGCAGTCCCAGTGCATGGTGGGGACCGAGAAAATGCCCTGAAGGTGATCAAGGAGGGCACAGAGGGCAGGGGGGTTGACTGCGCCCTTGAAGCTGTTGGAGCTCAGCCCACTATCAAGCTGGCTTTTGACCTCATCAGAATGGGAGGTATGTAAAATGCATGTAACACTTTTGTTCTGTCCTTTGGCAACATTGTGGGCATGTAGCTTAGCATGGCAGAGCAACCAAACTACTGCGGTCAGCAAATTGACATGTGAATGCTGCAGGGGCCTGGACAGGGGTCCAAAATCAAATCAATTCCCTGGCTTGCTCTGTGTATCAGTACATGGGCTCCAGGCTGCCGCGTTAGGAGGCTCCCGTTATGATCGCTGACAAGCGTAAACTTTTCTTTTCTTTTTTATCAGTACATGGTTCAGCTCGGGGAATATCAGTATGCATGTGGGTGTTTCTGAGCATGTATTTGTGCTTCAACGGGTGAGCAACTCAGCAAGGAGGCAGACATTTTTTACTTTGGCATGAATAATTTTTGGTCTGGGAGGGCAAGCAGAGAGGAATTGAGTGGCTGACTGCAGGCGTGATCTCTTCTGTTGGGCTGCACACCGATTCAGAGTTCAAGGCCTTCACGCCGGCTGAAGGCTACAACAAAAACGTGACATACAAGAATGGTGAGTGCATGCATGCCCTCCTGCCATGCAACTGTAAGCAGACAAGCTCTGCAGCTCCTTCTGACGAGTAAAGCAGCCCACAATCATGCCTACACGCACACCTAGTGACAGCATGTAGTAACTTGCAATCCTTTAGGCATAAAAATACTGTTCATAGAGCCTTGTGTGGTCATGCTGTTTGGTGCAGTTGGAACCTGGGTAGGTAGTGCAAGCCAACATGTGCCGTGTTGCAGGTCGATGTCCAGCTCGCCATTACATGGATGAGCTAATGTCGTTGGTAGGCAAGAAATACTGGGGTGACCCATTCCCAGGCAACAAAATCTTCTCACATGAAGTTTCCCTGCATGATGAAAAGGCGGTACAAGGTGCATACACAAAGTTTGAGAAGAAGCTTGAGAATTGTACAAAGGTGTTGATAGTTCCATGACAGGCTAGGCTGCAAAACTGATGATGCACAGCAGAGTTTTGATTTTCCACATGTATCTTGGCATACCAAACCAAACAAAGCCTCTGTTACAAAGCAACATACCAAGTTAATCACAGGGCTGTGTTGCAAAGCAAATAAATGAAGCAGTAATTGTGTGAAGAATTCAATATCAAGTCCACCACTGTGATATACCTGTACGGTACTGTTTGCTATGTCTTCCCCCTATGTTGAAAGGGCAGCTGCTGAGCAGTCCAGCTGGATTGTAAGACAAAATGCACAGCTGTATGAAAGCAAACGACTATATAGTTGCTATATAGTTGCGATGCTTGCCAAGGTTTCAAGAATGTTCAGCCGCTGTTCAAACGTCACTGCATCAGAAAAAACCTCTTGCAGCGTGTGCCCAAGTTCAGCGTCACTGCAGAGCCGAAGCGTTGCATAGCAACATTGCTGACTACGTTTGTATTTGTTTCCGTGCTCAGCGACAAGTGCGCAGGCTATCGTAGACTTTGATCAGTCTCCGTTGATTGTCTGCTTCCTTTCTGTTGCTGGCCGTGCTAGCTTTAGTGCTGCCTCTATTGCAGCTTGTGTCACACTCCTCTGACTTGCCTATCTGCTCCCAGCATCGATTTTGTTGCAAGTAAAGAGCTACAGCAAAGTCAGGAATTGCTTTGCCTGGCATTGAGAAGCCAGAGACCCCTGTTGGCTTGTCACGATCACTTGCTGATGCTTGTATGCTGAAGAAGTCAACAGCAAGCCACTCACCACAACCGCTCATGCTTTTTGTACTGAACAAGCATCTGGAAGGCCGCAAGCTGTATGCTGGCAAGAGCAACCATGGCTCAGGCATGGGCAGATACAGGCTTTGGTATTCCAATGCGTACCCAGGTCCCAGATTATAGGGTCTGTGCAAACCAAAATCGCAAAGACTGTGAACCTGTATGCAGATGTGACATGCCCCGTCTAGTGCTTGGGCTTGAGGAAGCAGGCTGCTTGCCACAAATGAAGGCCATGCTAACAAGCGATCCCCTGCACAATGCGTACTGTCACCCCAAGTTGCAATGTCACTATGTATCAACTGGTCAGGGTGGGTCGGATGATTAAGTTGGTGCGTCAACTTCTGAGCACACAACAGAGCAAGTGCTCCTCTGGTTGTGTGACACGCTTGCAGAATGGCCAGTGAAGCAAGCTGTTAAAACTTGTAGCTGTGTTTTAAGGGCGCCTCAATGTTGTGACTAACTCAGAGTCAGCTGTACAACACATGTGCCTGTCAAGGAACCAACCATGTGACGCATTTCAAGTCATGTCTTATCATCCTAGTCAGGTCATGTCCACGTGTGGGGCATTCCAGAAAAGGTAGTTATTGCAGAGGGCTCTGTATTTCTTAATCATGAGCTCATGTCTCATGACTTGAGTCAGCAAGAGATGCTCTTATTATTTCAATTGTACTGAGGCTTGAGCCGGCTTAAGCCAATTGATGCAATCTGGTATGCACTTTGCTGTTCACTCACTAAGCTCATGTTGAATTGCTGTTGTATTGCTACCATGTTGTGCAGATAAACGCCATTCACCTTCTGACTGGAAGCTTTGCTGGAGCTGGTGACATCACCATCCTGCATGAGTCCTGTAGCGTCACCTTCACTATTTGGACCCTATCATGAGTTCCAAACCAACACACGGTAGTCTGTTGGACTTGGTGGACACCCAGTGTTGCAGATGTAATCAATTGTATTAGTGCAGGACTACAAAACTTGGTGCCTACATGAAAGATATTGGTCCTGACTCGTTTACAAATGCTCAAATGCCTTGCTCAGCCTGTGCCTACCAAAGACGCTGCGCTGCACCACGGTGTTCTGCTGACTCACCATATCAGCACTTGGACTGTGGAATCAAAAGCAACGCTAGTGCACTTGCACTTGATCTTTTCACAGGCATCGCAATCGCAACGAGCATTCTCACTCAAGCTTCGGATAGACATCTTAACTGCAGTTTTACCGTGAAAGTGATCACACCAGATGCGCTTCTGCTTGCTTGCTCACTTTTGATGCGTACTGTTGTACAATGTGTATGTGAATAGCTGCTAGTGTAAAACGTGTATGTGAGTAAACTAGCTGCTTGCAATGATACAGCTGACTTGATTGTGTAGAGCAGGGACGCATATGCAAAGAGAGTGGACACGCAGGTGTGCTGTTATGGTCTGCAGATAGAGGAGAAGCTGAGCATCACTTCACTGCCCTGTCTTAAATGCACGTTGACGGGTCAAGGAGCCCCAGGGTCTCTAGTCAGCTGGTCACCAGAGATGGATGATTTTCGTGGATGCTGTTTGTCCCCACTGACGCACCAGATCTTCTAACCCTTAGCGTACTCCTAGCATTGATCGACAGGGGGTGCCAATCCGCGCCCCGTGAGCACAATTCCGTGACTGTACATTTTCAAGTGGTTTTAGTAATCAGAACTTCAATCTGAGTACTGACTTTATCTGGACGCCGGCAGTCCATGCAACTTACTGCGTTTGCTGCCTAGCACGAATGCGAAAATGTTTTGGCAAGCCGGCAGCATGAAAACGCGCCATCCAGCCGGCTCCGTTGTGGTGCTTCTGCTGCTCATTTTGGCGATCTCACCAGGTATGCGCGTTTACTTACCGCCCTACGTGGCCAAACATGCACCTCCCTCGTGCTGCCGGTACCATAGCAACTCGGATGTTGCAATACGTTCGCTTTTATGTATGTCCCGCTGAGAGTTCGCGTTGCCAAGGATCTTTGAGCCCCTTTCGAATTCCACCTGTGCTGCAGATCTGCTGCTTGTCGAGTCGAAGCGGCATCTGTTACAGTACAACTCCGCCGCTGCCAACGAAGCTAGTGCGGCAGTCAGCAACGCTGCTGCTGCATCGGCCGCAGCGGCAGCCGCAGGTAGGACCCCTGCAATTGTAAGATCTTGGCTCACGGGCTTGAGTGATTTAGCAGTGACCCTTGCCGGTTCAATGTACTCGCTGCCGCTTGTGTCGCCGATGCTGAAGGCCGCTTTGTGTTCAAGTGCCAACGTGCATCATACCACGAGCATGCTCGTACACCTTTGCTTACTTTTGTCACCGCTTTCCCGCCCTACACACGTGTCTTGTCATTGAGGACCATGATGTGCCTGCAGCATCCAATGGAAGCACAGCAGCCAACTCAACTGCTGTCGCAGCATCAGCAGCGACCGCCGCTGCATACGCAATATGCGCCGCAAATGCGGCAATAGAAGCTGCTCAGGAAGGGTTTTGCGAAGCAGCGTACTCTGTAGCAGCCAGTGCTAGTGCAGCTG
>JAABUP010001652.1_pt1 | contig 46396 bp, 60 predicted proteins | sample 5559201 | NCBI WGS metagenome assembly JAABUP01 (sample SAMN10711887, study PRJNA513373) | rock metagenome | isolation source: Antarctica rocks | place: Antarctica
GTGTTGACCTTGGCCTTGTTGGCAAGGTCCTTGGGGTTGGGGAGGGCTCCCAGGGGACCTGACAGCTTCTTCTGGATCTCAGATGAGCTGGGAATCTGCATACATCATGTACCATCAGAGAAATGCATGGACACAGGACTAACATTGTCAGTCCTGAATGCGTGAACAAATGGATAGGACAATTTTGTTTGACAACCAAACCTTTCAAGGATCATCGAAAGTCTTCCGGTTTTTGCTGTATACAGCTGCTACTCGCAACATGCTTCGCAGGGTTCACAGACAAATTGGCTGGCAAGCAAAGGTGACAAGCTGCAAGTGGAGTACAAGAGATCAGACTTGCTGCTTATCGAGTGACAGGACATTGCATGGACGCACACCCCTATCATGGCACAGGACGACTTCATCACACCTATTATGTTGAATCCCCAGCACATCATAACAGTGCAAGTCAGCAAGATGTTGAGCACTTCAGACACAGAATGCAGCAGCAGGCTGATTTGGAGAGTTGGCAATGCAAGTTAGCAAGATGTTGAGCACTTGAGACACAGGATGCAGCAGCAGACTGATGTGGGGAATTGGCTACCTTGGCACCAGCCTTGCTGGCAGTCTTGCTGGCCTTGGAGGCAATGCTCTTGCCAGCCTTCTTGGCGTCGCCCCCTCCAGACAGGGGGTTGCTCACCCCTGAGAGGGGGTTGCCGCCCTTCTTGGCCTTGCTGGCAACACTGCCTGCTGCACTCCTCCCCTTCTTGGCCTGCATCATGCCAGAATGCATTTCATCTGACATGCTACAGTCAGGGAACACAACAGCAAATGACCCCTGTTGCTTGCACGTCAGCTACTATGCAACTTTGCCTAATGACTGCAATGTAGTGTTTGCTTGAATACACCAGGCCAGGTATTAGTGGATTGAATAGTGGATTGAATAGCAGACACAGCCAAGGAAAACGGCATTCAGAAGAGGGTGGAAACAAATACGAATGACCCACTGCATACATGCACTGTGTTGTGATAACAAGGAATGGCTCATGTCTGTTTCAGGAGGAACAAGGTTGACCGGCCTGTCATTTGCATATGCTGAGTGCATGCTGAGTGCATGCAGAGTGCCCAAATGCATACAAACAACCTGGACAGGTCAGAGCAGATGCCTGCTGGACACTTGACATGACCCCGACACACATCAGGAGTAGAGCAACACGAACATGGCAAGAAGAAGACCATTCAGGATGCAAGACAGAGCGGTTAAAAAAGACGGAGAGGGGTGTCACGTTGGCGATGATCTCCTCCCTGGTGGGGACTGCTGACACATCTGGTAGGGCATTCTTGGCGCCCTTGACCAAGTCCTTGCCTACAGACTTGGGGTTCTTGGTCAGGTCCACATCGGGGGTGGCCCTGCACATCACATGTTACGCACTTCAGTGCTGAAATATTGACAACTACACTTCTGAAAGGTGTTTCGTGAGTCCATTATGTTATATTTTAGAGTGCTTGGCAAACGTAAGACAGTGTGACACGCCTACACCTTGACAGCAAAGCAATGAGCATCTTTCATACACTGCACCAAGTGATCGCCAAATCGAGAGCACTCTTCTGATCTCATGTAAACATCAGGGCTCATAACCATATGGTGCCAGAATAGGCACAGCCTGCAAGGGGGCCTAGACGTAGCTAAACTTTGTGAGATGGACAGCACTGGTGAGGGCGTACTTGTCAACAGCCTTTCCAACATCCTTGGGGCTGTTGGCACCAATGGGGTCTGAGCCTCCGACCAACTCCTTGCCTGCCTCAGCCACTGTGGGCAAGTTGTCAGTCTTCTTGTTCAGCTTGTCACGGGCAGCCTGGCTGGTGGCTGTCTTTGGGAACAGGTTGAAGGCCTCAGCTGGGCCTACATGCACAGGTATGGGTTTCAGAAATTGACCTAATTTGAGTTTTAGGGGAAGTGGAAAGATTGATCAGTGATGCTGTGTAGGGCATGTGTGCAGCAGTGCTGCATGCATGCTGCTGCTCCCTACAGCCATTGCAGAGCTGCTGTGAAGACTCATACGGGATTGCTGAATGGTGAAGTTTTTAATGCTGTGGGTTGCTGCTGTGGCTTGCTGCAACTTGGCAACCTAAACCTTTGCTATGCATGCACAGCTTTGGCAGCAAGTTCAAAGCAACTGACCAGCTGGTAGAAGGGCAAGCTGAGCTGCTGCTAGAGCTCCGAAAAGGCCAAGAGCCAACTTGCTGGGACCCTGTCAAACAACACTGCCTGTCAAGGGATCCATGACAGCACAAAGTAAACCTACAGAGTACAGGGTGATGAGGCTGCTCAATGTCAAAGCACAGCAAGCTGCAATGTCCATGTTGGACAAAGCTCAGCAATGAAACCACTTTCTGCTGTCGCTGCGCACCTGGTGATCGTCCTGCATCATACGGACAAATCATGAAAATTCGGACAAAGGCAGACGACAGCGGTAATAGACACCAATGCAAACACGGAAGATGGCATATACTTTCAGTAAACAAAACCTTAAGCAGTAAAGCGGGAAGCAACAGGGGGTAGACGGTGTGCTGCGCGCGAGCATGCTTCGTTTCCAGGTATGCTGCGCAATTGATCTTGCGCATGGCGAACTTTGTTCAACGATTCGCCGGTAATGTACCTTGGCGACTGCCTTCACGACATGAGCGCGGGAGCGGGGGAGTGCGACTGCACGTGTTGGCTTGATTGCCTGTCCGCTGAAGGGCTTGGCGGACGCTGATCGACCGGCAAGCGTTGACTGAGAGGAAGCCATGATCATTGTGTTAGCTGACATGTTTGCGTTGAATTTCACTGAAAGTTTCGTTTGCTTGATGGGCGTGTTTACACAGCAAGATTTATTCGCGATAAGGTAGACGTGCTTGATGACTGGATGCTGGATCCCTACGTATTGCTGTATCTGATTGGTACCTGCATTGGGGATTTTGCCTGTCCCAGCAACTTGTTTGCATTACTTACGGTACAGCGGGTACAATACGGTGTCCAGTTTACGGTGATCAATAGGTTGCCAACCGGTTGGTCTCCCTCTGCCCAGCCCTCTGCCTCTCCTGTAGCGACAGCCAAACAACATACCTCACTCCGAAGGCACCTGTCGATACGTTGAATTGTTCAGTACGTCACGCTGCATTGCCGATTGCATCGGGCAATCTCTGCGTCATCCCACCACATCGTGATTTGGCTTGCACCGTGGCCTGATGATGTGCAAGCTCAGGTTAATCTCTTGAAATAAGCCCCAAATAGGCGGCCCTACTAGCACATGTGGCACTATCATGAGTGGCTGCCTCAGCGGCGACTAGTAACAGTCTTGCTACTGTTGAGCCATAGCTTTGATGCGGCGCAAGCTGGTCAGTTGTGGCCCAAACCTCAAAGCCAGGTACATGCACGAAGCTATGTCTAGCCCAGTGCTGTTGCCTGTTGACGTGACCAGCCTGTTTTCTCTGCTGCAGACACTCAGCTCACATGCGCTACACATTGACCCAAAGCACTTCACTTTTCGCAGCAAAGGCTACACAAGCAGCATACTGGAAGCTGCGTATGATAGGTACGCTACCTTGGTCATTGCGCACTTTGTACTGCTGGTATGCATGAGCTGCCATCAAAGCTGCGCTTGTCTGAGGCTGCACAACTGCTTTGTGCAGGTACTCAGACCTAATGTTTGATACACCTGATTATGAGCACTCAGACTCAAACATGCTTTCAAAGAAGCATAAGAAACACAACATTGAACACTTGGACGTGTATGTCTACTCCTTTGACCAGTCTCTGAACCTAGACACTGATGAGTCATATACGTTGACGGTAAGTCCCACAAGAGATCTCACTCCTCTTTCATGTGGAATGTCATCCATTGCATGTACATACATATCCTGGCAAAGCCTTATCACACCACATGTACTGCATCGCACATACCTGATGCCTGCTGGCTAAGTACACGTTCTCATCATGTATTATTAGTATTATGTACATCTAGCTCAACATGCAAATAGCCATGTGCATGCCACATGAGCAGACAGCTTTGGAGTCACATAACAGCAGAGATTGCCCTGCAGGTGGAAGCTTCTGTCTCAGTATTACAGTGCCACACAGTTTATGGGGCGCTCAGAGGCTTGGAAACCCTATCTCAGCTCATTGACAGGGTTCCAGTTGACAGTACGGCTCACCCATACCTGGAGTCCACCTCAGCAATGCCCACGGACACCATCGATGCCAATCAGCCTCCATTGCAAGCAATTAAACAGATGATACAAAACTGCTGGGGCACCTTCATGCAGCTGCTGGGGATCAGTCATGATCATAACAGCCAAAGCAGTGACTCACAAGTAGTGATTACAGATGAGGCTGATGTTGCTGAGGCTAGGGATCATCCAGTCGCTGATCAGGACAATTTCTTTAATATTGTGAATGACATACCTGACCACACAGATGATCCAGACTCAGCTTTGCAGCGGCACAAGAAACACAGCAAGCAGCACAAAAGCAGACGGAACAAGAAGCATCACAAAAAGCATAAGAAGGACAGAGTCCAGTACAGTGTCAATGCAACTGCCATTTCAGATGCGCCCAGATTCAGGCATAGGGGACTGCTGCTGGATACATCCCGCCACTTTCTGCCTGTCCAAAACATCAAGGTGCTCAATCTGCCACTCAGTCTGCTGTATCTTGTGTGTATAGTCTTGTGTGCTGTGTCTTGTATGCTGTGTCTTATATGTAGTGTCTTATGTGTCAGATCTTGTATGCTGGGTCTTGTATGCTATGCTGTGTCTTGTGCATTGGGTCTTGTATGCGGTGTCTTGTATGGACTCCTGCAATCATCTTTTGTCCATGTGTGTGAAAAAGGCATGCACCTCTTCCAAAGCCATCATCATAGATATTGTCAGTGGGAAGGCTGGTGGATGGTGTCAACCAAAAATTTCATGGACTTCCTGCCGTCATCAATGTGCAACTGTTTCATTCAATCAGGAAGTCACAAGCGCACATGAGAGTGTGCTGAATCAACATAATTGCAATCGCAGGGGTAATGGAAGGCTGATTAGTCGTCAGCAGCTTAGGGCTGCATGCAGTAGCCCTGTTGTGCATCTCAAAGTGTGTGGACTTGGCATCAATCATGTCAATATCATTGCAGGAGTGTGTGGAAGACAAGTGTGAGTCAGTGGCAGCCCTAGGGCTGCAGGCAATAGCCCTGCTGTGTGAGGATGATGTGCTGGAGTTCTACGCTGCTTGGAGAGTGGTGCACAAAGCTCTCCCTAAGATACCACAACAGGTTTGTATGCTGACACTGACACCTTCCCTGTCAGCATGATTTGTCACATCCACCGGTGTGTGTCATACGTGTCGCATCTCACCTCAGGTACTCAATGGTGTGTCATGCGTGTTCTGTCACAACATCAGGTACTAAACGTAACGCTGTGATTGCTGCGCCAGATGCTTGGCTTAGCAAGTTTGCCCAACCATGTCAAATCTCATGCTCAGAGATGCACATTGATTACAACGTCCATTTGTCTGTCTGTTCATCAATTCATGCATGCAATGCTTTAGTCACTCATTCGCCAATTTACACAATCATTCATTGAGAAAGTGTCAACCTCTCGAGTCACGTGCATGCAGCTTGGACCAGTTTTTTTTATGAGGACCTGGCCTGACACACAGTTGCTAATGTACCATAGACATGTCATGTGATGGCACTGGTAACTGAAATGACTGAAAATGGGTTTCCAGATATTCATAAGTTTATATGTACACATACATGCATATAAATAATATACAAACGCCCAATGGCTGGGTATGTCTGGACAGCAATGTGTCATCAAAACTGCATATCACTGTGTAATTAAGCATTTCATGACCAGTACAGGAGCATATGGCAGCTGAAGTGGTTTCTTGTGATCTACAGATGAAAGGATAGCATAATGGCACATGCATTGCAGCATTTTTTTGTTGCCATGGGCCGCTTTTGCCATGATGTAATTGTGCTTAACGCATGTCGATTGCCCATGTACTGTCTGTTGACTCTCCTGATGAGTCCTGAAAGACAGAAAATCCAAGTTTATGGATTAGTTGATTGAATAGGTTGGTCATGATGTGCACAGGAGTTGGTGGCAGCTGAGTGGGTGAATCTGCTGAGGCACGGGGTTCTGGATGCAGATGTGTACGCTGACAAGGCAACAGTCATCATTGACATGCTGTGGTCAGCAGCAGGCCATGCATCACCTAAGGTACCATTAATAATCTCTAGTCACTGACCAAGTTGATAATTAGCGTTCGCATCCGTCACATTGCCACATTCCAAGACCAGATGTGCTGTGATGCTAGTTGCACATGCACAGGACTGCTACACATGTTCTTTTAGCAAGCCACGCATCACCCAAGGTATTGTTTGTTTGTTCGTTTGTTTATTCATTCACTCATTCACTCATCCATTCCTTTGTGCATGTAACATGTGTCTTCACCTCAGGCACCGTCCCAGAGTGTACATGCCCGTTTGATGTTTTGTTTGTTGGAGGTCTCATTGCTATTATTGTCAGTGTTATTACGACTATTGTTATGACTGCATTAAATGTACATGTGCAGCTCTTGGTGTTATTGCCCTGAATGCAGATGTTGTAATCAAAACTGTCGGTTGGTTTTGAGGGAAGCATGCTGCTGTGAAGGTGCGAGCAGCAGCCTATGCAGCCCTGGCGGCATACCCTATGGACCTGCTGGAAACCCTAGAGGCTCTGAGGCCCTTGCAGCAGTGTGTGCAGCTGGTGGTAAGGGAGTGTGATGCGGCGGCTAGGGTTGAGGCTGAGGTGCTGGTGGGCAAAGCCCCAGCCCATGAGCACATGCGCAGGCGCAGGTCAGCACCCATGACATAATAATGATAATAATAAGAATAATAATCAAACGCTTTTTAGCTCATGATGAGCTAGTCATGTGCAGGACAGTATCTACGAGTATCTTTGCTTTGCAGCATCATGACTCCTTTCCCATGCTTTGTTGCCCTTTAGGCACTGACATCCTTGTCCAATCCCTGTACCATTTTTTGTGTGATTGGCTGACATTTTCTGTGACTATAGGCAAAAGTCAAAGCCTGCACACCTTGAGCTCAGACCCAACACCTTCTGCTCAACAGCCAGCAGTCAGTTGACCACCTACACAAGCCTCACTGTTGATTTCCCATTTACGAGCAGGTCTATAATGCACAGGACCAGATGAGCAAAGTTGCTATCATGGTTGCCAGTGTCACTGCAGTAAAACATCCATGAAACACTCATTGTTAACGCTCTAGGGTACGTTCTAGGGTGCGTTCTTAGGGTACGTTCTAGGCTACGTTTTAGGGTACATTATAGGGTAAGTTCTAGGGTATCAGGTCCATGCAGCTCATACGTGTAATGCAGGTACATTGGAAGCACAGCGCAGGTGCCCGCGCCCAAACAGGGGACCCCCACTGCAGACCCCCAATCTGTGGAATTTCAGCTGACGCAAGCCCTGCCCAAGCAGCTGCTGCAGCATTCAGCACAGCAGGCACGCCGTGCATCCCAAGGTTGACTAATCTGTGCTAAAATCTCCTGGGCTGCTTGTGGTGCATGTGCCACTTGGCATCAATTCCTGCATCCCTGACGTCTGCAATGCGCCCCTGACATCTGCAGTGCATCCCCACCAATTGCAGTGCATCTCTGAAACGTGCAGAGCATTCTTGACAGCTAAAGTATATCCTTGAAATCTTCAGTGCATCCCCATCAATGTTATTGTGTCCCTGAAACGTGCAAAGCATGCCTGACAGCTAAGTACATCCCTAACATCTGCAGTGCATCCCTGACATGTTCAATGCATACCTAACCAATTCAGTGCATCCCTGAAATGCCACACTGTATCCCTGACATCTGCTGCACATCCCTGACGCCTTCAATCCTGCTGCCATTTCTTCACTGCCTTCCTGCAGGTGTGGCTACGACAAGACTTATTGTACTGTTGCTCACAAACCTGCTGTTTTTCCATTTCCTCAGCGAACTTGCTGTCTGGGTCTCCTGTTCTATTGCTGAAGTCATTGCTTCTAACTTGCCCTTTCCTGTCCTTCTTTGCTTCCCCAAATCAATTCCCAGGTTCTTTCAGACCAAAGCCCCAGCTGTGGTGACTGTCTTCTGCAGGCGTTGCTCTTCTTCTGTGGGGTCCACCGCCGCCATCCCAGGGTCTTGCAAACCCTAGCAAGGCTGACTCAGCTCAAGCAGCACAGCAAGCAGATGCAGCTTATCATCAAACCTTCCAAGAGCTGGTGGAAATGCCTTCTGCCCTGGGCGGTTCCCAGCATGCCCTGCTGCTCCACAGCTGGGGCAGGTTCCTGGCCAGGTGGCTGTCAGCTGGCAAAGCAGCACTAGGGGTGCCTAGGGGCCGCCACAAGGGGGGTCTGTCAGGGGGACATGAGTCATCGAGTGAGCAGTTGCTCATGACTAATGTGACCGTAGTCAGCCTGTTAGTCGCGCATCTCTCAACTTCATGTGTCCTTGTCCCTCATGTTGTAGATTCCATCTTTTGCTTGAAAACTCATCTGTGATCCTGCTTGAAATGTAGTTAAGTGGGGTGTTGGCAGATGTGATCATGGACAATGTGACAGCATTTGCAAACAACGGTGCTGTTTGAAGTTTCAGCATGCTTTAGGAAAGTGTACAATTAAAACGTATGAGTTGTTGATATTTCCAATGGTCATTCAGAACGTGCACAGCTGATTGTGCTGCAGATGCAGTTTGGAGGGCTGTTGCCAGTAGCCTTGATGGAACTAGCCCTATAGCAGCTGAGAATGCAGCTGCTGCAGCAGCTGCTCTGTGTGCAGTGCTGCCCGCTGGATCACATGGCCTGGTCACAGAGGTGGTGCAGAAGCTGCAAAGAGGAACAGAGAGCCAGTAAGCACCTGCAATCTGCACACTTGCATGCAAGCCATGCTGCAAGCCATTCCAAGTAACTGATTGGCTTACATGTCAGTTACAACGCGTTGCACAGTCATCAAAGCAGGCAGCTTCTCATCAGAGCCTATTGAGCTATGCTGTTGATAGGGCGTAATTGCTGACGTCTCTGTCCACAGAAAAGACAAGTTGTGGTTTGGTCATTTGCCTGTGCATCATTAGGCGACTTTGACAGCATTGCCCTGGAAAAGGATGGACATCTTCTGAAATAATCCTCATTTGTCCAAAACATGGATGCAAAGACTTCGGCAGGTTTCTTGAAAGCGTTTTGCATGTTATTGCAAGCAGTTTTGGCTGGATTACAGGTCATCATCTTTGTCTACAGCTTGTGCCCTCGCTCTTGGGTCTGCGACAGCTCACCTGCATCCCACGGACACTCAGACACGGCAAGATGTGCTGGATCAACTGATGCACTTCCTCATGCATCATCCAAGATCAAGCTTCAGATCTGCATGTGCTGAGAGCCTTGGCTTATTAGCAGCCAGCTCTTCTTCATCAGCACAGCCCACTTCAGCTGACAGCGCCCTTGCAGTTCAAATCTGGGAAGGCCTGCTGCGCATGCTGTGCACGCTTTGCCCTGGTGTGCTGGGTGCTGTCACGCAGCTGATAAAGTCATCGTCTGGATGGATGAATGTAAATTGCTTGAAGGGATTACAGTCCTCCAATGGAAATGACGATGAGGCATGTGAAACTGTGCGTGGTGTCATGTCTGGTGAGTCATCTCCATGTGACTGTATGCCTGATTGCCACGTTGTTATGTCAGTGTCATATGCCCATCTGGATTTGTGTCTTGTATGTATGCCTTGTATCCCTTTCATTTGCTGATAGTGAGTGCGTGAATGACCTTCTGGGAGCTACTATTGCATGCAGCATATTGCTTCACAAGACAATCAAAATTGCTAGATGCATGATCTTCAAACGAGCTCAGTGCTGCAATATTAGACACATGTTTGGAATGCATTTGGTTTACGAGCACAAAGCACAACCCACATGTGCATTGCTCAATGTTTTGCAAAGCCGGCATCAAGCACGCACACTCTCACAGCTTTCAGCAAGAGGCTTGCTGTCATCGGGCATGCTGATCAAGCTGCACTGTGATTGCATTCAGCACATGCTCCATGATGCTTTGTAGGACTTGCTAATGCGGTACCAGCCCTGGCAGCTTCAGCAGAAGCTTCCCTCCCAGGAGCCTTCTTACACATGCTTCAGCGCATCATATCTGACCTGCTACACAAGTCAGCAACACTTGACTCAGGCTTGACAGCCTTGAGTCCTGCTGAAACAGTTTTGCTGGAAGGGTGTTGCGTTGCTCAAGCTGCTGCATGTTTGGCGGCAGCTGCCAAGCAGCCACCAGCAGAACAGCAGCAGGAAGTTATTACTACACTGATGACTGAAGCAGTACAGCAGCTGAGAGCAATCCTTGCAGCGTCAAAACACGGCAAGCTGACAGGCATTGCAGCAAACTCACTGGGCTCTGTGCTCAACTCAGCACTCACAGCTCAGAGCACCCTCAGTGGCTCCTCCTCAAGTTCAAATTCAAAGGGCCTGCAGGAGCAAAGCACAGCGCAGCATGCCCAGCGCGACGCAGCCCAGCAGGTGGGCCTGACAGAATCTGACATCAAAGCTGCAGTGACTGACATCACGGCAGCAGTTACAAGAGTGACAAAGCTTCCCAGTGCCGCATTGGGCAAGCAGGGGGTGGCCCTGGGGCTGGTCACCCTGCTGGGGGGGTCAATTGTGGGGGGTCATGCTGTACCTGGTGCCTTGCTTGGTAGGCCTGGTGGGTCACATGAAGCCAAGAGTGCTTTACAGGTGAGTGGTGCAGCATTCTCTTATAATTTTAACAATGTTACTTCATGTGTAGTGGCCACTGTTGTGTGTTGTGCCAAACTGAAGTCTTGGTCATGCAGATTGAAAGCCAGGCTGCTGGGCTAAGGCTGTTGAGCATTTTGCTTTTCCCATGTTCTATAGCAGACAGTGCACACAGCGCTGTAATATATATATACACACATCTGTAAAAATTCTGTGTACATATACATTGTATGTATATATCAGAGCTATATATGACGTATCTGTACATGACATTTATAAACACATATGTGTATGCATATTGTTACAGCGCGTATATGTATATGTATATATATATAAGACACACTGCTCTTGAAGCAGCAGTATCCACATGTTTGTTGTGCAATGATAATACTCTGTGAGCTCCTGGTGTGACATTATTGTCAAAGTGTCGCTCATCAGCTGTCTGTACTGATCTATACTGATATATCAATGAACCCAAGGCGGCCAACTAATGGTTTGCAACACAGCAGCAGCACTATGCACCTTGCAGATTAGTTTCTTAATGATGACGGCACCTGTGAGTCATTGATGCCAGAATCATACAACCATGGGATTTATTGGGATATTGGAGCATTGATATCATGCAAGACCTTTTTCACAGGAATTGCATGGTTTTAAAGGCATACACCCTTAACCCTAACCTTTAATCCTTAACCTCAACCCTTAACCCTAAACCCATACATATAGAAATCTAAGTACATCGATTGATACAGAACAATATAACAAGTATATAAATGAAAACAATATGCTGTGCAGGTGGTTGTACAGCTGGCATTGGATGAGGGTGACCCCAGGGTGGCCACCGTTGCCTGTTGGGGACTGGCAGCAGCATGCCATGCACAGCGCCACAAGAAGAGCAATGCCAGTTCTGTGGGGGGTTCAAATGCTGGGGCCCAGATGAGGGCCCTGACAGGGCTTCCAGAGGATGGGGCCATGAGGGCCCTTGCACAAATTGTCCTGACAGGTCCTGACTCACACTCCTCCTCCTCGTGTTTGTTGTTGCTTTTGACATTCCCCTGTGCCTCTTCTTCCTGTTGCTCTTCTTTGATGTTCTTTTCGTTCCAACCATTTCTTCTGCTCTTTTCCAGCATGTTCCCTTCTCCTGCTTCTTCACCTTGCTCTGTTGATTTGTCTGCATGCCGCCTGTGTTCCACAATGCATATATAGGACATGCTGCTGCTCCTTTATTTGTACATTTCCCCCCTGTTCCCTCTTTTTCCGTTTTCTTTCTCTTCCAATGATGTTGCGTTGCGTGATTGTCAAAACTGTCAAATTGGTCGACCCTATAGACATGCGCAAGACAGACAGCTTTGGATCAACAAGACTTGTCCTGCACGTACCTAGCTCATCATGAGCTGGAAAGCGTAATTATTACTATTTCTATTATTATTATTATCATTATTATTATTATTTATTTTCTCTTCCCACCTCTTCCCATTGCTTCTCTGTTTTGCTGCTCCACATCAGAGCTCCTGCAGCTACCAAGCATATGGCCCTCGAGACCGTCTTACACAATCTGTACTGACAGCATGTGACCGAAAGCATGAGACTGTGTAAGACAGAATGTGTGACAACCTGGAGGCAGTAGGCTTCTATCTGTTCTGCACCACCTGCTTCTTCTTCAGGTGCACATCTGCCCAGACAGGTGATGCTAGCTGGTTTCAATGCAAAACTGTTGCCAGGCTGATTGCATGCAGCATTCACACGGTTGATTCGAATTTATATTATTGTTGTTATATGTGTTATTGTCATTATTTTTACTTTTCTTTTTATTACTGTTATTATCATTTCATCATTCATATATCTTCATTATTGTCATTATTACCATCATCATTGTTGTTGTTCGAGTTGCTGATGATCATGTGATGGTGACTGTAGGGGCAGAAGCTGACTCATTGCAAACACCTCAGCCCATCATGGCAGCAGCCCTTCGCTGTTTGGCAGATGCCCCCCGGCTCCCCACCCTAGACTGGGGTACCCCCCTCAAGCAGATTCTCAAGCTTTCCACCTGCCTTGAATCAGACCAGTCATCAACTCCGGTGGCGAAGTCAGGATCATCAGCAGCAAGTGTGAAAGATGACGCAACAGCAAGCAGCAGCAGCAGTGAACTTAGCCTTGGTGCCGCGTGCCTGATGCTTGCTTTGAAGCATGGCAGCGTGGTGAGTCACGGTTTTGGTGAGCTTCTGGATCAGCTGCTGAGTCAGCAGCAGTTTGCTCAGCTTTCGCTGCAGCTTCAGCAGATGCTGCTGATAGGCCTGCCGGAAGCGCTTCAGTCGCTGTCTAGTCAGCGTGGCGCAGCTGTCACTGGCACGCTCAGCACGCTTTGCATGCTAGGCTCCAGTTCAAATTCAAACTTTGAGCAACTAAGTGATCTCAGCGCAGCGGCTTGCACAGGGCTTGCCAGATACATGCACAGCATTCAAGAACCTGGGTCAGCTGGTGACTCACCATCAGCAACAGTAACAGAGGCTGTGCACAAAGCTGTTTGGCAGCTGCTCAAGCAGCTACCTCTCCCGCCGTTTTTACCACCAGGACAGCGTCTGCCAATGCCGAGCACAGATCTGAACAGTGGCTTGTCCGGCATCCTAGCAGGGGCAAGGGCAGTTGCTGACCAGGGCAAAATGGCCCCCATGGGGCAGGTGGCCGAACTTAGTCATCAGATAGGGCACCAACAAGGGGAGCGAGAGGGGGCTGAAGGGGGGTCTCGGCTTCAGAGGATCTGGGGTGCTGCCTGTGCTTGTCTGCAAATGATGCCTAAAGACAAGGTCAGGACTGCTGAACTGAGTTTTCCCAGCCTGGATTTCGACTGCCAAAACAGGACGTAATGCATGAAGCTCCTCAGGAATGTACCAACCTGGCCCTAGGAAAGACACATGTTTGCTGAATGAAACAAATGAAGTTTGTGTTTATTGGTGACTGTTTGTTCCCGGTTGTTGTGAGCATCAGTGCGGTCATTCTGCCTACTCAAAAAAGGGGGGGGGGTGGAGCAATTTTGACCCCACTCAGGGGCCTGAGGTGATATCTTTCGGCCATAGCTCCTGTCCTAGATACCACACGGGCCCATGTGCAGTACCTGACTGGATGGTGACTGGACAGTGACTGGCTTGTTGTTGCAAATGCTTGCGAGCAAATGTTGCAAAATGTGCAATACACTTCTGGTGCAGAACACCTGCAGGTTGTCCCTTGAGCTAGATAGAACAGTCTCTGACGCTGTCAGCTGAGGCCCTCAGGCCCCAGGGGGGGCGGGAGGAGGGGGGAGGGGGGCAAGTGTTTGCAAGCAGTCCCTCCCCTTTCCCTCCCTTCTGTGCACAACGCCATCGCACAACGGCATAGTCTTTCTCTTTGTTTCCTTTTCTTGTGAGTCCTGCCAGGACTTGTCACTGATAATGCGCTGTGTCCTTGGCCCCAGCTGTGGCAGCCCCATCAACAGCTGCAATGTGGTTTGGATATTGCATGCAAGCAATGATGGTTTGACGCAAACTCATGCGGGACCAAACCTCACAGCAGCAAGGATTACATCTGGGAGCATTACAAAGCATTGGTGCATTGTATAGCAACAATGCATTAGAAAAAGCACTGATGCATTGAAAGGCAATGATGCCGTGAAAAGTAACATTGTCCCCATGTGCAGATCTCAGAGATGCTAAGTATTGACAGGAAGGAAGAAGAGGGTGGGTCATCAGTGGCTGCCTTTGCGACAGCTGTCATGGTCCAGATGGGCAAGCTGCCCCTTGAAGCCCTTCGGCCTGTCAGGTGAACCACCATTTGCATATGACTCTCTTTTCACGTTTTGCTACTTGTGCCTGTACAGCTTATGATTGATTGCTGATGCAACACAGCTGCCCAGGCGTTACCACATACATATGCATATGCACAAGTTCTTTGCAGGGTATCTGTCTGTACGCTTGCATCATGTAAGTGCCTGATACTATGGTGCTGACAAAGTGTGTGCATGAGCTTTGGCTTCAGCGATGTGGGTGCTGTTACTGTCCGGAAGTACTGGCAGTCTGCCAGCATGTTGTTGATATTTGGGCCTTTTGCATTCCAGCAATAGTAAAGCATCACATCTGACTTCTGTCACACTTGTTATACCATACTTTTGCGCTGCTCGTTACAGCCTAGGGCTCTTGCATTTTATCAATAGCAACTCATCACATCTGACTTCTGTCACACCTGGAGATCACCATTCTTTTGCATTGTTCAAATACAGCTGCTGCCAAACATAAGCTGTTGTGTTGGCTCAGCCAACCAGCCTGGCATCCCAGTCAGCATGCTCATGGCTGCCATCATCTTTGTACAGTTCTGACCAAGGCCTCTCACTTCAGCTGAGCAGCATGGTGGGTGCAGCAGTTGTTACCCTTAAGTGATGATCACACTCATGCAGCACGATTTGAAACACGGGTCGCTGGTCATGAGCACTTTCTTTGTGCAGACAGCTTTGTGTCAGTCAGAAGACAGATGGGCTGGCAGCAGTGATGAATGCTGTTGCAGCAGCTGTTCTTCAGGGCCCTGCACAACACACAGTTCTGCTGGAGACTCTAGATGCCGTACAGGTCAGCCCTGTAAGCATAGTGAGTCTGTCCGTCAGTCATGCAAAGCAACTGGGCTTGTTGACAGTGTCATCCTGATACAGCACATGCCTCTCACATGCAGCTTGCCATGCTTGCATCATCGAAATCTCGTAGCTTGTTGTTTCTTGTTGGACTTGGCCTGAGTCAGCGTCTCAGCATACACTTCTGTGACGACTTGTTCAGGCCTGTTCAACTCTGCCTGTCCAAAGACTGTGAAACCAACAGGGTACACATGCAGTGCTCATGCCGTCAAGTATGTGTCATCGTCTTGACAGCATCCCACCAGCATGCAGCAATGCAGCTCTGACACTCATGGCCCTCATGTTGCCGCCTTTCATTCATGACTGTTACTATCATCCTGCTGCAGGCTGGTGAATTTCCAGAGCAGGCTCTACAGCTATTGGCTCTCATGGTCTCACATTGGCAAAGCCTCACAACATCAACATGGTCTGTTTGCCTGGTGACAGCATACACACCCTCAGCAGCCGTCAGCAGCCTGCCGTACACTCTGCCTGCCTTGCTCCAGCGCAAAGCATGGCAAAGCGCAGTGGAGCCTGTCACCAGGCGCCTGATTAGGCTCCTGCTGCCCAATGGGCCCAAGACACAGGTCACTGGGGCAGCGCAAGCTTCTGAGAAGCATGGGCCGCATGCACAGCAGGTGTCACAGATTGCTGCTGCATGTCTTGTGGCGTTGCGGCAGCACTTGGCAGATGACGCGTGGCAGCACATGCCACATATTCTGGGGTGCCTGGATCAAAATGACAACTGCAGCTAGAGCAGGCGTTTGCCCAACCTGATGTGTCAAACAACAAGTGTGCAGATATATTGCCAGCCTGCACATGGCTCACTGAGTTGTGTGACAGGCCTATCCTAGATGCTCTGGGTCACATAAAGTTGGGTGATGCTGTTGATATGCAGAGCGCAGACCACGTAGCACATCATATGCCGCCACTGAGGCAACATTTACTGCTTGAGTCATGTGTGTGCGTACAACTAAACAGTTTTCAGCACTTTCTACATGCACAAAACATCCTGTAATAGCTTTGCTAGATGATATACACCTCAAAACATGCATGCCCGTGTCATCTGCAGATCCTGTTGCTAAACCTTCCATGCACATTCGGTCACAGATACGGCAGTCATTGTTTGCCAGCATTCGTGGTAAAAGGCCTCAGACTGGGCAGCTCGGCAATTACCTGTGCAAGCTATGACGCACAGCTGCATGAATGCATGCGCAGCCTTATGCAAGGGCACAGTGCCTATACAAGCCAGGGACAGCCTTTTGACGCTAGTGGCAATGTTTGTGGCTGTGACATGAGCATGAGGGTCCCTGTGAGCATGGGGAACCCTCACTGTAAGCGGTGGCAACGGTCTGAAAGGTCATATTACAAAGAAGTACGTCTTTGGCCACTAGTGGCGCAAAAACAATTGGGACTCATGCTACGTGACAGGCTGGCTGTCACCAAGAGCAGCTGTGGAAACATGCTAATAGGTACAGCACTTCACAGAACAACAGTACTGTCAAGGTGATATTGAGCTACAAGGACCTGCTGGAAGCAAAACGTTGCAGAAATGCGGTACAAAACTTTCTGTCTATGCCAGTTTGATGCTAGTTTCAGTTTCAGATTCAGTTTCAGTTCAATACCAGTCTCATGCCAGTAAGATAGAGGATGGCTAGACACCAACACCCCCTGTCTGTGGCCACCTGCGTAAGATGCACCATCAAGCTCAGCCTGTGCTGACATGGTGTTCACCTACTCTCCACGCTTGCGTTGAACAAAGTTCAGCCTTGCAGCACATGCATCTTTGCAATTGACACCAGACTGAAAAGTCAGCTGCCATCATTGCATCATGCAAAATGTGTAGTGGTCCATGGCAGCATGCTCTGCCTTATGTACGCAGCCAGGTAACAATTTTACCTGGCTAGAGTCTTACAGACCAGCATTCACCTTCACCTCAAAGGCCTTCTGAGCCTCCTCCACTACTCTTTCATGCGCTGCAATTGCTTCTTGGAGTTTGGCTTCTGTGCTGTCAATGTCTGCCTGCAAGCAATGCGACTGCATTCAGCACGATCTGAATAAGCCAGCATGCTCAGCGCAGGTGAGCTCACAGCAAGTCAACATTGTAGTGGTCTGCACATGTGCACAATGCTGTACAATGTTGTGTGTTGCAAAACAATGAGATTCAGTGCATGTCATTAGGAGGTGGCACCACTGCAAGGCTGCAATACTTCAGGGTCCTATGGAGATGTACAGCGGTAACTTACTGTGAGTAAGGGCTGCACTTTTACACAGGCTGATAGTGCTGCAGCAGTTGAGCCAGGAAGCACACCTGCAATGGGCTGATATCTGGGCCGTCGGTGTTCTCAGCCTCCCTGATGAGCTTCTTGTGCATAGCTGCAAGCGCTAGAACCTTTGCCTGAAGCTTCCGCTGTTCTTCCTACAAAGCATGCAACCTGGCTGCATCACAACCTTTTGTACCAACACTGAAGACTGAAGGCCTTTGAAGCAGATGCCATCTGCAATATTGATGGTAGGTTGGGGTTGGCCTTACATTGCCTTTCAATGAACTACCATGGTATGTGGACAAATCTCAACTGCTCGGGGTTCCTGTGACCAGGACACCACAGGCTGTGCTAACTCACCACCAGCATTTTCCAGTTGGCCACCATATGAGCGTTCAAGCGCTCTTGGTTAGCGGCAGCACTTGCCTCCAGATCTGGAATGTCAGCCTGCAAACATCATAAGCATTGCGTCTTCTCTAAGTGTGATAGGGCAAGGATTCTGGCCAGTGGCCAGAGCGGTAGCTGCCTGGGATGGTCTTTCAACCTTTGGTTTGATGGCTACAGCAAGCTAGAGCATACCTGACACCTCCCATCTTTTGCAGTAGCAGTCAAGGTAGTTGCCAATGGCTTTATGTCATCATTCAAGGTGTTGGTGCTGCTGTTTTGAGTAGGCTTGACAGTGCTCTTTCTCCACTCTGCCTCTCGCTGAAGGCTTCTGGTCAAGCTAGCCTGAGTAGCGCACATATAGCAATACTGTCAATCACTGTGTCAAAGCAGCTGCAACAGCTCAGATCTGGGCTAGTATCAAAACGGAATCACGCTACAACCAGCGTTCTGCAGCCGCTTACCCATAGGATCAGCACGAGAGCGGGCACGTACAGAGAACCAAGGCAGGCGCAAGCTGACAGCGGCAGGTACAGCAACACCACCACAGCAGCGCTCAGCATAGGGTACGTGGCAATGAGGCCTGCTCCAGACAAACACAAATGGATCAGCTGCTGTTCCAAAGTTACTACAAGCAGCTCCAGCAAGAGCGAGTCGGTCGACGCTGTTGAGCTTGCAGGAGACATAGAGCCGACGGTTCTGTGGCACTCCCGTGCTAATACAAGCAGACTCAGAGTGGCTGTCGTTGATCGCACGGTCAAGCACGCCGCAGAGTGATTGTTTTGCTTGATGCTCTGTTGCGTGTGCGCTTTTGTAGGGGAGAGTTCAAAACTTGAAATCCAATGCCACCGCTGCAAGTCGCATCACCGCCGCTGCATCTCCATTGAGCAGTTTGCAGGCCTTGATGACTGTGAGCTTTCCCTTTAAAGTCACTTTAAAGTCACTTTAAAGTGATCACTTCAGTACTCAAATTTGCGACGGAGCTGATCTGGCCACGATGAACATAGCTCTGCATGCTGGCTGGAGCCAGAATGGGCATGTCTTGCAACGTGGAGATGGTTACATAGCCAACGGGGCCAAGCTGCATATACACTTAACTGTATCTGGAGGTTTGGGTGGGGTTCCCTTGGTGATGCAAAGAAGTTTATGTTGAGTTCTGTACATTTGCTAGGGGGATATATAGTCAGTCAACTTATACGGCCAGGTCAGCTGCAGCTGTGACTACATTTGCAGTCAGTCAGTCACTGTGAACGGTGCACAATGGTTTGAGAAAAAGTCATTTCGGTGCTGCGCATTTTTGTATGGTACGGGATTCAAAACATCTGAAAATCACACGTCATTTTGTTTCGCCACGTGTGCTGCCTCAAACGTATCGAGTGAAACGCCTGCAGTTTGAAAAAGCGAAGCAGACATAGAACCACCGAACTAGCTGAGCTCGGAGCTATGTCTATCCGCGCGAAGACACGCACGTCTGACGCTGCAGTTCGCCTGTGGAGGACCACCACCGCTGTGATCATCGTCCAGAGTAGTGCGCGCTAAGCCAGATTGGCCTGTGGCTTCGTCCAGACATCGAGGGCAAGCCAGACTTAGGACGCTGGCAGTATGCGCCTGGTGTCCCTTGGGCTTCTACTCAGCGCCCTATGCGTAGTGCTGGCGTCAGCCCAGGTAAGGGCTGTGTCACTGACCAGCAAGGCAGCTTTGTTGCTGTCCCTCTCTCCTGAGCTCGCAACTGCGTCCGAGCCGCGTGTCGCCTTGCAGCTTCCAGCGACTTTTCCACCTGCTCCTGCGCCCGGTCCAGAAGCGTTGACCCTAGCTGATGCTGGGCTGCCTGCGAACCAGGTCCGAGCTGGACCTGTTAACCCAGTCTCCACTCCACTTCTGACAGCCTTGGTCCCAGTTGCTGGGGACATTAGGGCCGATGTGCCCACTGTTGTGAAGCAAGTGGAGTCAGGCATTGATGAAGTAAAGGGAGACTGGCCAGCCATTGAGGCCTCCTTCACTGGCCGCAAGCTGCTTGCTCTGAGCGTGCAGGTATGCACCACATTGTACACAAGCACACACTCAACCACAATGCCAGCAGGCAATGTATGCACACTGTCCCATAGCAATGCTTTGCTAATGTCTGCATTGCATTGCATATGACTGTATTGCAAACATATGGTACAGAGCTGTCTTGAGCAGTCAGATACAGCATGTATGGGAGGATGACTTTGTGCTGTTAGTCTCTCTGCAGCAGTCAGTGCAGCTGGATACTGAAAGTATGTCTGCGCTTCATGCTCAAGCAGTGCTGCCAAGTTGCTTTCAAGCACCAAGATGTCTTTGGTATTAATGTACTCAAGCACACCTGTGCTCAATCAACCAGACACCTGAGTGTGACAAGTGACTGTACATAGCCTTGTGAACACAGATATCGCTGCACCTGCTTGGAAGCTTTGAAGTTGCTCTCCCAAACGAATTGTGTTGTTACGTGACTTCATGTTACGTTTTGTTGTTCATTGCTCACATTTTATGCAATCGCAGGAAACGCGTGGCAAGCGTATCAGAGCTGCCAGTGTGGATGGCAAACCCTCACTGAAGAGGCTACAAGCAAAGCTGGAGGAGAAGGCACAGGCAGAGTCTGCCCTTGCTGCAGCCTCAGCTGCAGCGCTGGGCCAAACAGATGCAACAGCAACGGCTAATGACACAGTCATTGAGGATGAGGATGCTAAAATCGAAAGGGAACTTGCACAGATGAAGGAAGATCGGCTCAAAGCAATACAGGCGCTGCCCAGAAGCGTCTGGAGCTGATTTGTAGAAGCTTTGGCAACAGCACGCTCCGTGCCATGGCTCTGATTTGAATGCCAGTGCAAGGCAATGGCCAGGCAGCAACGCAACATCAGCAGAAACACATCTAACGAATGCAACCTGGCCAGTCTCGTGAAGCATGTTGAGTTCCAATTGTCCTCAGCAGTGACACTCTTGGCTGTTATCAGTGAACGAAGCAGCACATGTATGGCCTGAATGAACCGTGGTGAATGCACCGGAGTTGAATGAAGCAAAACCCATCTGTAGGATGAGTCTGGCAGCACTTTTGTCAGTCTTCTGTTCATAAAAGCAATTGACTCAGTTTTGAAGCAGCGTGTATAGCTTGTTTCATATTACAGCTCAGTTCAGTTTCCTTGACAGTGCAGACAGCCCTTGATTCCAGTACTGTCTTGCATGTGGCCTGCATGGGTGTTTATATAACATAGCATGACAGTGATTCACAGTGCACAAGGTTTTGCAGAATGGTTGTAGTGAGTCATTCTTAAAGTGTATTTGCACTTACTGATATGAGTCTAGCTAGGCACATGTGTAAATTGAGATAGCACATGGTCCTGAAACAGGTGGTACAGCATCATGAAAGCCAACACCAGCGCTTGCACCTGCTTATATTGTGTCAAGGTGTCCTGGGCATGCTCATAGTAGAACTTGATACCTATCAATGCTACTGCTGTCTGTCAGTGTGATGCAGCACGCCTTAATTATTGCTTGATGTGCATCGATCTGCTCAAGCCATGCAGACTGTCAAAGCACACATGACTTACCGCAACATTGGATGCCAGGCTCTGTCCTATACCATGGTGTTTGTGATCAGATTCAATGACAAAAAGAAGACAAATCTAGAAACAGACACCCCTGAAGGTCAAAGCAAAGTCATGAACACCAGCCTACTATACACTAGATGCAACACCTGCTCCTAACGAATTTGCACAACAAGCTGACATGGTAATATTTATACCTAAAAGCACATAACATGCAGCAGCGCAAGCATACTATACAGCAAGTCACAGACGCACATACTAGCATAAACACACGACTGTCAGCTGCATGTGCAGCAATGGATCTATTTCTTTTCGCTCTTGTCCTCCTTGGTTGGGTTTGTTGATCCAAGTGCCTCAAAGTAACTGCATGACATGAAGGGTCAGTCTGGCTCAATGATAGCCATATTCCTTTGGCATATTGACTGCACTCTTCACAAGTCATACCAGATGTTGCTTCTGAACAGTGCTACACAGCCTTGCAGGTGAGACTTTCATGGCAATTGCACTGATTCAAGCTTCACAAAAGCAGGTCCAGCTATGTTACCAAACTCTGCAAATTAGTGTATCCTTGGGAAAGTATATCTGAGATCCAATCTATCAAGGAAAGGCAGGGTGCAGCTTTCATCCTGAGCAGCACAGGTACACAAGTAAGCAGCCTTCCAGTGCAAACAATCCTGATTGACAGTGCATGTTGAATGAGCCTTTGCACCTGGGCAATCTACTCAGTGTGTCCTGCCAACATCCAGTATGAAAAAGCAGAGTGCCATTTGAACATGCTGCTCACATCATGCTCCATGCTGTCAGTCAAATCAGCAGCATCTGTCATGATGCGCAATACAGATTGCTTTGGAGAGACAAGACTTGTCCTGCTCATCATGAGCTGGTAAGCTTTGTTATTGTTACTATTGCTGTTGTTTTTATCTGTCATGAGGGGTCTTCCTAAGGGGTTAATACCTGTCAGTAAGATGGTCTTTGAGCATGAGACCGGACAGGTGTATGCGTCTGAGGCCTGAGCAGGTGCCATCAGTCAAAACACGCCCAATCCCAGGTTGGCCATCCTGCCCGGCAGCAGTCCTACAACACCAGCCACTTTCCAATCAGTTGAGCAGCCACAAATAATTATAAATACAAACTTGAAAGCTGACAAAAAATGCCTGACCAAAAAAGCTGATTATATTCCCCACCACCGCATTGCACTACTGACAAGCACTGCATTGGAGTATGATGGGAAGGAATGGCACCAAACCCTTCTCGATACAGCATACTGTGTGTCATGGGCACAGCAACGTCACAGCAGGAAAGGCAACATTGGAAAAGCTTGTCAGAATTGATGCAAACCTTCCAGGCAGTGATTGCTTTTTGGGATAGAGAAATACCACTCTTTTTGAGATGCCTGTCTCATAGTGTAGATGAGAAGCCTGGGGACTATTATCTGAGACTTGTACTTTGTGAGAGATGTTTCAGCTCTTTGGACCTGTATATGTAGATCACCCTGGTTCTATTTGGGGGACATGTTTCAATTTGTTGTATCTGTATATATAGACCACCCTGGTGTCTATTTGGTGGACATGTTTCAATTTGTTGTACCTGTACATGTAGACCACCCTGGTTTCTACTTGGTGGACATGTTTCAACTCTTTGTACCTGAATATGTAGACCACCCTGCCTGGCACTAGTGGGTTGTAGCCCTGGTCCTCTGCTTCTTCTATTTGGTTGCCCTCACCTCTTGGGCTTCCCTCTTGCTTGTTGTCTGTGCACACAAAAGAGAGAATCGGCTTCATTGGCACACAGCTGACAGCATCCGCAAAGCTGACAACAGTACATGGGTCACAACATGATGCTAGGCTTAAACTGAGCAAGGTGGTGTTGGCATGCTGGAATGACATCCAGTAGAGCACAACAATGACCTGATTTACTCAGAATTCAGTGAGGAGTGAGTGAGGGAGTGAGTGAGGGAGTGAGTGAGTAAGAGAGCGAGTGGGTGAGAGTTCACGTGACTGAGTCACTATCGGAGTACCAGACTGAGCAGATCAGCAAGACATACAGCACATGCAGTTGCTATAGCACAGCATGAGAAGCATACTGCAGGCTTTGTGTGCAAGCCAGGCATGGGAGAAGGGCATCAAGTATGCCTTGAGCTGCAACAGCAAGCCATGTTTTCAGGCAAGGTGTTAGCCTGTTCCAGGGCACACATTCAGCATCAGCAAGCTATGTTTTCAGGCACGGTGTGAGCCTGGTCCAGGGCACACATTCAGCATCACCAAGCCATGTTTTCAGGCAAGGTGTGAGAACAGTCTGGGGCACACCTTCAGCATCAGCAATGGCCTTGTCTTTGGCGGCCTGCTGGTTGAAGGCAGACAAGCCCAGCCAGGAGCCCACCTTGCTGCCTGCCACAGTGCGCAGCATCTCCGTGTACTTCCTCAGCTCTGGATGGGTCTCTTCATTCTGCACAGAACCATTTTTGTTGCTTGATGTGTTTGTAGGCATCCTTTCATTCTGCACAGAACCGTTTTTGTTGTTTTGTGTATTTGCATGCGTCTCTTCCTTCCACGCAGAACCGGATTTGTTGTTTTGTGTATTTGGGTGCTACTCCTGTAAAAATCACCACATCAGCTGTTGAAGGATGAATCGGCATGGCAGGTAGACATGAGCGCACGCTGTTGGTTCATCTGAGTTGCCCTTGGCTTCTGTTTGATTTGTGAAGCTTTGTTGCTGTTCTTGGCAATCAATTACAACTGGCAAAGAAGAGCTTAGCTCAAAACTTCAAAATTTGTGCTTCTGACAGTACAAGAGAGAGCATGTGCCGTCTGAGGTCAGCACAGTGATGTTTGCTATGCATATCACAACATCATTCCTGTTTGTAGTGGTCTGAGGTCAGCACAGTTATAATGACCAACTCCAGACTAAACAGGACGACTGTGCAACAAGCAGGCAAATGAGTAAATAAAAATAAAATATATAAATAAACAAGCAGCAAGGCGGTGGTGTCAGGTAGAGCAGGCTTACTTTGGATGCAGCCTCCCAGTCATATTCTGACAGCTCTTCATACAGAGCTACCACGCTTTCTTGGGAGATCCTGCACCACGCACAATGTTACCGAGTCTTCCTGTGTCAAAGGTGAACTACTGATGGTTATGAAGGCCTGTGATCTGCTCACACCAAACCTACTTGCAGAAACACATGCAAGCATCACAGGACAACTGTTTGACAGGCATTGCTACAAGAAACTGTTCTTTGATGCCTTCCATAGAAATGCCTGTCGAACAAGCCAGACCTCTTTTCACAATGCCTTGCTCACATGTACAAACCACAGGCAATACTGTCAATGTTTTGCAAGTCTTTCAGGGCGCCCTTGTCACATGTGCGCCTCTGCTACATGAGCACAAAGACAGCACAAAACAATATTGTTGACACAGCAGGCACATGAATGTTTAGCGGCCTTTGGGACCATAGGTCCAGCGTTGACAGGTCAACTGCTGTTGCCACCAGGCATGACTAAAAAACAGTTGTGTTTTGTGCATGCAGGCAAGGGTGATACCTGGAGATGATGTCACCCCGAAAGACAATGGATGTCACATGATCAGAGCATGAAGCTGCCAAGTGCCACCAGGCATGACTAGTGAAAAACAGTTATGTGTTGTGCATGCAGGCAGGGCTAATACCTGGAGATGATATCATCCCGAAAGACAATGGATGTCACATGGTCAGAGCATGAAGCTGCCAAATCAGGCTCGCAGCACATGGGGGGCGCAAAGGCATAGCAGTGCATGTTGGTAATGCCCTTGGCCCTCAGCATCATAGCCAGGAGGGCAGCTGCACCAGCCCCTAGTGAGTGCCCTACCAGTGTCACCTGATAATCATCCTTCACCGCCTGCACAGCGTCTGTTGTTATTCTTGCAATGCTTGCTGTTCTCTGCTTAGCAAAAGAATCTTATGGTGGCAGAAATCTGATTGTAGTAGAATATGATTGTAGCAAAAGCATCCATTGCTGGTTTCAAAATAAGACAAGGTCAAGGCTTTGGATGCAAGGGTAGCCTGTGTTTGCAGACACTCTGTTGCATGTAACAAGGGCCATGAAGCATACTTTGTTGCAATACGTGACCATGTGTGTGTCGATTGCTTGCCCTGTTGCCAGCAAAGGCAGTGCCCAGCAACAGTGGTAACAGTACTCAGAAGTAATCAGCGGCAAAGATGGAACAACATTGATGGTACAGCAGTGATGGTGGTACAGCAGTAATCAGCAGCAGTGATAGTATAACACTGACGGTACAGCAGTAATCAGCAGTGATGGTACAGCAGTGATGATACAGCAGTGACAGTGCAGCAGTAATCAGCAGTGATGGTACAACAGTGATGTTACAGCAGTAATGGGCACCACTGATAGTACAACAGTGACGGTACAGCAGTAATCGGTAGTGGTGATGTCACAGCGGTAATCAGCAGCAGTAATCAGCAGCGGTGAGTGGGACAGCCTGTATAGCTAGTGGGTTGCCTGTCACAGATTTCAGAAGCAGCATGCATGCCCATTCCTGCCACAGAGCACAGTGCCACGTCCAGCTCATAGCGTTACAAAATGGCAACCAAATTGCAAACTTAGCTGCCTTGCAAGAGATGGTCAGTGCATATGACTTAGCCAGTCATTACCTGTGATGTATGAAAAAGACTGGTGCGCAAGGTGTCCGAACAGCTGCAGAAAGTGAGTACAGACATTATGAGAGTGAATTGCAAGCTTGACGCAGTAGAGACATCTATTCTTTGCCAGAGTGTGGAAACCCATACCTTTGCAAGGCTGAAGAGGCGGTCAAACAGATACAAGGCAGACGCATTCATGCCGCTGTGCGCCATTTGCTTCCCATTGTTGAATGCCTGCACATTAAGCATGTCATCAATTTCAAATCACCATTCAGCTCATGTGCACCAATGCATCAAAGATGTGTCTCGACTTGACGTGCTGTACATGATTATCAGCTGCATCTTACCATCATATTGTGGCTTTTTGACAAACTTCATTTCAAGTATGTTGAAAAGCTTCACAATCCAACAGCACAATCTGATCAATGATGCTCTGAGTCAGACATGAAGCGTGCAGAATTGCATTGTCACGACTGATCATGTGACAAGCAGGGTGTACTGCAGTTGCAGTGATGATTAGTGATGTCATCAGAGTTGATACTTTGAGGGTTCAGGGCATGGCCAGGAAGTGTGAGAAGCACCAGCAGTACGCAGACAGCGTGGGGAGGGCAACTGGGACCCAACAGACATCAAGTTCAAGTTAGTACATTTGTACAGACAAGATGTGCTTCCTACAACTGACCACAGGCAGGGCAGTGATATCTGTGATGACATCCTCCACAGCCCATGTGCCTCGAATGGCCACCACCACCTCCTTCTTCTCAGTGTGCGTGGCCACATAGTACGCCGGCTCATGCTCACCCCACGTGGCGTTCATCTTGGCAAAGTTGAGATGGAAATCTGCAGCATGCAACAGAGTTCTCCCATGTGGCGTTCATCTTGGCAAAGTTGAGATGGAAATCTGCAGCATTCAGCAGCTCTGTTCAATCCCAAAACGTCTCTTGCAACTCAGAAACGTCATGCCTACAGTAGAAATCTAGACTCAGAAACGTCTGGGGACAGTAAAAACGCGGTTCTACGCTGTGGAGATGTTTGAGAGAGCTCCCACGATGTGTTTGGTGATGTTGCTGAAGCAGCAAGGCTTGCCTTGAAAGCAATCAAGCCATGCATCTCAAGGGAACACGACAAGCTGGTTCCAACACTGAGGAGTTGCTGATGATGATGATCCTGTTTGTGCACAGGCAATATGGTCAGGTAATACAGTCGGATGGTAGTAGCGCTGGGGCATGTGTCAGCAACTGTACATACCATACCCTAGTGGCCTATCTTGTTGACTGTACATACCTGACTGACTGCATATACCTAACATCAGGGAAACATTTTGGCGACTGTATGTACCTGCTTCAAGGGGAGGATGCATTGTCTACTAGCTGACTGACTGACTGAATGAATGAACAAGTGAACAACCAAATGAATGCACCAAGAATGAAAGAACGAACAAATGAATAAATGCATGAATGAGCAATGCACGGATAAAAAAGAGTGAGTGAGTGAGTGAGTGAGTGAGTGAGTGAGTGAGTGAGTGAGTGAGTGAGTGAGTGAGTGAGTGAGTGAGTGAGTGCATGAGGGAGAAAGTGAGTAAGTGAAAGAATGACGGATGATTGAATGGATGGACGAAGGGGCATGATGGTGATCTACGCCATACAGATTTTGGCAGAGAGGCAGACAGCCCCACCTCTGGACTGCAGAACCTTCTTGAGGTTGGGCTCAGTTCCAGCTTCATATGCATACTCTGCAAACCACAGATAGTATGCCAGCTTGTCCACCAGGTCAGTCTCTACCTGCAAAGCACATCAGTAGACGCCTCAGCTAAGATTTCATGAAATGCTTGTGAGTCCAGATGAAAGAAAGGATTGAATATGTGGCAGCATTGTGTTTGGGTGTTATGCAAGCATGCAGGCTTTAAACAGCCAACATAACTGAGTCATCTGCAGTGGTCACATTTGCCATGAGAAGCAGAGACAGATCATGCAATCAAAGTGATATCCAGTAATGCATTGCAGCAGCGTGGTCAAACACCATGCTGACTGTACACCATCATGTAGCCGCCGCATGTGAGCAACGATCCCTTCACAACCTTTGACATACATGCAACTATTCTTGTCATCAGTGTGAAGGCTACACTGCACTCAACAGAATGCATGTGTTTTTGCTTCTACAGCAGCATCCCTGCAGTAACTACCTTACAAACTCCACCTGGTGCCTTCACACAGCTTCTGAGTTGAATTGTGCACAAGGCTATGTGAAGGCATGCACTGTACAAGCCGGTGCAGCCATTCACAATGTCTACATGCACATGAGAAGCCAGACCTGTTTGCCACCTGGGAAATCATCCACCACAGGTTCTCTTCTGAAGTGATCATACAGGTAGAAGAGCCGGATGGCTAGCTCATGAGTTGGCAAAGGCTCCAACTTGCTCAGGGCTGGCATGTGATCCTTGCTCCTGCAATTGAGCTGTGACGTTTTCACTGACCAGCACAACTAACACTGATTTGAGGCAGTGTCACATCAGACTGGACTGTATCGCCTGCTGACTCACAACTGCAGCATTTAAGCTGCACTGTGCATATGTGTGAAGCCCCTGTGGTATGGCTATGTGCAGACAAGACCTGACATCTGCAAAGTGCTGCGTGCACAGATCATGGATTCATCATGACAGCGCAATCTGCAATTCTGCAGCCGATGCAGAAGGGTCTGTTGGGTATGCAGCATGGCAAGGCAGCAAAGCAGTCTTTGTCCAAACAAGAGCTTGAGAGTGCAAGGGACTAACTTGGATAAGGTCATTGCCAATTCCCTCAGAACCTTCCATGCACCAGTCTCTGCAAGATCTCCTGGAGGCGTCCAGTCCCATATAGATGACTTGTCCTTAGCTGGCTCTTCCGCCGGCCTTTGTTGACTCTGCATCAACATAATTGCACACAAGTGGGGCACTGACAGGGTTTGGTGTACATTATAGGTCATCATTTATAGCTCAGCAGTGAAGCATGCACTCACCGACCCATTGCTAGCCAGCACATGCAAACCCCTTGCCAAAGAGCAGGCAAAGACGGCTTTGCATGCTATTGGCACTGACTGCTTCGGTCCCACATACCAGAGAAGTGCAGCATTCTGGACCACGAAAAATGTTCGAAAGCCTGTACAGCATGCAAAAGCTTATCAGACCTTCGATGTGACCCGCGAAGTGACCTGGCACCTGCAATGCCTGTTGCTTGTCTGGTACACATTTCACCTTGAGGTGCCCCGTTGATGCAGGCGGTTGAGTATCCATGCTGTTGCTGACTTGCAGTACACAGTGCAGGGGCAACTTGGGCCAGTCGCTGACCTGGACTTGTGTATATGAAAATTGATCCTTCGATGCAAGCGTGAGCAACTCGAGCCAGTAATCGCATGAGCTGGGCGCTGTCACCTCGCCACAACAGTGATCAGCTAGCCTTGCAGAATGCGTGACCGGAACAGGGCCAGGAACAAGACCTAACGTCTCTAGTCCAATGTTACAGCGCAAACATCGCGGCAGACACCCAGGCACGGTGGCGCAAGCTACCACTGCTCAGACTATGTCGCTGAGAGCTTGCGTCAGCGTCACTCAGCTGCGGTGCAGATGTTCAAATGCAGCTAAGGGCGGTTTTGTTGGCCCTGATTTTGTCACACAATCATGCAGGCATGGGCAGAAAATTCCTGACACGGTGAGCATAGTTAATCAAATGTACTTGCAACTTCAGACTGCACACAGTAGCATCAACAGATGACTCTACTGTCTTCTGCGTCGGTGATGACAGCACAATAAATACTTCTTGACTGGTATAGCAGACCTCTACACCAGGTCCATAGCAGAGTCCTGATGGAAGGCATATGCTGACAAGATGCCAGACATTGCCAGTCAGAAGCATGATAGACTGGCCATTTCAATGCTGAAGTCTTCTGCCAGCGTTCCAGATAGGCGCATTGCTGGGACAGTGCTGAGGTAGTCTTCTGCTACTTGCTCAAACCCGGTAGTGCTTCTTCTCATCCTTACCTAGAGCTCTGTGTTTGGCTGGTAACAAGTTGTCAGTGTGGCCAGTAATTTTTCTGTACCTGCATTGTCACATGACATATTATGTTGCATCAGGCAAGGCCAGACTTCAGTAGTCTGAATGTGGCTGGAAGGCTGAGCAAATGAAAGCCGAGATCAGGCTAATGCTTACTTCTTAGGGCCTGTGCTGCAGGTGTAGTTGTACTGTGCATCTTCTGCAGTACGCAATGCAAATCTTGTGCAGGCCTGTACAAAAGACACGATTTGCATTGCGTACTGCAGAAGGTGTACAGTGCAAGTACACCTGCAGCACAGATCCAGGATCAACTATGTCTGTCTGTTGGTTGTGCATTGCTGTGGAAGCGACATCCAGTTGAAATGGCAACATTGCAGCTGTGGTACTCTGATGAATTGCTTCTCAGCATTGTGTCTCACTAAGATGGCCACAGGCAAAGCTTTGCAGCGTGGCTGTATAGAGGTGACACAGACGCCGTACATCTGCGACTATAGAAGTGCCCTCACCAACAGGCCGCAACGGTCTGCCTGCAACTTTCTGATCAGTCAGTCATGACTGCTTGTTCACACGAAAAAAGAAGACGAGACTTTGTAGCAAATACTGTCGAAGCCTCCATTTGCACTGGCCAACTCACACCATGAGTTGTCAACAGGAAGCTCTGCATCACTTTTATATCTGGCGTGTGTAACACGCATTGGGTGCACTACTGCCCAGCTAAAAATCCAGCATGAAGTATTTCGCCTGTCTACAAAACAAGTCCCTTACTAGAGATCAAGCATAACTTGCACCATTGATGAGTTGAATCGCAGATACATGTTGCCTTACATCATACAGCTTCGGATACAGTATACAATCATGCAAGATTGTAGTGGGCTGAGGAACGCACTGAAATGCCTTTCAGGCATGACTTGGACATGAATAGACCTCACAATGCAACCCTGCATAATCGAAACACACGTACATGTCTGGCACTCTGATTTGAAACAAAAAGAATTAGATTGTTCCCATCTGCATGCAGCAGCACGCAGTTTTGCTGTGCTCAGCCAAATCTGTCATAAGCTGGCAAACAGAAACAATCGCATAGCAGCTTCATCCAATGGCTCCTGCAGTATTGGCTCATGGCTTCCAATCCATGATCATGCTGGCAGGGATTCCTTGGGGCTCTTCTTCACTGGCACTCCTGCACCACAGAGCAATGTTGCTGACAGCCATGCAATGCAGCTGGTGGCAAAGTCTATGCAAATGGCTGTGCAGACCCTCCATGTTGCACATCTCATGTCAACCTGCTGACCAGCTCTTCCAGACATTAGAAGCTTGCACACATTGATACCGTTGAGCTTGCACACATTGATACCGTTGAGCTTGCACACATTGATACCGTTGAGCTTGCACACATTGATACCGTTGAGCCACAACCACAGCATTGGTGTGTTGGTCAATGTGTGCAGCAAGCTGGCAGTGTACTGACCAAGTCTTTGAGCAAAGTCCTCTACCATGAGGGCTAGGCCCTCCTTCAGGGGGACCACAGGCTCCCAACCTAGAGTCTTCTTCACCTGTATGAAAGTGTCTTGCATCAGTAGCAAAGACTGCATGCATAGTTTGCACACAGCCACAAGCATGCAAGCACAAAACATGGAGTGACTGCCCATGTAGATTGTGAGGCAATTTGCAAATGGAACACAGCATAGGGAGAAGGAGAGCAACAGCAGCAGCAGCAGCAGCAGCAGCAGCAGCAGCAGCAGCAGCAGCAGCAGCAGCAGCAGCAGCACGTTCAGAACAGCATGTGATAGCTCTGAGATGAACAACCAGCATATGTGTTTCATTATCATGCATGCATCAGGTTCTTTTTGCTACAGTGGAGCAGATACAACTACGGCCAAGGACATGAGTGCCATGGTATGCAATGAAGTATGCCGCACAGTAGCAGACAGTGTAGCACACAGGCTGGACTAGATGAACAGCATATATAGCACATGCATGTATATTTTACTACACATGCGAAAGCAGCAGGCAATACCTTGGTGATGTCTGGCTTGCGCCTGCTGGGGTCATCAGCAGTGTTCTCCTTGTACACAATCGTGACATCTGGGTTGACCACCTCCTGCACCATCTTTGCCAGCTCCAGCATGGTGAACTCTGTTGGGTTGCCGATGTTGAAAGGACCCGTTTCTGGACCATCCATCACTGTCACCATTCCTGCCAGACGCACAAGACGCCTTGCCAAAGTGTTTAAGATCAAGACCAAACAGTAATGATGCAGCTTCCGTTCAGCCTCGGATTGGATATTGTTGGCATGCAATATCCAGTACACAGCCTCACTTCTACACTGCTGGAATTTTGTGCAGGTAGCCCGGGAGGTGCAAGGGAACACAGCCCTTTTGACCAATTCGCATCGGTGTCATACGTTCCATCAAGTCAGATATGTGTTTGAAACAAGCCTGGAAGTCAGCAGAGGTCTTGGTCTCAGTGTGAGATTGTCACATGTTCGATCAGGTCTGATGCGTTCTGGCCTGTGTCCGAGAGCGTCGTACCTTTGATCAAGTCTGATACATACTGGAAGGAGCGGGTCTGCTGACCATCACCATAGACTGTGAGGTCCTGGTCTGTCAGAGCCTGGGCCACAAAAATGCTGACCACACGGCCATCATCAAGCGCCATGCGAGGCCCATAGGTGTTGAAGATTCGCACAACCCGTACCTGCAAAACAGGCAGAGCTTTCTGGTTACTCTGCTCAGATGCTTCACAAGGTCATGATGATTAGGTATGTATCAGCAAGTCTGCATGATTGCAAATGCACAGAAGGACGAGTTGAAGTCTGCTGAGCGCAGGACAGGCCACATGGATGGACAGCTGATCCTTGCATTCCTGAGCGCCAAAAGGTATGGGCTTGTGATTCCTTACCAGGCTTGCTGTGCTGTGCTGGCCAAGAGCTGGAGCAGATCCGGAGCATTACACATCCCTCCCAATGATGTGATGCACCACATGGTGTGAGTACGTGTGCTAGTGTGTGCTAGTGTGTGCTAGTCTGTGCTAGTGTGTGCTAGACACACTACGACCATCCTGTACAAATTATGACCATCCTGTGAGGTTACGTGCAACAATTTCAGCATCCCGCATCAAAGCCTCGCTGCACATTTGCATCACCATTGTTCATTTTTTTCTGTGCATTGACAATCATTCATGCATTTCTCACACATGCATGTACAAGAGTAAGATTTTATGCGCCGGCGGCAGCAGCATCTTGGTGCAATGGATATTCGCAAAGATGCATGTCTCCTGTCATCACAAGGTTGCATCCTGTTACAGCTGCAAGTAAGCCGACACAAGTGCAGGACCATCTTGATGCCATGATTGACATCTACAAAGATGCATGTCTCCTGTTGTCACAAAGTTGCAGCCTATCACAGCTGCAAACAAGCAAGTATACTTATGTATATACAAATGCAGGACCATCTCGATGCCATGGCTTGGGCCAAGATGAACGTGTTCCATTGGCACATTGTTGATGACCAGAGCTTCCCCTTTGAGAGTCACCACCTGCCCGGTCTGTCAGCAGACGGTGCATTCTCTGCAAGGCATGTCTATGACAAGCAGGATGTGGCCGATATCATTGCATATGCCAAGGACAGAGGAATCCGAGTCATTCCAGAGTTTGACACTCCAGGTATGATGATCTGTGTCTATGTACACAGAATGCCTGTCATTCACCTTCCCCCCCCCCCCACTCCTCCACCCTTGCCTCCCCAGCCTTTCCTCCCCACTAATGCCCACTACCTTTTTGCAATGTGTGGATTGAGAGGAGTTGGAAAGTTTGATTTTGCTAAAGTAGGCAAGACAACAAGGAGGGAACACCTTGGGCATGTTCTGCACAGCAAGCATGCAAGGCAGCACTGCGCAGCAGGGCATTTTTGCATGTGCATGTACATCACCTGTGGCAAAGTGTGGCGACCTGCATCAACGACAACATTAATGCCAAGGCAAGCACCATGAGGCAGACATGAGTTTGATCACATCAGCAACAGCTCGCTGTACAGCAAATGCCTTTCATGACAACAACAGTGACCTCTGCTTCTGCTCACGGGACAGCAGCCAACTGAGGCTTCATTTACTCATTTGAGCATTGAAGCAAAAAGCATTGTTGCAAGTTTGTTATTGTCCTTGGTGTTGCTGACAAGTTGCATGCATTGGTCCAGGGCATGTTGCATCCTGGGGCAAAGGCTACCCTGAGCTCTTGACCCAATGCTACAATGACCAGGGTAATCCAAATGGTGAATTAGGCCCCCTAGACCCTACCAGGAATTCGACCTACAATGCCCTTTGGCTGTTATTCAGAGAGGCAGCCCAAGTGTTCCCTGACAGCTACATACACCTAGGAGGAGACGAAGTGCCTTTTGACTGCTGGCAGGTGAGACATATTGCCTTTTAACTGCTGGCAGGTGAGACATGTTGCCTTTTGACTGCTGGCAGGTGAGACACGTCGCCTTTTGTGATGTGAGTTGGCAAGGTGCTGATTGGGAGTTGCTTTTGAGCAACTGCTTGCATGCCCAGCCACTGGGGGAGGGGGGGCGGTCCAATATGTGGTGCCATAGCTTGTTGCTACAGATTGGTTCCACAAGATTATGCCCATGTCCCAGGGATGTTGTGCCAATGTCCCCGGGACGTGATATCAATGTCCCTGGGATGTGATGCCATGCAGTCTGATTGCCTACATCACAGCATGACAGTGTTGCACGCAGAGCTGATAATGTGCGTGTGTTGGTGCAGAGCAACCCTGATGTGCAAGACTGGATGAAAGCCAACAGCTTGGGAAGCCTGTCCCAATTGGAGGGCTATTTTGAGAGCAGGGTGTTGGATTTAGCAATCCTAGCTGGCAGGTCATACATTGTCTGGCAGGTCCATACCCTCTTCTGGCAATCTTAGCTGAACCATACTTTATGCAGTATCTTCAAGAATGTGCTGATTTGCCAATATGATGCCCACACGACTCTTCACCTTGCCACGATGCTGGTTGTCATGTCTCAAGTTGGTACACTGCCTGCCTGACTCAAATTGTCACACCGCCTGCCTGAGCCATGTGCACGCCTCTACATTTACAAACTGACATTGGCAATGATGTGCCATGGAACCAACAAAACTTCGGACATTGTAGTGACAGGCATGCATGCGTATGCTGCCCAGATGGCTTCATTGCTTCGTTGCTTACTTCATCGACAGCACGTGCCTAGTAGGTACCTAGCCACATAAAAGCACACCTGTTGTGCTGTTGTTATCATCATCATCAACAGTTTCATCATTGATACCACTGCTGTCATTACTGCTGCTGCTGCTGCTGCTGCTGCTGTTGTTGTTGTTGTTATTACCATTCATGAGGAGTGTGGTTTTGCAGGATGTGTTGGACAACAATGTTACCCTGAGATCTGATACAGTGGTCCATGTCTGGAAATGGTGGCCTGCTGCTGCTGTCACCAATCATGCATTCAATAGCTCGCAGTCTCACCAAGAGTCAACTCGATTGAGCTCTGCAGCTCTGAGTCAGGCAGCTTCTGACCAGAGCAACTCAAGGTCTAGTCAGCAGTCCAGTCAGCAGGTTAGTCAGGAGTCCAGTCAGCAGTCACATGGGCCAATGGGATGCCAACTCAGGGTGGGGTGCCCAGGGGACATAGGTAGCTATAGCGCAGGTGAAGAACCTGGGTGGTTTCCAGAGATGGAAAAGGTCACAGCACAGGCAAGTTTTGTGTCTTTGCGAAGACCCGTCTGTCCAGCTTACAACAGCTGCCTACAATAACACATCAACAGCGACACTTGCCTTACTTTGTCAGCTGTTGCTTTAATGCTCGTCATGCTTTGGTTTGCCTGCATCACCTGGTCAAAGCTACTATCATCTTTCAATAGCGGTAATTGTCTTTAGTATAAATATATAAAACAATAAAACATAATTAATTGTATAAGGTAATTTTTCGTACTGCTTTGCGTGCTGCAGGGGTTCAGAACTCTGTTGTCCTCCCCCTGGTACATCAACCTGGGTGGGTATGCTGGGGATGACTGGGGACAGTACTACGCAGTGGAGCCTCTATCCTTCAAGGTACGCCACTCTTCTTCCACTGTGACATTTGATGCAATACAATTGCAATGACCTGCACTACTGGTCGCCATTGCTGTCATCCTGGAGTGGTTGGTGATGACTGTGCAATGCGGAGCTTGATTGACAGTGTGTGCCAACCTGATCTCTTCATGGGATAGCTGCACAAGGGCTTGTGCTGTCTGTCTTTTGCTCTGGGGCGAGGCAGTATGCTTAGTCATGGGGAATGAGGGGCACCGTGTTCATGGCAAGATGTTGCATGCTGCCAGACATGGCTTCTTTGCGAAAGGGTGCATGTGCCTTGATGCTTGCGGCCTTGTGAACAGTTGTCTAGTCTAATTGATAACAAATCAATGCAATCAACTGTTGGCGCGCTGAATCACTCAGGGCAATACGTGCATGACCGTACGAGAAGACACACATTGAATGATCAATCGGCTGAATGAGTGAGTGAATGCATGCATGAATCATGACCAGCTTAATGTCCCACCGAGTGAATGAATGAGTGATTGAGTAATGGTAGAACGCACGACTGCAGTGCATGAATGAATCTTGCAGGGTAGCAGGCGGCAGCATGACCTGGTGATGGGGGGTGAGGCGTGCATGTGGGGGGAGTTTGTGGATGCCACCAACTCCATGTCTGCCACCTGGCCCAGAGCTGCTGCTGTAGCTGAGCGCCTCTGGTCAGACCAGCATGTCAGGTAGGGCTCCTTCATGCAGCCCTTATCCCTGGGCAGCCCGGTATCATACTTGGCTTCTCGTTAAATTGATGCCGAAAGGTGTAGTCTTTTCTTGTGTTTTCTTGTCTGCAGCCCTTGTCACCCAAGATGTGTGCTTAAGGCAGAAAGGCCTTATACTAGTCCTTGAGCAATGTTGGGTCAAGACTTGTACCGTGAAAAGGATGCTTTCCCTCAACATTACTGATGTTTCTGTATCCCCAAGCGCTGGTGATGCAGCAACACTTACGTGCAAGCTGTTGCCTGCACAAGCCACGCAAAGCAGCTAGTGTACTTGTTGGGTACTAAACAGCATGTCATCATCATTTTGGTCAGCTACAGCTACTTGGCCATGATCTATACATGCATCCGGAAGCAGCCCAAAGATCTGACCTGCTTGATGGGGAAACCACATCTGTAGCTTGCAAAATTGTGTCTGAGGGTGGGGTGCGTGCACTGAGCACATGCAATGACACTGTGGGGTGTTGGCAACATGGTCATGCGTATCTTCAGTGCAGTTTCCTTCTGCATATGCCAATAGCAAGTTGTTGTAGTGTTACGTTCTGCATATGCAGATTGTAAGTTGTCAGAGTGTTACCTGAGTTTGCTGTTCGTATGCTGACTGCCAAAACAGGAAGCTACTCGGAACTGTACATGTGTGACCCTAGGGGAACATGTATGGTGAGTGAGTGAACGTGAGTGAGTGAGTGAGAGTGAGTGAGTGAATGTGAGTGAGTGAGTGAGAGTGAGTGAGTGAGAGTGAGTTAGTGAGAGTGAGCGAGTAGTGACTGAAGTGGGTGTTCATGGGGGTGAGTGAGTGAGAGTGAGCGGGTAGTGAGTGTGTGATTGTGTGGTAATGGCGTGAGTGAATGAATGAGTGCAAAGGTAAAGAATGAGACAAGGATTTGTGGTGCTGCAGGGACAGACATGATGCAGAAGAACGCCTGCATGAGCACAGGTGTCGCATGCTGGCAAGGGGACTGCCAGCGCAGCCCCTGGGACCCGGCTTCTGTCCCCAGGACTTCGACTTCTGATCCCCTTGCTTTCTCAACAGCGTGCTGCAGCAGCACAGCATCTTGCGGGCACAACTGGCAGATGACGCATCTGCCAGGGTTGCAGGCAGAAACCCTACAGCTGCAACTACAAACTGATGACACTTCATGTTTCTGCTGTAAACGGTGCTGTTCGCTGTTTGGAATACTCAGCAGGCTGTTTATCAGACCCCGCTGGTTAGCCACGTGGTTGCTGCCTTACACTGATGCAGCCTGTGTCAAGTCCTTAGGTGTAGTCAAACCACTGTCTGCCAAGCGGTAGCATCAATTTTGTTTTGCGTCACAGTACAAGCTGCATGAAGACAGCAAGGCTTGCGCAGAGTGAAAGTAAGTGCTTCATGCTGACAGTAATTTGAGGATATATCACTTTTCCCTTTTAGCAGTGATGTTGAATATTGCTTCCTACTGTTGCCATTTATGTTCGTTGTCACTTTCTTCTGTTCCCAGCAAAGCATGAAAAGTATCTGTCTCAGTGTGCTGGTTGTGGACAGTCCAGCGCCTCTGCGGTCAGTGTGTTTTTAAGCTGACTGGTACTAGACATTTTTCTGATACACATCCACTGCAGCTTTAAATAGTTTTTAGGGACAAACTTATAAGCGCAACAAGTCTAGTTACATCTGGGTGACCTTCCAGTTCAAAACAAAGAATCTGAGCCCTGTGCATCAAATCACTCGTACCATGCACAGTATTCGGGACCTGTAGACCAATTACGGTCACTAAGTCAACAAGAAGCACTAAGCCGTCTACCACATTGAAACAATCAAAGAACTGTGGGTCTAACAACTTAAGGCTTACTTGAGATCATGATGCAGCTTGAGTCATACATTTAGGTCCACAAAAACATACAGCAGTACAAAATCGTGTGCTCCATTTCAATCTTGAACACCAGACTAACAAAAGCATGCATGTTGCATTGCCAAGTTTGAAAGCCAAAGCTTTAGACTGCGCTCCAAAATTGGGATAGCCTTTGCTTAGCAAAAAGGCTGCTGGCGCAGTTTGCGTCTGAGTCAAGGGGCAAGGGGTGGGCCCATTCCTGCTATGTTTCTGATATGGTGACTAGACTGCACAGATGTGCCATTACCAGTGACAGCACAGCAAACAAAGCTTTGCTGACTGCACAGGCTTGCCGTCTTTGAGAGGCAAACTTATCCAAATAGCAGGTTTTTGGTGATTCTTGTGTTCTGGCGCTTGCTGATAGCACACTGCATTGCTGCACAGACTGGATACTACAGAATACAGCTGTCTCGTCTTGCCACAAATGTTGATTAACAGAAGGCATCGGTTCCTTGATACAAACACTCCTCTTCTATGCACAAGACGCATTTTTGTGTCAGATCTGTCATGTGATTATGTGAAAGTGCAGCATCAGGTCGTGCAGGAAGTCAGAAGTGCAGCAGAGGTGCAGTGCATGACTTCTTGACAAGGTTCTGTGGCAGTTACATGCATATGGTTGTCCACTGGCAACTGTCTATATACCATACATGTACCATACATCATCAATGCTGAGAACTTGCTTCTGTTCATTCACAACAAGAGTCAGGCAAAATACTTTGCTACTTGGGCCACTCTCCTGTTGAGTGGGAGCTAAAGGAAACTTGCAAGGTGTTTTGACCAAGAAGCTATGTAATTTTATCTTCTGCCTGTATCAATCTTGGTAAGCAGCATAATAAGGAGCACAGTATAAAGGCATGCCATTGAGCCAAAAATGACTATCCGATAGCCGCATTCCGCTGATCCATTTTTCTCCGCATGATTCTATTTAACCTGCCAGCCTCTCTGCGTACAGCTTCTGACTCAGACCTGTTCGCCAATCCCATTAGGTCTTTGCGGTGCTGATGCTCATACACGGGGGGTAATTGGATTCTCCTGATTGCCTTGAACATCTCCAGCTGGAAGCATGCCAGAGCATTGACGTCTGTCTCCGGCTCAGGTGAGACTTCATGACTGCAGAGAGACCATGAATGCTCTGCTGTTGCACTACATGGCAAGATTTGCTTCTCCAATTTGTTGTGCACAACAGTATCCCATGATGAAGCGAGCAGCAAACTCAACGATGACAATGAGCAGACCAGCATACCGGAATCATAGCAGCAAGTCAGCAACGTTTGCTGACAATGCATTTCAAATGCAAATTGTGCCATGCTCACCTCTCTGGGCTGAATGAAGAATCTGGGACCTCAACATTGGGGCCATGCCGAGCATCAAGATCCTCAGAATCTGCTTGGAAACAAATGCATACAACATACAAAGCAATGCTGGGGCACATCACACCTGCAAACAGATGTTCAACAGCCTCCTCATAACACATTTGTGTGAAATGGCAGGAAGTCAAGTTGGCAGCAAGACAACTTGAGTGAGCATCTTGCATGATGACTGCATCACACAAGCATCTGGTTGCAGTGCTGTTGTCACCTGATCCGTGTCTCTTCTGAAGCTTGTAAAATGGCATTGCAAGTCTTGCATATATATGTTCTTGCTGTGTACACAGAGCCGCTGCATCTGCATGCGCACAGAAATGCAACACGGCCACTGTAGCAAGACCCTTAAGCAAAAGGCACCTCAACCACAAGGCAGCTGTGCAAATTGTTGGAGCGCACCTGCTGCAGATGCTCGCCGATGACGTGCAGCTGGTGCTGCTGGCTGGTCTTGGTGTTCTGTGCTGCTGCAGTCTAGATGTGCATGGGTGATCACCTACACAACACAGCAGAAGTCAGAGCCTGCCATACCGCCCAGGCAACACCCGTGTGCAGTTGTTAAATCAGAAATGCAGCCATGTGTGCACTGGTACTTGGGAGGCTGTCACAAACACGCATTTGCCAGGCCCGGTTTGAGACATGATCACTGTGTCGGGAAAACCGTGCTCACGTTTTCTGACATCCGTGGCGACTTCCCAAACGCAGAGGCCCATGACCAAAGGTGATGATGATCAAACGTATGTTTATGACTTGCTATCGCCCGTCAGTACAAGCTGCCTTGACGCACACAGATTTTTTACGGTACGCACAAATGTTGTGACGGTACGCACAAAGTTCTTGGACGGTACGCACAAATATTGTGACGGTACGCACAAAGGCCTTTGACGGTACGCACAAAGGTTAGGTCAAATGTTTCAGTTAACTTGTTTGCAAGCGCGTCCAAGTTTAGTTCCATGTGAAAGCTGTTCACCTTTCCAGACTGGCTTGAACGCTACCTCTGTTCATCGCAAGGGGCAGGCAAGTCCGTGTTCTGCCATCAGGGTACAAGCTGAGCTTCCACGGCTTGCAGCGTGCACGAGTCATTCGCTGTGAGGATGAAGCACTCGCTAGGCAGGCAGCAGGCAGGCTGAGCAAGCAAGCCTATACCCAAGCTAACAAGAAGGATGACACGGCAGATGCACTGGACATATGACGTCTATTCTGTGCCTTTCCTGTTGACACACACACAAGAGCATTATCCTGCTGGCCAGCTGTTGTATCATGCTTCAGATCTGCAGCATGCTGATTCCATGTAGCTATTTCAGACTGAATGCAGACAGCAGTCTCGGTCTTCATTTCAACTGTAGGCCATGGACAGCAGCAACAAACTGGACAGAACTCCATCCAAGCAACCAAGGAACATCAGCGCTGCTTGAAACATTTCACAGCCAATAGAGTCATGGTGCAGCAGATGGCCCATCAACAGCACTAGCTTGTGATGTGGACTTGCATGCCTACATGTACTGCTCTGAAATAGTCTTGCTGTCAGCTACAGAAAAGACAACGTTTGATCGGGCATCTGTGTTAAGAATTTGTGACACACCATGAGGTTGTCCTGTGTCTTGGTAAGCTTCTGTTGATAGCTGCTTACAAATTCCAGGCCCACTGCATTGCAGGATGACCGGCAAAGGACAGCCTGCAAGTCACAACATGCAGATGGGCACAAGCAGCACTGCAGCATCATCAGCATTGTGTAGCATTGCTGTCACATGTTGAGAGTGCTTCATCACAGCATCACACTTAGTCGGATTTTACATAGGGTCGCGCCTTTGTCAGGCCGTCATTACCTTCTGTATTTACGGTTTGTAACGTCATCTGCACTGTTTAACGGGCATGTAATGACGGTCGGGTAAAAAACAATTATTTATTTTCTCGACCAACATTCAAATGACTACGGTACGTAAAGCATCAAGATATACACTATAGATGTCATCATATGAGTGGTCGCCTGGACGAGGTGGCCTCCACTTACATGAGCTAGACTTGCATTTGCCGGCAACGTCCACTTCGTCACTAAGGTTGAGCAAAGAAGATTCACAGCTTCTTCAGACGACATCTGTGCAGTAGACTGTATGGCCTCAATTGCACTGATGATTCTCTTCGCCAAATCCCACTTCTTACGATAGTAACTGCGTTTAGAGCTGTGCCAGTCCATGCCGTGGTCATCAATCAGCCGCCTGCTTGAGGGTCTGTCTGCTGTGCTATACTTGTACTCCTTCCAACAACTCAAAATGGAGCTCAAACTTCCACTAACTGGCTTCATAGGAGTACTACATCTCACCATTGGCACCTGCCCTTGCTACACTGGGTGCTTGTGCAGCAGAGCTGGTCCTTGCAGTCCCTTGGCGCTGTGAAAAAGACGCCCCAGCAGTCTCCAGCTAAAAGACTGTTGATTCTAGCTAGAAGTGTTTGCCTCTCATTGCTGAACTTGGCTGCCTGCACCAGAACAGTTGTGTCACAGCTGTGGCAATGCACAAAGCGTGGCACCAGCTGACAACGTCTGACAACTTTCAGCAACTGGACTTGCTCTGCAGCATGAGATGATGTCAGAGTGCTGGAAATCTGGTGGCAGCAAGGACGTGTGCATCAGGTCACACATGCACATGTAGAGAGATGGATGAGTACAATAAAGCCAAGTAACCTGCTGCGCCACATGGCATCATGCAGAGAGCAGCATAACTTGCCTCTTGCTGATGGATCAAAAGCTGCTGCTGCTGCTGGTGCAACTGCTGGTGTCTCTGAGTCTCCAGCTTCTCTTGCAGATGCTGATTTTGCTGCTGCTGCAGTGCATTCTTGGTCACCATGCACATGTTGTTTTCCTCTGCCTGCATAGCAACTGAAGTGTTTGCCAGCAACCCTAATGGCTTGATGACAATGCTCAGTAGCAGTTGATCTCAAAGATGCATCAGTGGTGTACCAGAGGTCTTGGCCCCTGTAGCTTAGCATGTTGCAAGAGCCCCTAATGCAGACGCTCAAGCAAGGCAAATTTGGCAAGAACAAGCATGCGTATCGTAAAACAGAGGTGAAACCTAGCCCAGCTGCTCTTTGCAGTCCTGCTTGCAAACAGATCTGTCTTGCAGCTGACTGAGCAATGGGCTTCCTTTCATTGAGGGCCTTATACAGATGCTGTGCAAAGCTCAAAAAGCAACAGGCCTACAGACTTTGCTTCACTCAATCAGCAATGTACAGCATCATTTCGTGCGAGCACACCACTCAGGAAAGTCAGCCTTAATTCTTACTTGAGGTCATGGGAGTCATGAGCTCTAGATCCACGAGGTGCATGAGTCTTCTTCCTGGACATGATGCCTGAATCCTGGAACAGCTTGCTCAGAAAGCTCAAGTGAGTGACATATGACAGCTCCTTCTCACGGTCTCGTCCATAGAACAGGTATTGATCATACCTGCAATCAGTAAACCTTCTTATTCACACTTCTATATTGCACAGCGCGGTTACATAGGATCAAACACAATCAAGCAAGCCAGCAGAAGTGTGTTGCTGAGCACAGGAATCGCAGCAGTGCTGATGAAGCAAATGGACAAGATTGCACTGTGAGCATTCTTTGGCTAGCAGGATGCCTGATCGACCAAAAGCAAAACAAAGACCTGTGATGAAAGACAAGGAAACTGCGACAGGGTCATGGCTTCAAAAGCTCCGCTCAGCTGCGTTTGCAAACACACACATGCAATGCTGCCTTTCAAACACACCAGTCATCTCGACTTGAGAAGTCAGGATATTGCTGATTATCCAAGAACTCGTAACGCCACAGCAGCCACCTCAGGACAGCTCCAATACCACACTGGAGTGGGTCCTTGTGGCGCATGATCCATGCAAACTCCTCGCGCCCATTCTGCAACTATACTCACGCCGGTACTCAAAGTGAGTGTTGCAGTGACAGCTTTTGACAATGAGCAGCAGGACAGGGTGGGGTGTGGGGGGGGGGGGGAGAAGGGGGGGTTTGTAAGTGCTAGTGCATAACAAAGCCACGGCTTACCCTGTTGACTTTGCCTTGGTCTGTGACTGTGCCAAGCGCAAAGCTAGCATGAGGCCTGAGTTGCTCCACAGGGTGGCAGAACATGTCACACAGTTGAATGCGCCGGGCATCATCTCCTCGCATCAGCGTGCCGTCCATTAGAAGCAGCATAGCCCTGTATTAAGCGTCAGAAATCAGTCATGCATGGTCTCAATTGATTGCAGAATGCAGCAAAGGTGTGTAGAATGCAGCAAAGGTAGGGGACAGAGACCTGCCAAATGCAGCTAGTCACTCCAACAGGGAAATAGCTGAAGTGTACAAAGATTTGTGCACAGCAATACAGCTTCAAAAGCACAAGGGCAATACTTACAGGTGCATTGTTGGTGCTTTGCCGTTTTGCTGCATCAGCTGATTCGCCACCATCATGTTCTCCTTCTGAGTATATTCATCATTGATTGAGAAAGCGCCCGGATCAGCTTGTGATCTGCAATAGCGTGCAACAATTTGTTCACTACCCAAACAGAGTTTAGGCTAGCTAGCTTTAAAATTCACAGTCAAGCATAGCGGATTCTGCAGTGCTGACCAGTACAAGGCATGTGCATGCAAAGGTCAATCTGCACATGCATCTGTAGTTCACTTACTCGCGCTTCATGCGGGCCATGCCAGCCAGCAGGTCGGCCATCATCAGCCTGATGTCTGCATCATCTCTTATGCTCTATTGTTGGCCAAATCATGCTACTTCCTGATCTTGGTGCAGATCATGCAATGCCTCAGATGAGCCTCAACCTTGTGCCATTCAGCACCCTGCATCAAAACCATATATTTCATCAACACTACTAGGTCCATCCAAAATTTAAATGCCGCACAGAAGTCGAAAGTCTTCTTTTGGCATTGCCTGGCATTGCAGTTTTAACGTCAGCGTAAGACAACACTAAAAAGCCTGCTAGCCTCCCTCAACCCACCCACAGAGCTGGGGACAGATACAAAAACTTTGGAAAGCTTTCAACTAGATTTGCTCAAGGCTTTTAGCAGACTTCAACTTTCAGCCATGAATCATGATCGAATCACCAGCAGCTCTGCCAACAGGTGATGGGGATGGCGCAAAGGTGTGAGACAGAGAAAGTGCGCAAACAGACCAGCGAGTCAAGAGAAAAACTGCTGAGAGACAAGGCCAAGCTGGATGTGGCTATCAGATAGTGACTTTTGTCAGGAGCAGGGTTTTGCTCAGCCTGGATGCCAGCTCTTGTTGCCATGTTGCTCTTGTTATGAGGCCCCAGCACAAACTTGTGATCATGAAGCAACTTTGCTTTCAGTCTGTGTCCCTTAGCATGTTGCTGACTGATCTTGTTTCTGTTGGATGCAGGCAGAAAAGAGCATTGGAAAGCTCCTTAGTCAAGTCACCTCCCAAACCCCCATCAGCTCCTACTGAGCAGGAAAATGGCGCAGCTAGCAACTTACTTTGCCTGGTTTTTGCGGTAAATGAACAGAAGCTTGTTCGCATTATTGATAATATATGATATGTAGACACTTGCCATTGGAGGACCGCATGCATTTAATTGTCTCACAACCTTGTCGACCATTTGAGACGTCATGCACTGCACCTGTGCTGCACATGTGACTGCTTGCATGACCCTGCGCTACACTTCTACAGGGCCACTCTCAGAGCAAACATCCACAATACAGCAGCCCAAACACAGTGACAAGCAACAGAAGACAAGGCAAGAACAGTCTAAGACAGCAGGAATGGCCAAGGCCGTCTCCAAGACCAACATCCAGGTACCTCATGAACTTTGCATGTTGTGCAACCTTAACCAATGTGCTTGACAGAGCTGAGAGGTGCAAGGCTTGACGATATTTTGAACAGCCATGAGTTGCATTTTGTACCAACACATCTTTTCGGCGAGCAAAGATGTTGGCACTGCAGGAGTCTGAAGGCATGTGCTTTGATGATGAGGGAAACCTCATTGGTGGCTGGCTTGATCTGGCTTTCTGTAGCTTGACGGATCAGGCAGGCAACAGAAAGCAACATCAAGCCAGCCACCAACGAGGTTTCCCTCATCATCATAGTACATTCCTTCAAACTCC
>JAABUP010001653.1_pt1 | contig 46395 bp, 39 predicted proteins | sample 5559201 | NCBI WGS metagenome assembly JAABUP01 (sample SAMN10711887, study PRJNA513373) | rock metagenome | isolation source: Antarctica rocks | place: Antarctica
CCAGCGCCGCACCCACATCGCAGTATCGATCGACGGCGTTCCGCGCCGACCGACCACGCATACCCGCGGCATCACGCGCCGCCGGAGACAGGCGAAAGTCGTGCCCCGGTGAATAGGACCGGCTAGCAGCGTTGAGCCGGCCATCTCGAGAACTCCGTTGAGCGTTTGCAAGAGCGTAGCCGCGGAAGGCTCTTCGACGTTCGGCTGCAGCCGCACGACTGCGACGGCATGCTGGCCGCCGGAGCCGTTGCGGGCCACGCCCACGACCGTGCAGTCGAGGACAAGGTCCGAACAGTCGGCCAGAAGGACCTCCTCGAGGGGCAGGCTAAAGACGGGGCCGTTGGCGGTCTCGATCACGTCCATCGTCCGATCGAGATGGTAGAATCGCCCTTTAGCGTCCTTGCGCGCGACATCTCCGGTGAGCCAATGACCGGCAAGTTCAAAGCGCTTCGTCATCTCCGGGTCGTTCCAGTACCCCAGCGTGCGCGTCGGAGTCTTCACGGCCAGGAGGCCTGGCCTGCCGTCGGGCACTTCATCGCCCGCCTCGTCGAGGATCTTGGCGCTCTCGACGACCTCCACGGGTTCGCCGACGCAGCGGTCGTTCCGAGGGGTCTCCGGCGTCGTCGCGTGGCCGAAGAGCGCCATTCCCATTTCTGACGAGCCCAAGCCGTCGATGAACTGCGATCCTGGCAGGCATTCCTCCTCCGGATGTCCGACCGGCAGCAGCCAGGGCTTGATCAACCCAGCCGGACGGCGGCCGAGCTGGACGAGCTTGCGGATATGGCCGAAATGCGCTGAATCTCCGGTATTGAACCAGCTGTGCACCCATCGGGCGGCTTCGACCGGAGGGTCCCCGCGAGCCAGTTCGACGAAGCTTCGCGGGAAGGACGCCACCATCGTGGGCTGGAAGCGCTTCATCACAGGCTCGACGACCTCGCGCCGCCACCCTGACATCGCCACCATCGGCAGGCCCAGCAGCACGGCGGTCATGAAGTAGCTCAACCCACCGGCATGGCTGTGAGGCATTAGGCACATCAGGCGGTCATAGGACTCGGCGGGAAAGCGCAGCATGCGGCTCTCCTTGCCGATCCAGAACCCCCTGTGGCCCAACATGGTGGATTTGGGCGCACCCGTGGTCCCCGAGGAATGGATGAGCGCCACGACCTCGTCAGGGGCGTGCTTGTAGGGATAATGGGTCGGAAGGTCGCCCGCGGCCGCGTCGTAGGCGTGAAGTTCGGCGGCGGAGACGATGAAGCGCGGCCGGAAGCGCGAGTCCTGCTGAAGGGGCTTGGACCGGTAGGCGGCGCTGATCGCAGTCGTATCGTCGCAGACCAGCCCGACGACTTCGACATGATCGAGGTAGCGCTTGAGCGACGGGATCGGCATGGCATCGTTGATGGGGGCGGGGACAGCGCCCAGCGCCGTGAGCGCCAAGAAGTGGAACAGCGGCTCGCACCCCTCGGCCACATAGATCCCGACCGGATCTCCCGGTCGAACGCCGTTCGCCCAGTACCACTTGGCGTACTTGTCGCGAATGACCGCGACGTCGACGAGACTATACCCCTTCAGGACCACGCGCCCGCGCTGGTCGGTCAGGTGCTTGTAGAGAAAAGGATAGTCGCGGTTGGGATTGAGCGCCAGCGCATGGCCCAGAAAGGAACCAGCGCCGAGCTCGGGATCCTCCATCATCCTGCGCCGGACGGCCAGCGGGGCGATCGAATGGCCCGTGACCGTCGGGTCCGGGGAAACGTTAATCCGGCTAGTCATGGCATGCTCCTTGGAGTTCATGTCGAAGAGGACCGCCTCGATGGTTCAGCGGAGTGTCATCCGTGCGATGCGAGAACTTCGGACGCGACGCGATGGCCCGAGCGGATCGCGCCCTCCATTAATCCGAAGAATTCCGTGCTCGTCTCCGTGCCGGCCCAGTGGATCCGACCGTGGGGACGCGTGAGGCTCGCACCGTGACTCGTCCAGTCCCCCGGCCCGAACAGCGCGGCGTAGCATCCACGGCTGAACGTCTCGTTCGTCCAGTCTGTCGCGAAGTAACGCAGTGGCGATGGTAGTTGCGGAAACAGTTCCGCGGTCTGATTCATAACAGCTTCGCGCTGATCCTCTCCGCTCATCGCGGCAAACCGTGATGCCTCGGACCCGGTGATGAACCCGGTCAACAGTCCGACCTGCCCGTCCGCCGGTGAATCGTCGACGGTCGAGAGAAGGGGACCTTCTGAACTGAGCGACCAGCCGGACAATCCGTGTTCGCGCCACAGAGGACTCGGATAGACCAAGTGGACCTTGACGACGCAGCCGGGCTTCGTCCGCTCTCCGCTGCGTCGCGCTGGCAAGGCTGGCTCATACCCGATCGCGTCGGCGAGAAGCGGAGGTAGGGCGACCACCACCGCACGGCCCTCGACCGCCCCAGTCTCGGTGTGGACCATCACCCCGTCGGCGCCCTGGTGGATCGCCCGAACCGGGTCGCCGAGCCGCAACCTTGCACCGAGACCCCTCCCCAACCTGTCGCACAACTGGTGCGCCCCACCCGCTATACGCTCCTCCTGGGCACCGCCCTCGAACGCGTTGAGGTAGCGGGTGCCACCGCCGGAGCAGAGATAGAAGGCCATGTGCAGGACGGAAACCGCCGCGGGATCCGCTGCCATCATCTCCCCGAGGAACAGAGGGAAGAACAATCGTGCGTCCGGATGCGTGAGATGCCGATCCGCCCACTGAGCCGCCGTCAGCGAGTCCAGCCGAGCAGCATCGGCCGTGAGCCAAGGCGCATCGACGCGCAACGCCTTCGTCACCGTTTCCAGTTCGTCAAACAGTTGGCCCAAAGCCACCGCCTTGAGGGGCGGGAACCGCCCTTCGCACCGCACGGGCCCTTTGGCCAGCGCGAACATGCTCTCCCCCGACATCGTCGTTGGAGTCGTGGCGAGACCGAGTTGGGCGATCAGAGACCGAAGCTTCACATGGCGCTGGCCCAGATATGCGGCGCCGGCGTCGGCCCAGCTGCCCGGCCCCACTTCGATGCCGGACGTGCGGCCCCCCACACGATCGCGAGCCTCCAGCACCGTCACCTCGACGCCATAGGAGGCCAGCTCGGCGGCTGCGGTGAGCCCGGCCAGCCCTGCACCGACGACGATGACGCTCATGACTGCAGGCTCGCGATCCGCTCCGCCAGCGCCTCCGGCGAGCGAGCATTGGCGAAGTCGGCGAATTCCAGCTCGACGCCGCAGTCCCGTTCGATCGCGCTCAGCACCCGCGTGGCCAGCAACGAATCTCCCCCGGCCAGGAAGAAATCCGTCTCGACAGTCAGCCCGTCCGTCTCGAGGACGCTGCAGAAAATCCGCAAGACATTCTGAGACGTCATGGACTTTCCTTTTCGATGTAGCTGCGCCGCGTAGCGCTGATACGATCGTGGGCGATCGACTTTGCCGCTGGCCGTGTAGACGAGGTTCGGCACGGTGACGATGTGCGTGGGAACGAGGTGGGACGGCACGCGTCTGCGCAGATCGTCGGTGATGTCCGAGCTGGTGGCGAGACCGTCAGCGGTCGAATGCACGACTACCAAGGCGACCATGGTCATACGGTTCGCGATCGAAGCGCCAGTGACCGCAACAGCGGCAACGCTCGGATGTTTCGCGATCTCGGCTTCGACCTCCGCCGGCTCGACGCGGATGCCGCGCACCTTAATCTGCCCGTCGATGCGCCCCCTGTGGACCAGGTTGCCGTCCCTGGTTCGGGCGACGCGATCCCCCGTGCGGAAGTACCGCTGCCGCCCATGCCCCACATCGCGCGTTACGAAGCGCTCGGCCGTCGCTTCCGGCAGCCCGCGATAGCCAAAGGCGAGCGACGCACCCCCAACCAGCAATTCGCCCTCTTCGTCGATGAACTCGACGACATGCGCCAGAGGTCGCCCGATGGGCACGACCTGCGCATCGGGCCATGCGGCGTCAGCGCCGCCCGAGCAGGGCCCGTGCAGATCGACGGCATGCGTCACCAGGGCCGTCTCGGTGCAGCCGTAGGTGTTAACGAGGCGAATCCGCCCCGTCTCGAGGGAGTGCCAAGCGGTCAACTGTGCCGGTCGGACTGCCTCACCGCCGATGATCACGAGCCGGACGCAGCCGGGCAACTGCGCCCGCCCTTCCGTGAGATGGTGGACCAGTTCGTGCCAGTAGGCCGTGGGCAGGTTCAGCACGGTGACGCCCCGTTCGGCGATCGTTCTCAACATCCGCGGAAACGATCCCACATGGGCGCCATCATCGATGACCAGCGTGGCTCCACTGGTCAGCGTGGGGAAGATTTCCTCGAAACACGTGTCCCAACTGAGCGCCGCAAACTGGAGAACGCGATCGGTCGGATCGATCGCGAGGACGTCTCGGAGCGACCGAACCGCAGCCGTGATGGCAGATCGGGTGACGACCACGGCTTTCGGCTCGCCCGTGGATCCCGACGTGAGCAGGCAATAGGCCGGGGTCGAAGGATCGAGGAGCGTCGACGGGACGGAAAGCTCTTCCGCATCGATGTCGTGCTCGACCATGGCATCGAGCACGCGGACATGGTTCATCGCAGGGGCGTCGAGCCCCTGCGTCAACACGATGCCGCATCCAGCGGCGCGAACCAGGACCTCCTGTCGGTCCGCCGGGAAGGTCGGGTCGATCGGACAGTAAGTGGCGCGCGCCGCCATTACGCCGAGTAGCGCGACGACGGTCTCGGCCGAGTGAGTCGCCAGGACGCCGACGACCTCGCTGCCGGAGCCAAGACGGCGCGAGACCGCTCGAGCCGATCGAGCCAGCCATCGGTAGGTCAATGCGCGACCGTTGTGGATGATGGCATGTCGATCCGGCTCCGAGAAGGCTAGCCGAAAAAAGGTGTCGATCAGGTCTTCGCCTGCCTGCGCCTCGGGGCCGCCCCCGCCGCGCCGGCGGGCGGGACAGGGTCTGCCTGCGGCGAGGGACCATGTCTCTCCCGAGCCCGGATAGGGGCCGCGTCAATTGAGGGCCTCATAGCCCGTCGACCACTACGGATCCGCGTTCCGGCGCGGCTGGATCGGAGGAGCCGCCCGACGGGGTATCATAAAGCTCGCGGATCGGCGACATCATGTCCAAATACCCTTCCATCCGCTGGACCTGCGAGAATCTCGATTCCCGCGCGGACCATGACAGGCTCGTCCGGAGAGACCTTCACGCGATCAACGACGTCTAGGCGGGGCGCAGCACGCTACGGCTCAATGCCGATTCGAGCACGATCAATGCCAAGGCCGTCCATATGACTGCTAGACACACCACAGTGCGGGTGCTGGGAAGTTGGTTGTAGAAGAACAGCGCCAGTGCGAACTGTGTCGTCGGAAGCATGTACTGGAAGAAACCCAAAGTGGCCAGCCGTAATGCACGGTTAGCGACCGAGAACAGCCAAAGCGGCACCACAGATACGATGCCGGCGAGAGATAGAAGCTCGAAACCGTCGAAGGGGGAAGACCGCACAGACAGGCCGAGCGACGTCCTGCCCAGCAGGACTGCCATGACCACCACCACCGTAAGGAGGGAGGTTTCGAACGCCAAGCCCTCGATGGCTCCGAGCGGACCCAACTTGCGGAAAAGACTGTAACCGCCGAAACTAAACCCGATCGTTAGGTAGATCCACGCCGTCAGCTCACCGCTGTTCGAGGTGAGGAAGAACAGAGCCAGCGCCATGATGGCGACAGCTGCATATCTCGTGACCGTAAACCGCTCCTTGAAAAATATGGCGCCGAACGCGACGTTGATCAGCGGGGCGATCAGGTATCCAACGCCGGTCTCCAGGACATGGCCGTGGATCGCCCCCCACATGAAGACGCTCCAGTTCGTCGCGATGCACAAGGCGGAACAGCTATAGATCACGAGGTTGCGCCGGGTGCTTGCAGCCCGGCACGTTTCGCCGAGCTTTCGCGTCGCGAGAAGCACGGCGAGAAGCACGACGCAGGACAGGAGGACGCGGTAGGAGAGGAGCTCCGCCGGAGGGATGGACGGCAGGAGATGCCAATACAGCGACGAGATACCCCAAAGGAAGTACGCCGCAAGGGCGGCGCCAGGCCCGACCATCTCGTCAATCACAGGGCGGCGTTCCAAGGTCATTGCGTCTCCGAGGCATGCCCGCGATAAGTCGGAGCCTCGTAGGGCTTTTAAGGCCTGCGAAAAACTCGTCTTTCACATTTCGCCGGATCTGAACACAAATGAGGGGCGACGTCGGCGATTGAATGCAGGTCGCAGCAGGCGAGCGACTATCACTCAGTACCGAAACGTATATCCTACGAAGATGTCGTGTCTTTCCCTGGGGTTCCAAAGGTGGCCCCCGCGGCAGGAATATAACCTTGGCGCAACGGTCTTTTTGTACGACAAAATGACGGGCCGGCCTGTAATATTTTAACTCCGATCAAGCCATGGTTCCCGCACCGAAGAGCGGTGCCGCATAATTACCGTAATCCGATGATTGAAACTTGAATACCTGAAAATTATACGAGTAACAAGCCTCTGTACTACGTATTTTATGCTCTTGTTTTTATGGCGTCGCTCTTCGCACTTTTGTTTCGAGCTAACAGGAAGCCGGAGCAGGAGTGGTACAAGGGGCGCGCGTTGGCAGAATCCATAAAAACCTCTGTCTGGAGGTACTGCATGCGAGCTGCGCCTTTCGAGGATGCAGATAGCATCGTCATCCCGAGAGGTGAATTCCGGAACCACCTAAAGAGCGTGCTCGAAACCAACCGTCACATTGGTGAGCGGGTGCCCCCCGATTCCGCTGCGAATGCTCAGATCACGCCGAGCATGGAAGCAACCCGTGCGCTTGGCCTTGACGAGCGGAAGAGCTATTACGATACCCACCGGATCCGAGAACAAAGGCGCTGGTACCAGTCGAAGGCGACGAGTAATAAGCGACGGGGATTCGGGTGGGTGGTCGCTTGCGTGGTGGTCTATGCGCTCGCGATTGCATCTGTGCTGCTTAGGATCGCATATCCAGAATGGAAGCTCTGGCCCACTGAGCCGTTGATCGTCGCGGCGTCGTCGATGCTCGGCTGGATTCAGATAAAGAAGTTCAACGAGCTGGCGTCGGCGTACGCGCTCACTGCGCATGAGATTGGGATCATTCAGGGGCGGGTTGCCGAGGTGGATTCGGAGTCAGCGTTTTCCGAGTTCATCAATGGGGCCGAGTTGGCGTTTTCCCGGGAGCACACACAGTGGGTAGCTAGGCAACAGTCGCAGTAGGACTGTGTCAGAGTTCGTTGCACCTTACCGACCTTCGGCCACTCGATTGAGGGTTGAACACGTTGCAGTCTACTAGGGGCCTTTTTGACGGACATGGTTCTGACCCCGCGTCGAACACAGCCTAGAGTTACATGCAACCCATGTGAGTTGGACGACGTCGGCCGTGTTCGGCGACGGATCGGCAGAGAGCGAATGTCTGCTTCCCGCACGACAGCCGATGACCGCTCATGGCGCATCCTGGCCGAGCGAAGCTGCAGGTTTTGGGCAGCAGTATGCGAGAACAGCCGTTCGTTACGAAATATTAGCTCGGTGCGAGACAATAAAGTTACACAGCTAACAATGCTGGAGGCTAAGCACATCGATTGAAGAGAAGCGAAGGCCGCAGGCCGCCAAGGAGAGTAAGAGCACTCATGGCATCGAGCCGCGCCAAAATGCACAACGCCGATGAATGTTGCGGCCGTCAAGCCTTAACGGCCCAACCAAGTTCGCTCAACGACCGAATTTGGGATAATGCAGCGCGAGGCCGCTGCACGGCACGGCCAACCGCTCAACCGCGCCGACGGAGACCTCCGTCACGAGGATTTCCGACGTCCGCAGCGAGAAGGCCACGTTGGTAGGATCGCTCCCCCGCAAGGCCAGCCGCTCGGCAACCTGACCGTCGCGACCGAGCACCGTCACGTTGCCCTGGCCGTAGACCGTGCAATAGAGCCGGCCGTCCTCGCCGAAGGCCATGCCGTCCGGCCCCTTGAAGCCCGAGCGGTTGTCCGGCTGGAGCACATTCCCGAAGGGTTCGCGCCGGGGCTCGCCGGAGTCGAACACGTCGTAGCGGTAAATGTCGCCTGGCAGCGATGCGTTGGCATAGAGCTTATGATCAGCGTCAAAGGCGATGCCGTTGGTGAAGCGCAGGCCACGGTCGAAGCGCCGCACCACCCGTCCAACGCGGGGGTCGATCTCATAGATTTTGCCGTCCCAAGGGAGATCCATAAAGCCCGGCCCGAAATCCTGGCCCGAAATGAAGTCCGCCGCCACCATGCCGGTATCGGTCATATAGAGGTGCCCGTCGGGGCCGAAGGCGAGGTCGTTGGGGAACAAGAAGCGCCCATCTGAGTCACCGTCGACGCGCAGCACTTCCCGGCCCTCCGGATCGAGGCAGATCACCGCGCGGAGCAGCGCCTCGGCGACCCAGATCATGCCGTCGCCGTCGAGGGCGAGACCGTTTGGACGCCCGCCGGTTTTTTTGACCACAGTCGGCCGGCCCGCCGGGTCGAGGCGCGTCACCCGGCTCGTGGCCGCCGACATCTCGGTGACGTACATGGACCCGTCCGGCAGGGCGATCGGGCCTTCCGGCGCCTCGATGCCGGTCGCGAAAAAGCGATCGTCCACTGATGTTCTCCCTGAAGCGGCGGCCCCGTCTTTGGTCGCGGAGCGCTCGCAGCGTCGCAGCATCGCCCGCTCGGCCGGGGCGCCGCAACTGCAATGTTTGCAAGTGTTGGTGAAATCCCCTCAACTGGAGCCATGCTGAGAAACGTCTCGCTGTCGGCCGTCCGCGCCTTCGAGGCCGCCGCCCGGAATGGTTCGTTCCGCGCCGCCGCGCTGGAGCTGAACCTGTCGCCAAGCGCGGTCAGCCACGCTGTGGCGAACCTCGAACAGGCGCTCGGCACGGTGCTGTTTGAGCGGACGGGCCGTGTCGTCCGTCTGAGCCCCGGCGGCGAGACCCTGATGCGTTACGTCGGCGCGGCTTTCGAGCAGCTGCGCCTCGGCGTCGAATCCGTCAGCAACCGCGGGCCCCAGCTGCTGCGGCTCCACTCCGCGCCGAGTTTCGCGGCCCAGTGCCTGACGCCTCGCCTCGCCCGTTTCCTCGCCGCCTATCCGGATATCGTCGTGCGGCTTGCCGCCAGCACGGACTATCCGCTCTTCAGCTCCGACGAGTTTGATGCCGACATCGTTTACGGGCCGGTGCGGGGCGAAGGTCTAGAGTTGCTGCCGCTCGGCGTGGAGACCGTGACGCCGCTCTGCTCGCCGTCCTTCGAGGAGCAGTTACGAACGCCCGAAGACCTACTCCGCCTGGTGTTGATCCAGAGCGACCGCAAGCAGGTGCGCTGGCCCGACTGGTTCGGCGAGAACGGCCTCGCGTCACCGCTCGACGGCACCGGGATGCGCTTTGATCGCAGCTTTCTGGCTATCGCAGCGGCGGCCGACGGCCTCGGGGTGGCGCTGGAATCGACGCGGCTCGCCGAGCGAGAGCTCGCGTCGGGCCGGCTCGTCGCCCCGCTGATCGGCAGCGCCCGCAACATCCGCTATGTGGGACATCACCTCGTCTATCCCAGGGCGGGATCGAAGCGCCGCACTGTGCGGACCTTCGCCGAATGGCTGGTCGCGGAACTCGGCGAGACGGCGCCGCTCACGTGAGCCCAGCTCAACAATCCGTGCGTTTTTCTCGTTTGTGCCGGCGCAACGGTTCCGGCGATCATGCAGGCGAGGGTCCAACGCCCCGCTGACGCCAACGACGAGGAAACCCATGAGGGCTGCCGCTCCGCTCGCGGCCGCGCGCCGGTGCGCGACCCTGTCCCCTGCCATGGGACGACCGTGACCTCGCCCACCTTCGTGCTCGAAGCTGTCGGAATCGAGAAGCGGTTTGGCGCCACCATCGTGCTTCGCGGCGCCGATCTCAATGTGCGGCGGGCCGAGATTCACGCGCTCCTCGGCGGCAACGGCGCCGGCAAGTCGACGCTCATCCGCATCGTCGCGGGCGACCTAGCGGCGGATGCCGGCGCAATCCGGGTCGGCGGCGCGGACGCCTTTGATCGCGGCGCCATCGCGGTCGTGCACCAGGAACTCGCGCTGCTTCCTCACCTGTCGGTCGCCGAGAACATCCGGCTGCCACGTCAGAGCCGGCCCTTCAGTCTCTACCGGACCGGTCGAAGCGACGAGAGTGCCGCGGCGGCTTTGGCCCTGATAGACCCCGGCCTGCCCGCCACGGTTTTACACCGTCCCGCCGGATCGCTCGACCTTCATCAGCGTCAGCTCGTCGAGATCGCCCGCGCGCTCCACTCGGGCGCCCGCCTGCTGCTGCTCGACGAGCCCACCGCCAATCTCACGTTCGGCGAAAGCGAACGGCTGTTCGCGATCCTGCGCCGCTTGGCGCGCGAGGAAGACATCAGCACCGTGCTGGTGTCGCACCGCATGAACGAGATCCGCGCCGTCGCCGACGTCTGCACCATCATCCGCGACGGGCGCACGGTGGTGGACCGCACCCCGCTAGCCGCAATCGATGACGAAGCCATCGTCGCCGCCATGGGCCAGAAGCGGGCGATCGAGGCTGTACCGCCGCGGCCTCGCTCCGCGCCAGGCGGCGCACCACCTCGGCTGGCGCTGCGCCGAGGAGACCTCCAGGTCTCGCTCGCGCCCGGAGACGTCCTCGGCCTTGCGGGCTCGCCCAATGGGCCGATGGAACTGATCGGGGAGCTCGTCGGAGTCGCGCCATCGCGCCGCTGGGACATCGCCTTCGAGGGGCGACCGCTGCGCTTCGCGAACCCGGCCGAGGCGGTGCGGCGCGGCGTCGGCTACGTGTCGGGCGACCGGGCAGAGAAAGGCATCCTGTCCACCCTGCCCATCACTGACAACGTGGTGGCGGGTCGCCGCGTGGCGCGCCGGGCCGTGCTGGCGCTCGCCGACGAAGTCCGGCGCGCCGAGGCCGCGCTGCGCCGCCTCTCGATCAAGGCCGCCTCTGTCGACGTGCTCCCCGGTACCCTGAGCGGGGGCACGCAGCAGAAGCTGCTGCTCGCGCGATGGCTCGACACCACCCCTTCCCTCCTCGTGCTGGAGGAGCCGACGCGTGGTGTCGACATCGGCACCAAGCGTGAGATCTACGAGATCGTCCGCCGCCTCGCCGAGGCTGGCACGGCGGTGGTGTGGTGGTCAACCGAGTTCTCCGAACTCGCCGCAATCGCCTCCCGCGCGGTCGCCTTCGACCTCAGCGGCGGTCCCAGCGCTCTCCTCCACGCCGAGGACATGACCGAGGTGGCCCTTGCTCGGGCGACCGGGATGGCGGCGTGAGTTCGACCATGGGAAACGCAACATGACCGATCTGTCCCGCCACGAACTGCCTCTCGCGGCCTCCCCGCCGGCGCTTCCCCGCCGCGCCGGCCTGATGCTCAGATCGCTGCGCTATTACCGCTCCGAGATCGCCATTGCGGTGGCAGTCCTGCTCATCGACGCCGTCGTGAGCCTGTGGTCGCCGCAGGTCTTCACGGAGGGCAACACTGCCAACGTGGCCCAGGCGGCGGCGCCGCTCGTCGTAATGGCGCTCGGCGTCCTGCTTGTCATCATCACGGGCGGCATCGACCTGTCGGTCGGCTCGACTTTCTCGCTGTCCAGCATGGTTTCGGGGTTGGCGCTCGGGGCGGGTTCGTCCTGGCCTGTCGCCGTTCTGGCCGGTCTGGGCATCGGCGCCGCGGTCGGTCTCGTCAACGGACTCCTCGTTACCTTCGTGGGTCTCGCGCCCTTCGTCGTGACGCTGATCAGCTACGCGGTGGCGGGCAGCCTCGCCTTCGTGATCACCGACGGCCACTCGATCGCCATCCTCGACCCGGATTTCTGGGCGCTGAACGGCGGTGCGCTCGTGCCGGGGATCGTCAACTACATGCTGTTCTGCCTCGTCGGCGTGGCGGGCCTGGAGTTCGTGCTGCGGAAGCTGGTGCTCGGACGCTGGGTCTACGCGGTCGGCAGCAACGACAGGGCGGCGCGCCTGCTCGGCATCCCCGTGCGGGCCACGCGCTGCGGCGTGTACGTCCTGTCGGGGCTCTGCGCGGCCTTCAGCAGCATGCTGAGCCTCAGCTACATCAGCAACGCCGAGGCGACCTCCGGCGGCAACATGATGCTGCAGGCCATCGCGGCCTGCGTGATCGGCGGTGCCTCTCTCTTCGGCGGCACGGGGTCGGCGGTCGGTGCGATGCTCGGCGCCGTCATGATCACAGTGATCCAGAACGGCGTGAACCTGATCGGCATCAACAGCTTCTGGCAGGGCTCGGTTACGGGCCTCGTCATTCTGGTCGCGGTTTTGATTGATCGCGTCACCAAGGCCCGAGCTTGAAGAACTCCGGGTCAAGACGATAGAAGTGGGAGGAAAACATGTCCAAATTCCTGAAAACGACGCTGCTCGGGACGGCCTTCGCCGCCGCTCTCGGTGCGATGCCGGGTCATGCCGCCGACAAGACTCACACGATCGCCTATATCGCGCCCTCGCTCGACATCTCCTATTGGCAGTGGGTGGCCTACGGCGCCAAGACCAGGGCGGCCGAACTCGGCATGAACTACATCGAAATGGATTCGCACAACTCGCCGACAGAGCAGATGACCAATATTCGCACGGCCCTTACGAAGGGCGTCGATGCGATCGTCATGGGGCCAGTCAGCTCGACCTCGACGCCACCCGTGCTGCGCCTGCTCAAGGACAAAAATATACCGGTCGCTTTCACCGGGATCGGCCCGCAGCCTGGCCAGACCGACTACACATCCGCCGTCACGGCCGACAACTACGAGGCCGGCCAGCAGGAGGGCAAGTTCGTCTGCGCACTCGCCAAGGAGCGCGGCGGCAAGGAGGTCGGCATGCTGTCCCTGCCGCAGGACCGCGAGAACGCGCAGAAGTACCTGAAGGGGGCACAGGAATCCTTCACGGCAGACGGTTGCACCCTCGTCCAGGTGCTCCAGACGCACGGGCTCACGGTCAAGGAGGCGGTCGACGAGGCCAACGACCTCCTGACGGCCCATCCGGACATTAAGGCGATCTATGGTATGTACGACGAGGCCGCGACGGGCGCCGCCAAGGTGCTGCAGACCCGAGGCCTGGTCGGCAAGGTGGGCGTTGCGACGGCGGATGGAAGCCCGACGACCGTGAAACTCCTCAAGGAGGGTTCGATCCAGGGCCTCTTCCTGCAGGAAGCGGGCGGTCAAGGCATCGAGGCCACCGAGCAGGTCTACAACGCCCTCATGGGCAAGCCCGTGACTAAGGATATGCCGCTGTCCGAGCCGCTCGTCACCGCCAAGGACGTCGATGGCCCTGAGGCGAAAGCGAAGCTGAAGCGGGTCTATCCGCCAAGCGCCGGCGATTACTGATCGCAGCCGGCAGGGATCCGTCCCGCGTCCGGCGGATCAGTGGGTGGGGAGCCGGCGGTCCCCGACGGTGCCGGCTTCGTTCGAAGGGCGTGCGAAGGCACCTCGAAGCCAGCGTCTCGCCGCGCCGATCGCGCGCGGCGCGTGCGGGGCCTGAAGGCCTCTGGCCTGGGCGAGGATTTCGGACACAGGCCGGATGCCCGTCGCACTGTTATGGTCATACATCTCGGGAGCCTCGCTCTCGCGCCTTATGCTGCGTCACAACGTATCGTCTTCGCATTGCAACGTCGGGGGCGGGAGGTGCTCACCGCACGCATGGCAGTGCTTCGACCACCGCCGCCGCGAATTAACGCGATCGCGATAGTTCGCCGGAACCGGCGCGGCGACATGAGGTGAATTCATTGGTCGTCGAAAACTTCACGTTTGTCAGAATGCGCGCGCGCTTCAACAATGACGCCAACATAGTGGAGGAAACACGTGCTACTTTCCGGTAAGACCGCCGTCATCTCGGGGGCTGCGAGCCCGCGGGGCATCGGGCTCTGCACCGCCCGTCTCTTCGCGGACCACGGCGCCCGCATCGCCATTCTCGATCTCGACAAGGGCGCCGCGAGCGAAGCCGCGGCATTCCTGCCCGGCGAGGGTCACATCGGGCTCGCCTGCGATGTCACAGACAAGTCGGCTTGCGAAACCGCAGTTCGGGCCGTGATCGACGCGCTCGGGCGAGTCGATGTGCTGGTCAACAACGCCGGCATCACCCAGCCACTGAAGTTTCTGGACATCGCGCCGGAGAACTACGAGGCAGTCATGGACGTGAGCCTGCGCGGAACACTCTATCTCGGCCAGGCCGCGATCCCGTCCATGCGCGCTCAGCGCTCGGGCTCGATCGTCTGCATGTCGTCGGTCTCGGCCCAGCGCGGCGGCGGCATCTTCGGCGGTCCGCACTATTCAGCCGCCAAGGCCGGCGTGCTCGGCCTCGCCAAAGCCATGGCCCGCGAGTTCGGCCCCGACAACATCCGCGTGAATTCGGTCACGCCAGGTTTGATCCAGACAGACATCACCGCGGGCAAGCTGACCGATACGATGCGGGCCGAGATCCTCAAAGGCATCCCGCTGAACCGTCTTGGCGACGCCGCGGACGTGGCGGGCGCTTGCCTGTTCCTGGCCTCCGACCTCTCATCCTATCTCACCGGCACGACCATCGACGTCAACGGGGGCATGCTGATCCATGGCTGACCCTGCTCTTTCCAACGTCAGCCTCGCCGAGCGCGCCTACCGCATAAGGCGCAACGCAATCCGCATGGGCGAAGTCCAGGGACAAGGCTACGTCGGCCAGGCGCTCGGCGTCGCCGACGTCCTGGCAGTGTCCTACTTCCATGCGCTGTCCTATCGCGCCGACGACCCGCACTGGGAGGGGCGCGACCGATTCCTCCTGTCCATCGGTCACTACGCCATCGCGCTCTACGCGGCGCTGATCGAGGCCGGAATCCTGCCCGAGGAGGAGCTCGAGACCTACGGCTCCGATGAGAGCCGCCTGCCCATGTCGGGCATGGCCTCCTACACGCCTGGCATGGAGATCACCGGAGGCTCGCTCGGCCAGGGCCTCGGCATCGCCGTCGGGATGTGCCTCGGTCTCAAGCGCAAGCGCTCGGGCGCCTTCGTCTACAACCTCCTGTCGGACGGCGAGCTCAACGAGGGCTCGACATGGGAGGCCGCGATGAGCGCATCGCATTGGAAGCTCGACAACCTGGTCGCGCTCGTGGACGTCAATAACCAGCAGGCCGACGGCGCCGCCTCGGGCGTGCTCGGCTTTGAACCGCTGGCGTCGCGCTGGGAAGCCTTCGGCTGGCAGATCTGGCGGGTCGATGGCAACGACATCGAAGCCCTCAAGACGGCTTTCGACTCGGCCCGGACCTCGACCGAGCCGAAGCCTCGCATGCTCATATGCGACACGCTAATGGGCCGAGGCGTGGCCTTCCTGGAAAAGCGCGACAAGACCCACTTCATCCGCGTCGACGCCGACGAATGGGGCAAGGCCCTCGAACAACTCGACGCCGGGAGGCAGGCATGAGCCAGACCGCTGCCAAAGCGCGGCTCACCACCTCGGCGATGATCGCCTCGCTGGCCGAGGCCGGCCAGCGCACCGCGCCCGCACCCTTCGGCCACGCACTTGTGAAGCTCGCGGCAGAGCGGCCTGAGATCGTGGGGCTCACGGCCGACCTCGCCAAATACACCGACCTTCATGTTTTCGCTCAGGTCTATCCGGACCGCTTCTACCAGATGGGCATGGCCGAGCAGCTCCTGATGAGCGCTGCGGCCGGCATGGCGCGCGAAGGATTCCTGCCGTTCGCCACCACCTATGCGGTGTTCGCTTCGCGACGGGCCTACGACTTCATCTGCATGGCCATCGCGGAGGAGAACCTTCCCGTGAAAATCGTCTGCGGCCTGCCCGGCCTCACAACGGGCTACGGGCCGAGCCATCAGGCGACGGAGGACGTGGCGATCTTCCGCGGATTGCCCAACATGACGATTGTCGATCCCTGTGACGCGATCGACATCGCGGCTGCCGTTCCCGAGATCGCCGCCCACCCGGGGCCCGTCTACATGCGGCTGCTGCGCGGCAACGTGCCGGTGGTACTCGACGAGTACGACTACGCCTTCAAGCTCGGTCGCGCCGCCCTGTTGCGCGACGGAGCGGACGTGTTGATCATCTCGTCTGGCTTCATGACCATGCGGGCGCTCGAAGCCGGCAAGGCGCTGCAAAATGATGGCATCGGCGCGGCTGTGCTCCATAGCCCGACGATCAAGCCGCTCGACGAGGCGGCGGTCCTTCGCGAGGCCGGCCGCTCGGGCCGGCTCGTCGTGGTGGCCGAGAACCACTCGGTGGTGGGCGGCCTCGGCGAAGCGGTGGCAAGTCTCCTGATGCGGCACCGGGTTTCTCCCGTCTTCAAGCAGGTCGGCCTGCCAGACGAGTTCCTCGCCGCCGGCGCCCTGCCGACGTTGCACGACCGCTACGGGATCTCGACCGCCGCCATGACGGCCTCGATCAAGCGCTGGCTCGGCGAATGAGCACGCGCATCGAGACGGTCGGCTTCGTCGGACTCGGCGCCATGGGCAGGCCGATGGCCTCCAACCTCGTGACGCGGGGCTTCCGCGTCCGGGGCTTCGACGTGAGCGAAGCCGGTCGGCAGGCCCTCGCGGCCGCGGGCGGCGAGCCCGTCGGCTCGGCCGCCGAGGCCGCCCGCGGTGCCGATGCGCTCGTTCTCATGGTGGTCAACGCCGAGCAGGCCCGCGCCGTCCTGTTCGACGCTGGCGCGCTCGAAGCGCTACCGCAAGGCGGCGCCATCGTCCTGATGGCGACCTGCCCGCCCGGCGCCGTCGAGGAGATCGCGACCCGCGTCGCGGTCGTGGGCCGCGTCCTGGTCGACGCACCGGTGTCGGGCGGCGTCGCCGGCGCGACTGCGGCCTCCCTCACGATCATGGCGGCAGCACCGGCCGAGCACGTCGCCGCGGTCAGGCCCGTGCTCGACGCGCTCGGCGGCAAGGTGGTCCACGTGGGGACGCGGCCCGGCCAGGGCGCGGCGGTCAAGGCGGTCAACCAGCTGCTGTGCGGCGTCCACATCGCGGTTGCCGCCGAGGCCTTGGCGCTCGCCGGTAAGGTGGGGATCGACAAGGCCGTGATGCTCGACATCGTCTGCGGATCGGCGGCGTCGAGCTGGATGCTCAAGGATCGCGGCCCGCGCATGCTGGAGGTGAATCCCATCGTCACCAGCGCGGTCGACATCTTCGTCAAGGACCTCGGCATCGTGCTCGAGGCGGGCCGGGACGCTAATGCGGCGCTGCCACTCGCCGCGCTGGCCCACCAGATGTTTCTGTCGGCCTCGGGCCAGGGGCATGGCAGGGCGGACGACAGCCAAGTCATACGAACCTACGATGGCCTGAACGGCGCCTGAGAGCGCCACGGCCGACAAGAACCGAAGCAGGGAGGATCTAGCAATGAACACTCAGGCGACAGGACCGTCACTGACCCGCCGCATGCTGCTGGCCGGCGCCTCATCGGTGCCTATGATCACGCTGATCTCGCGCTGGGGCTCGGCGGCCGAGTTCGGCTACAAGTTCGCAACCGGTCAGGATCCGACGCATCCCGTCAACATCCGGGCCGGCGAAGCGCTCGACCGGATCCGCGAGGCTTCGAACGGTCGTCTGGACATGAAGCTGTTCCCCGCGAACCAGCTCGGCTCGGACACCGACCTCCTGAGCCAGGTGCGCTCGGGTGGCGTCGAGTTCTTCAACCTCGCTACCTCGATCCTCAACACGCTGGTGCCGGCGGCCGGGCTCGTCAACATCGGCTTTGCCTTCAAGGACTACGACGAAGTCTGGAAGGCGGTCGACGGCGCGCTCGGCCAGTACATCGCGGGGCAGATCGCCAAGGCGGGCCTCGTGTCGGTGACGCCGCTATGGAACAACGGCTTTCGTCAGATAACGTCTTCGACGCGTGAGATCCTCAAGCCGGAGGATCTCAAGGGCTTCAAGATGCGCGTGCCGCCCGCGCCCATCCTGACTTCCCTATTCCAGGCGCTCGGCGCCTCGCCGACGCCGATCAACTTCAACGAGCTCTACTCCGCCCTGCAGACCAAGATCGTCGAAGGGCAAGAGAACCCACTCGCCATCATCGCCACGACCAAGCTTTACGAAGTGCAGAAGTCGCTGAGCATGACGGGCCACGTCTGGGACGGCTACCAGATCCTCGGGAACCGCCGCGCTTGGGAGAAGCTTCCGCAGGATCTCAAGGATATCGTGCAGCACGAGCTCGCAAAATCGGGTCAGCAGGAGCGCGCCGACGTCGTCAAGCTTAGCGACAGCCTGCGCCAGGACCTGACCGCCAAGGGAATGGCGATCCACGATGTCGACCGGGCGACATTCCAGGACCTCCTGAAGACTACGAGCTACTATATGAATTGGAAAAACAAGTTCGGTGACGAGGGCTGGAAGGTGCTCGAGGCCACGACGGGGAGCCTCACCTGATGGCAGCCGCGGCGGCGGTGCACGTGGCGGGGCGCTCGCTCCCATTGAACGCCGAACGCGCCCTCGTCCGGCTCATGGAAGCCCTGGCGGCGGTGCTGGTCGTGGCCGAGACGGTCATCCTGCTGATGGGCGTCATATGGCGCTTCGTGCTCGACCGACCGCTCGTTTGGAGCGACGAACTCGCCTCGCTTCTGTTCCTGTGGCTGGCCATGATCGGCGCCGCCGTCGCGTTGTCACGCGGCGTCCACATGCGGCTCTCGACCGTCACCGCCATGATGTCGCCGGCCTGGCAGCTGCGGCTCGAGGCCCTCGCCATTGCCGTGCCGCTCGTCTTCCTCGCCCTGCTGTTCGGCCCGGCCCGGGACTACGTCGAGGACCAGAGCTTCATCGAGACGCCGGCGCTGAGCTGGCCAGGCTCGGTCCGCGCCTATGCCATGCTGGTGGGCGTCGCCCTGATGCTCGCGATCGCGGCTTTGCGCCTATTGCGGCAGGGATGGCGCGAGATGGCGCTGGCCGGCCTGGCGCTCGGAATCCTCGCACTCGCGCTCTGGGCCGCCGCCCCGAGCTTGGCAGCGATCGGCAACTGGAACCTCTTATTCTTCTTCGTCCTGCTCGTGGGCGGGGCGGTTCTGCTCGGCGTCCCGATCGCCTTCGCGTTCGGCCTCGCCACAGTCGCCTACCTCCTCACCACGACGACGACGCCGCTCCCCGTGGTGGTGGGGCGGCTCGATGAGGGCATGAGCTCGCTAATCCTGCTCGCAGTGCCACTCTTTGTGCTCCTCGGACAGCTCGTCGACGCCACAGGGATGGCGCGCGCGATGGTGGCTTTCCTGGCGGCGTTGATCGGCCACGTGCGCGGCGGCCTGTCCTACGTGCTGCTGGGCGGCATGCTCTTGGTCTCGGGCATCTCGGGCTCCAAGGCGGCCGACATGGCTGCGGTCGCCCCCGTGCTGTTCCCCGAGATGAAGCGCCGTGGCCTCGACGAGGGCGAGATGGTGTCGCTGCTCGCTGCTTCCGGCGCCATGGCGGAGACCATCCCACCCTCGCTGGTGCTAATCGCTATCGCCTCCGTCACGGGCGTGTCCATCTCGGCCCTGTTCACGGGCGGTCTCCTGCCCGGCATCGTCCTCGCCGTCGCGTTAGCGGTTCTGGCCCGGCAGCGGACCCACGAGGCTCCCACGACGCGGGCGCCGCTCTCGCTCGTGGGGAAGACCTTTCTCGTCGGCTTGCCTGCCCTGGTGCTGCCGGTGTTGATCCGCACCGCCGTGGTCGAGGGCGTCGCGACCGCGACGGAGGTTTCGACGATCGGCATCGCCTACTGCATCGTCGTGGGCGTCCTCGTCTATCGGCAGTTCGACTTGCGTCGGGCCTATCCGATGCTGGTGGAGACCGCGACCCTGTCGGGCGCAATCCTCTTCATCATCGGCGCCGCTACCGGCATGGCCTGGGCGCTGACGCAATCGGGTTTCTCTCAGTCGCTGGCCCACGCGATGGCGGCCGTGCCAGGCGGCCAATGGGGCTTCCTCGCCGTCTCGGTGTTGGCCTTCATCGTGCTCGGCAGCGTGCTCGAGGGTATCCCCGCCATGGTGCTGTTCGGCCCGCTGCTCTTCCCAATCGCGCGACAGATCGGGGTGAACGAGGTTCACTACGCCATCGTCATCATCTTAGCCATGGGCATCGGCCTTTTCGCCCCGCCGTTTGGCCTCGGATATTACACGGCCTGCACCATCGGCAGGGTACATCCCGACGTTGCACTGCGGAAGATCTGGCCATACCTCGGTGTGCTGACGCTGAGCCTCATGTTGCTCGCCGCCGTGCCCTGGTTCTCGACCGGTTTCCTGCCCTGACTTCGCAGCGGGCCGCTCGGGCGGCCTCGCCCTGTTCAACTCCCGCGAGGAGCCCAACTCATGAACCGCGTGATCGACGATCCCGAAGAGGTCGCAGACGACTTCATCCGCGGCGTGCTCCTGGCCCGGCCCGACCTTCTCGCCGGCACCGACCACCAGCGCGTGGTGCGCCGGACCGGCACGGCCGAGCCGCGGGTCGGCGTCGCGACGGGCGGGGGCTCGGGCCACGAGCCGGCCTTCATGGGCTATGTGGGGCCAGGCCTTGTCGACGCGGTAGCGATCGGCGAGGTCTTCGCGTCCCCGACGGCCAAGAGCTTTCATGTTGCTTTCAAGGCCGCCGATCAGGGCCGCGGGGTCGCCTGTCTCTACGGCAACTATGCCGGCGACAACATGAACGTGAAGATGGCCGCCAAGCTCGCCGCCAAAGACGGAATCACGGTCAAGACAGTCGTTGCGGACGACGACGTCGCCTCCGCGCCTCCGACGGAGCGGCAGAACCGACGCGGCGTCGCGGGCGAGATCCTGATGTGGAAGGTAGGCCCGGCGCGAGCAGCCGAAGGCGGGACGCTCGACGAGGTCGTGGCGGCTGCGCGGCACGCGCTCGACAACACGCGCTCGATCGGCATCGGCCTGTCGGCCTGCACGATCCCGGCCGGCAAGCCGAACTTCTCCGTCGCGGATGGCACGATGGAGGTCGGCATCGGCCACCACGGCGAGCCAGGCGTCGCGGTCCTGCCGACCGCCAAGGCCGCCGAAATGGCGGAGATGATGGTCGAGCGGATCGTCGCCGACCTGCCGTTCTGGAGCGGCGACGCCGTAACGGTTCTGATTTCGGGGCTTGGCGCCACCCCGCTGATGGAGGTCTATCTGCTCTACGGCCGCGTCGACGCTTGCCTGCGCGAGCGCGGCATCGTGCCGGTGCGGCGTCTCGTCGGCAACTACTTCACTTCGCTCGAGATGAACGGGGTGACGCTCACACTGATGCGGATGGACGCGGAATTGGAACGGTTGATGAAAGCGCCCCGCGCTTCGATCGGCCTGACGCTGCCGGAGGGTTGGTGATGCAAGTTCTCGACCTCCAAGCCGCCGGTCCGGTCGTACTCGACCTCGTCACCGGCCTGTCGACGCTCGGCAACACGCTGCTGGGCGATATCGGCGGCTCCATGGGGTCGCTCTACGGCACGTTCTTCATCGACATGACGGAGAGCCTCGCGGGAGCCGATACGCTCGACCGCGCCCGTTGCGCCGCCATGCTGCGCGCCGGCCTCGACGCCTTCTGCGGCCTCGGCGACGCGAAAACGGGGGACAAGACCCTGGTCGATGTGCTTCAGCCCGCTCCCGAAGCGTTCGACGGCGCTGTGGCGCGCGGTGAAAACTTCGCGGCCTGCCTCGACGCGGTGAAGGGGGCCGCCGCCGAAAGCCTCGAGGCGACGCGCGGCATGGTGGCCCGCCTAGGGCGGGCGGCGCGGCTCGGGGAGCGCTCGCGCGGACACTTCGGCCCCGGCGCGGCCTCCTGCGAACTCCTGATGCGCACTCTCGCCGACGCCCTCGCGGCGCACCTCGAAGCGCCCGAATGAGGCCCGTCTCGATCTCGGCCGCTCCCTATGACGGCTATCCCTACGAGCAGGTCTTCGACAGTCTCGCGGCTTGCGGCGCGCGCTTCATGGAGCCGGCCTTCATCGTCGGCTACACCGAGCCCTTCGACGAGGGCACGTTCACGACTACGGCGGCGGCGGCTTATCGCGCTGCGCTCGATGCGAGCGGCCTTCGGTGCCATGCCTTTTCGTCACACATCGACCTCGGGCGCGATGATGCCGTGCCGGTCTTCAAGAGACGGATGGACTTCGCCGCCGCGCTCGGCGCCAAGGTGATCAACACCAACGCCGCCAAGCGGAGTCGGGCAGCCCGGTTCCGCGACAATATCGGCCCGCTTGCTGACCACGCGGCCTCTCTCGGCCTGACCATCGGTCTCGAGAACCCGGGAAACGGCGAGGACAACCTCATGAACGACGCGACCGAGGGTCTCGCGTTACTCCGCGAGTTAGACCTGCCCGCGGTGCGGCTCAACTACGATCCCGGCAACACCGTTTCGCATCGCCCGGGCCGGATCGACGCCGCGGCGGACGCCCTCGCTGCGCTACCGGGTTGCGCGCACTTCCACCTTAAGGACGCGCGTCGCAACGCCGATGGATGGCGCTTCGTCGTGCCCGGCCGAGGGGACATCGACTGCGGCGCAATCATGGGGGCGCTTGCCGAACGCGGTGACCTGCCCTTCGCGGTGGAGCTTCCGCTGCGTCTGCGCCGCGGTTTGGACGCTCAGCCCGTCCGAGAGTCCGAGCCCGTCCCCGTTGACAGAATAGAGGCCGCGGTGCGGGACAGCCTTGTCTTCGTCCGCCGCTGGATTCCGGATGTGTGACCGACAGAGATCCGCTGTGGACGATCGGAGAACCGCTATGAACGTTAACCAGCACTACGCCGTCCTCGGTGCAGTCACGCCGTGCTACCTAAAATCTCTTGGTGCTGTGCAGCCTCGCTGAGCCCTTGCTCTTTTCGGCTGCCGTCCTTGCGCACGGCATCGCTGGCGACCGATTCTTTCCCGCAACGCTGGCCATCGACGATCCCTTTGTCGCTGACGAGCTCTCGCTGCCAACGATCGCGATCCTCAAGAATAAGGATATACAGAGGTTAAAAGGGCAAGGACCGCGCTTAAGCTCTCAATGGCAAAACCACGCCCATGGACCGCCGGCGAAGACCCCCAAACGGTTCACGATTTAGACCATACTGTCATTTGTCGAGCAAGCAGGCCTATCGCATCATGGCCGCCACATTGCCGCCGTCGACCGTCAACACCGCGCCGGTGCTGGTGCGTGCCTTGGCGAGGTGTACGAAGGCGGCCGCGACATCGCTGCCCTGTACCTCACGCCCAACCAGGTTGCCGCGCATATACGCTTCTGGCGTGAGGCCGCGGGCTCGGCTGCGCTCCGCCACCATGGCATCGGTCATCAGGCCGGTGCGGATGCGATCCGCGTTGACGGCATTGCTGGTGATGCCGGACGATCCATGCTCGATCGCGTACTGCCGCATGAGCGCCAGCAAGGCCGCCTTTGAGGTGCCGTAGGGCCCGAAACCCGGCCCCGGGTTGACGGCCTGCTTGGACACGTTGAACAGCAGCGCGCCGCCGGTCCCCTGCCGTTCCATGACCCGCGCGACGGCGCGGGCGACATAATGGTGGGCATAGAAATTGAGCGCGAAGGCCTTGTGCATCACGTCGTCCGACACATCGACCATATGGCCCTGAAACGCCGCCCCGGCATTGGAGACCAGGATGTCGACCCCTCCAAGCGTCTCGACCACGGTTACAATCGCGGTGTCGACGGCCTTGGGATCCGTGAGATCGCAGGGCACCGGGACGCCGCCGATCCGCTTGGCCGCATCGCGCAAGGGTGCTTCGCTAATGTCGAGCATCGCGACCTCGGCCCCTTCCGCCCGCAGCGCCTCGGCGATGGAAAAGCCCAATCCTCCCGCCGCGCCCGTGACCACCGCGATCTGCCTGGTCAGCGGCTTTTCGCCCGACTTGGCGAGCTTGGCCTGTTCGAGAGACCAATATTCGATGTCGAACAGGTCCGCTTCCGACAGCGGCTTGAAGCCTCCGATGCCTTCCGCCTGGGTGATGACGTCGATGGTCGCTTCCGCTACGTCGGCGGCCGCCAAGGCATCCTTGCGGGTGGGGCCGGCCGCGAACAGGCCAAGACCCGCCACGTAGAAGACGCGAGGCTTGGGATCGAGCATGATCTTGTCACCGCCGACCCGGGCGTTGTTGCGTTCGAAGTAGGCCCGATAATCGGCCACGTAGCGGTCCACCTCGGCCGCGACCAGCTTCTTGTAGTCGTCCAGGATCCCCGTGGGAGCCGGCAAGGCGAGACCCGCTCGCTTGATGCGGATCACGTGTTCCGGCGTGGCATTACCGCGCGACACCAGATCGGCCGCATTCGGGGCGTTGCAGAGATCCAGGATACGCTCGCTCGACCGGTGAACGAGAAGGAGGCGGTTCGGCTGCCCTTCCACGCCGCTGTCGTGTGCGATGGCACCACGCAGGATGGGCGCGACAGCCGCGACGCCGCGGATGTTGGCCGAAGGTGCAACGGCTGCGAACGGGCGGGCACGGCCTCGGGCGAGGCGGCGTTCCGCCTTGTCCACCATAGCGATCATGGCCTCATAGGCGTCGCGGGGATCGTCCGAGAAAGTGAAGATGCCGTGTTTGAGGAGGATCATGCCCTCCCCTTTAGGCTGTGCCTTGAAGGCGACGTCGCAGGCTTTGGCCAGGTCGAAGCCCGGCATTACATAGGGAACCACGATCGTGTCTGGATAAAGCTCGCGGATCAGGTCCTCGCCGTGAGGTTGGTTGGTCAACCCGACAATAGCGTTGGCATGCGTATGATCCACGTGCCTGAACGGCAGAATGGCATGCAGGATCGCCTCGATGGAGGGATTGGGGGCTCCCGGGTCCATCAGCAACCGGCGCTGGAGCATGACCATGAGATCGTCGGTCAGATGGTCGAACGCGGCCAGGGCTTGCAGCGGCTGAAGCCGCACGGCGGGCAGCCCCGCAGGTTCGATGGTTCCCATGTCCCATCCGCTGCCCTTGACGCAGAGCACATCGACCGGCGTGCCGTCGGCATCGGGCAGCGTTGTCTTGACCGACGTGTTGCCGCCGCCGTGCAGCACCAGTTCCGGATCCTGGCCGAGGATGCGCGTGGTGTAGACCCGGATCGCGAGATCGGCCGGATGGCCCAGGCCCACATAACGGGCACCAGTTTCATCCCTGTCCTGATCGGACCAGCGTGATTTCACGAGCGCTCCTCCTTGGTGCTGGCCACGGCCGAACCCTGGGGCGAAAACCGCTCCGCGATCGGTGGGCCGACATAATTGCGGCCCACGAACCCGCGAAGAGCTGGGGCAGCTTTGCCAAAAGACACAACATCGTGACGATTGTCAAAATGATTGACGCGTGACGAGGGCCTTCATGCTGCTTGGAGGGACAGTGTGGCCGCATAAAGCGCTGCCTGGCGCGCCGAGAGCCTGTCCCAGACACCACGTAGGGTCGCATCCGGCTCCAGCCGGTCGGCCACCCGGGTCATGCCGAAAGCCGCTTCGCCCAACGACGGGTACCAACCGGCCCCGGTCGCGGCCAGGATGGCGGCGCCAAGGCAGGAGGCTTCGTTTGACAGGCTGCGGCAGGTTGGGACGCCGACGGCGTCGGCGATCATCTTCAACCAGAGCAGGCTATCCGCGCCGCCCCCGATGACCAGGATCTCGTCGATGGCAAGTCCCGCATCGCGCATCGCATGGATGGCACGGGCGGCTTCCAGCGTCAGCGCCTCCAGGGCGGCTCGATAAAGGTGCGCCGCGGTATGAAGCGGTCCGAGGCCCGTGACCGTGGCGCGGGCGTCGGGATTCCAGTGCGGGTCCATGCAGCCCGTTAGATAAGGGCAAACCAAGAGTCCATCGCTCCCCACCGGGATCGAGGTAGCGGCAGCCTCCAGCCGCTTGAAAACGCCGGGATCCTGGCGTCCTCCCGCAAGGGTGTCGACAATGTAGTTCACGAAAAAGGCGCCGGCGCGCTGCACGTGTTCGAGGAAATAACCGCCCGTAGGCGAGATGATGGTGCGCCAGTTGAGGCTCATTACGGGATTGGGCGACCACGCCCCGGCCACGATCGCAGTGCCGAGGTTGAGGTAGACGGTGCCGGCCCGCATTGCGTTGACGCCGAGACCGGCGCATTGCCCGTCGCCCCCCCTGCATAGATTGGTGTGCCGGCCCGCAACCCGGTCTGGGCCGCAGCCTCCGCGGTCACCCGGCCGATCGGCCGGCCGGGCGCAACGGCGGGCGGCAGCTTGTCGAGCGGAATGTGGAGGTGGTCCAGCAACGGACGCGACCATTCCTTCTCCACGATGTCGAACATCCCGAACGGGTCGGCGCTCGTGAAACTGGCCGATACCGCGCCAGTGAGGTGCAAGGCCAGAAAGCCGTGCACGTCCACGATGGTGCGGGCCCGTTCGATCAGCCCCGGCTTGTGCCGCGCCAGCCAATGCAGCCGATACACTACCGGAATGACATCCACGGGCCGACCCGAAATGGCATGCAGCCGCTCGCCCCCGAAGCTGTCGGCCAGATCGCGATACGTGCCGGCCACGCGATTGTCGAGCCAAGTCATGGCCGGCCCGAGCGGACGCCCCGCCTCGTCCAACAGGGCCACGGTTTCGCGCTGATTGGAGATCGCGATGCCGTCGACGGTTTCGGGATCGATGGCGGCCGTCAACGTGCGCAGGGCCGTGCAGGTGGCGGCCCACCAATCGTCTGCGTTCTGTTCGGCGTAGCCTGGCTGCGGCTGGCTCAGCGACAACAAGGCCCGGCCCTCGGCCGCAGGCTGTCCATCCATGGTCCAGGCAATCGCCTTGACCGATTGAGTCGATGCGTCGATGCCGACGACCGTCCGTTCTCCTCCCATGTCTATCCCCCTTGCGATGCCTTTGCGGCCCCGCGCTTTCATTCGACCAGTTTAGTGGCCGTATCGATGTCGGTCACGAGATGGGTCGCGTAGCCACCCTTCAGGGCCGCCCGAATGGCATCACGCTTGGCCGGACCGCCGGCCACACAGATGCGCACCGGCACCGCCCTGAGTTCGTCCAGCGTGATGCCGATCATGCGGCGATCGAGTTCGCCGGGAACGGACCGGCCATCGTCGTCGATGAACCGTCCGATAATGGCCGCCGAAGCGCCGGCCTCAATATAGCGGGCGACCGTCTCGGCCGACGCGAAACCGGATTTGCGCACCGTCCCGGACGCACCGAGGTCCCCAACGCCGAGCAGAATCCGCGTGGCCGATCGGATCAGTTCGAACTGGTGGACCAGCATCGGCTCGGCCATCAACCGGTCCCGCAGCTCGGCGCTGGAGAGCAGCGCCGGCGCCAGCAGGTTCACGCAGCGCGCGCCCAACCGACTGGACAGCAACGAGGTGCAAAGCTCGGGGGAGAAATCCTCCGACGCCGTCGAACTGCCGGCGACCTGGATTACCATGAGGGGCGATATCGGCTCGGGCAAGGCCATGGCTCGGGCCGCGGCCAGCACCGTGCGTCCCCAGGCGACCCCGATCACATCGCCGGGACGCAACTGGTCGCCCAGGAGGCGCGCCGCCGCTTCCCCAAGACGATCCACGAGGCTCGTGCCTCCCCGGCTCGGAATAACAAGAGCCTCGGTTAGCCCGAAGCGGCTGGCGATGGCGCGGGCGAGACTGGTTCGGGCCACGAGATCGGTCCGCAGGCGGATGTTGACGATCCCGCGCTCGCGCGCCTCCTGCAGCAGATTGACCACGGTGGCGCGCGATACCTTCATGGTTTTTGCCACCTCGCTCTGGTTCAGCTGGTCGGCGTAGTAGAGCCACGCGGCCCATACCACCGCATCATCAAAGGCTGCCGGCGTGCGCACGGGATCGCTCGTCGACGCGGCAGGAGGGCTGACGATTTCAAGGGAGCCGGCACCGTTCGACATGGCCGGAATGAGCCACCAAGGCTCCGTCGATGTCAAGCAGTGTCGGCGTGCAATCATTGACGAAAGTCACAATCGACTGTCTATTGTCGGCCAGAGATGAGCGTCGGAGAACCCAATGAGCATGCAACCGCAGGCGGAGAACAGGATGCCGAGGGGCGGCTGGACAGGCCTGATCGACGATATCCTGGCGGGCCGATGGATCGATCCGGCAACGGGCCAGGCGGCCGAGGTTCCTTACGAGAAGATCGTGATCGCCGAGTCGCTCGCGGGCCGCGAGGCCGAGCTGGTGCGCGATCTCGCGCTCGGCCGGCGGCTGGCCGTGGTGGCCGATAGCGCCACATTCGCGGCCATGGGGGCCCGCGTTGCCACGGCACTCGAAGCGATCGGCCCCGTCGACCGGGTGATTCTCGATTATCCGCATGCCAACATGGCGTCGGTTCGGGCCCTGGCCGAACGATTAAAGGAGGCCGATGGCGTGGTGGCGGTCGGGTCCGGAACCGTCAACGACCTCTGCAAATATGTGACTGGTCTCGATCGCCGACGCTACTGCGTGTTCGGTACCGCGGCCTCGATGAACGGTTACACGTCGACCACGGCCTCCATCATGCTGGACAGCGGTCTCAAGGTGTCGCTGCCGTCCCATGCTCCCGCCGGTTTTTTCGTGGACCTATCGGTTTCGGCTGCAGCGCCAGCCTATCTCGCGGCGGCGGGTTTCGCCGATTGCCTGGTGCGGTCGGTCGCGCAGGTCGATTGGTGGATGAGCCACCGCCTGCTCGGAACCAGCTATTTGGAAACCCCCTACATCCTCCAGGAAGCCGACGAGCGCGAGCTCAATGGCCGGGCCGCCGACCTGCCGCGCGGCGATATCGCGGCCCAGGGATATCTCTACCGCGTCCTGACGCTGTGCGGGCTCGGCATCTCGTTCACGGGCGTATCGAACCACGGTTCGATGGGGGAGCATCAGATCTCGCACTACATCGACTGCTTCGCGGGTGAGCGGCATCCCGGTACGCTGCACGGGCAGCAGGTCGGGGTCGCCTCCTTGACGCTCGCACGCCTGCAGCAGCGCATGCTGGCGGACTCGCATCCGCCGGTGGTCAAGCCGACCCGCATCGATCCCGCCGACATGGCTCGCCGCATGGGGCCGGACGTTGCGGCTCAATGCCTGCCCTATTTCCAGCAAAAAGCCTTCGACGCCCCTGGTGCTGAGCGGTTCAACGCCCGCGTGGCCGATCTCTGGCCCACACTTCGCGAGGAACTGGCCCGGTTCATCATTCCGATCGACGAGATGACGCGGCTGCTGGCCTCGACGGGCGGTCCGCTGACCGCAATCGACCTCGGCCTCGATCCCGCATTCTATCGTGAAGCCGTGGTCCACTGCCGCGAGATGCGCAATCGTTTTTCGTTCATCGACATCGCGGGCGATGCCGGAACGCTGGAGGCCTTCGCGGCCGAGGAGACCTGAGCCTTGCGCCCACTCCGCGACATGCCCGATGCAGCCGCGGCAGCGGTTCGCGTCGTCTTCGCCGACATCGACGACACCATCACGCACGAGGGCCGGCTGCCGGCGCGTGCCTACCGGGCGCTTGAAGAACTGCATGAGGCGGGCTTGGCGGTTGCCCCCGTCACGGGGCGGCCCGCCGGGTGGTGCGACATGATCGCGAGATTCTGGCCCGTGGACGGCGTGGTAGGCGAGAACGGCGCCTTCTACTTCGCCTACAACCGCGACCAGAAGCGCATGAGGCGTGTGTTTGCGGCCTCCGACGATGAACGGCGCGTCAACCGCGCCCACTTGGACCGGGTGCGCGACCGTGTGCTGGCGGAAGTCCCCGGCGCGGCGGTCGCAGGCGATCAGCTCTACCGCGAGGCGGATCTGGCCATCGATTTCTGCGAAGACGTTGCCCCGCTCGACAAGGCTGCCATCGCACGCATCTGTGCGATCTTCGCGCAGGAAGGGGCCATCGCCAAGGTGTCGTCGATCCACGTCAATGGTTGGTATGGGCATTACGACAAGCTGACCACGGCGCGCCGTTTCGCGGCCGACATCCTCGGGCTCGATCTCGATCGGGACAGAGAGCAGATCGTCTATGTGGGCGACAGTCCCAACGACGCCCCGATGTTCGGCTTCTTTCCCCTCGGCTGCGGGGTCGCCAACGTGCTGCGCTTCCGGGGCGAGATGGAAGCCGAGCCCGCCTATGTAGCCAGCGCGGAAGGCGGGTTCGGCTTCGTCGAGGTGGCCGAACGCATCCTCGGAGCCAGACGAGCAGTCGGGAGCGCGCCATGACTCCCCTCTATGATATCGCCATCATCGGGGGCGGCGTGAACGGGGCCGGGATCGCCCGCGACGCCGCGGGTCGCGGCCTCAAGGTTCTGCTTTGCGAGAAGGGCGACCTTGGGGGCGCGACCTCCTCGGCCTCCACCAAGCTGATCCACGGCGGCCTTCGTTACCTCGAACATTATGATTTCAAGCTGGTCCGCCATGCGCTGGGCGAGCGGGAACGTCTATGGGGCATTGCGCCCCACATCGTGTGGCCGCTACGCTTCGTGCTGCCACACCGCAAGGGTTTGCGTCCGGCCTGGCTGCTGCGCCTCGGCTTGTTGCTCTACGATTACCTTGGGGGACGCAAGCTTTTGCCCTCGGCCAAGACGCTCCGGCTTTCCCGGCATGTCGCAGGGCAACCTTTACGCGACAACACAACGCTCGGCTTCGAATATTCGGACTGCTGGGTGCAGGACAATCGTCTTGTCGTGCTGAACGCGCGGGACGCCGCGATGCGCGGCTCCGATATTCGGGTGCGGACCACTTGCACAGCGGCCCGCCGCTCGGGCGATCATTGGGAGTTGACGCTCGACGAGAAGGACGGCGCCGAACCGCAGAGCGTCCGCTCCAAAGTGCTGGTCAACGCCGCGGGACCTTGGGTCGACGACGTGCTGAACCGCGTGGCCGGCCGCAAAGGTCCCAACAGCGTGAGGCTGGTACAGGGATCCCATATCATCGTGCCTCGGCTCTACGAGCACGATCGCTGCTACATCTTCCAGAACCCCGACAAGCGGATCATCTTCGCGATTCCCTACGAGGACGACTTCACGCTGATTGGCACGACGGACCGGGATTATAAGGGCCGGGCCGAGGACGTGGCCGCGACCACAGAGGAGATTGATTACCTCTGTGCCGCGGCGTCGAGCTACTTCAAGGGCGCGATCAAGCCTGCCCATGTGGTCTGGACCTACTCCGGCGTCCGGCCGCTCTACAATGACGGCTCAACCAATGCGCAGGAAACGACCCGGGATTATGTCCTGACACTCGACACGGTAGGCGGAGCGCCGCTGCTCAGCGTCTTCGGCGGCAAGATCACGACCTATCGATGCCTCGCCGAGGATGTCCTGGACAAGCTTGCCGCCTTGCATCCGAACTGGGCGAAAGACGCAGGCTGGACAGGACGGACGGCCTTGCCGGGCGGTGACTTCGCCCGCGATGGTGCGGCGGCGCTGGCGATGGAACTCCGGCATCGATACCGATTTGTCGATGATCGTTTCGCCCGTCATCTCGTCCGGCATTATGGGACTGAGACAGATCTGATCCTCGGACAGGCGCGCTCACTGAGCGACCTCGGCCGCGATTTCGGCGGAGGACTTACCGAGGCGGAAGTCAGGCATCTCATCCAGCGCGAGTTCGCCAGCACGGCTGCCGACGTTGTCTGGCGGCGGACGAAATATGGCCTGCGAATGTCGGCGGGGGAAATCGCCGAACTCGATCGCTGGATGATGGACTGCACCGGCTGTCAGTCCGCGACCACATCGAAGGAAATCCTGCACCAGGAGCAAAGCCGCGCCATGTCCTGAGCGGCGGTCGCCGGACATGTGCGCTGCGAATCAATGCTTGCACGACAAAAGGCAGCGTGTTCTAACAATTGTCCTGATCGTCGATACGGGAGCGGCTTATCGCCCCTGATAGTCACGACGGACTTGGGAGGACGGAACATGGTCAATGGCTTGGTGAAGCTTGCTGAGCGGCTGGCACAAAACACCGCCGCTCAGTCGCGGCATGGTCTGGGACGGGCGACCGTCACGCTCCCGCTTCTCGGCGCACTCGGTTTGGCCGCATTGGGAAGCGCCGCTTCCGCGGCCGACAGCAAGCCGAAGATCGCCATCGTGATCCCCGGCCCCAACGCCTATTTCGACAGCTGGCGCACCGCGACCGCGGATGCCGCGGCCAAATACGGATTTGAGGGCACCTTCGCGGTCCCGCCCAGCGACGCCTTTAACCTGACCCAGGAGAATGCGCTGATCGACTCGCTCGTGGCTCGCGGCTTCGTGGGTTTCGGCATTTTCCCCGGTGACACGAACGGCACCAACGCCCAGGAAGCGAAGCTTGCCAAGCGCGGCATCGTTTCGGTCAACGTCAATGGCTGTACCTTCGACCCCAGCCCGGCCCTGTTCTGCATCTCGACTGACATCTACAAGGCAGCGCGCTACCAAGCCGAGGAATTGATCAAGACCATCGGGGGAGCGGGTTCCATCGCGCTGCTAGCAAGCCAGCTGACCGATCCCAACACGCAACTCCGCATCCAGGCCGTGAAGGACGCCGTCGCCACGACCGGGGGCAAGGTGCAATTGGCCCAGATCGTCGCCGATATCGACACGCCCCAACTCTCCCCGCCTGCCGTGAACGCGTTGCTGGCCGCTCAGGGCAACACTCTGGCGGGCGCCATGTCGACTTCCTACTATCCCTCGATCGCCATGGCGGCCGCACTGACCGACAATCCGCAATTCCGCCACATCAAGTTCATTGGCGCCGATAGTGCCCCTCAGGTCATGGAAGCGGTGAAGCAGGGCGTCATTTACGGCACGCTGTTCCAGAACACCTATGGGGTAGCCTATGCCTCGGCCCATGCGCTCTACAAGGTGACGCACGATCGGTGCAAGGTTGCCGACGATGCGCCGTTCTCGACCTCGCCACAGACCAAGCGGCTAATCGTGGCCGACGTCCTCCTGGTCACGAAAGACAATGTAGCCGAGAACCCGGGGCCGGCTTCGTCGCCGAAGGACACGGCCCGCTTGTTGGACCTTCTCGACACCAAGATCCTGAAGTGCTGATCGGCTGATCCCATCCGCGACAACGATCGGAAGCGTCATGTCAGGGATCATTGGCTGGAGGCGAGGATTCGGCTTGCTGAGCCAATCCAATGTAGGGGGTTTGCTGTTGCTGACCACGGTCAGCTGGCTGATCTATCAATCGCTCGGCGACGGATTTCTCAGCAGCTACAATCTTTTCACCTTGTCGCAACTGGCCTCCGAGACGGCCATCATCGGCTTCAGTCAGCTGGCGGTGGTGGCGATCGGGCGGCTGAACCTTGCGGTCGGCGCCATCGGGGTGGGCGTGGTGATGTTGACCGGGTGGCTGATCGGCGTCATGGGTCTCGATCCCATCATCGGCCTTCTTGCCGGCCTCGTGCTCGGGGGAGCCATGGGTGGACTGCTGGGCCTGCTCGAACTGAAGACCGGCCTGAGCAGCTTCATCGTGACCTTGGCGATGTCGTCGATCTACAGCGGCATCGTCTTGATCGCGAGCGGCGGCGGGGCCGTGAGTTCCCTGCCGGCCGTCGTTACCGACTTCAGCAGCGATGTGCTGCTGGTGCCAGCCTTGTCGCGGCTGGTCATCCCCGCCCTTGCCATCACGCTCCTGCTCTGGCTGCTCTATCATCGGTCAAGCTGGGGCTGGAAGATGCTCGCCGTGGGAGCCAACCAACGTGCCGCGGAATTGAGCGGTATCCGGGTTCCCCGCATCTTGATCGCAAGCTTTGCATTGTCGGGCGTTCTGGCTGCTGTAGCCGGCTTTCTCGAAATGTCGCGAGTCGCTGCCGCGCTTCCTTCACTCGGAGTCGGTTGGCTCTTGTCGTCGCTGGTGGTTCCCATTCTGGGCGGCACGGCGTTGGCGGGTGGCGCGGTATCGATCGAAGGTGCCCTGGTTGCAGCGCTTTTCATCGAAAGCATCAACTCGGGGCTCGTTTCGCTCAACGTTCCCGCCTACTGGCAGCAATTTGCGCAGGCCATCGTCTTGTTGGTCGCCGTCATGTCGGACCAGTCGCGGCGCGATCGGCGCCGCCGCCCCGGTTCTGCGGCCCGCGCCGCAGCGACACCGGATGGAGAGGCACGACATGTCGTGCCGTGAGACCCAGGGAACCCTCAAGCCATGGGTGCCGCTTCTTGCCGTGGCGATCGTGGCCAGTATCGGTTTCGCGCTGCTCAGCGACCGCTTTCTCACGGCGTTCAACATCTACGTCATCTTGTCCAGCGCGACGCTGCTGAGCCTCATCGGGTTTTCGCAATTGACGGTGCTGGGCGTCGGAGAGTTCAGCCTCGCGGTTGGCGGGATCGGCGAACTCGTGGGTGTGGCAGTGGGGCACCTGCTCGTCACCCGCGGCGTGCCGCTCGTGCCTGCGGTCCTGGGAGGACTTCTGGTTGCAGTCGCCTGCGGGGTTCTGAACGGCATTCTCGTGGCCAAATCCGGCGTCGGTGGTTTTGTGATCACGCTAGCCACCGGAGGCGCCTTTGCGGGCATCGCCCTGGCCGTAACCGAAACCGCTTCCTACACGGGCCTCCCCCCTCAACTAAATCTGTTCGGGACCGGCCGCATCGGTCCCTTACCTTATGTCATGGCGGTCGGGCTGCTCGCCGCGGCAGGGCTCGGCATCTTGTATCGCTGGCGCCGGACAGGACGCATGATGCTGGCGGTCGGTGGCAATGTGGAAGCCGCCCAGCTCTCGGGCCTGTCGAAGACCAGGGCCATCGTCTGGGCCCATGGGTTGTCCGGGCTGCTGGCCGGAACCGCCGGTATCGTGGCGATGGCGCAACTCCACGAAGCGCATCCGTCGGCCGGAACGGGCTGGCTCATCCAGTCATTCACCCTTCCGATCATCGGGGGCACGCTGCTGGCGGGCGGAGAGGTTTCCATCCTAGGCATTCTAGTGGCCAGCCTGATCCTGGCCACTATCGACGACGGCCTCATCCTCGTGAACCTCGATTCATATTGGGTCACGCTGGTCGAAGGCGTGCTCGTCTTCCTTGCGGTCCTGCTCGGCCGGACGCAGAACTGGGCCATCACGCGTCGATGGTTTGGCCGGTCTTCGCACAGGACTGCAACGGAGCTCAGCCGGATATGAGCGTGGTCGAAGCCCGTGAGATCTGGAAGGCCTTCTCGGGAACGGTCGCGTTGAAGGGCGCAAGCCTGAGCTTGGCACAGGGAAGCATTCATGCGCTCATCGGCGAGAACGGGGCCGGCAAGTCGACCTTGATCAAGGTGCTGACCGGCGTCCACAAGGCCGACCGGGGCACGTTGCGGCTCACGGGCCGGGACGCAGATTTCCAGGGCCCCCAGGATGCCATCGCGCGGGGCATCAGCGCCGTCTATCAGGAACGCAACATCGTACCGGCCTTTTCGGTCGCCGAGAACCTCTTCCTGCATGCACCACCACGTCGTGCAGGCTTTCTCGCCTATGACCCCATGAACGCTGAAGCCCGGCTATGGCTCGACCGCGTCGGTCTGGACGTCGCGCCGCAGACGCGGGCCGGCACTCTCAGCGTCGCCTATGGCCAGCTTCTGGAGATCGCCAGGGCTCTCGCGCTCCAGGCCAAGGTCTTGCTCCTCGACGAGCCCACGGCATCGATCACGGAGCGCGAGGCGGGCATGTTGTTCGATCGTCTGCGCGAGTTGCGCGAGGCCGGCAGCGCCGTTCTGTTTGTCAGTCACAAGCTCGAGGAGGTGTTCGCACTTTGCGATCGCATGACGGTGATCCGCGATGGCGAGACCATCCTGGATTCGGTGCCCCGGGCCGACCTGACCCAGAAGGAGGTCGTCACCGCCATGGTGGGGCGCGCGATCTCATTCAGCGGACGCAAAGGGGCCGCAACCTGCGACCCGGGCAAGACGCCGCGACTAGCCCTCAAGGACGTGAGGACTCGTTTCGGCCACGAGGCCATCGATCTGGCGCTGGCGCCCGGCGAGGTGGTCGGGCTCTACGGATTGGTGGGTGCCGGGCGAACCGAACTGGCCCGTGCCATTCTGGGCATCGAGAAGGTCACGGGCGGCAACATTCTGATCGACGGCAAGCCGGTCCACATTCGCGACCCGCGCGCCGCCCTGCATGATCATCGCATCGGCTACGTCAGCGAGGATCGCAAGGGCGAGGGGCTGATCCTGGCTCATCCCATTCGCCATAATGTGGGGATCACCATTTGGGACAGGATCGGTGCGTCGCTCGGCTTCATCACCCCTGAGCGCGAGCGGCACCATGTCGGACAGGTGGTCGACCGAATGAGCGTCAAGCTCGCGAACCTCGACCAGCCGGTCGGCCAGCTCAGTGGTGGCAATCAGCAAAAGATCAGCGTCGCCAAATGGCTAGCCAGCGATGTCGACATCCTGATTATTGATGAACCCACCATCGGGGTCGATGTACGGACCAAGGAAGATATGTACCTTTTGATTGAAGAGCTTGCTAGAAACGGCAAGGCCGTTCTCTTGATCTCCAGCGATCTTGCCGAAATCGTCCGGATCTCGGACCGCATCGTCGTGATGGCCAACAAGCGGATCGTGCTCGATATGCCCAATGCCGGCGATTACGGTCCGGTCAGCGAAACCATAATGCACGCCATCGTTTGATCGGCCGCGCGGAGCTTCGCCGCGGCAGGCCGATCACGTGATCAACTGACCGCCGTCGACCCGCAGAGTCACGCCATTGACCATAGCGGCCCGGTCGCTGAGAAGATAAAGGATCGCGTTCGCCACATCCTCGGGCTCGGCGAAGCGGCCGACCGGGATACGCTGAAGCATCGGAGCGGATTTGGCCGGGTCGCTCCATGCCTGCGCGGCCATGGCAGTCAGCGTCACGGTCGGATTGACGGCATTGGCCCGGATTCCGTGCTGCCCGAGTTCTAGCGCCATGGCGCGGGTCAGAGCATCGAGAGCTCCCTTGGAAGTGCTGTAGGATGTGTGGTCTTGCATACCCAGCGACGAGGCCGTGCTCGACACGTTCACGATCGCACCGCGCTGCTTTCGCGCGATCAGCGGGCGTGCGACCTCCTGGGCCAGGACAAGCGCGGCTCGCACGTTGACCGCCATCACGTCGTCATAGGCTTCCACTGTGGTGTCAAGCAGTGATTGCAGGATTACAATGCCGGCACAGTTGACTAGCAGGTCGACGGGGTCGATGCCTCCGACCGCGGTTCTGATCGCGGCTGCATCCCGCAGATCGATCGGAAGGACCTCGCACACGATCTCGTCACGAAGGCTGCCGAGATCGGCCATGTCCCGGCCGACGGCAACAATCTGGGCGCCACTGCGTGCAAGCTGAACGGCAGTCGATCGTCCGATGCCCTTACCCGCGCCCGTGACAAGCGCCCGACGGCCCAGAAATTCCATGTCCGCAACTCCTCCCGGCGCGGCGCCCTTGTTGAAGGTCGGACGCATGTGCCTCGCTTTTGGGTATAGCAGCTTACGACAGCCGCAACCATGCTTCCGGCACTCGAGTGGGTCACCGAGATTTGGTCTGATCTGGTTTAGCGGATCGGCTGTTCGTATTTGGCAAGGTCGACGAGCTACAGAATGCCTTCAGACATTCGAGCCTGTCGACCGTGATTATCCAGGGGGTGCACAGCTTGGCTGAGCGCTTTGAGGCGCCGATAGTGCCGAGCACGATGGTGAAGGTGTCTGCACCGGCGGTGAGGCGGGCAGTGCCCACCACGGTTCGCGCCGCAGCCTCCCCCCTTTGCGGACCACATGGCGCGATAGCCGTTGGTGTTCTTGCGCTGGATCATGATGCGGCGCTCGTCGGGGCGGCGTGGTGCACCACGGCCTGGTGGAGGGTCGGAGAAGCAGTCTGGCGGTGCGGCTCGATCGCTATCACATTCTTTTTGCTTGACGCGTAACGCGTCGATGTTACGCTTGTCCTCTTGAATGTTACTTCGAGTGACATCTGAGCCTAAACGTCACATGAGATGGCGTCGGCGACCGGGAAACGTCGCAGTGGATGGGCGATCGAACGATCAAGTACCCAGAGAGCCGCGCGCCGCGAGCGTGGGCGAGCCCAAACCCGCCTTGGCCTTTGACAGGCTGTGCAAGGGCTTCGACGGCATCCCAGTGCTGCGCGAGATCACGGCGCGCTTCATGCCCGGGACCGTCAACGTGCTGGCGGGCGAGAACGGCGCCGGCAAATCGACGCTGTTCAAGATCATATCGGGGCAACTCGCGCCCGACAGCGGCGCCGTCACCATCAAGAGCGTGCCGGTCCATACCTTCGATCCGCGTCACGCCCGCGGCCTCGGCGTTTCCATCATCCCGCAGGAGCTGCTGCCGATCCCGGACATGAAGGTCTGGCAGAACCTTCTGGTCGGCCGCGAGCGCACTTTCGCGCTAGGCTTCCTGCGGCGACGCGAGATGGTGACGGAGGCAGGGCGCCTCCTGGCCGAGTTCAATCTCGACATCGACCCGGAACTGCCGATGCGCCGCCTCGGCGTCGCCGCCACGCAGATGATCGAGATCATCAAGGCGACCTCGCGCGACAGCGACCTCGTGCTGATGGACGAGCCGAGCTCCTCCCTAAGCTCGCGCGAGACCGATGAGCTGTTCCGCGCCATCCGGATGCTGCGCTCGCGCGGCACCTGCATCCTCTATACCAGCCATCGCATGGAGGAGATCGAGCAGATCTCCGACACGGTGGCGATCATGCGCGACGGCGCCTTCATCCGCCAGGCGCCGACGTCCTCCCTCACCGAACGCCAGATCATCGCCGACATGGTGGGGCGCGACATCGAGGACCTGTTCCCGGACCGGATGGTCGGCATCGGGCGCAAACCCGTGCTTGAACTGCGCGACTTCAAGGTCGCCGGCTACGCGGCCCGCACCTCCTTCACGGTCCATGCGGGCGAGATCCTCGGCCTCGGCGGCCTCGTCGGCGCCGGCCGCAGCGAGTTGCTCGAGGCGATCTTCGGGTTGCGCAAGGCCGAGGGTGACGTCACGCTCGACGGGGTTCCTGTCGCGCGCTCCTCGCCCGCCGAGGCGATCCGGCGGGGCATCGCCTTCGTGCCGGAGGACCGCAAGCTCGCTGGCGTACTGACCTCGCTGTCGATCCTCGACAACGTCACGCTTCCCCATCTCGGCGGCTTCACTGGCGCGGGCGGTTTCGTCGACGACGCCGCCCGCCGCGCCCGCACACTTGACGTGCTCAAGCGCACACGGACCAAATATGCCCGGCTCGGGCAAGCGGTGGCGCATCTCAGCGGTGGCAACCAGCAGAAGATCGCACTGGCCCGCTGGCTCGTCACCGGCACGCCGCGCCTCCTCATCCTGGACGAGCCCACGCGCGGCATCGACGTCGGGGCGCGCAGCGAGATCTATCGCCTCATCCACGACCTCGCCGGATCCGGCGTCGCGGTCCTGCTCGCTTCCTCGGACATGCCCGAGCTCATCAATCTCAGTCACCGCATCCTGGTGATGCGGGCCGGCGCCGTCGTTGGGGAACTCACGCGCGACGCGGTGAACCAGGAGGATATCCTTCGGCTGGCCATGGGAAAGACACGAGATGCAGCCTGATCGCGCCACCATTTCGTCGGCAGACCTCGCATCGGCGGCGCTGGCCAAGCCCAAGGTCGACATCAAGGCACTGCTGCTGCGCTACGCCTTGGTCCTGCTGCTCTTCGTCTTCGTGGGCGTGCTCGGCGCCTCCAACGCCAGCTTCTTCACGCTGTCGAACTTCAACGTCGTGCTGCTTCAGGTCTCGACCAACGCGCTGCTCGCCACCGGCGCCACCTATGTCATCCTGACGGGCGGCATCGATCTCTCGGTCGGTAGCGTGGTGGGTCTGTCGGGGGTGGCGGCCGCCATGGTGGCGCAGCGCGACGGGCTACCGTGGACGATGGCGGCCGTCGCGACCGGGGTCGCGGCCGGGGGCGCCATCGGCCTCCTCAACGGCCTCCTGGTGGCGGTGGCCCGCGTGCCAGCCTTTGTGGCGACGCTTGGCACCATGACGATCGCGCTCGGCATCGCCTACGTGCTGAGCGACGGCCAGCCGATTTCCGGCCTGTCCGACGCCTTCCTGTCGGTGAGCGACCAGTTCTATGGCGCGCCCGTGCCGGTGATCCTGATGGTCGTGACCGTGCTGGCGTCGTGGTTGCTGCTCTCGCGCACCCGGCTCGGCCTCCACATCTACGCGACCGGCGGCAACCCGCAGGCGGCGCGCGTGGCGGGCGTGGACCTGCGCGGCATCCGACTGACCGTCTACACCGTCAGCGGCCTCCTGGCCGGCCTCGCTGGCGTCGTGCTGGCGTCCCGCGCCACCGCCGGCATCGCCACGACCGGCGCCGGCTACGAGCTCAACGCCATCGCGGCAGCCGTGATCGGCGGCATCAGCCTCATGGGCGGTCGCGGGTCGATCTTCGGCACGGTGTTCGGTTTCATGATCATCGGTGTTCTGGACAACGGCCTGAACATCCTCAACGTCTCGCCCTTCTACCAACTCATCGTCAAGGGCGCGATCATTATCGGCGCAGTCTTCATCGACTCGACGCTGAACCGGAAGGACGATTGAGCCCCGTCGTTCCGTCGCACAACAAGGCTCCTGGGAGAAAACCACGATGACGTTCTCGAAGCGCGCGGGCCTCAAGGCCGCACTCTGCGCTACCGCCGCTCTGCTGCTGGCCACGCCGGCCCTTGCCGACAAGACGAAACCCGTGATCGGCTTCACGGTCTACGACATGTCGTCGTTCATCGCCTGGGGCAAGCAGGGCGCCGAGGCCATCACCAAGGCCAACAACGGCACGCTGCTGTGGCAGAGCGCCCACGGCGACGTGAACACGCAGATCTCGCAGATCCAGCAGTTCATCAATCAGAAGGTCGACGTCATCATCATCGCGGCGGTCAATTCCTCGACGCTGGGGCCGCAGATCGAGCAGGCCACCAAGGCCGGCATCCCGGTGGTGGCCACCAATCTCACCATTTCGGGTCCGGAGGCCGCCAATCTCGTTTCCTATGTAGGCCCCAACGATGTCGGGGCCGGCGAGCAGGAAGCCCAGGCGGTCGTCGATGCCCTGAAAGGCAAGGGCAACGTTGTGGTGATGCAGGGTCCGGTCGGCCAGTCGGGCGCTATCGACCGTACCAAGGGCATCCAGAACGTACTGGCCAAGAATCCGGGCATCAAGCTCCTCGCCATGCAGCCGGCCAACTGGGAGCGCACCCAGGCCTACAAGCTGATGCAGGACTGGCTGTCGCGCTACGGCGGGCAGATCGACGGGCTCATCTCCGAGAACGACGACATGGCGATCGGCTCCATCCAGGCCCTCAAGGAGAAGGGGCTCGCCGGCAAGATGCCCGTGTCGGGCGTCGACGCCATCAAGGACGGGCTGCGCGCCATCCGCTCCGGCGACATGATCGAGACGAACCTGCAGAACGGCGCGCTCGAACTCGGCATGGCGGTCCAGGTTGCGGTCGACCACCTCAACGGCAAGCCGGTGCCCAAGGAGGCCATGCTGCAGATGCCGAGCATCACCAAGGCCAACGTCGATAAGTACTACGACCAGCTGTTCGACCACGCGGACAAGTTCGTGGAGGGCCTGCCCGAACTCATCAAACAGAACATGGCATCCGGGCAATACGCCAACGAGTGAGCGCCCACGACGCTCAGGTCCGCTGTGCCGCCTCTGCGCGGCACAACGGATCCGAGAGCGACGGGCAGGGAAGGCGAGACCGGATGAGCGACGCCACGACCAGTACGCCCGATTCGACCCGCAGCGCGCGCGCCATCGAGAACCGGCGCAAGCTCATGCTGGAGCAGATCATCCGTTCCGGGTCGGCCCAGGTGGAGGACTTGGCGTCGCGCTTCGGCGTCAGCCGCATGACGATCCACCGCGACCTCGACGCGCTGACCGAACTCGGCATGGTGCGCAAACAGCACGGCGGCGTCACGCTGCACGAGTCGAGTTCGGTCGAAAGCAGTTTCTCATACCGGGCCCACTTGGCCGAGCGCCAGAAGGCTGCCATCGCCCGTGCCGCGGCGGCGCTCGTTCAGCCAGGGCAGTCCGTAATTCTCGACGAATCCACCACGACCCTATTCATCGCCCCCCACTTGTCGAGCAAGACGCCCCTCACCGTGATCACCAACGGCATCGCCATGATCGACAGGCTGAAGGAGGCCCATGGCATCCAGTTGATCAGCCTCGGGGGCACCTACAACGCGCCCCTCAACGCCTTCTTCGGGCTGATCTGCGAGAACGCCATCGCGTCCCTGCGGGCCAATATCCTGTTCATGTCAACCTCGGCGGTCTATGGCGCTGTCGCCTATCACCAGGATGAGGAAGTGCTGAAGACCAAGCGCGCCCTGATGGGGATCGCCCGCACGAAGGTGCTGATCGTCGACAGCTCGAAGTTCGGCGTCACGGCGCTGCACCGCCTGGCCGGGCTCGACGCCTTCGATGCCGTGATCACCGATGCGGGCCTACAGGCCGCAGACTGCGAGCGCCTGCGCGAGGGCGGCGCCAGGCTGACCGTCATCGACTGCTGACTCCTCCATCCCGACAAGGACGATTTCCGTGCCCGACGCTCTCCACTATGACCAGGCTTTCTCGCTCGACGGCCTGACCGCCCTCATCACCGGCGGGGCGAGCGGCATCGGCTTCGCCATCGCCACTGCCTTCGCGGCGCGGGGCGCCCGCCTGGCCCTGGTCGATCACGATCCCGGCGTCCTCGAGGCTGCGGCTCGGCTCGGCCCGCAGCATGTCGGACTCGTGGTCGACGTCGCCGCCGCGGGTGTTCCGCGCCGCACGGTGGACGAGGTCGCGGCGCGCTTCGGCCGGCTCGACATCCTGGTCAATAACGCAGGCATCGTCCGGCTGGCGCCGGCCTCGGAGGCGAGCCGCGACGACTGGGACCTGACGCTCGCTGTCAATCTCACGGCGCCGTTCCTGTTCGCCCAGGCGGCCGGGCCGCATATGATGGCGCGGGGCTCGGGCCGGATCATCAACATGGCCTCCCAGGCGGCGACCGTGGCGCTCCAGTCCCACGTCGCCTACTGCACCAGCAAGGCGGCGATCGTCGGCATGACCAAGGTGCTGGCGCTCGAATGGGGACCCTACGGCATCACCGTCAATGCCATCAGCCCCACCGTGGTGGAGACCGAGCTCGGTCGGCAGGCCTGGGCCGGCGAGGTCGGCGAGGCCATGAAGAAGCTCATCCCGTCGCGCCGCTTCGCCCAGCCCGAGGAGGTGGCGCTCGCCGCCTTGTACCTCGCGAGCCCGTCCGCCGCGATGGTCAACGGGGCCGACCTCGCCATCGACGGCGGCTACACCATCCAATAGAGAGGCAACGCGCCATGAACCGGATCATCAACGATCCCGACGAGGTCGTCGAGGACGCGCTGTCGGGGCTCAAGGCGGCCCGCCCGGACCTCCTCGCCGCGACATCTCATCCGCGCGTCATCCGGGCCGCGGGCGCGGGCAATGCCGGCCGGGTCGGCATCGTCACGGGTGGCGGATCGGGTCATGAGCCGGCCTTCGTGGGTTATGTCGGCCCCGGCCTACTCGACGCCGTGGCGATCGGCGAGGTGTTTGCCTCGCCCACGGCGCGCGCCTTCGAGGCCGCCTTCAAGGCCGCAGATGGCGGTCGCGGCGTTGCCTGCCTTTATGGCAACTACGCCGGCGACAACATGAACGTGAAGATGGCGATCAGGCTCGCCGAGCGCGACGGACTGACGGTCCGGACCGTGGTGGCCAACGACGACGCCGCCTCGGCACCCAAGCACGAGCGCGGCAAGCGACGCGGCGTGGCGGGCGAGATCCTGATGTGGAAGACTGCGGCGGCTTTGGCGGCTGAAGGCGCCGACCTCGAAGCCGTGATCGCAGTGGCGCAGAAGTCCATCGACGCCACGCGCAGCGTCGGCATCGGGCTCTCAGCCTGCACGATCCCGGCGGCCGGCAAGCCCGACTTCGCCATCGCGGACGGTACCATGGAGGTTGGGATCGGCCACCATGGCGAGCCGGGCATCGCCGTGGTGCCGACCGAACCGGCGCGGGCCATGGCCGCCACCATGATGGACGCAGTGCTGCCGGACCTGCCCTTCGGGCGCGGCGACGACGTGGCGGTGCTGATCTCGGGCCTCGGCGCCACGCCCATGATGGAGCTCTATATCCTTTATGGCCATGTCGCCGGGATCCTGGCCCGGGAGGGCATACGGGTCCGCCACCGTTTCGTCGGCAACTATTTCACCTCGCTCGAGATGATGGGCGCCTCCGTAACGCTGACGCGGCTCGACGGCCAACTCGATCGCCTGCTCGGCGCGCCCGCGCGCTCGATCGGCCTCACCGTGACGGGAAGCGCATGATGGCGGATACGGTGGATCTTCGGGCCGCTGGCCCCATCCTCGACGATATGGTGCGCGCCATCGTCAACAACGTCGCGATGCTCAACGAGCTCGACGGCGCCACCGGCGACGGCGATCACGGCGTCAACATGAGTAAGGGGTTCCGGCGCACGGGCCAGAAGTTGAGCCTCGCGCCGCAGGGGCTCGGCGAGGGTTTCGGCGTCCTGGCGGAAACGCTGCTCGACGAGATCGGCGGCTCCATGGGGCCGCTCTACGGCAGTTTCTTCCTCGACATGTCGACGTTCCTCCGCGGGCGCGCGACGCTCGACCGCGACGGCTTTGCCGCCATGTTACGCGCGGGCGTCGCCGCAGTGGTGGACCTCGGTGAGGGCAAGCCGGGGGACAAGAGCCTGGTCGACGTGCTGGTGCCGTCGCTCGGCGCCTTCGAGGCGGCAGCCGCTCGGGGCGAGAGCTTCTCGGACTGCCTCACGTCGCTCGACGCCGCCGCCGAACGGGGTTTTCAGGCGACGCGCGACCTGGTGGCGAGGATAGGCCGCGCCAGTCGGCTCGGCGAACGTTCGCGCGGCCACCTCGACGCCGGCGCCGCATCCTGCCGTTTGCTCCTGCACGCGCTGGCGGCCGGCATGCGGGCGCAACTGGACCGGTGACGCCGGCCGGAAGGACCCGACGGGCGCCGGGCGGCGGCGCGGCTCCACGGCCGCCGGGGCTGAACCGACGCCCGGGACGAAGCGCGAAGCGATGGAGGACGAGATGAAGGCCTTGGTACTGGAACGGGCGCACGAACTGAGCCTGCGGGAGATTGATCTGCCGCTCGACGTCGGGCCAGCTGACGTCAGGATCGCGATCGACACCGTCGGGGTCTGCGGCAGCGACGTTCACTATTACACACACGGGCGGATCGGCTCCTTCGTGGTCGAGGCGCCCATGGTGCTCGGGCACGAGGCGGCCGGCACAGTCGTCGAGATCGGTGCGGCCGTGACGAACCTTAAGGTGGGCGACCGGGTCTGCATGGAGCCGGGCATCCCGGACCTGTCGTCTCGTGCGTCGAAGCTCGGGATCTACAACGTCGATCCGAAGGTCGTGTTCTGGGCGACGCCGCCCGTCCACGGCGTTCTCACCCCCGAGGTCGTGCATCCTGCCGCCTTCAGCTTCAAGCTGCCCGAGAACGTCTCCTTCGCCGAGGCCGCGATGGTTGAGCCCTTCGCGGTCGGCCTCCAGGCCGCCGTCAAGGCCAGAATCCAGCCGGGCGACATGGCCGTCGTGACGGGCGCGGGGCCGATCGGCATCATGGCGGCGCTGGCGGCCCTGGCCGGCGGTTGCTCGCGCGTGATCGTCTCCGACCTCGTCGACGAGAAGCTCGCCATCGCGGGCCGCTACCCTGGCGTCTCAACGGTGAACGTCCGCAAGGAGCGCCTCGTCGAAGTCGCGGAGCGGGCTACCGACGGCTGGGGCGTCGACGTGGTGATGGAGGCGAGCGGTGCCCCCAAGGCGTTCGAGGGCATTCAGGACCTGCTGCGACCGGGCGGTTGCCTTGTGCTGATCGGCATGCCTATCGAGCCTGTCAAACTGGACGTCGCTGCGATCGCCGCCAAGGAGATCCGCATCGAGACCGTATTTCGGTACGCCAACGTGTTCGACCGCGCGCTCGCCATGATTGCATCCGGCAAGGTCGACCTAAAGCCTCTGGTGTCTGAGACGTTCCCGTTCGAGCAGAGCGTCGCCGCCTTCGAGCGCGCCGCGGAAGGGCGTGCTACGGACGTCAAATTGCAAATCAAGATGTGAGATCAAAGACTCGGGATATGCTCCTCCAATCCAAAGAAGGGTACAAAGGAGGTTAAGGACCTGATTATCGAGTTATTACAGCCTGTATAGACAGTTATTCGTAGCCGCAGAACATCTCCCGGTCGACAGAGGGCCACGGTGCCGCCGGGTGAAGCATATGGCCTGTGCAAGCGGGTGGGGCGCCTCTCAACGTCTCGATGCTGCTACGCGATCCTTAAAAGGCTTTAGCCATTTGAAATCACCGCCGACGGTCAGGATATCGATGGTTCGCATGTGCGAAACGTATGCCTCCGCCACCTCGGCAGAACGAGGTCCGCTTTCCGCACAGTAATCGACGTCCGGTAGTGTGAAGGTTTTCGGATGCCGGCCCTTGCACGACGGTTCGACCGGGCTGGGGGGCCGGCGTTCGAAAACCTCCAGGGGAGGAAACCGCGGGGTGGTGAGGCTCGGGCGGGACAGGCGCGAGCTATGGGGATTTGGCGCTAAGCC
>JAABUP010001654.1_pt1:0-42500 | contig 46371 bp, 70 predicted proteins | sample 5559201 | NCBI WGS metagenome assembly JAABUP01 (sample SAMN10711887, study PRJNA513373) | rock metagenome | isolation source: Antarctica rocks | place: Antarctica
AGCAGAAGCCAGATGACTTCAGAGGCACCATCCGGTATGCCAGTGTCCATGCACACCTGGGCCGCACAGGCAGCAGGCGAGATGACCTGGAGTCTCTTGCCTACACCCTCATGTTCCTCCTCAAAGGGCGCCTACCATGGCAAGGCTTCCAGGTAGGTACTGCTATACTGCGCACACAGTAAGCTGCATGCATCGTTTCCCGACACACACACACACACAAGCTTTATCAGGTAGCAAGGCTCACTTACTGTTGGCATCACACAGTCGCATGGAGCTGGTGCCTATACTGTTTGTAGATGTGCAACAGACAGATAGTAAAAGCTTTGGAGAGCCTGAACTGTGCTATGTACCATGGTGATGCACTTAAGCAAGGAGTCTTGTTCTTGTTGCCCTGTGACTTAGGCTCATCGTGCAGACATCTGGCCAGCAGTCATAGACAGAAAAGACAAGTCTGTTACTTTTGCCCCTGTGAGTCAGCAGACATCTGGCCAGCAGCCATAGAGATACAAATACAAGTCCATGCATAGACTTATATTTGTATCTCTATGGCTGCTGGCAATCGCAGGGTGAGCCTCCTGAGGCTCCAGCCGACAGCCAACAGCCATGTGGCACTGCATTCATGTCTGCATGGAAGTGGTGCTAACACTGTTTGTGGGTACACAGGGGGAGGATAAAGGCTTTCAGGTGTGCCGCAAGAAGATGGCCACCTCAGCAGAGGTCCTCTGCAAGTACAACGCCCCAGAGTTTTGTAAGTTCACAGAGGCGGTGTTGGAGATGAAGTTTGATGAGGACCCCAAGTATGCTGCGCTCATTGCGCTGTTTGAGCCCATCCTGGCAGGCTGTGTGCACAAGCCCATCTGTGTAGACTCAGCCATCAAGGTATGCTTTGCTCTTGCTACTGCTGCAGCTGCCCTTGTTTTGGCCAATCCAACGTGATTACACAGCTGGATCTGGTTTGAGCCGAGATTTGATGACATTGCTGTGTTTGACTGCATATGCATTGCTGCTGGTGCACTCTCTCTAAGCCTAACGCTGTGCCCTGTGTTATGCAAATATCTGCAAGCTGAGTTGTCACCAAAAGTGCAGGATCCAGCATTCACACATGATGTGCCAAATAAGATCAGATGAGAAGTGCTTCTGATGTTTGCAAACCTTGCACTTTTGATGTTTGCAAACATAGCGTGACTATCGTCTGAAGCTGTCTTTGACATGACATAGGTGGGCCAGAAGCGAGGGAGAGCCGAGCTGGAGGAGCTGGACCACGAACAGGATGGAACTCTGAAGAAGAAGACCCGCCTGGGATGGCCAGCCAGCCAATGGATCACCTGCTACAACAAGCACGCTCCCATGAAGCAGAGGTGCAGCCCCACTCCTGTGCATGCCTCTTGACTGACGCCCTGCATGCTGACAAACGCCTGCCAATATTAAGCATGGTAATATGTGTTGTGGTTTGCGCATTGTTGCACCATTTACAATGAGTGCACTATCTGTCATGCAGCACAGCAGCCTCTTGTGGCAGGCATGCAATTGACCTTGGTACCCAAAGTCAGCAAGTGCGCCTTGCTTGTGCACAAGGCAGTGCTCATCAAGTTGGGAACCGCATGCTGAGTAATCTGTCTGTCTGCTGCTTGTGCCTCGTCATCAAGCACTGTTGCTCTGTCTGGGTGCCCCTAGACACAACCTGCTGGTTGCAGCCTTGCGGTTCACCAGAATGGGGCTTGACATCAATCCCTGTTTGATGCTGCAGGTATCATTACAATGTGGGCAGCACGAGGCTGGATGTGCACGTCAAGAAGGGCCTTGCAGATGGGCTGTACATCAGCAGCGTGGGCTGTGCCTCAGACCTGTGGGGCATCATCATGGATGCCGGCACCGGCTTCGGCAGCCAGCTCTACCGTGTCGTTCCTGACGCCTTCCTGCCCAAGGAGTGGATCATGGAGAAGTGGGACTTAGGCTTCTATATCACTGCAGTGGCAGGTGTGGACTGAGTCATACAGAGTCAATTACCTACGTAGCATGCCAGTTTGGCTGTGTGTCTGTGCTACAAAAGTTTATGACCAAGTTGAGCATTCTCTTGTGTTTGTATCGACTCATATGGACCATTTGCATGATGCAAGACTTGTGTGTAGAGTCATGACAGGCTGCACGCGCATTGCAGCAGTGCTGTTCATGACCACTTGCATATTCGTGAAATGAGGTAAACTGCAGGCAGCTGCCATGGCAGTTCCCTGGTGGTGATGAGCAAGGGCACCAGGTATACACAGCAGAGCTACAAGGTCAGTGATGCCTTCCCCTTTGAGTGGATCAAGAAGAAGTGGAAGGAGAATTTCTACATCACAAGCATGGCCACAGCAGGTGTGAACCCAAAGGCAGCAATTGCCCCTGGTACTTGGCTGCTGCTGCTAAGCACACCAAAGCTGCTTTTCTTCCACTCAAAATTGACACAAGGAGAGACACAAGGAGATACACCAATGTCGCACCTCTTTGCTCCTGTCTTGACCGTGGACGTCACCTGAGCAGCAACTAAGCAGTGACAACGAGCCCCATTTACTGTGATTGAGCATGACTTTTTGAGTTCAGCGCTGTCTTGCTGCAGGCAAGCAATGGGCAGTGGTGATGAGCAGGTGTAATGAGTACAAGGACCAAGTCATTGAGCTAGACTTTCTATACCCATCTGAGGGTATCCACCGCCGCTGGGATGAGGGTGAGTAGCTGCACAAGCATATCGCTTCCCAACACTGCCCTGCAACTCTTGATACAAAATCAATTCACTGCAGTGATGGGGACAAAGCTTGGCTCGTTTGGCTGTTGGGATACACGACCTTGGCTGAAGTTTGCAAGGCTAACACAGTGCATGCAGCGAGCAGTAGCAGTGTCTTGAGCCATGCTTGTGAGCTGTCCATCACACAGACAGCAGAGATGCAGTCTTCACAGCTGTTTCCCTGTGAGTGTTTCTGATGTCTGATCAGGTAGTAGTGCTGCAGGCTATCGGATAACAGCGTGTGCTGCAACAGATGATCAGTGTGCCTTTGTCCTGAGTCAACCCAGAAAAATTCTGCCAGATGAAACTCAGGAAACACTGCGCACATCCCAGTTTCCCTCTCAGCATGTCAAGGTAGGGCAGATATCTGAGTATTCAAGGAGAAGCTTGACATGAACAGCTGTGTTCTGCACCGTTCTACAGGCAAAATTTGATTGGTTTTGATGCTTCCCTTGGCTGCTTCTTTAACCCGCCGCATGGGTGTGCTTGCAGGAAAAATGGGAGAAGGAGTTGTACATTGCCTCTGTATGTTATGGAAGAACAGTTAGCTGATGCTATGATAGTCACTATGATAAAATGAAGTCCAACAGGAGCTTGATCAGATTGGACTGGTGCTTTAAATGCCGTGATATGCTCAAGCTTCAGCTAGAACACTTAGTTCCAAATCACTTGGCCTAGCTATAGTTTAGACAGAAGTAGACCATTGTCCATCTTTTCTCTAGACACAATAGATAGTCAGATGGGCGTAGAAAGCTGTGTCCTTATTTGTTGTGACAGAGGTAGGCACAGGCTCCGACAGTGAGATAGAGTCGCTCATGTGAAATATCATATTTCGCATCTGTGGTGGGGTACTGCAACGTCATGGTGCGTCCCACTCAACAGCATGAGCGTGTTGTAACTTGCAGGAGACTATTCTTGGCTGCTGGCACACATCAAGCACAATGCATGCAACACTTGTGCTAGAGCCTACCAGCGTTTAGCACACCGGTCACTGTTTTTGTCAAAAGCAATATGGCTCAGGACACTGAGTCATTATGATGACTGGCAAGCATCACTGTTGGTATTTTTTACAGCTTCTAGACCACGACAGTTACTGAATGGGCATCTCGCTGAATCAGATGTTCACAGGAAATGTGAACGCCCTAGGGTTTATGGGAAACAAAGCCACAACTCAGACCGACATGAATTACCGTATGTGCTGATATATAGTCTAAGCCTACCTTCACAGAAACATGCGCATCCCTGGAGCATCATTCATTTGACAGTTGCATTCATTTGTGCATACTACTTGGCACTTGGAGGACCCATACAGGACAATGAACACTGAAAGAATAGCAACATCAATTCTACAAGCGGAATCAACACACTTGGATGCACACTTACTAGACTGTGCACATCCATATCCTAAAGCTTGAAAGGCAACCCATACTCAACTCTGCAAATCAAACAATGACTGGCAGCAGGGCATCATATAGGGCAAGCCGTAGGACACATACATTGCCGAATTTGAAGGTACACTGCATGAGGCAGCCATGGCAGTGCCATGAGCAGCATGCTACAGTAGATGGGCATCTTTGGTGAAATTTCAGTGGCAGCCTGGATTTAGGCACTGCTTGCAATCTATGATTGCCCTCTTCAAATAGCTGACTTTGTGCAGGTTTGCAGTGAAGTTCTTGGCCAGCTGACCATGCATGTACATATGGAAGTATGGCAGCTTAGTCACCCCCATCGCTGCAGCCACTGCTCTCATGGTGTCATCAGCAGCATTGACCTGCAGACAATCAAAACAGAATCACCACAGATCTGACAAGCAGTACATTGTCTATGGCTATGTTAAAGCAGGTCAAAGCATTAGCCTACCTTGATGAAGGTGACATCTGGATTCTGAGCAGCAAGCTGCATCCATTTGGGATACAGAGCCTTGCAAGCTTGACACCAAGGCGCAAAGAACTTGACAGCAACCAGCTTGCCAGCATTCTTTCCTTGTTGAACAGCATCAGTGAGCATGATTTCTGTTGTTGCCAGAATCATGTTTTCAGGGCCAGGCGCTTCCCACCTACACTCAATGATACTTCGACGTTGCACTGTATGACTCATGCGGCATATGCTGCTGTCGGTGGTCATCGAAGTGTGGCTTACCAACTATTCGTCTTGGCAGCGACAATGTCAGCCTGTCTGGCCTGTTTCCTGCACCAAAACAAGACAGTCAAATCATTTGGTCTAAACACTCACAGCACTCGCGTATTGCGCGCACGACGGGGTACCTGGCCTCAGCATCCTGTCGGCGCTTTATCGCATCTGGATGCATACTAAGATTACTGTCAGAGGAGGGGCTAGCGGCGTCTGTTAGACTTGCCGAGGCAGCTATAGTTGCTGTTGCCACCGCGGGACAGCGCACGCATAGCTCGCGTGTATTCAAACACCTGTCAGAACGAGATACGCGCTGCTGACTAATTGCGACCGATGCTCTCGCAGGCTGCAGACGGGTCTGGTGACAGGTTGTACAGGTAGCATGAAGGCCAGAAAGCATGCTTGCAGGTGACGAGCCGTTGTAAGACACAGACTGCAGACTTTGCTCTGCATACAATGCGACTTCAATGTGTTCCGTCGCCCTGGTCGCGGTGTCCCACTACAGGGGCCAAAATGGTCAATCAAAATGGCCTGATGCATGCAGCTGCCCACACCGTTCCTTCCCTCATATGAGTTGCCAGATCAGGTAACTGGACCTTGCCTAATGGGGCAACGAAGGGCATGTGTTCTCACTTTGGGATCCCAGGACAAAACTTTGTTTGAGGAGACACTCATGAACCTGCCATGTACCAAGGCAATGCTTGTACAAGTCGTGTACAGCCTCAGCGCTGTGGTGACGTTCAGTCTCTGTGCGTTCGTGTTCGATGGCTCCCTGTTCGCATGGCATCCGACGTTTATGTCTGTGGGGTTTCTGGGGTTGATGACGCTGGGGATCGTCAGATCGATCACCTTCAGAAAGTCAGACGGAAAAGCAAGAGTCAAAGCAATCCAGATACATGGGTTTATACAGGTCGTTGCAAGCAGTTGCATGTTCGCAGGGCTTGGTTGTATCGTCCTGAACAAGGTATCTAGGTTTGGCTTGTCACCAGTGCCTGCTAGTAGCACCGTCGTCACCAGTCTGCTCATACTCGCAAAGATTGTGATGACTCACGTCGCAGGTGCTGCACAACAAACCGCATTTGACAAGCGTTCATGCTAAGGTAAGAGCGTCGCACCCGTCAGACGTGTGCAACTTCCAGCCTACATGAATTTGCATCCAGAGTAGAGCTCGATGGTGCTGTACAGTGCGGAGCACTGACTTCTTTGATGGCAATCACAGCAGCTATTGGGGGCATGTTAGCGTTCAAGAAGTTGGGCTTCATTCATATGTTCCCTGAGCCGCTACATGGCACACTGAAATGGATACACAGAAATGTGGGTAATTTCTTGATAAAAAGTGCTCAGATACAAAACAGCAACTGACACTGATGACACGCCTGCAGCTTGGATTACTGACATACATAGCAGCACTCACCACAATAGAGCTGGCGCTCACACATGCGGCCGTATACAAGGTACACTGTCAGCCGTTTGCAACAATCTTGTCACACATAACATTTTAGCCTCACATGTAATGACACATGCAGGCTGTTTGGACCCAGCTCTGGCAAATGATCATTGTTACGCTAGGCATAGCGGTGCTTATGTTGGCGCTGCAACAGGACAGAAGCAAACTGCCTGTACATGTACAGCTGCAATCTGTTTCCACTGTAAGCCATCCTGGCAAATTGCAGTAGACCGGTCCATTGTACCATTCTTTTTCACATTGACATACAAGAGGCACAGTGTAATGCAAGCAGCACCACAGCAAGTATCAGCAACCTCATATGACACAAGAAGCCTGGTCTTTGCAATCCAGAAGTGCAGCTAGCATGTACGCTGACTGTGTGTGGTTCCATGCCACAGCATTGTGATATCATCGATGAGGTTTGTCCTCAGTGTAAGCTGTAAATTTAATCAGCGTAATATCCTATCAATGACAAGTTGGCTTCGAGCTCTGTCTGCTCATTGTCTCTGCCCTAAGTGCTTGGTGGTGAATAAGACCGCTCACACTTAACTGGAGGGAGTGTGTTATGGCGTGACGCAGCCTGCTTGCGGCATGTGTGTCTGGTCAGGTTATAGCGCTGCAAACGAGCTCATTGTGCATCATTCAACGCGGGGGTTTCGGCATGTGCCTGATGGCACTAAGCCATTTACTTGGACATCATCCTGTAACATGCACGCTTTAACAATGCTGAGTCAGCTTCAGTCACAGCAACAAAGATGACGTCTTGTGTGTATGCTGCTGGGCCTTAGAGCTGGCTTGGGCTTTTGGTGCCAAAGTCGCTCACTGATCCTGTGCTGGATCCTGGCCGAAACCTCTCAGATGCATCAGTACACGACTGGCCATCTGCATCACTTGCCCCGTATACAAGGCTTTGACTTTCATCATCACTTGCACCAATGATCACATCGTGTAGCTGACTCGGCACAGATCCAAGTTCATCATACTCGTCTCCCTGTAACATGCAAATGATCAATGGAAACCCTTTTGTGCACAGGTGATCTGATCCAGGTCGTACCAGGGCAGCCCCCGTGTGAGGGAGACAGTATGCCTGCCTTGCTCTGTGTGATGCACTTGCATGGATCCTACCTTGCATGGTCCAACATGAACTGTTGCAAAAGCACATGCATCTGCAGACTGACTGAATTGGACAATTCAAGTCTCTGCCTTGTTCTGTCTGTGTATTCAAACCAGCATTTGTACCACAAGACAGCAAGGCTTGTGAAGGCACAAGGCAAGATCTCATACCTGGTGGCGGTTGTTCCTGTTCTGCTTGAAGCGGCGGGCTAGGCCAGTGCCGCGAAATGCTGTAGATAGCCTTTCCCTTTGCCCATAAGACACTCTGATGCGCCCTACAACACGCCTCACCCCCTTGCTCACAAACTTAAAGCCCTGCATCAGCCAAATTACCAATGAGTGTCCTCTTGACTTGAAGCATGGGCCTGCATTTCAACTTGGTCATTCAGTTGAGCCAGTGCATTCTAAACATGCAGACATGCACTGGGCAAATACTTGGCTGCCTGTGCCTGAGGATGCAACAGCTGGCTGTCGCTGTCACTGTCATGAACCCTTGCGCATTCTTGGTCCAGTCTTGATGCCATTTGCCATGCGCAATCTGATTTTTTTGTCTCCAGACTTGATGCTGAATGCCACAGCCCCAGGCTTGTATGAAGTCTTGTTTGGCCTGTAATGTGCACACACACTCACCCTGACAGTCTGTCCCTGGATCCAGTGCTCCACCCCAGAGCCAGCAGCAGCTCTGGGGAGAATCTTCTCACTGCAGAGGCGGTGCTGCCGATCCAGGATGTTCAGCACAGCCAAGTAGACTGAGCCCACCACAGCAATGCAGGTGGTGGCTGCAATCAGGAACATAATCATGATCTGGTACCGGGCCGCCTGCAGGTGGCATGCTGTCAAGCGACAGGCATTGCAGGACACAAGCCAGCTGTTGACATAGCTGCGCTGGAAAGGCAGAAGCCATTTGACAACTGAGATGCATGCTGTCTAGTGAAGAGGCGTCCTTACAATACAGAAGCCATGGAGCATGAACACTCTCAGAATGTGGGAGCAGCACTCTGCTCATCAACACAATATGCACATTTAGGCTGGCAGCCAAAGGCCAAAGCCTGCGCCATGAACAATACACCATCCATATGTGCCAGTATGCACCACGCTGTAGGCAATTGACATTCATTGTTTTTGTACATTTCTGACAGAGATGCGCTCTTGTGAGGCACCTGGGAAGGGACGGTGCCGCCCAAGATCTGGCCAGTCATCATGCCAGGGATGGAGACAACGCCCATGACGCTCATCTGGTTGAGGACAGGCGTGAGGGCCAGCACCAGGCAGCGCTGCATGGTCTCCCTGGTGGCTTCCATACGTGTGGCTCCCAAGGCTAGCAGCAGCTCTATGCGCCCTTTGCCTGCCAGCCCACACGGGTGTGAATTGTATGATGTGAGCATGACAAAGCAGCTGGAATGCAAATTGGGGTGTGCTGAGTAACATGGTGAAGCAAATGCAGTGGTTTTGAGATGAGATCTGATGGGTAAATGTTCAAAAAGGTATGCAGGCTTGCAACACTGGACTATATTGCTGTTGGCTGCAAGACCAGATGCGCTGATGCAATCAAGCATGCCTGAGCATGCAAGACTCAGAAACACTCAGGGAAACTAAATGAACTTCAAAAAAAGATTCTTCATGTTTACTGTTCAATTTGTTGGGTTCGTGTCAGCATGTGTCTCTGCAAACTGCTGACAGACAACAAGACCTTCTTCATGATGGAGCATGTCAAAGGCCAGCTGACTGACCTGTGGTGAGCTCTTCCATGACAGATGACAAACCCACGCTGACTCCACTGATGCAGTTGCCCAGTATCATGCCCAGTGTAGGGATGAAGTACTGAGCATGCCACCAGGGCTGCACTCTGATGATGAGCAGCATTGCATAGCATATCACACCTGTGGCTGCTCCTCCCACCACGCCCAGGGTGTGCACCAACATGCCCTGCATGTTCCAGAGGGGTTGCATGTGACAGGTTGGGAGGTGCAAGAGCTGATAGTGTTGGTGCTTGTCTGCTTGCGCACAGCTGAAAACTTGTTAAGATGGTTATGAGAACTTGTTAGGATGTATATGACACAGTCTGTTGAGTGAAGCTGGACTGTGCTAGCCTAACTGACTTGGAATGGGACATGAGGGGTTTTTAGGCTTTAGGCACGCAGCCATGCATGCAGTGAGTCCAGGATTGCATGGAACAAAGCCCAACTGCAATGCTGCTTCAACTGTAGCAGCAGCATGAAGAAAAAGGTAGCCCTGGCTGTCGCAGCCAGACAACAGGTGCAGGCAAAGACATTGGTCACAGGATGCCAACAGAGCACATGCACAAGGCGAAAGCCATACCTGGTACACAGCTGAAGGGCGAGACACTGCTTCAGCGGCTGCTATTGTGATCATGAAACCAGCATACAGCAATACCAGCCACCATCTGTCGTATGAAAAGATGGGAACCAAGATGTAGCCCAGAATTGTGAGCTGAATGGTGCACCTGCAACAATGTTGCCCTTAGTGTCATCCCAAATGGAACATGCCAAGCTGACCTTGCTACTGTGTAGTCCACGCTCATCTGCACATGAAGGAGATGACTGTACCCACATGACAACTTATGCACTCAAAGTGTATGTACATGTGTTGAGTGACTGCATGCACAAATAGGCAAGCTGCCACACTAAGCAAGGTACACAAGTGCATCCTGACTACAATAGACATGTATGTGACAATATGGATATTGGCCTGTTGAGTTGAACTATTTTGACATTGACCTGATGGCTGCTGTGCCCAGAGTCTTGTGCAGGCCCAGAGAGAGGTACACAGAGAAGAGGCCATTGATGAGGAGGAGCAAAGCAGCCAGGCCAACAGCCCAGGGACTGAGGTAAACTGCATCCTCATCCCCGTCAGCATCCACATCAGCGCCAAGCTGATGCAGCACTGAATGCTGACCGAAAATGTTGCCTGGGAGATGCATGTGACTCAACAAGTGCTGCTGCATCAGAGGACTGGCTGCCAGTTGTCTTGACATCTGCTGAGCTGCTTTTGACTGCCTGTAATGCTGTTGGAATATTTGTAACTATGTATGAACCTAGATGTTGCTTACAGATGGGGGTATCCAATGTAGCTCTTGTTGCACGACAGAATGACTAAGCCACAGCTAGTGCTTGCCGTTTGAGGGTGTTTCTGACTCAGGGCCAAACTCAAGCTCGTCATGCTGGCTAATTCTTGGCGAGGTAAGAAGCTGTTCTACTGCCATTTCTGTGCCAAGCGGCAATTGCAATATTCTGCCTCCAACCCTTGCTGGCTGCGAGTCGTCGTGCGTGATCCAGATCAGTGCTGCACCGCTTTCTCTCAAGACTTTCTCAGCCCTGAGCGCTGACTCGTGGTCTAATGCGCTTGTCACTTCGTCCAGCAGGACAAACTGTGGTTTGAGGGCAAGTGTGACAGCAAGGAGCACTCTCTGAGCTTCTCCACCCTGCAGGTTGGTTGGTAATCAATGAGATGCCTCAACTTGTTGCTGGCACACGTGCAGGGTAGGAAGTGAACAAGTGCAGAATGAAGGTACTTACTGATAGCTCTGCCCAAGACTGGTTCAAGACACCTTGCTGAAGCCCAAGCTCGTGTATAAGAGCTGGCAGATCTCCTCTAGGTCTGCCCTTTTGTGCAGCAAATCGCTGCAAAGAACCAAAGAGCCTTTTGTCTATCTGGGTAAAGATGTGACATGTGACAAGCGTGCATGATGTGGGAAGACCTGTCATTAGCACTGGCTCATACCTGTGCAGAGAAGTATAGCTCAGATGGTGTTCCCTTTAGAGTGACTCGAGCCTGTGGCACGTAAGTGATCAAAGAACGCCAGTTGGGCACCCCAATCTGCCGAGGAGTCCGTTCGTCCAAGGTCAAAGTTCCTTCCTGTAGCCGGCGCAATCAAGCTCAATACAGGTCAGTGCGTTACGGGACAGCACAAGACTCTGCCTACAGCTTGCCTGCAAGGGATCCAAGCACGCTAGCACGCGAAGTAATAAGCTTTTGCCGACGCCGCTAGCGCCGCGTATAAAGAGGACGTCTCCAGGCGACTTTACTGTAAAGCTGAGGTTGGTGATGATCACTCGGCCGTCTATGACCCTTTTCAAATTGCGCACTTCGAGGACGGAGTTCGACATATAATCGATGTCATGCTACGACACTAACACATTTGGACTCTATGCTGTCGTCGTGAGCTGACTAGGTTCAGAAAGATGAGAGTGTTGCCGTCGTTGTCCGTGTTTACGGAGGCCTGGTTGTGTTCGAGATTAGCTACATCCACGTGCTTGATGACCTGGAGCCAGCCTGGCTTTTTCAGTTTGTCGCTTTCAGACCCAACTGCACACTGTCCGGCAAGGCAAGCACCCCGGGTGTGTTCTGACAATACACATCTCGAACATCTGTATTTGAAGGAACTTCGTGCACACACGTTCCGATACCTCTGAGGACAAGTCAGCAACTGATCTTTGGGTCAAATTCGGTCCTGTCAGTACTCCAAGCTTGCGTCAGTCGGGGACATGTCTCAGATCACAACAGATCCAAAGGAACACTTGAAAGTGCGTCTGCTAACCATCCACTCTTGGCAGGCTTGGCAAGCTATACAGAATATCTTGAACAGCAGTGTGCTATTTGCAGGCTTTCAACAGTTTCCTAAAGCAGTCGGATGGGCGTGACAAGCTGACTGCAGCTGTACAGGTGCTCTCACTAATATAGCATCTGCTTTTGCTCCAATAGACTGGTGTTGGCAGGATCTGTTACCTCCAATCAGTCAGCCCTCAGCCAATCTTCTCTGGTGCTGCAGTATGCTGCCATGTTCGTCTCTGCAGGAGAAGCAGGTGATGCAAAAAAGGTTCAGACCTCAGTTGCTGCAGCCAGAAAGGTTTTCCGTATCTTCAGAGTAAGCTGCTCTTGACAGATTCTTTGTGTTACACAATTTCAAGAGCTGCTTCAGCTGATGTTGACGCAGCTTGAGGCCTGACTGACTCTGCACCAATGCTCTGCAGCCTTTGGAAGCTGCTTCACCTGTACTGCTGAACCCTGTGCTTAACCCCAAGAAGCCAGTGCTGCTGGAGCTCATCAACAAGGTAAACATTATGTTTGACAGGTACTTTGAACATTGTTCGGACAAGGCAGCCTTACAAGTCTGTGTTCCACCTGCAGCTCAAGTCTATCTTGATGGCCATCTACTTTGCTGGCGATCATGTTGTATGGGCTAGTCAGGCTGGTCTGTATACTGACAAGGAAGGCACCGAGAAGTAAGTGACAAGCACATGCTGAAGCTCTTGCTGTCAAGTTGCAACGTGATCTCACTGCATGCGATTGCATTTGACAAACCATCTGTACAGCAAGCAAGTCAGCATGATTAAGCATGTGGACTGAATGACAGCAGCAGTGATCAACCTTCTGCCATCTTTGGCAGATGCTGTACAGCTGTTCTTCTGTACCTTCAGGCTTTCTACCATGTGCATCCTGAGTCAATGCAAGCAGCAATTGTGACTTGGCCTTTGCATGGTCTTATGGTTTCCCACAAGATATACATGGTGCAGGGCACAGAAGATGTCCCTTTGGTCATGGGCATTGGGCTCAGTCTGCACTGTCGTGAGTGAGTGCTATGAGCTGCTTCAGCTGAGCAAGCCACCAAGCACAGGTGAGGGCAAGGAGGCGTGGGAGATCAAGAGGATGAAGGCACAGGCCGAGATCAACACCCGCATGATCACCCTTGTCCATGCCTTGTTCCAGGTTGGTGGTGCCATTCTCATGCAAAGTGCAATGAGTATGTGCCTTGCAACAGAGAGGCAATGACCTCAAGTGGCATGGCTACCTGTAGAGCCGTATGTTTTGTTTGCAGTCATGCAGCCCAGCCCCAAAGCCATGGCATGTATGACTGCATTGTCAGCATTGTTTGAAGCTTATGTCTGCCCAATGTAGGGAACATCATCACAACCTTGGTGTGACTAGACTCTGTGCAACGCAGTGCACGACGTTCCTGCCTAGTGTGTGTGATAAGTTGACTGAGCCTAGGTGTTGTGTGCAGACACTGCTGGCTGCGGGGCTCCTGCAGCTGCGGCCCATGAAGCCACGCACTGTAGGCCTGATTGGAGTGATTGCCTCTGTCATGAACTGCTACATGCTGTACCCCAAGCTGCCAGCTCCTGCTCTGACACCCCCCAAGAGCTATGCAGAGGCGACCTCCTCCACACAGCAGCCAAAGATGGAGCTGAAAAAGGCTTAATCTGATGAAGTGGCATGCAAGCTGTGTCTGATTAGATTTACATATTTGTATATGGTAAGTTGGGCTGGGAGTTTGACACCCGGCAGGACGATTGCTGTGCACGCAGTTGTTGGGTTCTGTTTTATTGCAGACCGTTTCCTTTTTTCACGACTAGAGCAATGTGCACATATTTGTATCATTGAACACAACAAACACCAAACTTATTGGGTCTCAACAGCAGCGGAGCTGGAACCTGCAAGTGTATACTCATTTGTAACCTGGCACCTGACATGCTAGCAGTAAACTTGACGCTGTCCGAAGCTGAGACAAGCACAAAGTGACACACTGACAAGGTGACATATATGCTGCACTTCTGCAGCAACCACAGTTCTCGCTAGTGACCTGCCCTGATTTATACTCAAATGTCTACTTGGCATCAGTAACAAACACTCGCAAACTCTAACACAGTCTATCTCTAAGAGTGACACCTAGGTCTTAGGGAGTCGGACTCGAATGGTCGATTTGAGGCCAAAAAATGAGCATTCAGACATCTATGACTCCGCCAAAGAGGACAGTGGCAAGGACCACTGCCAGAAACAGTCCCACGCAGTGTGAGATCTGCGATGTGATTGCCATGAGCCCAGCTGCATTTGCCTTCTGAGTGGGCACCACACAGGTAGGTGCTACCATGTAGGAGCAGGTGTTCAAATAGCCTCCCAGCGCCCACAGCACAGTTACATACACTGCAGACACATTGCAGCAGTGACGCAGGCACACATGCCTCAGCAAGCCAATGTGACTGTAGCGCTGACAAGGGAACGGTGATCAGCATGGGAAAGGCAGGTCAAATCTTGAATATCTTCAAGCATGTGCAGGGTACCAAGCAGATGTACTGCCAGCTACAGACCGTCAAGCACTACACTTCCTAACGTCATGCTTATGTCATGCTTAGGCAAATCACTTGGCAGCATTTCTCCTTATGACACGATTGCCCATGGCAAGCGCATGGCATTAGAAAGAGTGCTCACCAGTGGCTCCAGCGTCACTGTGCCATCTGTCGCTGCTCTTGAGGTACACAAAGCACAGTGGTGCAGCAGCAAGCTTGACAAAGCCCAGGTACATGAGGAAAGTGGGAGAGTTGATGGCAAACATCTTCCATTTTGGAAGTGTCCTGCCAACTAAGTTGGCAATGATTGTACTGAAGAACAAGACCTGCATAGCCCATGCCACTTTGGTGACCACATTGATGGCAAAGAACACATTTTTCTTTTGACATCATGCAGAGAGCATCCAATCTGCATAAAGAGTGTAGTGTATTTGTAAACTGACAAATGCCGGTCAAGGACAAACATGCTAGACAATGTTTGAAGATTATGCTTGCTACAAGTAATGCTTGAACAGCAACACCTACACAGTCAGAAATTGAAGTTTACTGCTTGAACGATGTAGCATACAGACTTGCAAACTGCTGGAGCACATGCAATCAGCATTTGGAAAACTCGTCCACAGCAGCTAGACTCAAACTTCAGTGTAACATGTTGGGCAGATGAGAACATGCTAGGCAGGGTGAGCACCTGCGAAACACAGACAACTGCTTACCTTCGGCAGCAAATCATCCAGCCAGCCTGAAGAAGGCACATAAGTGAAGAATGGAAACACCATGATGCCCACAACACCACTGAGGAATAGTGAGATCATGACTGGCCAGATGCCCCTGACAACCTCCATAGTCCCAGAGCTCTCCCTAGCCAGACTCTGAGGAGACTGAGCAAATGGTGATTCCACTGAACTTGGGCCAGCTTGCTGCTGAGGCGGACTGCCCAAAGGACCTGAACAGCCCACCATGACACAGACTGAAACGCATGCATCTCGATCAGAGATGATTTTGTATGTCTGTGCCTTTGAACTTCGAGTCTGAAGTTGCGCCTGGCTGCTGCTGCTGCTGCTGCTGAGGAGAGCTGTCTAGAGGTTGCAAGCTGCCATTCAGGTCCTAATTTGAAGCACAGATGCGTCACGATCAGAGGTTGCATATCAGTTCCGCCTCTGTGCATTGAGAGCCAACTGCACTCTGCTGGCATGTGGAATGTCAAACCCACACATAGTGTTTGGCAGTAAATGACAACAACCCAAGTAGACATTTAAACAAGTGGTTTTACTGTTACTGACACCCAGCTACTGAGCATTAGCTGACCAAATGACTCAAACACAATCCTTTAAACAACATTGCTGATGAATGCAGGCATCACCAGCACCGGAAACAACAGCTTGGCACTACATTTGTGGGAAGACCCTCACACTAAAGCTGCACCTGGTTGTCGCTGTAATGGCAATGCAAGATTGCGAGCATACATGATTGCAAGATTGCTCAACAACTCGCCAGATGTTCTTGACTCTGCAGCGCAATCTGATGAGTGTTGTGCAATCTTGCAATCGTATGCTCGCAATCTTGCATTGCCTTTACAGCAACAAGAACATGTGTGTGTCACCCCACATGCCGGTAAGGGTAATTCGAAAGTTGCATCTGAGGAAACAACAGGCAACACAAACCTGGCTAGTCAAGGTACACACAGCACATGAACAGAGAACATACACACCCGTCCTACATTCTGCCATGGCTAACTTCATCAGGCAGCAAATACAAAACCACCAGGAATGGCTGCAGAATAGGGGTGGTACCTGAGGTAGCGGGGAAGGGGGAGTAGGCCCTGCTAGGGGGTGAGCCAGGGTGGGCGGCAATCTGCTCATGTTCAGCAATTGCCCCAAGTGATGGTGCTGCAAGACAAACGTGAGTCAGCATAAGTGTGAGTTAGCATACAGAAGGGTGGTGGTGATGCAAAATGAGCGTTACACCATGCCTGGAAGATTGCAGTGAAGGTAGGGCAGTGTACAGAACTGTTTGACTAACAAGTGGAGTCATGCAGCGCAAAATCATGCTGGTCACAGCTGACGATATGCGACCTGTGACTGTTTGGCTCAGATGCTGTGTTGGTGTTTTCAGTACTGCAACAGCGCATGGCTGATTCAATCAACAGTCACTGATCACAAGCATTTGACTCACACAGGCTTGCCATACACACATCACTTAACACGCTCAAGTGAAGCGATGTGCACCAACTTCGAACGAAAGGCTGCTCTGATGGGCGTTTCAACAACACCCCTACCTGCAACTGCAGTTCTGGATGCACCAGAGACCTTAGCATGAAAGGCCAGTGGAGCTGTATCTCTAGAGGTAGAGGTGACAGGCACTGAAATGGTGCGTCGCAGGCTGCTGCGTCTGGGGCTGCTGTCACTGGCTGATGCTGCTGCTGGCGACGCATCTGCAGGCCTGAAGGTAAATGTGGCACCACGTCGCAACGCTGGCCTGCCTGCATGAAAGCGCATGAGCTTTTGGTTTCAGTCCACATGACAGCTACGCATGTATGGCCTATATCATTGTTGCCTGCAGGCAAGACATGTCTCAATCTAGTTATGCTGCCTAGTTGCAGTTGCAATGCCCTGCTACATCAAGATGGGTTGCTTTGTGCATGACAGATCATGACCAAGATCCACACTCAAAGACAGACAGGTGAGTGTGGAATGGCAAGGGTTGTGAGACATGCATGAGCAGGGGGGGTACCAGTGGGGAGGGCCATGTGACCCTCAACCAGGTTCTCTCCCTCTGAGACAGTCTCAAAGAAGCCCAGGGGCGTGAAGCCCATCATGTGCATGGTGGACAGGCTTCGCACCACACTACGGCGCGGCATACGCCGGGCTGACCCCCCTGACAACCCCTCATCCTCCTGTGCCCTACCTTCCTCCTGTACCATACCCATAGACATAATCAACACTGTCTAGATTATAGTAATAACATAGGCTTGTCGCTGCAAGTGATCAAACCTGCTGCCTGCTGCACTGTGTGCACCTCAGGCAGTTGCAGCAGCAATGACTGCTGACTGCACTGCATCTTCAAGTAGATGTGAAAAACTGCGTGTCTCCATGCGCCGTCATTGCCAGCAAAGGCAGGCTGCTAAATGCTGTCACCAAACTATGTGCAAAAGACTACAGCATAACAGTTTTGCCGTCAGCAAATTCAATAACGGGCAAGCTCGCTGTTACTGCCCAAGTTGATGCGCCTATGACTCTCTGTAACAAAACACATCAACAGCAGCAGCAGCAGCAAGTTCTGTAGAGGTACAACTGCAGAGGTTTAGGGGTCTGACTTGCAAGAGAGGCGTAGTCAGATCCTCCTGAGGCGCAGGTTGGTGGTACCTCTCTATAGCACCCCAGTGCCGCAACAACAGCGATATGGCTGCGATAAAGCCAACCATGACCACACCTGCAGCCATCAAAGCTGCGTTGCTGCCAACATGCTGGATTAGTACCTCTGTTGCAAGCCAAGCAATGCACGACAATTATTGCCAGACAGAGCGGGGTACTGAGAACTGTGTATCAATGTACACGTTGCTGTCCTGTGATGCTGTACAGACGCAGCAGGCTAACATTCTGAAAGCGCTAGTCCCAGCAGAGTCTGACAGCTGCACCTGCTGCAACCTCAAACAGGATTATGAAGCTGACTCGTGTAGGTTTGGGGCCCACTGACAGGATGAGCTCCAAGGCCAAAGCCAGGAGACCGCTTCCCACACATCCCAGCCCCAGGCTGATGGTGTTCTTGTTGGCAAAGCGTGCCACCATCTGATAGGCAGCGCTGAAGGCTATGCCGTGCATCAGGCCAAGGACGATGACGGAGGCAAGCAACCACCTGCGTATACCAGTATATTGCGTCTCTGTCAGTAAATCCTTCGGAGCTGCATGGTAAGTTCAGGATAATTGCATGCTGTACAGAAGTGATCTGTTATCAACACCACAGCAGAATTCTAAAGCATGATCTGGGAATGTTTCATACCTGAATATGAAAAGCATTCTGGCCCCACAGACCACATGACATGTGGCACAGTGCAAGAGTACGTCGTACTTACATCAAGACTGTGCACGCATTGTCAAAAGTGCAACTGTGCATGCAAAAGTGCAATTGTGCATGGATTGTCAAAAGTGCATGCATGCTGTACACTTGAGACTTGCATGCGTGCAAGCACCTAAGCAGCACCTGAGATTTGTTGGTTCAAATGGAATGGCTGCACAGATCAAAGCACAGCCTCCAAGGCCTATCAGTAGCCGGACCAGAATAGTCCTGGCAACCCCTGCAGCCATCAGTGCATGAGCATAGCTGCAGCAACATTGCCAGCTTGCTGTCAACTGCTTACAAGAGACTTGCAGTGAAGCTTACCAAATTTCTGGTCAAGTCTCTCGTCAAACTGGCTTGACAAGCCAAGGAGCGGGATGCTGGGCAAGAAGTAGGCAATGTTCATTTGTAACAGGACTTGCGGACCGTACAGGATTTTATAGTATCCCAACTGGGAGATAATGGTCATCCACACCATGGTGAAGGCAAGCTGCAGCACGGAGCACATTGAATGCAGCCATTCTGCAGAAGTGATTGCATAAAGTGTTCCAGCGATGTTGCAGTGTCTTACTGATATCGAGAAGAACTTGGCGACTGTCCATCTGCCGCCCTTGATCTTGTTAGGATTATTGTTGGGGCCCGTGCCTCCCCCACCCGCCATGGCGGAGGCAGCAATTAATCGTCGAAATGCGCCAGTACAAGCCCAAGTGCGATACCGAGTGTGCAAAAGTGTACGTGTCCTACCCTTGCCGTTGCCGCTACACAGATATTAAGCTAGACGAGTGAGAGAGGTTGCGACCAGGGAGCAGACGGCCTGCAAGCCAGAACGAACGGCTGTCTGTGCTAGTCAATGTGGGCTTCTCTTTGTATGCCGAAGCTTTCCCAATCACAACGCGCTGTGCCTCTGAAGGTGCAGGCGAAGTGTTACTTCAAACGGAAGTCGGAATTCCATAACGCCAGCTTGCTACACCACATCATGGCAAGCTAGTACCAGAGCTAGTACTAGTTGCCGTGGAAGCATTGCGTGGAGGGAACGCCGTTCGGGATATGCAGAACAACAGGCACCAATTTGACTGAGCGCATAACCGATCTAGCGATTTCCCGACAAAATTTGTTGCGGACAGACTCTGTGTACACGGCTCAGTCTGGTAGCGCTCCTTGGCTTTTGGTTAGTGTATAGTCTCGTTTGCCTGAGTTGCCATAGGCAAAGTGTGAAGCAGTGACAGGGATACTGGCGGCCTCGATAGTACTGTCGCAGCTGCTTTTCAAACGGCACAGCTGCCACAATTTTTTTGCTGTAGCTGCCTGCTGTGATGAAGCGAAGAAAGGCTAAGCCGAAGCCTCTGGTCAAGCCTGCCATCAAGTCTTTGAAGCAAGCTCGCAAAGTGACATCTGATTTTCACAGAGTCACCCGGCAGGTCAAGCTCTAGCTTGTGCTACTGCAATGTACAGCAACAGAGTTCAGCATTAGCCTGCTACACTAACCCCCATGCTTTAAACGCTGCCCTGCCTCCTGCCTATGCATCGGCATTCTTACAATGGCCTGAACGTCATCTTGCCTTGGTGCGTGCATGTGTATGTGTATCTCGGTGATTGAAGCTTTAGCACTTGTTCTCATCATCACTCATTGCTTGGGTGATTGCTTGAGATCTCCATCAGTTTGTGGAGCTTCTGCCTGCACCTGCATTCACCCATGCAAGAGCTTTGTCCATTCACCGACCGCATGCAACTGTCACGCATATGTACAGCTGCCAGCAGCACACTGACTGGCAGCTTGAACAGTCACAGCATTGCCCAATGCTGGCAGCTAAGCTTGTATGCTGGTGTGTGTAATCAAATTGAGCCTGTTGACCACTCCTGCATCCGCATGTGCAGCTGCAAGTAGCAACTGCTGAGGGCAATGCAGAAGACAGAGCAGCAGCTGAAGCTGAGCTATTAGCCTTGGGGGGGAGAGCCTCCTACCAGGCTGCATCTGAGCTGACCACCTCGAAGCACCGCACGAGCAAATGGATGTTTTCCCTACTGACACAGATGGGACTGCGACCAGGCAAGGGGCAGCCACCCTTGAAAGTCTTGGAGGTGCGCTCCTTTCGCATGACACAGGCAGCAGCAGCAATAGCAGCAGCCATAGCAGCAATACACTTTCAGTAATGAGATTGTTCACAGCAGCAGCATCAGCTGCAGGGATTTACTGCCTCAACCATGATTGCTCTGGTTGCAAAGCACTGCAAGTGCAATGTAGACCGGCCCCCTGTGCTCATTCAAGAATGCTGCAACTGATCAAATGCAGCATCACGCAACTTGTACTGTCCTGTACCTTTCGAAAGCATCAGCCCCATGCTGTCTCTTGGTATGCTCAACAGCCTTCGCCAGTCCGTGCCGCTTTATGTAAAGACATGTTGCATGTGGTTTTGCAGATTGGTGCAGTCAATGCCCAGCTGTTGAGCGTTCCTTGGCTTTCAGTGAGAGCCATTGACTTGCGGCCATGTCTGCCCAGCATAGAGCAAGCTGACTTTTTACAGCTACAGCCAGCAGGAGACTTTGACATTGTTGTGTGTGCCATGGTGCTCAACTGTGTCCCCACTGCTAAGGACAGGGGCAGTATGCTGCTGAAAGCCCGGGGCCACTTGCAGCATGGTGGTCATGCTTTCATTGTGACTCCACTGCGGTGTCTGAATGACTCTCCGTACATGACAGCAAAGTATTTTGAGGAAGCTCTAGCTGCTGCTGGTTTGCAGGTGAGGCACTGGCTGTGTATTTGATGATTGTGTCCATTGGACAAACGCTTTTGATTTTGGCAGCCAATAGTCAAGTACAGAGTAAGTGGTGGTAGATTTGAGCATTGCTGCTGCAGGTCAAGCACAGCAAGCTTTCTCCAAAGCTGGCTTTCTATTGCCTGGAAGCAGCAGAAATCTGTGCAGCAGCAGCAAGCATGTACGCTGACCCTGACAAGATTGTTGCACGAGGAAGTAAGAAAACGAATGACTTTGCTATTTCTTTTGATGAAGCAACTGTGCAAATGACAAAACAAATGGTAGCTGTGTGAAATACGATCATGTACGTACACATGACATGTACACTGTATACTTACCAACCACCTGCATTTCAATGTGTACCTGCCTGCTGGTCATGCATGTGCGGCTTGTAAGCATATGCATGCATCAGCAGTGCTGATTTTCCTGTCTGCGGCCATGAATCCGCAATTCAACTCAGCGAAAAGCCTGTTTTCCTTAGTGGTATGAATCCGAAGACCAATTCCCGAAACTGCACTCTTCAGCAAAGCGCGGTAAACCGTCGGGATCAGTGTGTACATAGAGAGTGTCACTGCAAAATGTGTCGGTAGGCATGAAGGGGTTTCATATGCATGTAGGGAGTGTTACAACAAGGGCTAGCTGAGTGCTGACATAATACAAGCTGTGAGATATCAATGCTTGCAGCTGGGTGCATATTCAGACCGACGTAGCACGAGATCGCGTCAGGGACATGTACAGCAACTGACGAGTGTGCATGGGATTCAAAGTTGCAGTTGTATATTTCAGTCGTCGTGGGCGCTTGGTCGTTCTAGCTAACGTCATCGCCGCTGGTGCTAGACAGGTAGCAAGTAAAGTTTGCATAGTTAAAGTTGCTGTCGTCAGAACGCTTGTTGGTGAGATGTCGGGTAGCCGCATGCATATAATCTCGACCGTTGAGCAGTAGTACCGTGTGCTAGCTTGACTCATGGCAGCATGCCTTTCAAGATAGCAGTAGTGTACTACAGTCGCCATGGGCTCTTGGTGACTTTAGCTAACATAATTGCTGCAGGAGCACGTAAGGTTAGGCCAATCAAACAGCACCTTGCATGCTGTCTTAATTGCTTGGAAATCGTAGCTATTTTGCATTTAGGTGCCTGGTGCTGAGGTCAAAGTCTATCGAGTCCAAGACCCTGTTCAAGGCGAGGACCCGTCAAGGTTTGAAGAAGGTGTTTTGGATGCACCACCCATAACAGAGCAGGTGAGCAAGTGATCCAATTCTGCATACCTGTCAACCTCAGCAGGAAGCTGTGCTTAGTTGTACCTTGTGTCTCCACACTGGTGCTGACGTCTCCAGCCTTTATACAGCATACCAGGTGCCTGCACCATGCATTGCACAAGTGTTGACTGCTGTACAGCTTCTCACAGCAGCTTCATTGCAGGCTATCCTTGAGGCTGATGCAATCATTCTCGGGGCGCCTGGGAGGCAGGGTGGCATGTGCGGCGAGATGCGGCTATTTCTTGACACATGGGCAGTTCATCAAACAGAGCAAAAGATTGGATTTGGTGCATTGAAGGTGACATATTCTCGCCTTCCATCATACACAGATGCATTTGACAACACATTTTAATGACCATGCTGGGATGTAGCAGCTGACCTTGTGTTGGTGATCTTGAGCATTGTATATATTGAACTTGCATTTACGTGTGCCTCTGCACATCAGCATTCCGCACAGCATTCTGTGCAGAAGCAGCAGAATCCGGTCGGCCGTCTCATGTCGTTGAATCACTCATGGCAGGGAAAGGTTGGCAGTGCTTTCACAAGTGTTGGAGGGCATGGGCGCGGATTTGGCGGCCATGAAGCTATTCTGCAGTCCTTCCATGCCACCTTCCTGCAACATGGCATGGTGCGAATTTTCTCTTGCTGTTGTGCAGAGCACTCAGCTGATAAGTGCTGAGCTCACAGCACACGCGTGTCCACATCACATCCTCAACAAATATGCATGCCAGACACTAAACATGTGAGAATCTGTTCCAGTATGCATCATCATTACGCCTGTTTGAGCACTGTTGTATTGGCTGCATGGTTGAATAGTGCTGCAGGCGTCTGTGTGTTGGATGCCAAGCAGGCTGTGAAACAAGCTGTTGGTGCTTGAGCAGGTAGTAGTGGGCAATCCACCCAGTAGTCTCATGGAGGACACCATGATGGCATCACCGTTTGGGGTAGTCATGGCTGGTAAAGAGGGCACCACCAACCAGCCCTCCCTCACAGCATCAGAAGTCAAGCTAGCATACAGCATGGGAGGGTGGACTGCCCAAATCAGCAGAATGCTGCATGATGCTGATATTGATAAAATAGACACCGGGCTCTCTCCCCCTGCTTCACTGCCCATTGCGATTCATAGATCTGACAGAGACAATTTAGCCTCACATGCTGCAAGCTACCCACATTGAGATGCATGTGAATGCTGTCCAATCTATAATTCTTTAGACTGTTCAGTCAGAAGCTATCACCAGTCTGCAAGCAAATCTTTACAGCCTGTGTTGCTTTCAGCAGCCTTTTCAGCTTCTGAGATATGTAGCACAGACTCTGCAAGCACCTTGATCCCAGCATAGAAATTTGTGACTGTTGTGTTGTGAGCAAACTTGTCGCATTTTCACAAATCTCATCGCATGTTACCATTATGAAGGCTACAACTTTCTTTACAAGATGGTCTGCAACTTGGGAAACACTGGTCTACAACTGGCTGAAAGGCTGAAGCATTCATTTGACCACTGAATCGTGCGTTGTGTATACAAGCAAAGAAGCTGCTGCATATATTGCAATGCGGGACTCATACATACTTATGATACTCAGGCTCGTCCCTGCTGTACAATCCCATAATTCCGAGGTATATCCATTTTGCAGCTGCCAAAAAAGAATAGGGCAACTGGAGCTGAAACGCTGCAATACACCTGCATCCTGCTTGTAAACATCTGTATGTCAAGGATAAGACCTGTAAGCTGACTATGCCTCCTCTTCCTCATCGAATTCGCCCTCCTCCTCAGCAGAGGCATCCTGGTACTGCTGGTACTCAGACACCAAGTCATTCATGTTGGACTCTGCCTCAGTGAACTCCATCTCGTCCATGCCCTCACCTACATGGTTATCATACATCAGCTTGTCAGTGATATACTGGCAAACAAAGAGAGAAGTCACAGTCATGCCATACTAACCTGAGACTGTGCGGACAGACATATGTAATGACTACCAAAATTGTGAAACTTGAGAATGACATGCACTTGCAGATCTCGTGACATTTCACAAGCTCAACAATACAATGAGGTATGTGACTCACCAGTGTACCAATGCAAGAAAGCCTTCCTTCTAAACATAGCAGTGAACTGCTCTGACACCCTCTTGAACATCTCCTGGATGGCGGTGGAGTTACCTGGACAGCACAATCACAAGTCAGAACCAGACTCAGCAGCACTTGCCATGCGTGCAACACAACCGCCTGCACTGCAGAATGTGTGGTGCAGCAAACAGCATTCACAATGGAGTCACCAAATGGTCGTAGATAATCATCAATGCAGGTAAATCTCAGCATAATTCACAACCAGCAAAGCGGCATCAATGGGCCTATGTATGTGTCATCATCTTACCAATGAAGGTAGCAGACATCTTGAGCCCCTTGGGTGGAATGTCACACACTGAGCACTTGACGTTGTTGGGGATCCACTCTACAAAATAGGAAGAGTTCTTGTTCTGTACGTTCAGCATCTGCTCATCCACCTCCTTGGTGGACACGCGGCCTCTGAAGACAGCTGAGGCAGTCAGGTAGCGGCCATGGCGAGGGTCAGCCGCGCACATCATGTTCTTGGCATCCCACATCTGCTGTGTCAGCTCAGGGACTGACAAAGCCCTGCATAGCCCACATGCTTCTTGATCAGCCTGGATGTCTAATGGGAATGTGTCACGACTGCCTGTACGTCCTAGACTGTGAGGTACTAAGTTGACAATCCAAGCTGCCAGGAACAGTTGTGCAGTGTGCAACAGATTCTTCTGTAAAAAGCATGTCTGCCTTGAGCATCAAATGTGTGAAGTACAAGCAGTATTTGCAATGTATTATGTCATTGCTGCTCTGCACACACAGGCTGCATGATTGGTTCCATCAAAGATACTGCGGCTGTGCAGCTGCAGGCAGTTGCTGCTTACCTGTACTGCTGTGATCCACGGGAGGTCAAAGGTGTAAAGCCGACCATGAAGAAGTGTAGCCGAGGGAAGGGAATGAGGTTGACAGCCAGCTTTCTCAAGTCTGAGTTGAGCTGACCGGGGAACCTCAGACAGCACGTGATGCCAGACATCACAGCTGAGATGAGGTGGTTCAGGTCACCAAAGGTTGGAGTCGTCAACTTCAGAGTACGGAAGCAAATGTCATACAAAGCCTCATTGTCCAGGATCATGCACTCGTCAGCATTCTCCACCAACTGGTGCACTGACAGTGTTGCATTGTATGGCTCGACGACGGTGTCTGACACCTTTGGTGAGGGCACCACTGAGAAGGTGAGCATCATACGGTCTGCAAATGTCACAGCCAGAGTTGCAAACTACTATCGAACCATCAATTGCATGCACCACATATGGTTAGATTGCCATAGTTGAGCTTGCGTATGAGTATGCAGCGTACAAAGACTACACGACAGCAAGAGCAAACACGTGAACACATCATTGCCCTTACATGTTAGTCAAACAACCATTGGCTTGATACGCTGTTCATGCAATTGTTCCTTGGGCATACGTGAGTTTGAGTCAGATCATGCCAAGACAAAAGAGCTGTGGCTCACCAGGATACTCCTCTCGAATCTTGGAGATCAGGAGTGTTCCCATACCAGAGCCAGTGCCACCACCCAGACTGTGACAGACCTGGAAACCTGCAGCACAAAACAAAGTGGAGCAAGGGAGAAGCAGGGCCTTATATTACTGTCCAGCTATCTCATAATTCAGTCAAAGCCAGAGCAGTTGTTTCAGGCAATCATACCTTGTAGGCAGTCACAATTCTCAGCTTCCCTTCGAGTGACGTCCAGCACAGCATCTATAAGCTCAGCACCTTCAGTGTAGTGTCCCTTTGCCCAGTTGTTTCCAGCTCCAGTTTGACCAAAAACAAAGTTATCGGGCCTGCAGCATGCATGCAGATTGTATACCACATCACTACAGTGGCAAGAGCAACTCTGTCCTCAAAGTGGTGCCTCACCTGAAAATCTGGCCAAAAGGGCCAGATCGCACTGAGTCCATGGTGCCTGGCTCCTACAATCGCCACACACATATCAGCACAAGGATTTGATACCGTATCACCACGACTTTGACGATCTCAGCAAAGCAGCACTCACCAGGTCCATCAGCACCGAGCGGGGGACATATCTGCCACCGGAGGCTTCGTTGAAGTACACATTCAACCTCTCCAATTGAAGGTCGCTGCTTCCCTGGTAGGATCCGGTGGGGTCTATGCCGTGCTCGTCACAGATGACCTATCGCAACAGCAGTGCAACAAGTCAGGATGGTCCCGAGGATCTAAAATTTGACGGCTTCGCGCCAAATGTGCAACAACTGGCAGCAAACGCACAAGAAAGACACAACTTTTGGCAGGGAAGCGCGTGCTCAATTGCCCGAACGGCGTGAGCGACAGCACGATTATTCAAACAAAAATCTCGTGTTGCAGAAGTCCGCGCTGTTGCCACCAAGAGCTGTATTTGACCAACTTGGAGGCTGCACGCACCTCCCAAAACTTGGCACCGATCTGGTTTCCACACTGTCCAGCTTGTATGTGAACGATCTCTCTCATCTCTCTCAAGCTCTGCTACGCTTTTCGGCGAAGGTGATACGGCAAGCAGTGAACAGCGGGTGACAGTATGTATTACACGCTACAAACACGGCTCGCTGTTGAAGCTGGAGCGAGACCGTGTAGCGCGTTGCACTGAACAAGGCACTGACAGCGAGACAAAGACGCCTTGCTCGTAAGAGCTCTCCGCACTCCTTTTCCAGTCCCCAAACTTTCAGCCGATGCTGCGTGTGCATCTTCTTCCCCAAAAACGATGCTGTAATCCCCATCCAGCTTGCTGAACCATTTCAATCCGCGACACCATGCGCAACGCTGGGCCTGTCACGAGCAAGTAGCGCTGTTGACACATACCATTCCATTTATGCAGTGACAGCCAATGAGTACACACAAACTATTGCATTGATGCTGACAGATTTGGCAAATCTGGCTAGCTGAGAAATGGCCATCGCAGCTTATGTCTGCTGCAGATCAATGTTTTGCACGGGTAATCACCAAGCATGACCTGCCATTAATGCGGGAATGCAGTCATCAATTATTTCTGTCAGTCAAACAATAAAGCATAGTTGGACAAAGGTGCATACGCGGATGCTGTCCTGCCTCTGGCATTATGGACTCAAGTTGTTCAAAAGACAGGACAAGATCAGAGAGCAAAACCTGGCTTGGCAAAAACCAAATTTCTATGCTGTTAGAGTAGGAACAAGGCCCTGCTCCTGGCAATGTACACAATAAAGCTGCACGCTGCTCAGGCTTGTTGATGCTGCTAGAGCAAGCATTGGGTGCTGAAGCTCACAGTCTGATGGCGCCAGTATAACAAACTTGTATAGCATGTGTGACTGTGGAGGACTACAAATAGTGTCACATGTATGCGACTACTTCTTTTTGCCAGGCATGGTCTTTGCTTTGCCCTTACGAGTGCGCGAGTTTGTCTTGGTGCGTTGACCATGGACTGGCAAACCCTGCAGATAACACACAATGCAACATTCAGTGCATTGCTGGGGATGTACATCTTCTGAATGCATCCTTCTTGGGATTCTGCTTCTTTCAGAATATTATGCCATGCAAGTATGTGTTGAGAGAATTTGTGACACAAAGGATTGCCACACAGATAGGCCAACACCGATGTAGAGGCACTGATAGATGAAAGATTCCATGTGTTCAGCCATCAACAGCATGACTGTGCACAGATCTGAACATACCACTGCATGCCGCCTGCCTCTATAACATCCAATGTCTCTCAACCTCTTGATGTTCAAAGCATTAAATCTGCGCAAATCTCCTTCAACAGTGTACTTGTCAACTTCTTCACGAAGGGTTGTCAGCTCTTCTTCGCTAAGTTCCCTTGTCCTTTTGTTTTCTACACCCTACAGCAGCCACTGTGAACGTGATAGTTGCACAGTCAGCAGCAGACACCATAGGCTGCAGTATACATGGCATGGAATTAGGAGCCAGCATGGGAACAATACAAAGGACAAACCACGAACTGCCAGTCGTGGATGATGCACGCAAAGCCTTACCGTCTCAACAAGAATGGCCTTTGCTGTTGTGTGTCCCACGCCATAGATATACTGCAGAGAGAACTCAATACGCTTCTGGTTGGGGATTTCCACACCACCCACACGTGCACACTCGATGCGCAAAGGGATTTGCCGCCTGATGGTCTGCATACATGTGGTTTGCATGGGCGACAATGTACTTTCATCATGATGCTGCAACAATTTCCCAAAAAGCCCCTGTCCAAGCAGGCCTGCTGCAAGACTCACCTGAGTAGCTTGTCGACAGACGTGCACTGCGTGCCGTGGCGCAGACGCCCTGAATCCCTCATAACATCTCAAAGTCTGCGAAAACATGTGTTCAGTCAGCAGCTTTTCAAAGCTCGTTTGCCAGCGATCTCTGTGTCGGCAGCATACCGGGCTGGGTCTGCCTGCACTGCTTGAGCTTGCCAGCCGCTCCGCCAGAAGGGTGGCCATATCCGCTACGCCAACAACCAGATCACCTCGCACCGCTCAGGCCTGCAAAAACGCAGGTGCTCACAGTTGCGAAAGCAAGTGGCTTAGATAAACCCTACCCGGTTAACCTCGCACGTGACTTGGCGAAGAAAGCGCATAGTACGCCCAAGCACGGCCAAAAGCGCCCAATCCCCGCGCGCCTGACATCACTACGCTAAAGGTCTCGCGCGGCACCGCAATCTATGTATGTCTATATCGATCTCGTCATCAGAAAGTAATTCGCACGTTGATGGCATGTTATGATGATCAACTTCGAGCTTGACCCCTTGCGTTCGGTTTGATGGACAAGCACTTGTCGCGTTGATAGTGTGTGGCGATAAATATTCTTTTGGCCTTCGCATGCATACGCAGAAATGGCCAGCCAGGTCATCGAGCAGTTACCTCAGCTTGAGTCTCTGTGCCAGGCGCTGTATCTGTCACAGGTAGCCTGTTTGGCCTTGTCGAGGGTGCGCAACAGGCGTGTATACCGTCATCAGACGTTAGTGAGTCTGTGTGCTTGGCGCAGGATCATCAGGAAAGGTCACGAGCTGAGCAGTATCTCAGGGTCTTTGGCCAGTCTGCTGACTCTGTGTCTATGTGCAAGGTAGCTTGAAACTTGGATGCTATAGCTTACGCTCTCCCTTCCTGCTTGACCAAAGTTGTTGCTCAGGCTGTCCTTGACAACTCACACTCCCCTTATGCTCAGCTACTGGCATCTTCAAGCTTGATCAAAATAGTGACTGAGCAAGCTCTGAGGTGATTCCTGATTGAGTGTCCTGCAGTTCATGTATTGCAGCTCCATCTGTCTCACATGCTGATGTGAATGCAGCTCTGCTATGAAGTCAGACATGCGGCAGTACTTTCTGCACTACCTCGAGAGGTAACACTACATACTATGGTCTTGAACTATTGCAGCACGACCTCAGATGCAGCAGGGTCATGATGGTTGCTGCTGCTCATGCAGTCGGGGACCTGGGCTTGAGCCTTTTGTCACAACCAGTCTAGTGCAGCTATTGTGCCGCATGACAAAGCTGTGTTGGTATGAAGAGGATCAGTACCGCAAGATTGTAGATGATGCCTCTCAGTTGCTTGAGAAGGGCGCTGCGGGTCAGCCAGGCCTATATCTTTTGGGTCTCAAGTTGCTCAGCATGCTAGTTTCAGAAATGAACCAGCCAACACCTGGCAGAACTTTGACTCAGCATCGCAAGATAGCGGTAGCATTCAGAGATCAATCTCTGCTGAAAACCTTTGCGCTGTCACTCTCCGCTTTGAAGCAACTGCAAGGCACTTCAGATCTGAAGCTGAAGGAGCAGGTGATGTCTCCCACTGTCCGTTGATCATGCGATATGACCAATCACGATGTGACTATATGATGACATGTCTCTGAGCTTGGCACATACCCATCTCACTCTGTCGGTGCTTGCTGCAGGCTGTTGCACTAGCTTTGGCGTGCCTGTCTTACGACTTTGTTGGAACCTCAATGGATGACTCCTCTGAGGATCTGGGGACCATACAGGTCAGCTCAGCTTTTGCTGCTTTCAATTGCTGGTCACGCTTCACCACATACAGCTTCCCTAAAACACCTTCTCGTTGCAGGTGCCCTCGCCCTGGAGGCCTCAGATTGAGGACATGAGCAATCTGCAGCTTCTGTTCAACTTCTACAGCTCTACCTCTCCGCCTCTGTCTAGCATGGCTTTAGAATGCTTGGTGAGGTTACACGGTAGCATTAGTCATACACTGTAGCACTAGTCATACCTGAGCTGAACAACTTACAAGTGAACCAGCAGCAAAACAGACCCAAGCTGGTTGTTTGTTGCAGGTCCGCTTTGCGTCGGTTCGGCGGTCACTGTTTACAACTGAGGTGGAGCGCTCCAAGTTCTTGTCTCAGCTGGTCGCAGGCACAAGAGACATACTGAAGCAGCAGCAAGGGTTGTCTGAGCATAGCAACTATCATGAATTTTGCCGCATGCTGGGCCGTCTCAAAACAAATTACCAGCTCTGTGAACTGGTGGGTACTAGTTTTGAGATCTCATGATCTGATGATCTCTAATATTGAAAACATACAGTACTGTGCAGGCAGCTGTGATCAGGCTGGTGTCTGCCTGCAACTGACAAGTTAGACAATGTGCCAGTCAGGATGCACCCAGGTGTACCTGACGCACACTGTCCAGCAAAGCTGCCCTGGCACTTCACTCCATCACCTACAATGAGATACCTGTTATGTGTCCCAGCCAAGCAGTGCAAACACCAGAACCGCACACAGGATTCTTTTGTGGTTCCAGGTGAGTGTGGAGAGCTACCCAGAGTGGATACAGCTGGTGGCAGACTTCACTATCAAGTCGCTGAACTCCTGGCAGTGGGCTTCTGCAAGTATCTTCTACCTGTTGGGTTTGTGGTCCCGCCTGGTGTCCAGTATGCCCTACCTCAAGGGTGACGCCCCATCATACATGGAGACCTGCGTACCCAAAATTGCACGAGCATACATCACCTCTAGGTGAAACCCCCGGCAAGACCTCTTCCATTGTGCAGTTGCTGTCTCATCCTCAGACTTGCTGCTCGACAATGTTTTAGCTTGCTGAGCAATCTTGAGTGTACTGTTATTAATCTAGACATGTGATTGAGTACTTTGACTCGGGTCCCATGAATTTGTTTGTGTGTTGGATGGCATGCCCTCTACCCAGCAGTTTCAAAAGCTGTTCTTGAGACAATCGTCAGCCTGCATGTGATACTGCTGAAATTTGTTTGCCAGCTTTGCGCTGCTGCTGCTGCTGCTGCTATTCAAACTGCTCAAGCACCACTTATGTGTACATGCTGGTACATACAGACTGTCAGCCGTCCAGGTGTATCTGCTAGTGCATACAAAGCGTTAGCCTTCACACATGCCTGGTAATGACCCTGTCAAGCTATGAGCATATGTGCGATGCCAGCATTGGCTTGCATGCAGGCTGGAGTCAGTCTCTACAGTACTTGCCAACAGCAACCTAGACGATCCCTTGGAGAATGCTGAGCAACTGGCTGACCAAATAGAAAGCTTGCCCTACATATTCCGCTTTGAGTATGAAGACATGAATACCTACTTCTGCTCAATTATGGATCCCATTGTCACAGCTTACAGCCGCGGCATTGTACCAGGTATGGCATGTCAAAGGACTCAACTTGCGTCACATCTGCCTTTGACAGCTACATTTGTCCTTGTTTGCAACACTGACCGGGTCTGATAGCTCGTACTGGGTCACACAAAATACACAGCTCATACTGGATAGCACAATTTACATAGCTGGAGCCTGAAAGGCATTTATGCAATGTTGCCTGCTGCAAATCTTGCTTGCATGGCTCCACCCATCCTTTGATATGCACACGGTCTTGCAGCCATGTACCTGAGTGCTTGCTGTGCTAGATGGTATACAATGGAAACTGCAGGCCAGGATGCTGTGCAGTTGGAGGTGCTTGAGGGGCAGCTGACATGGCTAGTGCACATCATTGGAGCTGTCATCCGAGGGCGCCTGTCCTCAAGCACAGCTGAATCACAAGAAACAATCGATGGAGATCTGACAGCGCGTGCCTTTGGGCTGCTCCAGATTGTTGACAGTGGGTATGCTGCTCATGCAATTGACATTGCTGGCTTGCTGATTGCTTGTGTCACTGCATACTTGGCATGCTTGCTTACAACATCAGCATACTTGCTCACAGCATTCTGAGCTTAGTCTAGATGTGCTGATGCTTAGCGTTGTGATTCATGATGCACGCATGCTTGATAGCTACCCTCCATGTCACCTTCAATGAAGTGAGCTGACTGAGTCGGACAATGAAAGACAGTGCATCTTGCAAGGTGAGCCATAGCGGCTGTCATGCTGCATTGCATCTGGGGAACGCAGTTGTGCAAATTGCTCCCTCATTTTGGATGGCAGGGCTTTAGTGGTCCCCAGATGCTAAGCAGCGTGACAGCCGCTATGGCTCACCCTGCAAAACGCACTGCCCTCTGAACGGTACTGCACCTGTGCAGCAAGGGCAGAAGACGCTGTGTCATAGTTGCAACGCTTAGCGTGAAGTTGTCCAGTCTGAGTGCGTATCAACACACATGTTTGCTGGTGTTCTGACTGCCAAAACAGGACATCATCTGGGGAGCTACACAGGACTGTATGTACCTGACCCTTGGAAAAGGCACGTCTTCCATGAACAAGTAAACTCTATCAATCAAGGGCATGTGTCAGCCCTTGCCTGTTCTTGCAGCTGGTGGAACACCTTCCTTCTGTCGCTTGGTTAAGTTTGTCAGCTGCAGGTGTGCCCTCTCCCTGAGCCTGCATGTGAAAACCAGAAACGTACAATCTCATCGCTGCATGTCATGTCCCCTAATCATTACACTGTGTTGTGTGCTACAGCTTCCACGCCACCCGGTATGATCAGGTGTCCAGACAGAGGTTGGACATAGCCCTTCTCACTGTCTTCCAAGGCTTCAGGAAGGTGTACATTGGCGAGCAAGTCGTGCATTCCTCCAAGGTAAGAAACGAGCACTCCAATCTGTTCAATGCAATCATGCATCAGCAATCTCAGTTCGCCATGCCACTGCATGGTGCCAATGCCCACTTCTTGATGCTGCTCTGCGAGCCAGCGACTCTCTTGTCCTGTGTTGGCATCAGCTGATCATCAGCTGCATGTCAGCTGAGATGAGGTATTGCTGCATGCATGTGCTGTTTCATCTGGCAAACATGATATGGGTCCTACAGACAGGAAATGTAGATTGAATGATTGATTGATATACTGGCCTGATCCTGGGTCCTGTCAGCCCAAGGTATTGTCTGACGCCTGCATGAGTTGGTCAGGCATGCTAGCCTGGCCTAATGCCCTTTGCAACAAGCTGCTCTTACCTTTGATAACCTTGTGAAGCTTCCAGACATCTGCAAATGCGCTAGGATGCTGTCTTGCTATGGGTGCAGGTGTATGTCAGACTGACTGAGCGGCTAGGGCTGAGAGATCACCTCATGGTGCTGACAGTCATGCTTACTAAGATCTGCACCAACCTCAAGGTCTTTGGCCCAGCAGACTATGTCATTCAGGACACACTCGGCTTATTCTCAGTGAGCCACCTCTTATTGCATTGACTCACATATAGTCCTGCCAGAAGAAACGCTCCCCGTCCAACCTTGCTTGATGCAAAAGCTGGCTGCTGTGATATGATATGTGCCCAGATCTTCAACGCTGTACAATTCATGATAATGTAGAATTCCATGTTGTGTCATGTACAGTATGTGGGGTCCTTTACTTATGTGTGGACGGATCGTTGCAGGATTTGGCATCAGGGTACATGAGCGGCAAGCTCCTGCAAAAGCTAGAAGCAGTTCACTTTATGCTGCAGCACCATACCAGCGAGCACTTTGGGTTCCTTGAGGAGCACACCCGCAACCGAACCATCTTTTACAATACCCTGTCCAAACTACTTTTCATGGAAGATACCCCATCCAACTTCAAGTCCTTTGTTGCACCCCTGCAGCAGGTCAGCTCTTTTCCTCTTAAACCTTAATGAATCAGAACTTTCTGATAGACTGGGCTGACCTCTGTATGAGCGTCAAGGATGGGCATCACCTGCACATCTGTGTAAACTCGCTCCATGCCAGTCTTTTCTTACAATTTCATGCACCTGGTTCACTGCCACCCCTCATCATGCCAGCTTCCGACTTGTTGCAAGCACGGACACATGCAGGCACATAGCAGACCATGTGACCTTGCCAGATTCACCCAAGCTGCAGATCCAATGCTCTCTGCAACCTCTTAGAGTCCCCCTCTATCAGGTGTCAGCCCTTGAGACCCCTCCGCGGCAGCTAAGCCTACAACTTGTTACATGCAGGTTACACGCAGGTTACATGCAGGTTACATGCAGTTTACATGCATGTTACAGCTTGTGCAAAGATGACTTGTTACATGCAGGTTCTTGTTGGTCTGGCTAGTGCAAGCAGCGGTGCAACAAGTGCTGGAGCACTGCGGCAGTCTGTGCCAGAGAAGACAGTGGTGGGCATCTTCAGGGATCTGAGAGGCATTGCCATGGCTACCAACAGCCGCAGAACATATGGTCAGTGCCTGCTGTTCCAGACCGTGTTGCATACATTTGAGTGCAAGCATGATGCAAACAGCAGTCACTGAGTAGTATAGTATTTGAGCAGATAGTGGGCAACTACAAGCCATGCTTGGATGTGTCAGACAGATGCGTACATAATGGGTCTCTGCTTGCATGCTGATCTCTCCCATACGGTGACCACCGATGTTATACCCCGCCTCTGCCTTATGCTACCAAGCTGTGCTGCTGCTGACTCACCTGGTTAGTACAGGCCTGCTGTTTGACTGGCTGTATCCTACACACTTTCTTGTGGTACGTCTCTGCCTTATGCTACCAAGCAGTGCTGCTGCTGACTGACATGATTGATACAGGCCTGCTGTTTGACTGGCTGTATCCTACACACTTTCCTGTGGTACGCCTCTGCCTAGAGGCCTGGGCAGACAGCCCAGAGGTCACCACGGCTCTGCTCAGGTTCATGGCAGAGTTTGTCATGAACAAGAACACGCGCCTGGCCTTTGACTCTTCCTCTCCCAATGGCATCCTGCTGTTCAGAGAAGTGTCCAAGGTATGCTGTGCATCTGCACATCCACGGTCGATCTTGAGGCGTGCCTGTGACACAGTAGGCACAAGATGAGCAGCATCTGTCTGGTGTTCCCATTAAATGAACAACATTTAGGTTTATACGTCTGCTGACTCCCACGATGATAGGAAATGTGAATTAATTGACTGCCTGATGATTTGCTGAACATAGCTGTTACACTGCATGATGAAGTGCTAGCAGCAGATACCTTCTCTGCGGTGATGTGCCATGCATATCTGTAGATAATCAGTAACACAACTTCCTCGGCCTCGTCTTCATTTCTGATGTACATGGCAAACGCTTGCGCAGCAGCGCCCACCAGCATTTCCCTACATAGCAGTGAAGACTGCTGCATTGGCATCTTGTTTCTGCCCTTTCCTAGTGTCCAGTGCTGTCAATAGCTGTACGCCTGTTGCCTGCAGACCTTGACTATATATGGACGACACGTTCTTCGGATTGGTCAAATCTCAAATCCCTACACAGAAAAGTACAAGGGAATCTGGCTGAGCCTGACCATCCTGACAAGGGCCCTGGCAGGCAATTACGTCAACTTTGGGGTGTTTGACCTTTATGGTGACCCTGCACTCAAGGTATTGCACCTGTCAGAAGCCTGTAAAACAGTCTCATTCAAGTCAGCAACTGCCATGTTGAGACCTTTCTGGTGATCTCCATGGGTGCCAATGAGCCTGTGCCTGACAGCACCTTTGGCAAAACTCGCTGAGGCACAACTCAGGCACGGGCTTTTACTGCAGCATTGAGTGTGAGCCTGCCTTCTGTCTCAGGGATTGCTGTCAAAGATGCCGTTAGGCAAAGGCTCGTCGCCACCCACAAAGGTGATGAGCAAGGTCCAAACAAGGCACTTGCTGATATTCACAAGACGTCTTGTCTGTGGCTGTCTTGACCTCAAATGTGCATTGCTGTCTGATGCTAAACCACTGCCATGTTCACACTGTCACCTCCATACTGACAAGCCTACATGCAATGGAATAGTCTGTACTTCACCTCTGTGACGTGACTGAGCATGATGAGCAGTGAGCAACAGTTGTCTTGCTTGCCCACAGGACGCTCTGGATGTCTCCCTCAAGATGGCCCTCTCCATACCTCTTGAGGACATCAGGGCGTATCAGAAGGTGGCCAAGGCCTATTTTGGCTTGCTGGATGTCCTTTGCCACAGCCATGTCCACGTCATTGCTGCATGCGACACCGCCACCTTCACGTTCCTGCTGTCCTCCTTGGATGCAGGGTTGAAATCTCTAGATTATGCTGTCAGCTCCATGTGTGCAGCCGCGATAGACAATCTAGCAGGCCAGTACTTCAAAGGCTTGCAAGCCTCTGCTGATGACAAACCCAATCCAGCTGCACAGGTACCATCACAGTCTGGTCCTTCCCTTCGCGCTGCATCTTTGTTGCTGCTGCATTGAAATGGATTTGCCCTGCCCATGAATTGGCCTGTCAATGACTGGAGCAGCTAGGGCACTCTGATCCAATGAGAGGGATCAGAATTCAATCTGCACCAAAGCTGAAACACCACATGTCAGTGCATCATCCAGACTGCACAACCAACCATCTGCAATAGGTGCAAGATGCAGTGTCTGTCTCCTGTTTGTTGCAGAAGCGTAACGGTGTTTTCAATGTGTTGCATCACGCTCAAAGACTCGGGCAGGAATGCATGGCACATACCTACGGCATCATGGAGTTGCAAAGGCTTATCTGGCATCACAACAATCAAGACACCCTCAGAGAATGTCTCGCACCATGTCTGAAAGATGTACCATCACACAAGTGGTGATGCAGGCCATTGGTGAGCACCTGAGGCAGCGCCCTGAGCTGTTGCCTCAGACCTTGTCCACACTCTTTGAGGTGGTCCTGTTTGAGGACTGCACCAACCAGTGGAGCATGAGCCGCCCCATGCTCAGCCTCATCCTCCTCAACGAGCAGATCTACAATGAACTCAAGCACCGCATCATTGCTAGCCAACCGGTGCGGCGCTGCAGTGTACCTGAGGCTTGTATGTCTGCAATCATCTGTGCAGCGCCCAAGGGCAATGTGAAGCTTGCCTTCGGCAATGGCATGTGCCATGAAGCTGATGCCATGGCACTCAACATGCACGATGTGTTGGGCAGCATGTGCTTAGAGCTGATTGGGCAAGCCTTGTCATCAAGGCTGAGCTTGCTCTGCAGCATGTGCTGTTGTTTCCACAATCACAGGAATGTGCTGCATGAGTAGGTAGTAGACATGACTATGTGTCTTGTGTGCAGGCTGACAAGCAAATGCATCTGTCAAGCTGCCTAGAGAAGCTCATGACAGATGTGCAGCGAAATCTAGAGCCCAAGAATCGCGACAAGTTCACTCAGGTGGTTGTGAACTGCATTTGTGTCCTGACACTGTGCTGTGTGTATGCGCTCCTGTCAAAGTCTGACGGCAATGATGCTGCATTCTTGCACACTGTTAGTTAAACCCAGTGCTTGCTGTGTTTATGCAGAATCTGACCATTGTACGGCATGAGTTCCGCACAAAGACTTGAAGAATGCTGTCAGCGCCAAAACGAATGAAGCTGAAGAAGTCTGCTTATTATTAACATTTGAAGCATACGTATATGTCAGACAAGAGCCAGCGCTGCTAGCTTGTAGCACGCTGCTTGAGGCTCTTGCGGCATACCACACTCATCCATTGACTTAGGCACAGGCACCCCCAGGCCCAATGTGGATGTACATGTTGTCTATGAGTGTGCAAGGCTGACACTCTGTTCCCATCCCCCCTGAGATGACTGCTGAGATTTCTGGCTGCCAAAACAATTCCTGATCTTCAGACCTGTAGTTTAGTGCATACATGTATGCAGCTTGACATGTACATGCATCAGCTCACGCTAGTACAGGCAACATACTAAAATGCAAGCACCCCCGCATCCTCAGCTGTTCCTGGATTGCATTCATTCATTGGTGTGATGCAGCTTCAGCATTCACAAGCTCAAGCCAAATGGCTTTGCCGTAACGCTTACACCCGGACTTGGACAGTCCAACACTACTGTAGATGGTCAGCGGTAGTACCCGCAAATGCTCACACATGAGATACAGGCAATCTTAGACAGAAGATTCCACAGTATTTGCGATAAACAAGCTGCAAACATTGTACCGGTGAACGCATCACTAGGTATAGTTGCTCACAGCAAGTATCACTACTGCGCTTGATCTCAACGGCGGCCACGCCGACACAACCAATCGACTCCCGGAATTTTATTTGCAGACAGTTTCGTGTGCTTGTGATCGCCAATAGATGCGACACGTCGTGGGTGTGCCACTTCCGATCACTCTTTTGTCGCTCTGGACGACGGCCTTACTCGGTACTGTCTGCTGACAGGCTCACGCCATGCATGTCACAAGATGCGCAGAAGCTTGTTGCACTGAAGTTCCCCTTCAAACGGGCATTTGGCGGTGCAGGTGCTGCTGGATCAAGCTCTACAGATACCTTTACCCTCCCTGCACCAGACAGTGACAAGGGGACTCAGGTATGTGCTGCTGCATTCCAAGGATGTGATGCACATTCTGCTCACTCTCTGACTTTGGCACAAAGGGTGCTGCAAATACTATAGTGCATACTCTGCAGGGCTTGCAACTTGTGGCGCACGAACAGCCACTGCCATGGTAGACTCCGATGCACTTGCCTGGTCCAGTCATGCGCCCTCAAGATGATGAATCAAAATGACAGGCTCTACCATCAAGCGTTGCTATCTGCAGGGCAGAGCAAATTTCCACGAAACCCAGAGCTTATATATACCATAACTTTCTATCACCAGAAGAATGTGACCACATTGTAGCCTTGGCTAAACCAAAGGTACTTGCAGTTTGTGTAACTCCACCCACCAATGCTGCACCTTCTTCTACACTGCATTCAAACCGACCATTGCACTCCTGGCTCATGACTGCAAGATGCAGTGTGCACCTAGTTCATTGTGTGTTCAGATGAAAAGGAGCACGGTTGTAGGCAAAGGAGGAAAAAGCACAGAGGACAACATCAGGACAAGCTATGGCACATTCTTGAGGTAGAATCATTGGGTAGTTGTGCAGCTGCAGAGCGCCTTGGATATATTTCGGCTTGGCCTTGCTGCCAACAAAACACTCTTGTCATCACATCACATCAGTGGTCCAGCTATGATACTCATACACAGCAGTACATACTCATATGTGTGTCAATGCTATGAATGCGACTTGTGCAGCCTTGGCTGTGCGACGTATTATTAGAATTGCAAGCTGCTTCACCTCTGCAGGAGATTACAGGATCCTGTGGTCAAAGATGTAGAGCAACGCTTAGCCACATGGACTCACCTCAACATCAGTCATCAAGAGGACATGCAAATTCTGAGATACGGTCTGGGCCAAAAGTATGGCGCCCATTATGATTCCCTGGTAGAGGACTCTCCCAGAGTGGCTACTGTGTTGCTGTACCTAGCTAACACAACAGAAGAGGGAGGAGAGACGGCTTTTCCAGCTGTGAGTATGTCTATTTCATTGGGCTGTTCCACAACTGCATGATGGTGTTGCCTGGTAAACCCAAAGCTGCCCACCATCACACTCAAGCATTTTTAAAATCAAAGCGCATCCCAAGGGTGATAGGGTTGGTTTACAGCGCAATGCAGAGCACACTGCCTGGTGATCAATGTGTGTGATATTCCACGTGCAGTCCATACTTTTGCGCATGTGCGTGCAAGCGCTTGACACAGGTGTTGATAGAGAGATTGACACAGCGCACTTTACCCTTTGCAAAGCAATGGCCATAGCAGCTTTCTTGCTTTTCAGTAAAGCAACCATCATCTAGATGTGACTGTGATCATGTGTCATGCCTAGGCAGATGTAGTGTTTGTTTGCTGACTCCCCTGTTGAGTCCTAAAGACAGAAAATGTAAATCATTTATTGAGTCTCTCCACACCCCAGACTGTCAGGTATAAAGTGGGGGCAAAAATAAAAATGAGTATTAGCGGCTGATTTTGTGTGTGTCCTGCAGGCTTCTCAGTGGCTGGAGCCCAACATGGATGCTCGCTTTGGACCCTTCTCAGAGTGCGCCAAGGAGCATGTCGCAGTCAAGCCCCAGAAAGGTGAGGCAAGCCCCATTCTGCATAGTGGAGGTCTGCATCCAAGGCGGCTTCAACCCCAATCCCAGTACATATCGCCTGACATCTGTTCTGCTCTTGCTGCGGTTTGACTTTATATGCAGCTTCCTATGGAAGTCAGCCCCTGCCATTGCTTGACGCACAAGCAAAGTTGTAATCTAAGCTCCTCTGTCTTACCTGGGCAGCCCGGTATAATACTTGGCTTCTCACCAAATTGACGCCGAAAGGTGTAGTCTTGTCTTTTCTTTTCTTTCCTCCTCTGTCTTCAAGCAGAACCTACCCAACTCAAATGCACATCTTGTTCATCCATCAGGATATGGCATGCTGCACGGTTGACTAAACCTCAATGCACTGTGTCTTTGTTCATCTTTTCTGCACATTGTGAAGCAATGTGCATCAGCAAATCTGGCTTGCCTGCTTGCAGGCATGGCACTGCTTTTCTACAGTCTGAATCTGGATGGTACAAGTGACCAGGCCTCTCTCCATACTGGCTGCCCCATCATTCAGGGGGTCAAGTGGACGGCCACCAAATGGATTCATACAAAGCCCTTTCGGCCAGAGTCGCTGGGTTCAGACGCCGAGGTATGCCTTCAGCCGTATCAGCAAATAAACACAGCTGTTGCGTTGCGATTGCACACATGCTTCTGTGACTGTACACAGCCTCTGTGATGCAGAGCGCCCTCTTTAGGTATGCCATTGATATAACAGGGCCAGACCCTGTGCCTTGATCATGTCGCTGATCATGTTACATTTGAAACTTACCAATTTCAGACAAAGGGCAGCATGCCAGGTCCAAAAGACACTACGAAGCAGGAAAACAGTCTTGCAAAATGTAAGACTTGATCCAAGCTCTGCAAAGTACTGTATCCTTGGGAACGTTTATCTGAGATCCAATCTATCAAGGAAGATATACAGCCTGACATGCACTGCAGGTCTTCCAGGATCCTGAGGTTTGTGAGGACAATCATAAACTGTGTGCTAGCTGGCAGGAGTCTGGGGAATGCAAACGAAATGTGAAATACATGGAAGGAGACGACTCCCATCTTGGCATGTGCCGCCGGAGCTGTGATGTTTGTCGTGTGTGCACAGCAGATGACACAGCCTGCAAATCTGAAAACAGAGTCCGCGCAGGATATTTGCCCGTTGTAGATATTTGAAGCATGCAAGATATATATGATCGATCCAGCTGCAAAGACCCAGCAGGGTATTGGTCAACAAATCAAGTACCAGTAAATAGTGCACGTTTGCAGGGCTTCAAATGAATAATCCAATGCATGATCTCTTTGCCAGGTAACGCAGGTGTTGCCATACGCATCCTGTAGCGGCTCATGACTCAAAGCGAATCTTTCATGCACATTGCCACACAGCACAGCTGTATGCCAGCTGTGTATGCCTTTGTACATGGCGTTCACAGGTGTCTGCGCACAAATTGTGATGCATGCCGACAATGTATGTGGTCACACAACCAGTACAATCATGATTGGACGTGTTCATCATCTATGCCAGCATCGGCGTTCTACAGGGTTGACATCGTGGTACGTGCATAGACATTGCAGCTTAACAGTGCCTGCAGAGCTGAAGGTATGCCTGGTCAGATGGAGCAGGCAGCAGTGCTTGAGACCTAGCTATAGTACATACGAGACAA
>JAABUP010001655.1_pt1 | contig 46358 bp, 61 predicted proteins | sample 5559201 | NCBI WGS metagenome assembly JAABUP01 (sample SAMN10711887, study PRJNA513373) | rock metagenome | isolation source: Antarctica rocks | place: Antarctica
CGCTTGATCTGTGTGTGGTTTGAAGGAGCAGTGGGCTGATTGTGATCACCAGGCAAGCCATTCTCAATAGGTTGACGGTACCCGGCGAAGCAGGCTGGTTTTCGAGTGCACATTTGTCCGGCTGCGGCACATTGCATGCAACTTGTTTTGGAAGCAAGCCTTACTGTCAATGTTGCGTGTCTTCTCAGGACCTATCGCACCAAACGCCATGTCCGTTACACAGTATACCGTCTAGCTGAAGTAGGTGCAGTGAATTGTTTCGTCGTTAACGACCATCTTTACAGGGACTTCAAGCTAGAGGGACTTTTTCATGGCGGCAGATCAGCTCGCCATGACACAGAGCCCTACGTTGTACGTGGGGCTGGACTTTGGAACCCAACAGTCTGGCTTCAGCACTGCCGCTTTGGGTAGCAATGTGAGGTTTATGGAGATATACCCAGAGCAACCAGTGCCATGTTGCAAGACTTTGACCATGTTGCTTTACATGAGACAAGCATCAGGGTGGCATCCTATATCTTGGGGTTGGTCTGCATACCACAACTATCAGCAGCTTCCATCATCGGAGCGAAGCCAGTATCTCCTGTTGGAAAGGTGAGACTCAATTGAAGATTTAGCAACATTGACTGTTTTGTAAAAATGCTGCGTAAGCATGCAATTGACAGTCACTTCTCTGGGCGCGGGTATCTAGTCTCTGTGCATCTCTTACATATTACATCCTATGTGCACAACACAAGGCATCTGATCTGATACAATAACACTGTTTACACAGGTTCAAGTTATACTTGGCTGATGACTATGAAGATAACACTCTCAAGACACTACCTGCTGGGCTGACACCACAGAAGGTCATTGCTGACTATCTGGCCTTCCTAAAAGGCTTTGCGCTGGACAAGCTGTGTGAACAGTGGGGCACTGGCAAAGTCACTGCCAAGGATGTTGTCTGGGCATTGACAGTGCCTGCTGCTTGGTCTGACATTGCAAAGCAGACTATGCGTCGAGCTGCTGTTGATGCTGGTCTGGTCACAATCGCAGCGTCAAGGTTTGTTGCTTCTGGCAATTGCCTCTTCTTCTGAGAGTCCATAAATGTATATCATACACATCACAGGCTGTCACAAAAGGCATGGATGCGGCTTGCAGCTCGAATTATAATAGCAATGACTACTGCACTCATTATGGCTCCTGGGAAGTTTTCAGGAGGCGCACATGCAGCATTGGACAGTGCACATTGCACATGGTGCCAGTGCTACCAGGAATGAAAACAACTGTCTATCTGAACCTGCTCCCAGACACTGCACATGTTAGTCTGCAATTGGATTTTGATTTGCTGCAGATGCCTGATTCTGTTGCACGAGCCTGAAGCAGCAGCAATGGCCAGCATCAAGCATCAGATGCATCCAGTCCCCTTTGCTGAGGGTAATACTTTTGTTGTGGTGGATGCTGGTGGAGGGACTGTGGACATCACCACTCACCAAGTGAGTCATTTATTCTGCATGTCTTGAGGATGGCAGCACTCATGCCCGTTTAAGCCTGCCTTCTGCTTGCTGACATACTTCACATCTGCAGTATACATACGCAACTTCTGTATACACATTGGTTGAAACGAAATGGCTCATGGTGTGACCCTGCTGTACATGCACCAACCACTGTTTGCAAGGCTAAGTCGTGACACTGCAACTGACATGCAGTCTGTCAATAGCAGTCATGCAGTTGCCTTCAAGCGTATATGCAATCATCATGGCACCTGTCATTATCATGTACATAGTGTGCTGTACTGACTGACCTGTTTGATTCTAGGTGATTCGACGGGATGGCCATTTGGCTTTATCAGAGCTAACTCACCGCGTGGGTCTCATGGCAGGCTCTGCCTTCATGGATGACATGTTTGTAGACTTTGCTAGGGATCTTCTTGGACGCGATGGCTTTGATCATTGGGCTGAACAGCACCCGCATGACTTCAGTAAGCTAAAATGCAAGGCCTGGGAAGAAGCAAAGCTAGCCTTTGATGGAACTGCTGCTGCAGCCATTGATCCACCATTCTCCTTGATAAGGAGCCTGCCTGATGAGGTAGGTCCTGACTTGCAGCTTACTGTGTCACCACATGTGATGAGACATGTTGTGCTGTTGTTGTGGCGTACATTTGGCGTATGATGTCTGTGAAAATGACCTTCAAACGATAGGTACATGGCTTGATTCTCAAAGCTCTTGTTGCCTGTTGCATATTGTAATCTCCTCAACATCACAGTCATCTGAAACTTTGCTCTAGTCTGCGCACCCTTTGGCATGGGGGCATTGAGTGCTATTCGCAAACACATCGTTGTCGACATTTAGCGAGCCGCACTCATCAACATGCCAGTACAGCAGTCTGTATTGCTGAACAACTGATTGTGCATCATGACAAGATCATGGTGGGCCAGCATCCTCATATTTGGCTTTCAAGCATGCATACTGGAATTGCAATTGCAGATCATTGAGCGCCTTGCTGATCAAGAGGAAGGCAGCGAGGACCAGATTGTTGTTCCACTGACCATCATGAAGCAGTTTTTTGATACCCTGCTAGACCGCATTATCATAGCTATCCAAGGAAGCCTGGACAGAGCCAGCAGAGGTGGGGAGCAGTGTGACTACATGCTGCTTGTGGGAGGCTTTGGAGGCTCTCCCTACCTCATTGCCAGGCTGCGCAAGGCTTTCAGTCATCAAGTCTTGAAAGAGGTTGTCTGCCCGGGGGTGCCTTCGCAGGCTGTTCTGAAAGGTACACAAGCTTGCCTTAGTTAAGCTTGCCATCCACACTTTGCATTGAAGACATGCTCATATTGCACATTCGACCCCAACAGTGCATGCTTGCACATTTGTGTTGGCTACACATGTGAGTTCATGTGTGCGTGCAGGCTGCTGACATGTACATGTCCTCTCTGTGGGCACTGCAACACTGTCAGATCTCACCTTCAACCTGACTTGGTCTTGCTGCAGGCGCTGCTTTGTATGCTCAGTCACCATCTACTGTGTATGCCAGACGTACCAGGTTTGCTTATGGAGTCAAGAGTGTAACTGAATGGCGTCAGGGTATGCCAAGCTGCCACAAGTATATAGAGCCTTCAACTATGACCACATACTGCAGACACCACTTTGGCATTATGGTGGGCTTTGATGAACTGGTTGAGCATGATCAGGTGCGAGCATAGTTTAGTGTGGGTCTGTTCTACATACATCATACAGGCATCCTGTTGAAGTTCCATGGCTCACAGTCTTGCGCAGATTACCAGCAATTTGTGTTCATGCCGTACCACTGACTGATTTGCAAATCAGTCAATGCTGTTTGCTGCTGTGCATATGCAAGCAAATGTGCTGCAACAAAGTGCATGTATGTCTTGTACTGCTGATGGCACACAGGTTTGCCAGCTTGAAGTAGGAATTTGCTACTAATCTGGGACCTGCTTTTGCACATGCAAGCAGGTGGTCCAGCACATTGCGTCCCCCACAGCAAGATTCCAATCCAGCGTGGAAATAGCAATATATGCATGCAACAATAATGCTGATACACGCACTGATGCCAGTGCCATGCGCAAAGTAGCAACCATGGTGCTGGACATAGAAGACCCAACCAAGGTTGACCCGCCCAGATGGTACAAAATTGCTGTGAGGTTTACATTTGGGGCTTCAGAGTTCCAGGCATCTGCCAGAGATGAGCAGACTGGCAAAGAAGTGAAGACCAGTGTGGTGTTCATAGCTGACTGATGACGGTGCATGCATGCTATTGCGCAATTGTAGGCCAATTGAGGAAGATTCTTCTGAAGTTACATGCCAGTGAGGTCAACTATGGCTCAAGAACGACTTGAGATTGACATGATGAACCAGCACTTTCTGGTACACACTGTAGCTTCACAGGAAAAAGTCAAAAATTCAGCAAAAAGGATCTGATATGTTTAGCGTCCCCTGCCTGCATGCATGCTATGACAGGCATTGATTTATGATCAGGGCCATCAGCACTAGCATGAGCTTGCTGCAAACGTTCATACTGCAAATGCATTATTGTACTATATACGTCAACATCCGCAGTTGAGTTACCTGAATGAATGCGTACCCACTGCATTTTGCCTATGCTTATTGCAATCAATCAATTCAATCAATCAATCAATGAAAATGTTGCAAAATGCAGTAATCCAGTAATTGGCTTTGCTGACACGTGCGTCCCCTGCTTGATGTCGTCGAGTGAGTTGCGGGAGCCATCCAGGAAACCATCAGCACCTAGTTGTATCCTGCTTTGGAGGTACCAGTACAGCTGTGCAGATCGCGTTCACCACTGGTGAGCATCGTTGACAAAAGCGGCAACTTTCTGCACATGCCAGGTCAAAACTTTGTGTGCTTGTCGGCATCGCCAGTCTGCCGGCGTCGACATACATGACTCAGGCTGCAGTACATTTGTATCGAAAGCTGTACAGGCGCACACGCGAGCTGCCAAGGTATTGACCCTGCGACCACGTCATCGGTGGCAATGCTAGTCCAGTACTGATCGGCACCCGTCCCTGGGTCGCTCTGCACATCGACAGGATGTGCTCACATTTGATGATTCACTCAACACCTGTCGAAGGACACTGATAAAGGCCAATGCACAAGAGTATCGTCTTCTGCTGTACTTGCAGACCTTCCTGGGACTATTACAGACGCCATTTACGCGAGAATTTTGTATCGCACAGCGAAGAAAGTTCAAATGAGCGCTTGCAAACAATGTTCGACAGAGCTGTACGGGATGCAGACTGGGTCGTGAATAAGGTGACCACTTCACACACACAAGAGACCAAGTGCTCAGTTTACACTCAAAGTCATAAAGCTTGCAAAGCTGAACAAGTTTGAGTGCTGCAGTATACAAAAAAGATTCCCCAGACACAGACTGCAAAAGAGTCACAGCTATGAGTCCCTCCCTCGACAAACCAATTCTCACGCCATCAAGCACGGCTGCTCCTGTCTGGGAGCATACCAATGAACAGCATAATCAGGGGAGCCAATATAAGCATACCACTCAGCGCCAAGTGCCACAAGCTACTGTTATGGTCTGGTCTGCAGCAGCCTTGCTAGGCTGGACCCTCAGCAGCTCTGGTTTGATTCTGCTGAACAAACAGTTGATGGTCACAGATGGCTTCAAGTACCCAATGGCTCTGACCGCGGCCGGTCAATTTACTTCATATCTGGGAGGTAATACCATTGCTGTCCACAAGTTGCAATCTTGTTGCACTTCATGTATGATCTGCCTGATCATCACCTCCTCAGCACCTCCAACGAATGCAGTATTGTAAGTTGTTGTGGGTGTGATGATGATGTTGCTTGTGCCACACATCAATACTGACATCAGATCAGTCGATTGGACAGTTCTGTTGGTCCAGGTTTGGCGTTGGCCAAGATGGGCTTTATGAGCTGCAGGCCCCGGCCAGATGGAGCTTTCTTTTTCAAACGCCTGCTGCCGATTGTGATTCTGTCAGCAATTTCCCTTGTCTCGGGCAATATGGCATACCTGTCGCTGTCAGTGGCCTTCATTCAGGTCTTGAAAGTGCTGCTGCCAGCCATCACTCTGGCAGTTGGTGTTGCAGCAGGCATTGAACGCCTGACACTTTCACTCACAATTTCAGTTTGTCTGATCTCAGTTGGCACAGGGTATGCAGCTGTCTTAGAAAGCCAGACTAGTCACTTCAGCCTGGTTGGCTTGGCATACTTCCTTGTGTCTGCAGCATGTGAAGCATCCAGGACTGTCATGGTCCAGCTGCTGCTGGGTAAGATGCAATATAATGCGGTTGAGGCATTGGTGTATCTCAGTCCCATGACTGCTGTGTGCTTAGGCTTTGGTGCTTTCCTGTTTGAATGGGATGGTCTGACAGCACACCATGGTGGATTGTACAAGGTGTCCTGCCACCCAAGTAGATATTTGCTGGCAGCAACTGGCGGGTTTGTTGTGAACTTGACAACATTTTGGGCAATCAAAGCAACCTCTGGTCTCACATTCAAGGTTCTGGGGTGTGTCAAAAACTCTTTTGTAGTCTGTGCTGGAGTGCTCATGGGTGATGTCATCTCACTGCAACAAATGTGCGGCTATTTTGTTTCTGTTGTTGGGTTTGTCATGTACACTTGCACAAAGACATCAGCAAACCCTGTTGCTGAGAAGAAGAGCATGTAGAGTTTCGGTGGCCTATAAAAGCTTAAAGACTTGTTTGTTCATGCCGACCTCCATAGATACAATGCCATTTTGCCCATTGTAGACACATCCATCCTTGCTATATGTTGGATTTACACTGCATATCATGTTGAGGCAGATGGTGCGCTTCATTTGTGCTCGAAGATCATGCAGCTGCAAGTGGTTGAATATGATGTCAATAAGTAATCTTACTTGCATGACGAGGTGATACATTGTAACATAATGCTTAGCCTTGTAAAAGACCAACTACTACATGCCATACTGTGCTGAAAACCGGCGCATGCATCAGAAAGCAATTTTCCTTGATACATTGAGTCTCAGATACACTTTCCGCAGAAATCAAGTTTGCAAGCACACAGCAATCATAGTTTGATGAGTCTGTGATTGTGTGATTGCACCATCTGAGACTGAGCAGCTTGTTTGCGAATTATTGTGTTCAAGCATAACCTGCAAGAGATACCGGTACGTGGGCAGACACGTCTGTACAGATGTGCATGCCGTCCTGATGAAAAGTGTCAATCTGATGTCTGAAGCGGCTAAAGCTGGTGCTGGTGTCAGCCAAGCACCTCAATGGTACAGGAACACATTCATTCACTTGCGTTTCTTTGGCTCTGATCGCCGTTTGCTGCTCTTCCTGTCTTTTGCAATTTCTGACGGATCATATATCTTGGAGAATTGAGATCGAAACATGCGATTCTGCAAACATGCTTTTACATCAGAGAGCTGCACAACAGGAATACAGCATAAGAGGAACCCATGACCTTTGCTTACCCTTTGGGCACTACGATGCTCCTTCAAGCGAAAACTGGCAATAAGACTCCCTGCAGAGTGGTTGGTCATCTCTGTTGTGCACGTGCAAGGTACCAGCAGCAGCAGGATGTAAACTAACCTAACAAGCCTCCATTCAGAGTTGCAGCACTGAAAAATTGGTTATAATTGATAAGTCTGCGCCACTGGTCACCAAACCAGCTTTGACCGAGCCAAGTGGATCTATCTTCATCTGCATGTGCCAAACAGATACTGAGCATAGAAGAGTTACACCCTGAGTGGTATCTTTCAATGTCAGTATGGTCTGCTGAAAATGTTGAGCTTGCCTGTGAGTACGTATAGGCCCAGCATAGAACAAGTAAACATGGCCAGAAATACAGGGATGCAGAGCGCAGTGAACCAGGCTTGCCATGCCCTGAGTTCTATGGGAACTTTGGCCGGCGGCTGAGCCTGGTTCTCGGTGCTCACAGCTTTGGTCTGGCTTGTGCTTGCTTCAGGCTTCGGTTCTTCTGTCACCATGAACGCACTGTGAGTCAGCTAGCTCTAGCCGCTAGGTCCTAGTGAAACTGCGTCAAAGCAATATGACGCGCGGTGGAGCAATTGTAAGGTTCTAGACTGTAGAGTTTGCAGGAGCAAAGACGATGTCAATCAGACCAATTTCCAACTTGCCTGTTCGTTCAAACTGTCGTTCGGACAGCCATCAACACAACCTCGACATAATGGCATCCGACATTCGAGGCAGCGATAACATCAGATCTAACCGCAAGTCAGAGCGCAACATGCCTTGAATGCCAGCAGGATCCAAGGCACAAGTCCTGCTCGTTGTTTCGCATTTTCAAAAGGCGCAAGCAAGCTAGGATGGGCTGCAGCCAGACCTTGGCTCAGCAGAACACAGCCATGAAAGCTGCACTCGTGAGTCTGCAGAAAAAGCTGAAGGGTCTAGATTCAGAGATGGTCGAGCTTGCACAGGAGAAGGAGGCTTTCCGCCGCAAAGTGAGCACAGCTGCGCCTCATAGCTTGCAGAATAGGTGTTTCCTTTTTCAAAATCTTGCAATTCCAGGGCCAAATAGCTGAGGAGCGTGCATCTAAAACCCAAGCACAGCTGCAAGAAATGAGGCATCAGCTCGCAAGCTCAGAACACAGCCATGAGGAGCAGAGCTTGCGCTTGCGGTAAGGCATACATTGGCAGCGCTCATTCCTGCGTTTGACCGCCATGGGGACCGCCATGTGCAAGGCAATGCTTCTGCACATGCATGATGCGTAAACACCTGATTTTGCAATTGCACCTGCAGCCGAGTTCAGCAGGATCTACATGAGCAGTCCTTGGCCAGTGGTGTTGCAAAGCAAGAGCTTGTCAGCAAGTCAGACCAACTAGACAGCCTGCAGCGCCACATCCAGGATTGGATGGACACCAAGGTATAACAGGCATCTGTCTGTGCTGTCCTGCATAAAAGAATAGGCTAAGCAGCTGCGTAAAACCACTCTTTTGGGTCACCAGGTTGCTGTACTGTGAGCCACTGCAGCATCAGAATGTATGTTCAGCAGATGCGTCCAGCATGCTTCATGCAAAGCTAGCATCTGCTGGTCTTCAGGAACAGCTGGAATCAAACCTCACAAAAGCCAGAGCAGAGAATGCTCAGCTGGCCAGTAGGGTCCATCAGCTGGAAACACAGTGCAGCAGCTTGGAAGGAACGGCAAAGGATGCTGAGCAGCAGCAGCGGCATGACCACTGCTATCAAGACGAGCTGCTTGCAGACAGGCAGCAAGCGAATCAGGTGTGCAGGATTGCCTCACACAGAGAGTGCAGTCCTGCAGGTTTGCATGATCTGCATGGAATGATTGCACTGGTGCCCAAAGCGTCGGCATCATGTCTTGTTTCAGACATTGGCTGTTGTCTGCATCATGGCATTGCTTCATCATTGCCTCTGTATCTCCAAGTAGCAAAGGCCAGCAGCGGGTGCTTTCTGTCATGACACTGATTACATGTTGACTTGGCTCTGTGTCCAACAGCACTGTGATGCAGCGTGGTGCAAGCAAGTCACCATCAGTCTCAGCGCAACAGAAGAGCTTTCAGCTAGTGAATTACGCAGCTTACTGCTGCTTTGGGCACGCCATCAGGCAGCTGCTACCCTACCCTTTGCATACCATTGTAACGGCATTGATGGCACTGAAGGCAGCCTAAAGTGCAGGAGGCGCAGAGGCTGAGGCAGGAGCTGGCAAGTGCAAAGCATGCGGCCACGCAGCAGGAACATGCTTTGCACATACAACTGGCCTCCCTCAAGCAGGAAGTGGAGCATGTGACGGCTCAGAATGCTGCCCTAAACACCAGGTGACGCTGTGCACGCAATGGTTTTGTAGCTGTACACTGGTGCAGAGTGCTGATTGAGCATTTTTCATTTTGCATGTAATGGTATGGTCAGTTGGGCACTCGCAGGACCTGTCGTCACAGATTTGACTATCGATGGATCAGCATGCTGTCATTCATCAATCACCAGGCCAGTTGTCCAGCCACAATCAAGGCATACCATAAACCATGATTCCACGATGCTATCCCTTTCTCTTTGCCTTTCCAACGTGAGCTTTCTGGCTCTGTTAAGCTCTGAATGAGCGAGCGTATTACACGTTTACTGATGTCTGTCCAGTGCTTGGCCTTGCTCCATGCTGCCAGCCAAGACATCATGTGATGCAGTGAATGCACAGTCTCAAGAGTTTCATCACCTTCTGATGAATCAGTGCACAATCATACCATGAATCAGTGCACATTTGTACCAAAGTATGCCCTGTGCTTAGCCTTGCTCAATGCTACCAGCCAAGACAACATGTGATACAGTGAATGTGCAGTCTTGAGAATGTCATAAGTAAGTGATGCACTGACAAATTGGAATTGTATAAACTGTGCATACGCACTGCAATGGCTCACATGTTAGATGAGAATTGTGCACATGACATCACAGTGTCTACAAAGGCACACATACAGCAGCAGCTACATCTTGTGCTGCAGGGTGCAGGAGCAAGCTGAGCACCTCAAGATCAGCCTCGCAGCCGTGACCAACCTGCAGCACAACGACATTGCTGCACACACTCACGTGTTCAACACCCAAGCCGACAGCCTGCTACACCGCTACCAAGCTCTGCTTGCGCAGGTTTGACAGTTTATTCTGGGCCAAAATGTATTTCCATCTGGATGATTGTGTTCTCTGGCACGTACTGCTGAGTCCTTTTGTAGAACAGCATGAATGATGTGCCTCCTTGCATAGACAACAAGCATGGTTTGTTGATGTGATATGGTACAATAATGAGCACTTTGGAGACAACATGCAGGACATGCCAAAACCTGTCACCTAGTGTTTTATGTCGTGTATTGTTGAGGCAGGTGAATGCACAGAAGTGCGGTGTGATAGGCATGATCTTATTTGATGTCTTCATCACAGCGCTTACCTGTTCTTCCACATGTTCTTGCACCGCATCTGTACAAGGGCAATGAGGCAAAACCTCTCTTGCGTCTGGAACGTCAGCCTTGATGAGCCAAAACAAAGCCTGTGGTATTGTTATGTAGGCCAGTGGGAATGTGAGTCATCTGGAGGCACAGGTAGTAAGCCTGCAGCAGTCATTGCTGCAGGCCAAAACACTGATGCACATCGAGCTGCAGGACGTTGTTGCTGGGCAAAACCAGGCTAACAAGACTGTCAAGGTAATCAAAGGCTCATTTGCTATTTTTGCAGTGGATTGGCAGTCAGATAGCATGATGAGAACGTGTTGCCAACCGTTTGCCAACCAGAACCAAGGCTTTGCAAGCTGCTGCCGGGTCTTTCCAGTGGCACGAACAGCTACATGGCCTCCATAAGCCAAGCAGTGCACTATGTACCTGCATGGGCCGTCCACAGCCTACCTGCTAGCACTTCATACTGTACCCACCTCCATGGTCATTGCATCAAGCAGCAGTTTTGGCCAGTGGCTGTGTGCATGTCAGATGCCATGCTCTGTTGAGGCTGAGCCTGCATGAGGTGAGAGGTATGTGCCCATCATACCCATTGCACACAGCTCCTCTCTGCCTTGTCTGCCTCCCATTTATGTTGACTGGCAAAGATGCACATGCTGGGTGTGCGCGCGCGCGTGTGTGTGTGTGTGTGTGTGTGTGTGTGTGTGTGTGTGTGTGTGTGTGTGTGTAAGTGTAGTGGCTCAAAATGGGTTGATGCAGGCGGTGCAGGGTGCCAACGACAGGCTGCGCCAGATGTTAAGAGCAATGGTCACAACCAAGCAATCTCGTTCAGGCCTCAGCTCGCCTCAGCATTCTCACCAGCATCAGGGCCGGTGCCACAGGGCTGGGGGCTGCAGCCCTGCCAAGGGAGCTCAGGATCATCATGGTGGCAAAGCCGTGCGTGCACATGCAAGGAAGGCTGCAGCAGCTGGGCAGCATCACTGTCAGCATCATCACCACCACTGCTGTCACCCAGCTCCTTGCAAATGCAAGGCTCACAGGTGGTAGTCTCAGCTCAGCACTGTGTGTCCTGCATATACTCTTGCCTGTTGTGCAACAGGTCCTGGTGAAAGAGAAACTCAGGTGAATTTGCAGCTCCCTAGCAGCTGGCATCATTCTTCCCAAAAAGTATAAACTTGCTACCTAGGGTGCTGGCAAGTGCAGTTCCCCAGCTGTGCATTAGCTCATCAGGCAAATCCCATAAAGCCTCTGTGGAGTTTCACACTACAGCAAGATAGTCAAAAGGCACAGATACCGATGCACTTTTGTAACAATTGGTATCATGACAACATATGCAAAGCTACACGTGGCAGAGGGTACTGTGAAATCCTGCCTGCACTGTTTGGTGCACCAAACATTCTTTGGTCAGCTGCTTTGCTTGGCCTCATTCCCAGACAACAACAGCAGTACACTACCACTACTTGTGCCAAGACACTGCCTCATGGAGAGTGGGCTTGCAGAGATGCGTCAAGAGTGGTTGCTCGCAGCAGGGATGCACTTCGTTCCCACCTACAGCGGCAGCAGGATGCCCGCCGGGATCCACTGCCTGGCCTCTGGGAGCCCCTTCCACAGCCAGACCTTGCCAGCCCCAGGGCTATTGCAGGCAGCCCCGTTGCAAGTCCTGGCAGAGCATGCGACCCTGGCAGGAGTCACAGGACCCTTCCCATGAAGATCTGGTGAGGGTTTGACAATAGTCTGCTTGACTTTCATCGAGCCACTCAGTCACTTCAGATCAGTACGTTAATGTGCTTGAGCCTGAGCACTCCAGCTCACACCATCATGCAACTCTCCAAACAGGGGACTGTGACTTGCGGAGGCAGACGAGAAGCTTCACAGCTGCCTGGAGTGCATGTGCATGCATTCTTTGAGCTGATGCTCAAGCATCATTGTATTGCATGTACTATCAGCACAGGTGTGCTGTCGGTGATGTTGTATACCCTGCTTGACAGAGAACATGCACGTACCTAGCTCATCATGAGCTGGAGAGCATCATTGTCATTATTATTATTATTATTACTATTAGTATTAATGTTTTTATTATCATCGTTAATATTGCAGAGAACACAATCAGATAATCGACAGCAGCAAACAATTGATAGGTGATGACCCTTTGCAGGGCTGACAACAGCTGCTCAAGCTCATCCGGCCTGTCCATGGGCATGCAGACAGTCCAGGAGTCCCTGCAAGCAGAGTATGATGAGCTGTATGAGCACTACCAGGTCCGCAACCAAGTGACTCTTGTATTGTATAACCATGTCAGCATGAACCCTGTCAGCATAAGCACCAAAAGCAATCCCACAGCCCACATGTCAGCCGCTTGGTAGCTGATAGGCTCCGCTTGGGTTGCTTGATCAGCGCTCCAAATCAAATGGAGCAGCTCTGGGGATACGCCTTCCATAGTTGCCCGGATATGCACCCAATCATTCCAAGCATCTGTAGGACCGCGCTCGTTTATGCACTGGATGCGCAAAATTGCAACTGTGAAAATGTAGCAGTGAAAAGTAGGGCTTGCATGGTTGTGACCTAGCATGTGAAGAAAGGTCAAATCAATCATGACATGCTGCACTTGCGTACATGTAGAGCAGCAACTGCAGCCCGCACTCAAATGTATGACAGTCCAGGTCTGCAGGCTGGTGTGCACAGGCTGAACAGCAGCTGCATTTCACTGCACAGGTCTCAGGTCTCAAGGTCTCAGGTTTGCACGTACAGGGCTCAGGTCTGAATGTTTGATAGCAGGCCTGAAATGGCATGCATGCATCATTACCTTCTCTCAATGCAGACCCCAAGTCAGTGATCCTGCAGTGCATGCTGCCTTCAGACAACCTCTTGCACAAAATTTTGTCGCACTTCAGGTTCAGATGAGCCAATCCACAACCATGCAGCACGGCCAAAGCCTGCAACAAAAGCAGTACTGACAGTCAGGTGCAACACTGATAGTGTTCATGCAGGCCATCTTTGCAGGCCATCTGTGAAAAAACAAGCATGTACATATGCTGTGCAGCTTTGAGATGCATATCACACTGTCACAGCAGCGTACAGGAGTGATGCAACCAAGCTGAGCAGCTAAGCATACAGAAACATTGTCTGGATGGGCAGGCAGCGATACCGTGAGTACACAGCAAACGGCAGTTGGCCCAATCAGCACCATTGTGTCAACACAGAAGGGTCACAGTAGAAAGCATGCATGTAAAAACAGGCAATGAAGCAAGAGGTGTCAGTCACTTGGCTGGAGCAGTTGCACAAACATGCGCTCAGGGCGCTCCATCATGAGTGACATCTGCCCAAACCTATCATAGACCAAAGAGGTTGGGCTTGTCCCAAACCCATGAGGCTGCATGAGTGTCACTTTCTCACCTTGAGAATCTGCCGGAAGCTCTCCTTGACTGTCTGCAGCAGCTGGCTTCTGCAGTGTGGCAGATCTTCCTCACACGCTATCCACAAGTCTAACATAAAATCATCTAGATCATGGCCCTCTTCATACCTGCCACTCACAACATTTGGTTCTCATTGCTGGCCTGGCAGGACGTGCAATATCAGACAAGTATGCAACTCCCAGAGCCTGTTCATTGGGCATGCCAAGGTTGTAGGTGTTCATCAAGGCAGTTTGGGCTATGGCCTATGGTCATAGCTCCGGGCCGCCGCCTCTGGAGGCTCCCGTTATGATCGCTGAAAAGCGTAAAGTTTTCTTTTCTTTTCTTTTCATCAAGGCAGCTGTGATCAAATGGCATGCAACCTACAAACAAGCTACAGCTGCCTGCAGATGGCAAACTGGAGCCTGTCAAACTTGCTATGCACATGTAGCCAGCAGCTTTAATCCATCTAATAGACAGTACGATGCCAGCAGAAACAGCAATTTGTGCTAATCTTGGCATCCGCTAATTATCACACACCACATGGGTAATGCCTACTGTGAGTGAGAGTATAAGCTATGGAGATGTCGAAGACAAGCGACAGCGCACCATATTCAGTGTGCACTCTTGTCAGAGCCTTACTCTGTGATGAAATACGCCTGTTGATGGTCATCCAGCCAATATGGGTTTGGAAATCCTGCTGGATAGCTGTCAAGCAGAAAGCTGAGACAGTGGGGAGCTGGCTCATCCTGCATAGCTTGCTTCACTGCTTCCAGTGCTGCACGCTCCTTCTGAGACTGCACTTTCTGAATGTGCATGCCTGTTGGCTTCTTCTTGATGCAGACTGGTTCCCAAGTGCCATCATGACACCTTTCACCGCTACAGGGCCACAACATACAAACATGGTAGGCTTGATACTGCATGGAATGGTTTTGTGCACTACCTTTGAGTTTCAATGGCTGACATGCATGGTGTGCCTTCTAGCAAGTGTGCTCTTTATAGCTAGCTTATGATACTTTCAAGCAGGCTGACAGTAGTCAAAGCAGCAGTGCCTGTCAAGCAGGCTGCTGTGCTGCAAGCATGCTAGCGTTTCATGTGATTCATGCATATGGCATAGCATCACTCACTGGGCTTTGTCACTTTGCAGGCCACATTGTGCTGGTGTGTGTCTACTTACTAGTAGACTTGCCCAGAGGTGCTCTCACGGATCAGCGATGCTACACCATGGTCAGGATGCATCCACCAGTACATGTCAGGGTTGCAATCTGCTCTGACAAAGGTCCAGTGCCCCTGCCAGGGAATGCCTGCCATTTGTAGCCTTTCTCGTGCACAGGCATGCCTCTCCTCGGATGCCAGCTGCATAGAGGGTCAGCAGAAACGTTTCAGTTGTGGTGTGGAACAGGTCTTGATGACGCTTGCATGTCTTCAGAAAAGAAGAGAGAAGTCTATGCCGTGCAGCAATCATACAAGGAGTCTCCTGAAGCGGCAGTTTGGGGCAGCAGGTCTCCAATTAGCAGAGAGTGGAACGATACAGTGGCAAGGGCGTCCCAACTGTGTTGCTGGTAGAGTACCAGCTTGCAGTATACAGGGCAGCAAAACAACATGCACTGCTACATTCCGCCTCAGCTGCTATACTGTATGTCATGTTGACCAGCTGGCATGCTGCCATGCTTGCATTGGACTGCTTAACTGTGCACCTTATGGAGGTCTGCAGTGTCCCATTCAGCTGCCTGTGTTGGTCTGTCAAGTTGTACATCTCTAAGCAGATCCTCAAGGAAATCATCAAAACTGAAACCTCCATTCATTGCTGTATCGGCAGGCAGCTTATGATGAAGGAGTGCTTCATCAACATCACCTATGCAGCGCCGGCCTTGTGCTGCTTTGTGATATGCATTGTGTAGCCTTCCACCTGGTGTCGTCTTTCACTCAGGGTCGTTCGAAATCATAACGCTACAGCGGTGATGTGCCTTCTGAGCCTCTGCGACTGGCAGCCAGACCTGCAGCGGTGGCTTCGCTAGCACGGTGTGCTCACGTGAGCTATGTGCTTGCAAGTGCTGTCGACAGACGTCCGCTTTTGCACGGGTTGACTGCGTGCTACTGAACACTGTCGTTAGGTACTTGGCCTTGCCTTTCGCGTGAGCAATCAGAAGGATCCCAGCAACCTCCCGCTGCGAGTGAATGTCAGCCGCTTAAGCACGCCCGCGATTGTTTATGTATGTGGTACTTTGAAAATTGCTCGTGCAGCAGAGATTGCACATGTCGTATGGCTCATTGAGCAAAGATGCTTACATGAAGCTGTCACACACAAGCTGCGTGCTGCACCAAGGCACCACTACATCAGGCAACAACCTCAGAGTCTGACAGTCAATTTTCAAGACAATCGTAGTGTCACAGGCCTGTGTCAGGCCTGTGTCACAGGCTTCCTAGGCTCAGACAACCTCTGCAGCTGCAGGTCTGATTGCTTACAGCTGACTTTTGGCTATATGGCTGCCCTGTTTGATTTGGATGTACATGGATGGCCAGCGCTGACATCATTGACAGAGCAAGCCATGGATGGCACTCAGAGCGCCAATTCATCAGATGAAGTGTCAGAAATGGAAACTGTCTCTGAGGTGCTGATGCACTGCATGCACTCAAGTGAATAAGAAGCTTCATGACCGCCATCAACCAGGCTGCTTGATCCCCCTGCATCTCCAAGAGGATCCCTGAACCTTGCTAAGCATAGTTCCTTGCTTGCTTTCATGAATGAATTGATCACTGTGCATCCAAATTGCATGATAACGACGTTCGCTTCTGAAATGGGGTTTGTACAGCACACATGTGCAGTTAGCGTCCTCAGAATGGCAGATCAGAGCACAAGACAAACTGTTGAAGGCTGGCAGTCTCTGGGAGGGGCGTTGGTGCTTTGTGAGGGCAGCCTTTGATGCAGAAATCTGAATGATGCATGCTGACCATGGATTGGCCAGTGTCTTACGACAGAGCTCTTCTGGCGTAGTTTACTGGTAAGTGCAATATGCATGGACAACATGACAAGGCATGCATGAGCGCTATTCAGGCTGCAGCTGTGTGCTGCCAGACTGAAGTATGAGCAAGACTTTCTGCCTCACCCAGACTAGTGTCTCACACTGATCACAGCATCGTGCATCATCAGGGTTATCAGCAAGATTGAGGCTGTCCCAAAGGCTGTGTGAAGATATCTTGTCAGCTCAAGACTTTGAAAGTGTGTATCTGTGTCTGTAGCGCAGAGTGGAGGGTCAACAATGTGAGGCAGCCTCTGTGCATCAAGGCAAAGCCAGCTGCCACATTCATGCACGAGATTCTAACCAGTCATCAAAAGGACGTGCTACAGGCTGTGCAGAGCGCAATGCAAGCGCGGCCTGGGCCCCATCACCTCAGCTACCTGCTTGTCACCTACCCACCCAACGGGATCGAGCTTAAGTGGGCACAGAACCAGCAAGAACTGTGGTTCATCACAGAGTAAGTCTCAGCCTGTTGTGGTGTGTGAGCTGGCAGGGGCTTTGCTACCTGAGCTGACGAAACTGCCTGTCTTGCGGAGCATGCCAATGCAGTTGTGAGCTGTCCAATTCCTGTAGTCCATGGCTTTGAAGGTGACAGACAACAGGCAGACATGCTGTGGAAGATTTGCAACACCTGTTCTGATAGCTGTACGCACAGCTGTATATAAATTGTGCAACACAGCGCTTGCTGTCTCACAGCTGATGTCTGGTCTGTGCCAAGTTGTTGTGAGTGATGGCGTTGACATACATGTGTACAGGACATGTCTTGTTCCTTGGTGTGAGTCTGTGGCTTGAGCCAACTTCAGATGTATGCCGCAGATATGTGAAGGGGGTAAGCCTGGTTACCTACTTTCAAGAGGACTGCACAAGTGTGCACATAAACCAGATGTTAGATAAAGATTCTGGGAGCTGCCAAAGAGTGCTGCAAGCAGATTTTCCAGGTTGGCATGATCAACCACCTCATTTTGCTGTGAACACTGCACAAGGCATACCAGTAAGCAGCAACAAGACAGTGTGAAGTCTCACTTGAGAACCTTCTCTGGCATGAGCATCATGAAAGAGGTCCACTTTGGTGCAAGGCTGATACAGCACGAGGCAGCTAGTCTGCACACATTCACATTGGCTCCATTGTCACTGAAGGCAGGCCACTATGCATCAAGTATGCATCATTTTATGACATCCCAGTTGACTGGATACTGTACAGGGGTTGGTCATGCTGCATTGCTGTGGATGGGCATACATATTATCAAAGCAAAACAAGGTCCTGGTGACTGAGACAGCTGATGATCCGGGTCAGCCAGGGTTACATTGCACCATCATTGACCTGGGCTCGGCCATTCAAACTGGTAAGCAGTTTCACTGCCAGCTGATCTTCACACATGGATATGTCATAACGCTCAAAGCAACGTAAAGAGGTGAATATGTGTCAAGTAGTAATGCAGCGTGATGAAAGCTGACATCAGACGGTCCCCTTGGCTGGAGCTGGGACTCAACTTCCAGCAAGCCTTTTGACAACCCTGCTGTACTGATGGGACTTGCGCATCTTTGGTTGTCAGCGTTGGAGTTTATACCCTGTGGGAAAGCTGCACAGGCGCTTTTCATAAGGGAATGCTACATGTGAGCTGACTTGAGAGTCTGACACCATTCTCAGCCTCTGAGAATCGCATATTCACTGCTGGCATCATGATTTATTATCACCTGTGCAATGCCACCGTCCATATACTGCTCTGACCAAGGCAAATGCATACATTGTCCTGAGGTAACTTGAAGGAGCGTCATCTGTCGTTTGGCCATCTATTTGTGGCTGTCACAATCACCAGTCATACTCAGCATGCCGCGTCAGGCCAAGGTGGCCATATAGTATCTGCGTCGGCTGACAGTTGTCAGGCACTGCTTACATTACGTTGCTCAGCACGGAATAGATACAGGCAACAGGTCAAAGGCAGCTTGTGTCAGGCTCCTTATTTGTCAGCTCATGACCACAAAGACAGACTTTCGCAGGTGCAATGATTCACGCGTTCTTTGGTGCAGATTTGCAAAGATACAGGGTCTCAGGTTTATAACTGATAGGCCTGCACATTTGACAAGACTGGCACGCTTTGCAAGCCAGACTAGTGTTCAAGAAGGATTCTCATCATGCAAAATCAAGAGATCCAAAGGATCCCTACTGGCCTTGATCATCATGACTTGGGGATGCTGACAAAGCAAGTCGACCACTGCAAGAGGAGGTTCTGCTTTGTGCATTGCTCATGACACCAGATGCATGAGGGTAGACAAACTTGATGTGGCAGGCAAGAAATACTTGATCTGCAATGTTACTTCAGTGAGCCTATAAGCTCAAGCAAGTGTTCAGGCATGTGTGGCATTCTGTCGAAGCTGCAAGCTATGAAGGATACAGTACGACTGCCAATGGGTCAAGTTTCGAGAGCTATGAACTTCAGAGCTGGGCCACCAGTACAGTTGGATCTGTGAACAGTGCTTCAGTGCTTCAGCAGACAGGCAATGACCATCATCATCGCTTGGCACGCACCTGGCCCAACACGTCAAGCTCACCCTGCACAAACAGTACAAGCCTTGTCACACCTGAGTCATGCACACAGCAGACACATCCAGCAAAGTGGAGATAAACTGGGATTTGGCTGCAACTCTGGAACTCCCAGACGCTTTCAGGCATGTAAAATGCCTGTTAGAATTGTCAGTATTTGGCATGGACACAAGACTCACCAGATTCAACAGCAAACTGTCAGAGCTCAGGAACACTTTGTTGGCTGCTCCAGAGATGGTGCCGGCAATGTCACGTGCTGCTTCTATCTTTCTGAGAGTGATGAAGGCCGGGTTCTCCTGGATGGCCTCTCCGATCAGTCGCGCTGAGGTGGCCTCTCCCTGTGCCTTGATGATGGCACTCTGCTTATCCTGCTCTGCTTTGTCCACCTGCATGTGCAGTATGTGTGTGAAGATTCAAGGTCAAGGAGCAGTTCATCTACACAGCATGAGCGCAAGGATGCCTGCAGGCCAAATCCTTCTGCTGCCAGTACATGACTGCTGTCAGAACTGATTCTTAGCTCATCATTTGTCTTCTTACGTAGCTATGTACAGATGATACCACATACATGTTTGCAAACTGTTTGACTAAACAGCAGTATCAAGTGATTGTGGTCCAGCAAAGTTAGTGTCAGCTGCCTTGCTAAGCAAGACACTTAGCATGGCATGCTTACAATGAATCTGGCTCTCTCTGCTTCTTGCTGAGCCACTTGCTTAGCTTCTACAGCGCCTGTGTACTCCCTGCTGAAAGTCAGATTGGTGATGGACACATCATCAAGGTATATGTTGAAGTACTGCGCTCTTTGCGTCAGGATTCGTCGAATGTCTCTGCTCACAACCTGCATGAAGGCCATAAATCAGACTGCTGTGCTGCCGCATGCGATTTTGGCTTGAACTTGGCCAACAGGATGCATGCATGGAGCGCTGCTGAGCAAATGCCGGATGTACCTCTCGCATGGTGAGAAGCTGACTGGCATTGTATTGTGCAATGACGCTCTTCAGCGTTTCCTGCAGCAGTAGCGCAAAGAGCTTATGTAGCCACAGTGTGCAAAAGCGCTTCCCAAAGGTGTGACTTGTCGACTGCAAACCTGTATGATTGACGGCAAGACCCTTTCTGCATAATCTGTGCCCAGAGTCCTGTATATTTCTGGTAGCTTTGCAGGCAGAGGTCGCGTCAGCACACGCAAACCAATGTTCACCTGTACATACGGTGTGCGTTTGGAACAAACAGCAGTGCAGTTCTGACTGAAGGACTGAACTGAAATGACCAAGGCTTGCAGCCAAAAAGCACTGCGTAGCTAACCACCTACCATTTGCAAATCCTTGGAGCCAGAAGTGCTTTGAATGACATTCGGTCTGGTGCGAACATCATATATGATAGGACGGTCGAACCATGGAAGCATAAGATGAGTCCCTTCCTCGTACACCTGTCAGAACACGCCCGTAGGTGAACAGGTGTTGTGAAATTATCCTAGCGGCAATCGCAAAACGTACATCTTCTTTGATGCCAGTGACACGGTTGAACACAATGGCGCGATGACCACCCTCTACATTGAACAGACTGTTCGAAACTCCATACAGCAAAGCACCACCACCGATGATCAACCCTCCAAGCCTGCCAGCAGCGTTGCCCTGAGGCATGCGGACATTCTTCAGGTTCTGCATTCTGTGAGTTAGGTCTGACGAAACGAAACAAGAATGTCTCGACACCTCCCGCAGCAGCTGACACTGCGTCAGGTGATGCTAGGTCACAACTCGCTGACCTAGGTTCCTCTCCCCACAGCATGATTGATCATTACAATCAATAGTGGTGATCAGCTACCTGGTTCAGCACAGGCTGATGCTGAGCCAGGCGCATTTGAGATCGTGGCATCTCAAATTGGCCCACAACGTACTGTCAAACGCAGTGTTTGCGTAATACACATATCAGCATCATGACTTCATGGTATCTTATGGGACCATTGAGCATGCTTGTGCAGACGTGACAGCAACGTGACAGCAGAGCACATATGTGCCAGCAAAGTTGCCTTAAAGAAACTTTCGACGTGACTTGCCGGAAATACAATGGCAATGCAAGTGGCCAAAATTGTCTAGGCTGTGCAGGGTCAGGAGACACTTTTGACTGCACTCTTCTGCTTCTCAGCTGCTGACAGCTGACTACCTTTTGCTCTATCAGGACTTGAGCCAGAACTGCCATCAACATGATCCTCACCATGCAGTCTCTCCTGACTGTGTTTATTTGCATTGCTACTGGGCTGTGCATTGCTGTCCTCTGATGTGCTGTCACTCGTGTCTACATCTGTATTACTATTGCTGGAAGTGGAAGTGTCCTTGCTGGACTCAGGCAACACCCTTGCTTGGGCATTAGCCAAGCCAGCCTCCACGCTTCTTTGCAGCCGTGTCTCGTCTTGTTGCTCAAGATCCACCACTGCCTGCTCTGCTATGGCACGGCCCTGCACAATACAACATAGAGAGCTGCAGCTTGGCGCAGATCTGTGTTGATGCCCAGCTGTGCATGCACACAAGTCAAATGACAGCCGGGCGTACCTGATTTCGCTTTTCAGCTTCACGCATAACTTGATTTGCTTTGTAAATTGCTGGAAAAAATCTTGCGTTTTTTTCCAGCAGAACAGCTGAACCAAACAGCGAAGCTGCACCCCCAGCAAACAGCAGAGCCACAAATCCCTTGTCTACCTTTTGCTGTTGTATAGGCTTTGCATATTGGGTGGCTTGACTTGGCGGCACAGTCTGCAGGACAGAGACGCCCAATGAATACACTGTTTTGCACACAAAAACCTTCAGGTCAGCAGGGGACTTGTACCTGCAGCTCTGCCCACGCTGGAGCTGACAAGCTCAAAGTTGCTGCCATGACAGCCAAGATGTGCAATGGAATCTGCTCCTGCCGTGACTGATGTTCTGGTCTGCTAACACACTGACACTTGCTCTTCTGTGAGCTGTACCTTCCACAATGAGATTTGGAAGAGGACTGGCTAGGTGAGCGGGCCAACAATGTGGTAGGCAACAATCTGCGGCTTTCGTCACAAACTGCTTTGCTGCTGACAGCGGACCGTACCGCAGGTCGACAGTAGAGGTGGTTGTGTTGACAAAATAGTGTACCTGGGCTTATACAGGTGTGGCCCGACATGACGCCTTGATGCGTGTGACGTTGGCTAATGGACTTGCTCAGTCGCAAAGATGGGGTGCGATCACCAAGTGGCCAAGTGAAGAGAGAACACTGACACAACACGGAAACTCAACGAAGAAAGTACGCCTGACGCGTTCACCTGTTCCGTACTGAAGTAAGCTGCAAAGATGCAAATGACCAACTTGCTTGCGAGCGTGTCTTTATACTTGAGATAGCTCAGAAGAATTACCGTGAATTGCTGTAAAGTGTTGCTCGCGGCCGCCAGCCGTCGACGGTCAAAATCGCCTTTGCGCGCGATCAACGCCGTTTTTGATTGCTGATCAGTGTGCTTGGCGCTAGCTACCTCCCTTCCTCTGACACCGGCGCTTAGCCTCTCCTTGACGAGATGCAAGCTCCTATGGCTGTGCTTACGGCAAATACAAAAAGAGAGACTGGCAAGAAAGCACAGTCAGGCAATATCATGGCTGCAAAGGTAAACCTAGCAGCCAGGGCAAACTTCCATTGCGTCGGGGGCGTGCTGGGCGCGCTGCCGACAAGGCTACTGATTGAAATTTCGAACGTCATGCACAATGTTTCGGCTTGCACAGGCCGTGTCAGACATAGTACGAACCACTCTTGGGCCTAGGGCTATGCTGAAGATGCTACTGGACTCTTCCGGGGGTACGCGAACAGGAAAACCTGTAAAAGCATTCAATACATGGATATGCAGCCTCTTCATCTGTCTGCCCTTGCAGGTATTGTGTTGACAAATGATGGCAATGCAATTTTGCGGGAGATAGATGTCACACATCCTGCAGCCAAGGTCGGCTTTGATACTTGCTGCTGCACCTACTGCTGCGTGTGTCTGACAAGTTTGCAGCAGATCCCAGCTTCCTGACCTTTGATGCAGTCCATGATAGAGTTGAGGATGGATGGATGAAGAGGTTGGTGATGGCACAACCTCTGTCATCATCTTAGGTAACCAGCTCCAATCCACGCACTGGCTAGTCAGACTTTCCTGCACAGGCAGATTGTACCTTGGCTGGGACATACAGCAGTCGTGTCAACACCAGACTGATCAGGCAGTCATCATGACCAGTCATTGTCAACCATGCAGCTGGCGAGATGCTACACATGGCAGAGCCATTTCTGGAGAAGAATGTCCACCCTACTGTGATTGTGCGGGGCTATGTTAGAGCTCTGGAGGATGCTATCAAGATTGTGGATGAGCTCAGCTTCCCCATCGACACTAATGACAAGGCCCAGATGCTCAAAATTGTCAACAGCTGCATTGGCACCAAGTTCACCAATCAGTTTGGTAACTTGATGGCGGTGAGTATTCACAGAGTCCTGTCAACCATGTCTCAACAGCATGCTGATCCTGCATGGACATGTGTGCTGTTAGGTCAGAAGTGCATTGCTTGCTGTGCAGTGTAAATTCTGTCTCCCAAGTTCACCCTTTCAGGTCCTCTGCCAAAACAAGCCTGGGGCTCAGTTGTCAATGGGATCCTTAGATTGTCTGATGCTCATGCAGGAACTGGCATTGGATGCTGTCACAACTGTCATGGCAGAAGCCAGCACAGGGGCAGCGTGAAATTGACATCAAGAAGTACGTGAAGATTGAGAAGATTCCCGGAGGTGCCATTGAGGATTGCAGGTGCAATACTCTCAATGGACACTCCTTTCATGCCTTCCGCCTACTCACTGTGTAGCTGCTTTCAACCCTGTCAATCTAAGGCGGCAGATGTTTGGCTTGGACTATTCAGCACAGCTTGTCCTTGAGACTTTGCTTTTGCAATGATCTGCTCTCGTTTGGTGCAGAGTGTTGAGTGGAGTTATGTTCCAGAAGGATGTGGTGGCGCCAGGACGCATGCGCCGCAAGATCCACAACCCCCGTATCCTGCTGTTGGACTGCCCGCTTGAGTACAAGAAGGGAGAGAACCAGACCAATGTGGAGATTGAGAAGGAGGAAGACTGGTAAGCTACTATTTCAAAGACGCCAATGCATGTCCCTTTTCACACATTCATGGCTTCACACAGACAGCAAGAAGCAACTCAGCCATAGGCAGCAAGCCCATAGTAATTGGCTGCGGTTGCTTCAGGGCTACCTTGCTGAAGATGGAGGAGGAATACATCAAGGACGTGTGTGCAGAGATCATCAAGCACAAGCCGGATGTGGTCATCACTGAGAAGGGACTCAGTGATCTCGCCATGCACTTCCTGACGAAGGCGGGCATCAGTGCAATCAGGCGGCTCAGGAAAACAGACAACAACAGAATATCCAGGGCCTGTGGAGCTACCATTGTACACAGAGCAGAGGGTACTCAGCCTGACACAGTGCTTCAGTGAAACTGCTGCTTGCTACTGTGTTGCAAGATGGTTTTGAGTCAACCACATTTCTCTGCCTCAGCTCATGAAAGTCTTGCCTTGCAAGGCATGCCCAGCAGTGCAAATCATTTCCTCTTGTACCCGCAGCAGCATCAGCATGTGTAACAAGCTTTGTCAACATGAGCGTGCTTCTGCTGCTGCAGAGATCCGGGCATCCGATATTGGAACACGGGCTGGTCTTTTTGAGGTGCAGAAGATCGGAGACGAGTTCTTCACCTTTGTGGTGGACTGTGATAAGCCAAAGGCATGCAGCATTGTCCTCAGAGGTGCATCTAAGGTATGTGCAGTTTGCACTGTGCAACTAGTAGCCACACAGCTGTATGCTCATCACACCTCAGTCTGCCTGCTGCATCACAGCAGCCACCTGGTTTCACAATGTGACTCTAAATTCATGCAGAGGGGTTCGCCCTAGCCAGATCAGTCGCTCTTGATTTAGCAGTCCTTGAATGGCAGCACCTGTTGTACTCAACATGCCCTGCACGTGTGCAGGATGTGCTGAACGAGGTTGAGAGGAACCTGCACGATGCAATGGGGGTTGCCAGGAATGTTGCCTTGGATCCCAGGCTAGTGCCCGGAGGAGGAGCTGTGGAGATGGCAATTGCACGAGGACTCAATGACAAGGCCTCCACTGTATATCTGCTCTCTCCTCTGCTTGTAACAGAAGTCTCTCATGGACTTGTCACACATTTGACAACATGTGGCATGCATCACAACGCTGCTGCTGTCCACTTCTGATGCTGTTGCGCCACTGATTTCAACGCAGCATCTTATCAAGTCATAGGTTTCACTAGCTGCAAGTAAGCTCATTTGGCTCATTTGATTCATCTATTCATTGCACACACATTCCAGCATTGTTTGCTAGGTACTGAGTCAATGTCATTTCTCGGCTCAGCACACGGTTGTCAAACTTTCAGGCACCTCCAGATGAACCTGGCAAACATCGCACCTTGGATTAGGCAAAGCAGCAGAAACAAACTGTTGCTTCACTGAACAGGTGGAGGGCGTGGAGCAGGGTCCTTACAGAGCAGTGGGGACAGCCCTGGAGGTCATCCCCCGCACCCTGGCCCAGAACTGCGGTGCCAATGTCATCAGAACGCTGACCAAGCTCAGAGCAAAGCATGCAGACAGCTCAGACTGCACTTTTGGGTTGAATGGAAACACTGGGGAGATTGTTGACATGAAGGAGCTGGGTGTATGGGAGCCATACGCTGTCAAGGTGAGTGCACCCAAGCACGCCAGCTTTGTTGGCGTGCCTGCATAGCATGTTGAGATCAGGTTGCACTGGCTGAGTGTAGCATCTGAGCCCTTGCTTGAGAATATGGTAACAGACAAGCAGGGCAAGGTATTGTTTGCTGTAGGGTGAGACCTTCATTGTGTGGCTGTATAGGCACAGAATAGCTGCTATCAAAGTTGATGATGTGGTTGTTCAGGTGCAAACCATCAAGACCTCAGTTGAGAGTGCAATCATGCTGCTGCGAATAGACGACATTGTGAGTGGCATCTCCAAGAAGAAGGGAGCTCCCAGTGGACCTACTGGCACTCAGACAGAAGATCATGACAATGTGAGCATTGCTATGCATACAAACCCGTGTGCATGTGCTTCTGATTGATGATTGTGCCGTGTGCCTGTGTTTGCCCTGGTGTCAATGAATTGCTGCCAACAAGCGTGCCTGTTCTTCAGGTGGAGTCTGAGCAGATGCTGCAAGATTAGAATAAGCATTTGCCTGCTTTTGAGGCAGATGCTTGGCAACATCGCAGCCTATGAGGACCTTCAGCACAATATAGTGAAGATGAACAGAAGCTTTGGCAGCGGATTCATGCATAGCCATGCATGGCTGCATGCAGGCAGCATAAACGAATCCTCTCAGCACTGATCAGATTTCACAAAAACGTTTTCTACCCGCTGCATATAAATTCACAGCGTTGGTCGGAGTTGGTATTACATTTTAAACCTCTGCCTGACCAGCTGCTGAGGCTGCCAAAATGACAGGCATAATAAGCTTTCAATGTAGGCAATTTGTCCTCTGGCTGCCTGAACAGTTGCAATTGCTCATGCATGCGGTCGACCTGCAGAGAGTTTCAGATCAGGCTCCCGAGTGTCAATGCCGCAGTTATTGTGTTCTTCAACATCGATGACATCAGGCGAGACAAACACAGATGTCTAGCCTTCGATCAGTCTGCTAGACGGCATGTTCGCACAACGCTTCAACGCCGTGTCCGGAAAAGTCGATTGGGTTCACGTTCCCGAAGGTAAGCAAGTTTGTGTGATGCATAGCTGCACGTAGATGAGCCACTGACACGACCAGCGTGCCCATAGCACACTCACGGTTGCTTCCAAAACCGATGCCATGGCTTGCTGACATGACTGGGCTGTTTTGCAGAGAAAGCTTCTCAGACACCTGTTCCTGGGCTTTCAGACTCTCTGTACTTGGATATGCTAACTGATACAAAACGAAATCACGCCTATGCTGCCTGTCTCAAACAGGTGGTCAGACCAGGTAAAGCCCTAGTCACCTGCATAGCAAGCATTGCAATCTGTCAAACAGTGCTTCGTGTCAAGTATGATTGCAGGGCAGGACGTGCTAGATATTGGCACAGGCACAGGTTTGCTGGCAATGTTGGCAGCACACCATGCGAACAAGCCTCTCCCAGGCAAGTCAAATGATGCTAATGCTATACATATGTGTATATGTATACACAAACAAGTTAAAGGATAGGCAATGAGTGTCATGTGTAACAGACGCAGCACACTGTGTCAGACAAGCTGTTGCTATGACCAGGTGGAGGTCATGTGACAGCCTGTGAGGTGTATCCACCCATGGTCAACCTAGCCAGGCAACTGGTGTCTCACAACAGGCTGACAGGCAGTATTGATGTACATCAGAAACGTTCTGATGAGCTTACAGTCCTTCAAGGCAGAAGCACACTGTCAGACAGCTCTGCTCTTTCAGCACAAGCATCAACAAGTATCGGGCAGCAACAAGCACCCGAGCAACAGTGTGAGCAGTCCCAGCAAGAGTGTGCGTCAACACCTGCCGTGCGTAGAAACCATTCCAGATTGCACACACCAGGGGTTAAGCCTCCTGACCACCCTGATATGCCACGCAAGCCTGATGTCATTGTGACTGAAATCTTTGACTCAGAGCTTCTGGGCGAGGGCATTTTGCCGACCATGCGGCATGCTGTCAAGCATCTTCTGCAGGTAAGTCATTAATCTATATATTATCACCTTGCATCTTGTATTAGTGTGGCAATAACTCATACTGTTGCTATTCACATGCTATCACACAACCAATTCTGACACTGTGCATGGGCAATCAAGACAAAGTCCGACAACAACACTGTCTGGTCTCAGAAAGGTGTGTATATGTATCGTGACAACGAAGGGACACACATTGGTTGCAGTCAAGACAACTCAATCTGCTATGCATATCCACATTCCTGTGCTGTCACCAGTCACATCATGAGCAATTGTGAGTGTGCTTTCAAGATATGCATCAGACCAAAAAACACCCTCCAGTGCTGACTATGTCTGACTCTTGCCTTTGCTCCAGCCAGGTGGCGTTGTCATCCCTGCCTCAGCTGTGGTGTATGGTCAGCTAGTGCAAAGCCCAATGCTTGCTTCACAGAGTTGTCATTTGCAGCCACCCTTGTTCACAGAGCCATTCAAAGCACAGAACAGAGAAGCTGAGCATGTGGCAAAAGCTTCTGATGAAGCTGCTTTGGAAGCAGCTCCAATTTCTGCCAGCCAGCAGCAAAATACCGCATCAGCAATGAATGGGCTGCAGATGCACGCCATGCATGTTGGACCTCTGTATCCTGATCATCTGGAGTTGCTCTCAGAGCCATTTGAGGTGTTCAGATTTAATTTTGGGCAGCCCCTAGAAGAGAGCCGATCAGAGGAGTTGCAGGTGACAGGTTATTAATGCTGTGCTTGTCTGAATGCCATGCTGTGTCTGTGATTTGCCTGTGCAAGGCCAACAACACCTGGCTGTCAGTCCAGAACACAGGCAGAACTGAAGACATCAACATCATGCACAGCTGCAGTGTTGCTCAGTGGTGTTTGGTCAGTTTGGTGTTTGCTCAGTGGTGTTTGGTCAAACCTAACATGCTATGATCACAGTAGCTTTCAACCTCCCACTCTATGCTTGTGTTCTGTGTGTTCATGGATGAAGTTACATGGTACAGTCTGCCTTAGCAGGTCACTGAGCATCTCACAGTGCAGCTTTGCATCACAGGTGCAAGCAACTGCAGCTGGCACAGCCCACGCCATCATAATGTGGTGGAAGCTGAATCTAGACCAGTCTGGTCACATCACCCTAGACACTGCTCCGCCTTGGACCAACACCTCTGCCGAGGCCGCTTCCTTGCTAGCATCTGTGCCAAAGGCTGATGCCGATGTCATCAGCATGCAGCATGTAGAAGTGGGTGGTGACCAAAGCAGCTTTCAGCAGACAGAGAATGGGCAGCCTGAACAGCAGTGGCGGGACCATTGGAAGCAATGCTGGACCCCAGTGCAACCTCACCTGATGTTGGGTAGGGCCCCTCGCTGTTGGTCAGACACGTTTGACTTGTTGCAGCTACCTTACACTGAAGCACATGCGATCAGCACGAGGTTAGATGCTTTCTGCATATTGCTGATCTGCTGTCAACAGCTTTCCTGGATGAGGACACAGGATCATATGTAGTATCATGTTGATGCCAGGCTTAGAGCTGCAGATGTGCATGACAAGATACAAGCCAGCGTAAGCGATGTGGTCACGCTCTCATGTCTGACTGTAATGGCATCTGTGACTGCTCAACTCACACATCAAGCAAGATTTGACTGTCAAACATGCTTGGGCTTGAGCAGTTGTCATGCTTGAGCCTTTGGCGATGCAGCACATCATGCCAACAGCAGTGACGTTGGTACCATCGAGCTTGGCTGTTTGTTGCATGCAGAAGCAGGCGGCATGGTGCAGATCAGCGCCCATCATGATGACACCAGCATCAGCATGAGTGCTTCTGCTATCAGCTTACAACATGACACACATACTGCACAGACAGACCGCGGCCATGACAGCTGTGCCGGCATTGCTACTCAATGCTCAGCTGCTGAGTTGTCAAGCCCTGCTCAGCACAGCAATGTGACTGACTTACATGCACCAAACCAGGATCTGTCACAACCACTGCAAGAAAATGAACCGAAGCCAAAATATGTGCCTGAAGAGTCAACAAGAGTCACTGCATTGCCAGATGCCTGTGCACTGCATCACACACTGGACAGACCAGCCCTGTCTCAATCCCATGGTGATCAATGGCATGTGACAGAGCCAGGGGCAAGCCCCAACAGGCTCTGGATGCTGGCAGATGCTGACCGGGCGGTACAATATGACAGGGCTGTGCGGCATGTGGTGGCAGGTGCAGGACCAGGGACAGTTTGCATCACTTCTGGGGCTGGTGCGCGCTTGGCCCTGGTGGCTGCTGCATGTGGCAACGTGCAACAGGTGATCTGCCTTCAGGTGGGTCTTCAAGCTGTGTGGTCACATCACTATGTTGACAGGCTGCCGCTTTTGCTGCTGCCATTGCTGCGACTGCTGCTGCTGATACCGTTGCTGATACCATTGCTGCTACCGTTGCTGCTGCTGCTCCTGCGGCTGTTGCTGCTGCTGCTGCTGCTGCCGCTGCTGCTGCTACAACTACTGCTGCTGCTGCTGCTGCTGCTGCTGCTGCTGCTGCTGCTGCTGCTGCTGCTGCTGCTGCTGCCACTGCTGCTGCTGCTGCTGCTGTTGCTGGTGCTGCTGCTACTGTTGCTGCTGCTGCCGCTGCTGCTGCTACCACTGCCGCTGCTGCTGGTACCGCTGCCTACAGATAGTTATTGTTGCCAGAGTCAGTCTCAAAAAGTTTGTAATAATGGTCTGCTTTGCTGCCTCGTTATCTTGCTTCTTCTAGACACTGCAGCATTTCACAAAAGACCTATCCACCAGGTCTAGACCAGTTCCTGATTGGTTCAGTGCTGTGCAGGAGAGTGCAGCTCAGCAGCTTGACACTCTACAAGCAGCCAAAGCAGCTGGCCTGTTACACAAGGTGACAGTGGCAGATACGCGGCAGGTGCTTGACAGTGGCAATCCTGCAGGCCTTCTGTCAGAACTGACAGCAGCACCAGTCACTCCAGCAAACATGTTTCTGTCTGAGCCGTACTACTCCTTGTTGGAGTCTCTCCCACCCTGGTCACAACTCAGGTACACCAGCATCAGTGGCTGTATGCATGCTCTCTAAGTTGAGCATTCTTTGATTTCCCACTGATGCAAGGTGTGTTTTAACATCCAAAACGTTGGTGAAGCACAATGCTGTGCCCACTGAAGGCTGTTGGGGGTACAGCTTATATACCATGCAAGCACCTCTGCCACAGCTGTGAGTTGTTCAGTGTCATGCTTCTAGACTGCAGGTCTGTGGCTTGATGTTCAGTTGCATCACAGGTGTTGGCATGACAGAGATGTGCTACTGGCAGCTGGTTTGCTTAAGACCTCCCACAAGATGATCCCATGTGCAGGTGCTGAGTTGTCTTGCATAACAAGTTGTGCAACACTGCTGAGCTTATGCTGCAAGGCCTGCACATCTGCATGCAAGGAAGCGTGAGACTACTTTGTGTTACCTGCTTGCAAGCCACTCCTGGCTGATAATGCCAGAGATGATGCCATGTCAGCATGCCTGCTTCCAGCAAGGCTTTGTCACAGCTTGCCTCAACCCACTCTCACCTGATACACTTGTCATTCTCATGAGATGATGCAAGTTGAGCTCATTCCTTACATGCAGCATGATATCACCTAGTCCAGTGACAGCCTCACAGCACAAGCAGTACATCATGAGTGGGGGTGCAGGGAGGGTGTGTGGAGTGGGGGTGGCTGTGCCTGATCTATGGCGGACCAGGGCGCCAGTAGGGGTTGAGCATGGGGTGGACCTGACCCCTTGCAATGCTGCACTAGGTGTGGTCCTTCCGCCAATGTTCCTTTTGCTCTTGCCTGAAGCTTTGCACCTGAATGTGATGTAACTATCCTACTTGCTTAGCACTCATGTGACGAAGGCATGAGTCAGGATGGTCCTGTATGACTAGTCTTTTCAACAGCAGGTATACAGTGTGTCTGCTGCTGAAACCCTAGGTGTGGCCTGTTGCACATCACTGGGATGCCAGACATTCCAGAAACTGTCAGCTGCAGTGACTTTTAGACCTGTGTTGCATTGCTGTCATTTCAGCTTGATTGCACCTAAGGCTGTGGGGGCACAGTTGACGAATGTAGAGGCTCCACATAGAATGCAGTCATGTGTTGTGCATGTGAAAGGAGTGGTCATGGTAGAATTCTGCTTCTTACATGATCTTCTACGGCAAGTACTGTGTGGTTGTACAGGGGCAGTTGAGGCAGACACAGGACCAGGGCAAGCCCTGGCTCTGAGCCAGACAGCCCCTGTGATGACAAGGTCTGTCTGGCAGTGTGGCAGTGGCTACCAGGAGTTGACAGAGCGTGTTGAGATGCTCAACTTTGACTTCTCGCATCCTCTGGCAAGCTCACAAGGCAGTGCTGCTATCAGGTATGGTGCAATTATTTGAAACGCCTGCTGCCAATGCAACAACAAGCCATCATGTTTTTGAAAACAATCATGTCTTAGTACTCTGCTGCTGCAGAGTGAGCCAGGAAGGTGTCATGCATGCTTTAGTTTCATGGATGGAGTACCAACTGTTTCCAGATGCCGACCAATGGATGGTGAGTGTTGACAGTGAGTCTATGAAATGCCAGCAGTGTGCTTGTCAGCAATGAGCATGTGCAGTTGAAGTGCTGTCACAAAGTACTGCAGGCCTGGGTGGCAAGAAACATGAATGACCTTGTGTCTTGTGTACATGGTGCACTAGTTTCGATTTGCTTGTATGCTCCTTTGCAAATCATGATTGCACAGCACATCGCTGGACGTGCTATGTGTGCTTGCAGTCTTCTGCACCCCACCCCAGTGGCAAGCCCAGCTACAGCTTGCAAGCTGTGCAGCTTCTACAGGCTCCTGTGCAGATGCAACAGCCCAGCACCATACATAAGGGAGAACATCAGCCGGTGTCTAAGATGCTTTGTAGAGCTGAATTTGATTTGAGCGCAGGCAACATTTCGTTTGGCTTAGCATCAGCATAAAATACAGTTCTGTACATAGCTTGACCATGCATGGCCACAACTGGTCTACTGATTGTGACGTGCGCATGGACTGCTCAACTGGTGTACTGACTGTGACGTGCGCATGCATTTGCGCATTGCAGTCCGCAGGATGAAGTAGGCACGCTGTGCGCTGTGCGTATTCTTATCGCTATAGTAAGCGGGCTGCATTACGTCACGTGGGATGCAGCTAGGACATCACAAGCCCACAAGCGGCAGCACAAACAGACAATAGACGTTCAAACACACAACACCTCACCTAAACTCGTGGGTGCTGCTTGTTGCCGTGTGTGCCAACGGCATGCTTCGAGTGCTCAGACGGCCAGATCAGTTGTCCCTGCTCGGTCGCTCTCTGCTATCCACTTCCGCTGCACTGAACGTACATCCTCGATGTCAGGAGAAGCAAGACGTGCCTGAAGGTCACAAGAATTCCGACTTGCGCAGCGTAACTTGCCACATTGGTCTTAACCGAAGACGGGACTTGTCTCTGCGAGAAGACCTATGCTTATTCCAACCTGGTGGCAAGGCGACAGTCAAGGACATCTTCAAGGTTGCAAGGCTCTTTAGCACAGACTGCGGCATGCAAGTGGGCCTTTTTGTTGACAGCAATGCCTCTGCAGGGACACCTGATGGGTGTTTTTGGCGTGCCTGATATGGGTCCAGCTTGCTCAGATAAGCATGTACCAAACTACCTGCAGAATGTAAGTTTGCAATGCTATTCATTTGCCATGTCAAAGATGCTCTCAACTCACAATTCCTGCTCATTGACAGCTAAATTTCACTGTGTCGACAGCATGGTATAAAGGTGCCTTCAGCACTGTGTAGGTAGACAAACTGGAAGAGGCAGGTGTCAAGAAGGTGGTATGCCTGGCTGTTGCTGAGCCTGAAGAGGTTTCAGAATGGGCAGACAAGGTTGGATTGACAGGCTCCAAGATTGAGGTATGGGCAGACACCAAAGGAGCGTGGACTCGCATGCTAGGTCTAGATGAGAATCAGTTTGATGCGCCTGGCCCAAGATCGCAGAGGTACAAAGTGCTTGGACTGCAGTCCATACATGGCTACTAGCAATATGCACGCATGGCCAAAAGTGCGCACACTTTTGCCTGGAGAATCTTGCCTCCTCAATTTGGCACAGTGCAAAATGCCTCCATGTGGTGCATCTGAAGCGTGCAAGGCATCGTCTTCACTCTGAGGTAAACTTGATTTCAGCTTGTAGCAGCTAGCACAGCACAAAACATTGTCAGATTTGCTGTAGACTTGATTACAGCTTGTAGCAGCTAGCACAGCAAATGTGACAATGTGTTGTGCTGGCTGTGTCAAGGTCCTTTGGGTGATGAAGCATGATGAATAGTATGTGTAAAACTGCAAGCAAGACTGGAAAAGCCATCAAGTTTTGCAGCCTCTGGTGGTGTACATTGACATTGGCAGCCAAGGTGTGCTATATTGGCAGCAGTTCACTTGCTGATATTTTTGAACATTACACTTTATCAGCATGAAAGCTGGAGGCTCCTTAAAACACTAATCATGTGCATTAAATGTGCTGCTGCTGCTGCTGCAGATACTCAGCGCTTATAGACAACGGTGTCCTGCTCAAGCTGGTATGACCCTCCCAGTCTCAGACGCCTTAACATTGCAAGCATGTGGCATTTTTTGACCTTCATGGCTCTGTGTCTTGCCTGCGACAGCAGTGTTCTTGTGCGCCATGCTGCCTGTCTCAGAAGCTCGTATGCATGTTGTCAAATGCAAGACATGCAGGGTGGCATTGAGGCGTGCAGAATCGTGTTTGCGACAATTGGCGGTAACAAACATGCACTGTCCTGCAGTTGGTTGAAGAAGACCCTGGAAAGGTGCAAGAGTCTTCTGCAGAGGAACTGTTGGGTTGCATCCAAAGGCTGCAGTCTCTCAAAAAACAGCACAAAGAAGTGCCCACAAGCAAGATATGACAATATTCAAATTTGTGCAACCCCAGCAATCCATTCCTCTGTGTACGCCAACTTTCAGGTTTATAGCCTGTTTGCAAGTGCGTTTGAGTTTTGGAGCTTAGGTTGCGGAGAGTAAGGTGGAGACATGGCTATCAGTGTTGTACTGACCCAATTTTGCATGAGCCCTGCTTATGTTCCATGTATTTTGCAGTTTTGGGCAAATGTATGGTAGCTACCTGCGGGCTATAGCATATAGCGCGCTTTCAAATTTTATTTGCAGCAACTATTCAGAACTATTGCAGCCTTGCCAAGTTGCGTGAGTACTGATTGCAGCATACTGATTTTTCAGAAAATCTGACAGATTTGGCATCAGGAACCTGGATCTTGTGCAGTCTACATGGAGTGTATGCAAGTCGCTTGTACTATGCTGTTGCGCTGTCATGTGTCTTGCTGGGCAGCAATTGACATCAGGTCACATGAAGGCTTCGTGACGAAGCCATTGTCATTACCTCTGCGACCAGTATTCAACCGACACATTTGTGCCTGATCGTCACGATCAATCAATTTTGCATTCAAGGCTGACTTTTATTCGAATATCTTGGCGGGCAAGTTGGCTTACGTAACCTCGTCAGTTCACAGGCGTTGCCTTCAACAGCTTTGCCTCTTGTTCTTCGAAAGCTTGCAAGGCGTACTTCTTCGCGGAGCAAACAGAACAAAGCATTCTTCTTCGCCACAGCGCGGAACGCAAACGAGTCACAGCTGTTGGTAAGCTAGCCAGACCTGAGCAGGTATTTTGGGCTTAGCTGTCACTGGGTGCTTGGTGAGACATGGGCAGTCTTCTCGGGCCCCAGACAAGGAGTTGCCTTGCGTATCTTATCGCTGACTTGTTTGACTTCGTCTTGTAGGTGTCATAGGTGACTCACGGCTGTGCTGTCTTTACTAGTCATGCTGACAGACAAACGGCCTGGCGAAGATCTTGAAGCAGAGACCTCCAAGCACGCGAAGTACTCCCACGAGCTGCCCAGAACCGGTGCCTCGTCTGTCTCTGGCAACTCTGTTGCCACACAGTCAGCTGGCAGTCAACGAAATGGGCCTCCTGCAGAAGAGGTTGCTGTTGACTCCGTGCCTCAAGCACAGCCTCAGCCAGAGCCACAGCCACAGCCAAAGATTGAGGATGCTCATGAGTATATCCAAGAACCTCAGGCAGCCTCTCACCCACAGCAACACATGAGCCATGAGCTTCCGCCCCTCCTATTCCAGCCTGAACTCCCAAGCAACATTGCACCAGAGGCCTTGGGACCAGGCATCAACGTGGCACAGCTCGGCTTTCCTTCTCATCAGCTCCCCTCAGCTGCAGAAATGCACAATCAAGCTGCTGTCCCAGAGTCAGCTGTGCCTCTGCAGCAAGCAGCAGCTTTGAACATGGAGGGGCCAGTGCATCCACAGGCAGAGGGGCTACTGTATGACATCACACAGCCAGGAGCAGGCCTCATCATGCCATCCATAGTAGCAGCAGCACTCTCCCAGCAACCTGGCCCCAGCAGCGACTTCCCCATCGTCTCCCAGTCAGGCACGCCCATGCAAGATGCCATGTCAGATCCCGGCGACAGGCCTTTCAGGTGCTCTGAGCCTGGCTGTGGCTTTGCCAGTAAGCGCAAATCCAACCTGACAGTGCACAGCCGCATCCACACCCGCCCCAGACCACCCCGCAGATGCCGCCCCCCGGGATGTGAGTTTGTTGCCTGCGAAGGCTGCAACCTCAAGGAGCACCAGCGCCTCCATGCTGGTGAGAAGCCCTACAGGTGCACTCAGGAGGGCTGCACAGCCAGCTTTGCCAGGGTGGACCATCTCACAGTCCACATGCGCACCCACACAGGCGAGAAGCCCTACCTGTGCACACAGCCAGGCTGCAACTTTGCTGCTGCTCAGCAGAGCAACCTGCACAGGCACATGCAGTCCCACTCTGCTGAGAAGCCCTACAAGTGCTCAGAGCCAGGCTGCAATGCTGCCTTCTCACAGTCAAGCAATCTGGTGCGGCACCAGCGTGCACACAGGGGTGAGAAGCGCTTCCAGTGCAGCCACCCTGGCTGCAACTTCTGCGCAGCACAGCTGGCCAATGTGAAGAGGCACATGCAGGCGCACACTGGCGAGCGCCCCTACCACTGTGACTGGCCCAACTGCGCCTCGGCATTCTCTCAGCTCGCCAACCTGGTCAGGCACAAGCGTATCCACACGGCAGAGAAGCCATTCAAGTGCGACCAGGAGGGATGCCTGTACTCAGCAGCACAGCGCAGCAACTTGCAAAGGCACATGCAAGCTGCGCATGGTCAGGGGTCACCCTTGGAGCCCATTCAGACTGGTCCTGATGAGCAAGGGCACACGCCAGTCATGGAGCATGGGCAGGGGCAGGAGCATGCACCACTCATGCACCATGAACAGCAGCAAGAGCATGGGCCTCCCATGCATCATGTGGAGCAGGGCCATGCACCACCTTTGCACCCTGGCCAAGAGCAGCAACATGCACTGCCTATGCACCCTGAGCAGCAACAGACAGCTGCACTGCAGCAGCAGGAGCAGCCTGCATCCATTGAGCAGCAGGGGCAGGTCATGCATCATGGTCTTGCTGCTCCTCAGCCTGTTCAGCATGCACAAGCTGAGGCTGTTCACCAGTCAGCTATGCCCGCTAATCCTCAACTGGTCATGAACAATGCTGAATGAAAGTGCTATCATGTTTCTCGGTTGCCTTTGATTGTGTGATGATTGTCATTAGCAACATGAGCAATTTGGTTTTTTTGTTTTGAAGAGCTCTTACATTTGTTTCTGTCATCTTTGTCATGTTGAGACAGCGCCCTTGAGCAACTCGCAGACATGCTTGATATCAATCGATGGCAGAGTCCTGTACATATGCTGTTTGTTTGTTTCACCTGTTGGTTTGATATGTGCTTTACTGTGAACAATCGCAGCAATAGCATCAAGCTTGAACAAGTGCAGTAGTCGTGTTTATTGTTACACTGCTTTCTTTACGATGGCAAAAGTACATGATCATGTGATACTTCGGCTGTGACTAACTCAAACAGTCAAGGCGCAGAAGGTATCAGCAGTAACTGGTGGTACCGAGCATATGCAAATATCCCACACATGATCCCCGTTGACAGTACCAAAGACAGCACAACGCAAATAACAAAGGACTCCTGCAGGCAACAGTAGACGTGCTTCAGTTTGGTATTCTGCCATTATTGTCTGTACATGTAGCTGCATGCATTGTTCATACATGCCATGAGCAGAATGCTTGCTGTCATCTTTGTACTCAGACATGCCTGCAGCCTTGCATACAATAAGCAAACGAAACAGAAGCTGCATGACATACCGAAGGTGCGTTACTTCCAGCTAGCCACAAGTTCATGCCACACAAGGATGCCACGCCACCAACAAAGGCTATGTTGATTGAAATGACTGTGAGCATTAGGTCAAACGACACAAGCTCATTCCGGCGCTGTGCCAGATGCATTTTGGCCAAGCTCTCTGTGGCCTCAGTACGCTCCTTCAGAGTTACCAATCTGCTCAACGCATAGTCAGCCTGCAGCAGGGGCACATGTGATAGGTTGGCTGGCTTTTGGAGACCCTTGCTTGGCAAAAGGTATTTGGCAAATCACATGTGAGCGTTGTGAATTGAAGCAACAGCTGCCAAGACTTCCAGTCCTGACTCATAGGACCATGACATGAATGAACAATCAACCATGACAATCCATGAAAAGGCGTCATGCCATGCGTTACACACATGTGCATGCGCAACTGCCCAAATCAGACAGTGACAGCTGTCGTGTCAGATTTTGCTTCTGCTATATGCTGACAGTATATTTGGTTACAATCATGACGCCAAAGGTTCACCTGCATGAAGTAGGTCTCTAACAAACTCTCACAGGCCTCTATGTGGTGGCTGCGCACCAGGCTCAGGTTGTTGGCCTTAGTCCAATTCAAGGTTGGCGCTTCACCCCAGAACCCAGTGCCGCTCTCTGCAGAGACAGCATGTCCATTGCTGCGGCTCGACTGGTTTCCATGATTGCAGGAACTGAATCATATCATTGTCAAGAAAAGCTTACCTCATGCATCATGCTGCTGTCTTACCTGAGATATTGCTGGCTCTGTCGAACACACCTCGCCCACTTCCCCTACAGGGCACACTTTTTCTGAGCAACTACAACATTGAAGACTTCAGCAGTTCTGTTCAGTTTTCTGATGACAAGATCTCATGCATCTGCAAAGCTTGGTTTGCTTCTGTTGGGAGAGGCGTCAGAGCAAGCAAGCCTGCTTTTGCCGCCAAAGTCATGTAAAATATTCTGGATTGTAAGCAAGCAGCTACCCACACTTGTAAATCAAAGACACGACAGCATAATGCCCATCAACACCAGTGGTGACAGTTGGTGTGCAGGTGTTTGCCCCTGTAGTACAATCCCATCCTTGCCAATTGAAAACTTCTCCAACTACCTCTGTAGTCACCCTGTTGTAAGAAGTCTGCTGAAGATGCTCAGCTTACTTGTGCATATACATGCTTAAATTCTGTGCGCAACATAAGCAGAGTGCATTCAATTGTGCACTCACCGACGGACTGCACGCATACAGATATGAGCTGTCAAGCAATGCCGTACCCAGTGTTACTCGTGCGCCGCCTTCTGAGCTGTGAAAACCTGTCACTGTCAACTGCGCTGCTCTGCGCTTCAGTCTGTGCAGGTATTTGGCTCTGCATCATAAAGTCATCCTTGAGCGCCGCATTGGGATTTAGCATCGCCATGGCTCCTGAAACAGGGTACAATAGTTTCCATACGGCACCATCAACAGCAGTGCTACAAGCCTCCAAGTAACCATTGAACTCTTGCTGGTCAGTCGTAAGGTCTGCAATATGGCAAACATGCTTGATAGTGCCTGTGAACGGCAACTGCAAGGCAGGCAGGCTGCATGGCTTAGCTGTGTATGAGCCTGCTTTCAGCAACATCAGCATGCAGAGGATGTCAACAGAGACTCAATCAGAGTTTCAGTTGACATCCTCTGCATGCTGGTGTTGCTGAAAGCAGGCTCATACACAGCTAAGCTATGCAGCCTGCCTGCCTGCAGTTGGAGCAGGGGTCGGCACCTGGTCTGCCTGTGGTGCTGGCTGATCTATCAGGCTCATCCCTCTGCTGTGTAGCATTGGCAGCAGCAGCGGTGGCAGTCATCTGGGCACGGCGAGCCAGGTACATGTCAGCCATGTCTGCATCATCATCTAAGATGTCTTCCAGCACCTACACAGCAAACTCAGTAAAGGTTGCCGGTAGGTACAACACCCTGCCTACACTTGTGCTGTCACTTTGCACAGTACCCAACACAAGTGCCGCAGATCCCAATATGTGTATGCAGCACCCGATACACATGCCCAGTACCCAATGTGTCACTCAGCAACATTGCGGTCTCAATAACTACTCTTCTGATTAATCATCTCCCAATTACATTCATGCTGAGTTTGGCAGATTTCCTTGACGATAGAGGCTAGGGGTTAAAATGGTAGCTGGTCAGAATTGATCACATTCCGGAGCATTGATAGCCGGCCAGCGTGTTATCTCTTTTGCAAGCAACATGGCAGATGCATGCATGCTGAGAAACATTTGCCCAGTTGATGGGATTCCTTACACACATAGCATTAAGCACGCATAATGTTAAGTCATGAGTCATGAGACAAAAGCAGAGATACAGTCTGCTTCATGCTTGATGCACCCTGTTTGTGCTGATACAGCTCACATGGCTGACCTCTCTAAGTTTTGACATGCTGATTCAGTAAGTCAGGGGTTATTGCATGTTATGAGCCGACCTGTGTTAGCCTTGAGAGCTTGGTGTGCAGGCGTGTGATCTTGCCCTTGCCTTGCTGAATGTTTTCCAGCTCCCTGCGAGAAATCTGCAGCACATGCACAGTGCCATCAAGTCTGCACTTTGTTGCACACATTGAGAGGCTGCCATTCCATGAGAGCCCTTTGCAGGTGTCAGCAACTGCATGTGTCCAGCATGCAGCCTTTTCCACAACACTGTAACTTGTAGCTTTGCCAGGCCGCTATCTATAAGTTGTACTGTGCAGGCTTGAACAGGCATTTAAGCTATATTGGTGTTAACATACACAGACACCAAAACTGCAACAACAAAGGCATATTGAGCAGTGAAATGCAAGATATAGTGGTTGCACCCTTTGGTCAAGATTGTCCAGGCTTGCACCAATGCTGTGCTCAAGGTCCAGTGTATCAGCTTCCAGGGCAGCAACTGCCACATGCAGGGCACTTTCAAGAGCCCTAAGCTCATACGGCAGAGCCATATCAATGTGAGCATTCCTATCTGGCCTGAACACAGTGGCAAGTCCTCAGACTATAGTACGCGGGCTGCAAATTGACGAGAGTCAACGACACATACTAGCTTGTTGCCAAGACCTTTGCAAACCTGCATGCAATTCTTTGTCTCCAACCCCTTTGTAGTGTAATTCCAGTTGTGGGTGACCCACTGAGCATTTGCCATATGCAGGCTTTTCATGTCATGGCATTGTGTAGCTTATTGGCTGGAGCCGTGTTGACAGTTGGCGCAAGGCAAGGTGCGCAAAACGTATGTGGTAAACTAAAGTGTGACGTCAAAGCTGCAATTACCCTGACCTGGCCATGGCAGGACTGTCAGCAGCTTCTGTACCACTGCTGAGGCGCAAGACAAGATCCTTGACCAGAGGAGCATCTGCAGTCGGTAGCACTCCCATCTGACGGTCCATGGCACTTGGGACGGTCAGGATATACACAGCATCTTTGGCAATCACCATTCTTGTGCTTTCCAGGTGAATGACCAGTGCCTTCTCACGTATGAAAATGGCTGACGGGTGTCCCTCAGGGACCTGCAATACAGCATCATCAGCATATGGATACTGCAAGCAAGCAACCTCGTTGTGACCCTGGCAGATGCGGCAAGGTCACCTCTGGATCCAGTAAGCGCAAGTCTCTGTACGGTATTGCCAGTTCCTTGCTCATCAGGTGCTTGTCTCCCTGAAAGCAAATCTTCCCATGCATGTCAGGACCAGTGGACTCACTGAGATTTACGGTCCACAAGGCATGAGCAGCAAATGCAGCGTCATCATCAACTGTCAGGTTCAGCAGCTAGGTGACGGACAGATCAACTGTGATCAGCGAAGCCTCTCGCCTGTATATAGCTCAGGGTCCCCTGGGCACCCAGCTTCAACCAATTTCTGGCGACAATAGTGCCTTGACCAGTACGGTCGATCCTGGGGGGCCTGTGCTGGCGACGCTATCTACTCGACCAGCGGCAGCTTGAAGAAGTCCCAACCTCGCGGGGAGAAAGCCCCTGATTGGGCTCTCCATGCTGCAGCAGAGTTTGCAGCGCTATATATCCAATGATAACGTCAGATGAAGAGGCCGGGCGGTACTTTTTCCAGCAGACCTGAGCAAATAGTTGCTTGGCCAAAAGCAGTTTGCTCCTGCAGGCGTTACTGGCAAGGGGCCATTGGGCCAACACCGTATTGTATCACAGTCAAGGTTTGCGTGCATTGCGACCTACAGCATTTGACAACATGAACTTGCCTGATCTGGCTTTCAAGACGAGCGCCACTTTATTAGGAGTCACAACTTTGGTGCTAGGTGCAGACCTTGTACATGCAATGACGAAAGAAGCCATCTTTGGAAAGACACCGGTAAATCTGTGCCTGCTGTAGTCTTGCGTGGGAATCTCCTTGCTTCTGCGGTCCGTTAGGCAGAAGCAGGCTTGCAGGTCCCTGCCTTCTTGTGCTGGTAGTATCCTGATAAGCTTATACTGCTGCAGCCCAGCGAAGCAACAGAAAACAAGAAGAAGGAGTCAGCACCCCAGGACATCAGCAAGTATTGATCGGCATTGATGCAGGCAAGTGTTGACCACAGCTTCCAATGGTGCCTGTTGAGCTCTGCTTGAGTCTAGGTCAGCTCATGCACATATGCTTATGATATTGTTGTATGCGCAGGCAGGACGTTTGTTCACACAGAGATCGAGCTATTGCTACAGGCCAACAGGCTGTCGAATCAACTGCGTAAGCCTGGTGCAGACTGCGCATGTTAGCAACCTCGATGCAAAGACAGTCCAAGCAAGCAAGCTCTTGCAAACCAAAAAAGCTTCACAACCTGGGCAAGAGTGGGAGCCGGTCATAAGGCCTCCGTGGCTAGCAGAAGGTCAAGGCAAGGCTCGGCGATTGTTCGAAGCAACCAGGGACCAGCCAAGCGCGTCATCAGATTAGCAAGAGATCAGACCATACTCAAGCTCACACCAGCAGAATTTAAGGACAGATTGGCTGATGTGCTCAGCCTACTACCAGAGCTTCCGTTGTCAGCATTGCCACCAAAGATGCTTTCCAAGCTTGTCATGATGCCGCCAAACAACATAGCCAACCAGCTTGTGCTGCTGCAAGGGTTGTTCAGAGGCAAGCAGGACATAAATGAACTGTTGCTCAAGGAACCTACACTGCTGACAACTCCATATGCTGAGACTGCCGTGCATTTTCAGCGACTGAAGGTCCTTTTGGAGTCTCCTCGCAAGAAAGGAGGTCAGCATCCATATGGAGAGGTTGATTTTGATGATTTTGTTGCCACCCACCCAGAGTTTCTTATACCAGAGAATGTTGTGATGTCTTTGAGGTCTCTGTGTGTTTACTTGGGTAGAGCATTGGATCAGGATGCACAAATCCAGGATTATGTCATGGGCAATCCTGGTATGCTTCTCAAGGGCTACAAGCATTTGGCACATGCGCCTGTGTTACATATGTCTTCCCAAGATGACAGTTGTAGTCAATGGTGGCAGTAATTGTAACAAGCCTAATAAGTATATATGGCTATGGCTTGCTACTATTTCAGGGCACATGTAATCAGTGTGTCTCACGTCAATGCAAACGTGTTGCATGATCCATGCCTGCTCATGACAATGTGCCTCCATTTGCTCGGTCCCTGACTCTTTTGAGAGATTGAGTGGGTGATTTACTGTAAGTTAGGACAGCATCACAAGTGGGCTGGACACCACCCAGATGCTCTATCAGTGGTGGTAAACAAGGAATGGGCCAAGGCTGAATCGCGAAGAGGTGTTTTGAAGGCGTGTGAACTTGTGTGAAGCTGGCTGGTTTATGGGCTGAAAAAGTCTGAGGAATCCTGAAAATTCAGGCTGTTCGGACAGGTGTTTGCGGACACTCTGACACGCTCTGAAGGTCTAGCTTGCAGTGTCTGATCCTATCTTATAAAGGCTGAAAGTGCTGGAGCATCTGATTTGCTTTGAAACTGTCTCACGCACGTCAGAAAGCAGAACACTGTTATCGTGTAGCTATGAGACAAAATGCGCTGCAGAGCTACTGCAATGTACGACGGACGAATTAACTACCTTGACCTAAACAGGCATATTTTGGTAGCTACATGCTCACACTAGCACTGGTGTTGTACCTTGTGCAATGGGCCTGGATTGCAGCGTGAACACACTGCATTGCATGCATCGATGTGAACAACAGTTGATTTAGGGTCATGAAGCTTCAGGGTCATGAACATGAACGGCATTGTGAGGAAGGTGCAGGCACAGTAGGCAGTGAGCACCACAACATGTCATGCTGACGTTTTTCTTCCTCATTGAGTGCACATTTGCATGACAGTTTGCAATTATTCAAATATATTGACGGAGTAGCTCATGTTAATACATTAATGTTACAGTCTGCTGTCACCAATCATCATTCAATGCCCTAGGTCACGGCCAATCTATGCCAATCTCTGTTCAACAACATCTGCCAAACACACGTCGTTGACAGATACTTCGACATGGGGGTGGTGCTTGCCCATGCCATTCAGTACTGCAGCAATCACTTGACTCGCATGTTTACCTGCTGGAGTACAAGCAGTCAGTGCTAGTGACACAAGACTCTTCAGCTCTAGCAGCTCAAGGCACTCATTACCACAGCACAAAAGGGCATTGCATAAGTGTACATGTTGCAAAGAAGCCATAGATGACCACTCTGGCCGAAGCTCAAGGGAGCCTTCAGCCATATCATCTCTTGCTGCCGACACAGTGAGGCTCGTGAGGTTGCGGAGAGTTACCAACTCATTACCAATGATGTGATGCAAGGAGGTGGATTCTAGTCTCAGCTCTTCCAAAAGAGGCAGCTGGTATCAGAAATACAATGAGTCAAACATGAGACTTGTACCACCATAGCGGGTATACCGATTGGCCACCGTGAGTTTGAGGACTCTCAGCTTCTTGAGGTGCGACAAATCAGCACCACAAAATAGCTTGTGTTCTGTCAAATTGACACCTTGATTGGGGTTTGCATCATCATCACCAGCATCATCAACCTTAACACAGCTCTCGCTGATCTTAAGTTCTTCTAAAAGCTCATCCTCATCAAACTTGTAGCCAGAAAAGGTGCTGTAGACAATGCTCAGCTTCTTGAGATGCTTGCCCTGAGTGGACCCTGCTGAGATCAGATTACAAAGCCTCAGATCCAAAGATGTCAAATGCTTTGGAAGGCCATCGACGGTGTATGACCCTGAGGACAAGTATAGCTTCTGCAGATCTGGAAGTCTATGTAAAGGACCCAGGTCCATAATAGCTTGGTTTGGCGACCACAAAGACAAGCTTGTGATGGAAAAGATATCCAGCGCAACTAGTGCGTGTTTGTCAAAATTTCCCCAGCAAACTGTCGTCAGGGCAGAGCCAAGTTTGGCAAGAGTTGCAACTGGAGCTTCTGCACCTTTGCCTGTAGTTGTCAATAGCAGATTTTTCAGACGACCGCCATGAAGTCGCAACCAAGTTCCCAAGCCGGAATTGTTGGATATAGGCAGGGCCACAGCTAGAGTTGCATAAGGCAACTGGGCGTTTTGCAATATGGCGTTGAATCTGGTGCACACAAGCTTGAGCTTGTGGAACCGAGCTTGGTCTCCGGCAAAAGTGGCTGTCGTCGACCGATCATACCCAGGATAGGCGGCTTCATGAATATGTGGAAGCAGCTGAACAAAAATCCTGACCCAGACGTCAGTGGCCAAGCCATCTGAGAAATCCATGGCTGTTGCAACCCAAAAAGTTAGATGTCGTATGTATGCGGAGGAGGAGGAGGAGGGAAATTCACATTTTCAGCCAGCCAACTAGGTTGTACAGATGTGCCACAGAGCTACAGCTTGAGTGAAAGTTCAGTCCACATGTTTGGTGTCAGACTCCCCACCGCGACCCCCCAGCCCAGTCTTGGGAAAGGTGAGACGATTGACAGTGCTAACGTCAGCTACTTGTTAGCAATGTTGTACTAGTCTGATTGAGGTCGCAGCAGCGGGTCAGCGCACAGCGTCACGGCAATGCTCAGCAGGGCCAGCAGCTACCTTTTGCGCCGCTCGCCAACCCCGGGGCCTGCGGACAGCGGCTCCGGAG
>JAABUP010001656.1_pt1 | contig 46331 bp, 50 predicted proteins | sample 5559201 | NCBI WGS metagenome assembly JAABUP01 (sample SAMN10711887, study PRJNA513373) | rock metagenome | isolation source: Antarctica rocks | place: Antarctica
CCGAGAAAGCTGGCGCTGCTGGTGCGGCAGCAAGCGCAGACTTTCCAGGTCCTGCTACGCATGCTCCCACGGAGTGCAGCGATCAAGGTACGCATTACGACAAGGTTATCAAAGATGAGACTGTCCCCGCACCACTTGGCAAAGTATACTCAATGATGTTTGGACCGGCTTCGGGAGTTTTCATGACCAAATTCCTTCTCGACGACCAAAAGGTGCTAGACTTACAGATGGAGGATGACAAGAAGGGTCTCTCAGAAGACATCAAAAATCGGACCTATTCCTACATAAAGCCTCTCAATGCATCAATAGGACCGAAGCAGACGAAGTGCATTATCACGGAGACTCTAGACTCCATTGATTTAGAAAAGGCTATATCGATCACAGTGGCCACACAGACACCAGACGTGCCCAGTGGCAATGTCTTCAGCGTAAAGACCAAGTATTGTTTGATGTGGGCTGCCGGCAACTCGACAAGATTATTGATGACTTGCACCATTGAGTGGACTGGAAAGAGCTGGCTTAAAGGTAATTGACTCTGTGTCTCTCAACTTCCTGCCGAATGCTTGACTGATGTTGGACATGAAGGGCCCATCGAGAAGGGTGCGAATGATGGTCAGGTTACTTACGCCTCAGATCTTATGAAAGCTTTACGTGCTGGTGTCTCCTCCCGGTCCCGTGCTGATACAATAGGCTCCAAACCAAAGAACAAGGTACGCCGTAGAAAGGGTGACGTTGATGCAGCGAAAAAGTCGTCAAAGTCGACAGACGGAGCAGCCGACTCACGCACGCAGCCCAAAGAGGACAATTGGGGCTTACTTGACCCACTTCGAGGCCTTCTTGGACCAGTCACCGATATCGTTAAGCCACTTCTCTCCGGCAACTTCGCCCTTGGTTTTGTAGTTTTGCTACTGTTCATCACATGGTTCCGCAGCTCGCGGGCGCCATCTCCTGCAGCTGGTTTGGGTTTCTCAGGGCTCCCATCTCCAGAGCGTATTGCTGCTTATGAAGAAATATGGCGCCGCGAAGAGAGCGGGCTATGGGATTGGCTCGAAGAGCGTGTAACTATGGAACGCCTTTCGCACCCTGTCATGACTGATGGCAGCGATGAAGCCGCGATCAAAGCGAGGAAGCAAAGAGAACGGGCACTGAGAGGCAAGGGGATCGAGTCGAGGCTTTTAGAGGAGAAGATGAGCGAGCGGGAAGTCGACAACGCCATCAAAGTCACACAAGAGAGACTGGAGGCCTTGAAAGGCGTGGTGGAGAAGAGGAAGGCGCAAAGAGCTGTCAAGGAGGATCCCACAGCTCGAGTCAGTGCAGGACAAAAACCTTCGGAAGATTAGTCCGTGCCATTCCAACCGCTACTGCGGGCTCCTTCGCAAGTTTTGTTCATGACGGATGCACACTTTGGTTGCAACTCGTACAAAGCATAGCAGGCGCCGGTCATCAGAGCCGTCGATAGTCATTGACTGCTTTTGGGGCACTTGTATAGCCTTCTCTGCATCCAACCCTGATCGTGCTATAGGAATGCTGTAGCCTGGGACAATGTTTCGTGATGTCTCGAGATTCCCACACTCGTGACGTTCGTGCCCCAGACTGCGCATGCTAACTCTTTGACCCCGTGAAATTGTGGAGAACCTCAGTCAGCCTCGCCAGGCAGCCGAGACATCAAGATCCACGCCCTTCATAGTGCGGAGACCTGCAAGGAGAAGATCTACAAAGGCGCAAGCTTCGGGACCGAGATCTGTGGTGCAACCGTTGCAGAGCGAAGGGATTTACTGATTTCTAATCTAGGAAACTGATATCTTATTTCGTTGCGGACTGGTTGTGTTGTACAGGAGATTTGTAGATAGGGAACGTTGTGCTTGAGGTGCCTGGGGGTAAAGCATGGAGGAAGTCCAGGGCATATTTAATGCCCATTTTCTCCGTATCGTGGGTCTTGAAGGCCTCTTCCTACTTTACTAGCTAGCTCGTTGCCCTCGTAGCAAGTTGTTACTGCCGATTTATAGGTTTTGCAATCCAGCGAGATGGCCTCCAAGCTGCCGAAGCTGCTCCTACCTGCGTACGACTTCAAATCCAAGCCAGTCGCGTACTATGCATACGCAGAGGCTGTGTATAAGGCTAATTTGGGCAGGCGAGAAGCCATGATTAAAGAGACTGTGGACAAGGCTTGGGTCAGCGCGGTGAAAGACAATTATCCCAAAAATCAAGCCAAACGAGAGGAATTGATCAAGCAGGTGAATTGCATACATCCCATCCGCATTCCTCGGATATTGAACCAGTTCAATTGAATAACGTGTAAATACGTTCAGAGATTCTTACCAGATGCTGTCAAATTCTGGGCAGGATTTGAAAAAGACGAACCAGGTATCGCAGATCCCTTGTACGGGTCAAGGACATGGGGAACGATCAAGATCAACGGGACCAAAGTCGCATTACCAATGTATGACGGCTTTTTGTATAAGCTGGATTATGGCCATTTTGCATCCGTCCTGCTTCCACGGGTCAACCCAGGATTGACCTGCACAAGAAACATCGTCGATGGTGCGTGGGCAGCGACTATTGAGCAGGCTCCAGTTTTCAAGAAAGCGCCCAAATGGGTAAAGGAAAACGCGCTTGCGAAAGTGAGCTCAGGTTCCTAGGTTCTGTAGGACTGCCACACTGCTGACTTGAGTATAGCCGAAAAGTAACGCTGCAAAAGAGTATTGGAAGAAGCGCTCAGCTGAGACGGGTGATTAGAGACACCATTCTCGGATGAAGGATCCAGCAGATTGAGAGCAAGACCTGGGAATGTGAAAGATCAAGAGGGAGGATGAAAGGTCTCTTCACGCTTCTTTGAGAAAAATCACGCCTCGGGCTACTTCTACAATCCCCACAACCGTCGATGCAGCATGCTCTATATCGAGGAGTCAGGGAGCAATGATCGAGCTCTTGGCCCTAACTGCAATATCGAGAAGACCCTGTGACGGAGTCTTGGTCCCTGTTTTGCTAAACCCTTTGTTCTCGGCGCTTGATCCAGACTTCATAAAATCCTTCTTTAGCTCCTTTTCTTTCTTCTTCTCCTGCGCAAGCACAGTCTTAGCTTCTTTCATCAAGTTCTTGAAAGTTTTCATGCTCTGGCGCCCTGGTCGAGACACTCGTGACAATCCAGTTGAAGATTTCTGCAACAGCGGTAGTTGTACTACTGCCGAGAACACATCAAATACCTCACTTTCTGAGCGCGAGTGCCTTTTGGCAAATTCTGTGAAAGGGAAGCATTGTTGGAGCTGCTGAGCGAGGTCGGCATACATCTTGGAGGTCCACGTTTTTCGAAGCTTGGGCTTTGTAGATTCCTGAGAAGCTGCAGGAGTTGATGGTCCGCTGGTAGTGCTGTTCGCCGTATGCTTCGCAGTAGACGTATGCGGCAGGGGTTCTCCATGATCTTCGTTGGTTGGCGTGAACGCTGGTATGGACCAGAGAATGCGGTTGCGGACAGGTGGCTGCGGCGTAGTCTGTTCAATAGTGGACGCATGCCGCTTGCGTTTCTTAGAATTACTGCTCTGCTCGCCTCGACCGCTTGCTATAGCTACTGAATCCTTGATTTTTGGTACGATGCTCTCGATATTTTGATGTTGCAAGCTAGAAGACATTAATGTCTGAGGCACAGACTTGGCCAGTAATCCTCTGGATGCGCGGCTTGTGGCAGCTTGCTCCACCAAGCTGTGGCCACTCTCCTTGCGTGCTTGCGCCAGTCTCTTAGTGAACGGGTTGAAGATCTCCGTTCGTATGAATCGGTCAAAAGGATCTGACAAAGTTGCTGCACGAACAACTCCAGGAGATGCTTGAGGGAGAGTTCGCGCATCGAAGATCAGGGACTTCCTTCCTGCTGCGGTAGAGCCCGTGCCATTTTCAGGACCTAGAGGGCTGCTAGACAAGAAATCCACAAATTGGCGATCGTTGTTAGATGAGGAGGCGGTTCTTGGGGTTGGATAAGGTTGCTTCGTAGTGGAGGTTGCTGAATCGTGCAGGCTGCTGGAAGACTGGTAAAATGGAGAACCAGTACTTGCGGACCGTTGGGGTGTCTGAACGTAAGGAAAAGATGCAGGTATTGTTGTTCTTGTTGTTGTATTGAATTCGTGTGGGGCAGATCTCGATCTTCCAGCGACTGGCTCGTTGGTGAACTTCGAAGCCGGAATGTCAGCATTTCTGGCTCGTTCCGGAATCCTCTGAACAGCGGCAATTTCGACACCCGCAAGTGGAGCTTCTGACGATATCTGGTCATTGTTCCCAAGGTCTGCCTGACGCTTTATGCTGTCCAAAACCTTGCGACGTTTGCGTCTATGTCGCTTGTTGATGGCGATGATCTGAACTTCGTCATCTTCGTCTTCCGATGGAATACTGATTATATCCATCGGAGGCATGTTGAGAGTTCGCAACAAGTAGGCTGGAGGATAGGGAGGCGTTGAATATGGCTGTCGCGGTTGAGGTTCGAAGAAGATGGCCCTAAGCATATCAAACATCCAGGAACTCAAGTTCGCACTAGCTCAGAACCCACTCTTAACATTGAGCTCCAATGCAGCACATTCCATCAATTCGCCCAATGCACAATAGAAAACGAATGAAGAACCATTGCAAAAACAGACTTTGCAATGTATCATCTGAAGATAAAAGCATCCTCCCGTCTCGTGAAAGAATTACAAACTTGCGGCTATATACTTGCGCCGGAGACGTCGGACAGGCTTGGGAGCTTGCCCTAGGGTCTTGAGCTTGGCTTCTAAGATCTTTCAGGTCAAAGCATCTTTGAGGGACCTCCAAGCACGGTATCTGGAGGCTTACTAGCAGAGTGTCGATGACATTGAGCAGGACAGTCATGTTGCAGCATATCATATCGATCAGCTGTACGAAACACTGCAGGAGTAAACACATGTGGTCATACAAAGCAGTCATCTACGCGGTGGTCCGTGCACGATTGTTAGTCACCATCCAGGTTTCCCTAATGTCCTACGTCCGTCAAGCTGGTTGTAGAGCAATCATAGATTCTGGACAGCTTTGTATTGACTGGTGATTGCGGAAACTGCATGATCTTGAAGTAGAACTATCAAATGGAGTCTTTCCTTTCGATGAGGAGGCTGGTGAGTCCTGCACGCGTCCGCGTTTCGCGCCTCGAATCCCTGTGGAACGATCTTACCTCCTGGAGCCACTCATACAGAACATGAAGAACACGAATTTGAGCCGCTCTATCAGGCCTTAGCTATCAGAAGCTAGCATACAGCCTACTTCAATTGAGAGTGCCCTGCTTGTTTACTTCACGTCGCTAGTCACGCGCTGGCCTCGAGCATGTTGTAGCACAGCGTCCTCAATCTTCAACCAGCTCCAGTTGCGACAATGCACCTGCACGGAGCTTCGAAGAGATCAATTCAGTTGCCTGATGAAGCAGCCGATGGCAACGGAATCTGTGTATCAGCTTCGACGGATAGAGCTTCGACGTCTCCCCGGTATTTGGGAATGAAGAGCATGCAGACGGTAAAAGTAACCACTTGTCCATTGCACATTAACAGATCATACTGAAGATTGATCAAGCTCGCTTCCGCGGATCTGTGCGCCTTCAGCCATCGATACTATGTACCAAGCACAGGGAGTCCGACGACTCCTCGAAAGTCGTCTGCAGCCCTCGACGCTGGCACCAAGTCTCCTTCAACGCCGTACAACATTGAGCTACCACCAACGCCTGAAGCAACGCCGTGTCGAACCCTGAAGCGACCGTTCTCGGATATCTTGAATGTGGAAGAACAAGCCATTGTGAAAGTTAAGAGAATTGACTTCGGCGTCCGGCGTACTCCTCGTTCGGTCTTTGATTCAGCAAAGGTTCCAGAGTTCTCGATTCTTTCGAAGCGAAGATCATCAGCGCCATGCAAGCTATCGGCGATAGAGCTGAAGAGAGTTTCGGAGTCTGTCCTCCGTCAAGTCAACTGGGTAGAGGTAGCGGAAGAAGCTGCCAGCAATCGTGGGGCTGGTGCATATAGGAAGGCTGTGAAGGAGATCATGCAGGAACAAGTAGAACAGCTGTTGAGATTGGAAGCTGATGACAAGTCTGCGCTTGAAAGTGCATAGCGCTCTACTCTCAAGGGGTTGGGCCTTGGATATAAGGTTTCGTTCTTCTGAGGGGCGTTGTACAGCACGTAACTCGCTTTCGAGTGTACAAATTATCGACGGTGTTTGCAGGATGAGTTAGCATACTCTGTATGCCTGAAAACACTTAACTCACTCAAGATAGAGAAATTCAGATTATTTCTGCACTATCGAATTCCAAGCTCAAGTGACCACCATCCATTACAGGGAGCACGTCGGCAGGGCGCTCAGTGTCGTTCAGCGATTACAAGCTGAGTTTCATGAGTACTAATGGCTCATCAAGTACGCTCTTCAAGCTGCTATCGCCGCTCAATTCGCCATAATGGTGACAATAATATTTCCTGCCCGCAAGGCTCGATATCGACTTCCAGGTGTTACATCCTGACAAGTCTGCCTAAGGACACAATGAGCGGCCCAAGGGCCACTGTCTGACGAGATAACGCTGTACACGAGAGGCTCTGGTTGTCGCATACTCCCAAGCATTCCGAGCTGGTTTGACCTGGTCCTAGGGCAACGCCCTACACCAACAGAAACACAACAATCTATGGTCGAAGCTGAGCTACCCGATTCTGCAGAACGAGATTATCAATGCGCAATGAGGTTCATTGAATGGGAGCCATTTGAGGTCGATCGATTGGCTTGTGAAAGACATAGGGAGGCAATAGAGATGGGCAGAGAACTGCTCCAAGTCGACGGCTATGAGCAAACAAATGTGATGTCGAATTAGTCCCAGGCTCCCCCGCGTGGAGGGGGAAATGATCACAACCTGCTCGCAAGGTGGTACTGAATAAGAGCAGCTAAGGTGAAGCTAGGACTCTGAACAAGTGAAAACAAGGGCTTTTTCTTTGTCCACCTTCATGCCGTTGCTGCATGTATGGTATTTTCAGCTGCCATCCGTCGGGCCATTGCTTAGCTTCCCATCCCAAACATCTCTCACGATGGACCTGTCTTCACTTGCTTCACCTCCAGAGTCCCCTAAACCTCCGTGCGCTGTATCCATAGCAGAATCAACATACAGTATGGCGACGACCTTGGCACTCAAAAAAAAGAGTCAGCATGCCCATCCAGAAAAGCGTCCCAGTCCCGACACACAGACGAACGATCCAGCTACTGTAGATGCAAGACTGCCACTACCACCACGATCAGTCGCCTCATATGCCACGACTTCTACTCTCAAGACCAACCACACCATCTATAGCCTTCCAGAACCACTTCCAGCTGCCAACGCGGCGACGCCAACCCAGACGGACCCAATCGATACAGCCCCATCCCCTCCACGACGGACCCGTCCCCAGCGTCACGCAGCAGCCAAAGCCCTCCTCTCCCTCTCAACCGCTTACGAGCCTCTCGTCATCCACGCCGCACGCAGCGAGCGCAGCTCGTCTATCACTTCAGCTGCGGGCGAGACTGGCGATGATGTCGTACGGGAGAGCGGTATGCTTGTTATTGACGACATGCTGCCCACCGTTGATGACAGTGAGGGTGATAGTGACGGGTATGAGGGGAGTGGGTCGAGGAAAGGTAGACGGAAGAGGTTGAGGGTGGGGATGAAGAGGAAAAGGGAGTGTGTTGGGGTGGATGGTGGGGCGGTGGGAAAACATAGGGGGAAGAAGAGGGGGGAGAAGTTGGATCGGGATGATTTGAGGTTGATTGCTAGGGCTGCCCAGGGTATTATGGGTGGGGAGGAGAAAGAGAGGGAGAGGGTGACGAAGAAGAAGAAAAGGAAAGGGGAGGAGATGTTGGATGGGCTGAAGAGGGACGAGGTCGAGGTGCTTTTGAGGTTTGTCGAGGAGAGTGTTGATTGGAGCCTTGCCGCTTTGAGGCTGTCGAAGTTGCAAATGGGCAGGGAGGACAGCGGTGATGGAGTTGAGCAAAGCCAATCGCATGCGACGAATTTGGAGGGACGCGATAGTGATGCAAATGCAGTCAAATCGCATACTGCGGGAAATCCACATGTCAAGACCGCAGAAAGCTTGAAAGAGCATTGGAGGGATATCTTGAGTAAACGTGTTATCGATTTGTACCTAGCATGAAGCTATTGGTTGCATGGTGGTGTGCCAGCCAGTGTACAGAGCCAAAAAGAAACACCAAGCCATGCATCGCTAAAGCAAGGGGTATGACGAACGAGCACAGACACCTAATAAGATCCATCATCGTCACCGCCACCTCCTCCATCATAATCTTCTCCTCCGTCATCATCTCCATTATCGAAGTATTGCTCCCCATCGTAATCCCCTCCCATGTCGTCCTCGTCATCCTCAAAGTCATTGTCGACCTCTTCTTCCTCGGGAGGCGCATCGTCTTCAGCAGCTTGCTCGGCATCGTCATCATCATCTTCGTCGTTTGGAAGCTTATCAAGAGCGTTCTTTCTGCGTTGTCTGTCTTTGTCATCGGGATCCTCAGAAATCTCTCGATCGAACTCGGCGAGGACGTTTGCTCGCTTTTTCCCGGAGATGAGTAGCTTCTTCTTTTTCGCAGGATCGCTGAAGCCATTCTGCGTCGCGTGTTCAGGGTCTAGGACCGACCAGAGCTCCTTGGGGAAGAACTTGAGGACTGCAATAGACTGACGATCAGTACTCCATCTGTTGGAGCTAGGACGATATCTTCGCAATACCGTATGGTCTTGTATCAAGTTTAGGAAGCCTTCGCCTCTTCTTCTTGTACTTCATACTGTATGTCGGCATACCCTCGAACGGATCGAATTGTGCAGCTGCAGAAGCTCCATGCTTGCCAACCCTGACGTTATCTCCCAGCACCGAGTACAGAGGGCCTTCGTGTATTCGATCTCGAAACGATCGATAATGTGCGACTTGCAGACGTTCGGTACGAGTGAGTGGCTTTGGCGGAGGAGGATCATATGTCTGGACTATCCTCAGTTCATGAACTTGGCTGCGGTAGTCCATAGCTGATAAGTTGGACAGCCGCTCATTGAGAACAAGTGTTGCATTGCAATGCCGGCCAATCGAGCGACCCAAGCTTGCGAACCATCTGTTGTATATTGCGAAAAGCCCAAGAGCAACTTACAGGAAAGAGAGCAGTTGGCGTCGTATCTATCTGAAGCTCTGGATCAAACGGAAGGTCTGGAAAGAAAACCCCACCTCTTCCGCGCCCTCCTCTGCCACCACGGCGTCCACCTCGTGACATGACGAACCAACGTATGGAGCCAATGCTATCGTAAACTCCCGAGTATGCTGATTGGAAATCTTCTGGCCATAGTCATCTCCGTAAAGAAATATACATGCAAAGCACAAAGTGTTGCGGATCATCTGTAGCCGCTACCGTTCAGTCACAAATTTTGTCAATAGCTTGGTGGGGCACGCTCACCGCCTTGCGGCAATTCCTTCCAGCATCGTCACTCGTTGGAGGTACCCAAACAGTCAGCTCTAGTTTTAAGTGCTTCTTCTATGTTCAAACATAATCCTGGCTGCACCCCTCGACTCTCAAGACATGCGCGAGAGTGTGCGAATATGTCAGGCGTCATGGCGACTCCAATTCTGTTCTCTGCCATCCAGGACCACCTCTCGGAGGTTGCCCAGAACCCGTCCTTGTCTTTGAACGAAAGATTGCTTGAAGAATTCGAGGCTCAGCTCTCAGGTTTGTGACCCTTGTCCCGACGTGAGAACTTGTTAGTTTTCAGGGTCGGACGTGATGCCTCGATCATGTATCGAAAGCTGACGATCTCAAAGAGAGTACAGGTCGAGCTTCAATCGCCGCGCTGATCGATCAACTATCCGGAGTCCTTCCAAGTCTTCAGCAGGATCCTACGCCAATCGTTAAGCTTATCAGCACTATCACAAGACCAGCCACCTTCACGTTCAATGATGTACTTTCTATTCGGCCTCCAGTGGACTTTGTGGCGGGCTTCAACACTTTATCAGCACCTATCAACCATGTCACCCTTACGTTGTTAGCGAAGGCTTCATACACTGCGAGTGATGCAGCAATCATTGCTGGCCAACCCGGCGTGATGATGGCTCTTGTTCAGTTATGGTTGTGTACACCAGAAACTGCAGTGGCGCAGAAGGCACTTGATGTGCTTTGGGGCCTTTTGGAGGTTGATCACAAACGGCAGACTCCGGAAACATATGATGATCTCGGTTCCAGGATCGACGGGAACGTCGAGCGAGGTAAAGGCCAAGGTCTGGTGTGGAGAAGATTGTTTGGCGATCGCGACATCTACGGACGACTCTTGTCCTTCTGCAGCCTCCGAACAGTAGGGCAAGCAAATCAACCTAGCAAGAGGGACAAGACGGTGGCGCAAGCTCGCTTGATGGACCTAATACCTAAGGTTGCAAAGCTGGACTGGGATACGGTCTCACACTCTCATTTTTCCGACGTTGAGACAAATTACGGAGTAAAGGATGGGGGTCTTGTGGAATTCGCAGCCCTCCATATGGTGGACGTAGCCGACGACCTCCTGATGCATGTAACACTAATCGACTTTTTCGCAGAATTATTGGGAATATATTCCTCCGACGTACTGCCCCTATCTGCATCTGCAGGTCCTCTGACTCCCCTGCGGGGTTCCTCGCCGTCTCTCGACTTCCTCATAAGACAGGGCTTACACCAACGGACAGCATCTTACTACCTGGAACCGTCGAAACACAACTCAATAGAAGTCACCTATATCTATAGTAGGGCAGCGAACTACTTGGCTGTTTACGCTACATGTTATCCTATCCATCTTCTTGAGTCTTTCCCACCGATCGTGGAGCCGCTTTTATCACACGTCTCGCAAGCTCTGAGCATCTCACCCAACCAGTGGGCACGTGGTACTGATCTTCAGCATGATCTGCATTTGTTGGCATCTTTGCCAAGGGTCGCTCTCATACCATGCTCAAGTAATGCCACAAATGCAATGTTGAAGATCCCAGCCAGACCAGCAAATGCTGCCGCACTTCGTACACTTGCTACGATCTTCCATGGCCCCGATCATACTACAGGAGACATACCACCATATGCATCCGCGGACAAAGATGATTCAGCGTCGTTCCACTATGAAGCGGCAGCAGCAAGGACCCTCTACTTCTACTATCTCCAACGCTATCCAGACTTTTGGAGTCAGCTCGTCAACACGGCGGAAATAATCGCGCTGAAAGACAACGCGCTGGCGGCAATCGCTCTGATGGGTGCAATCACCACTGCCAATTGGGCACCGTTGCCGACGGAGCCCGCGAGTAACACGACTTCTGGCGATTCAGCTACTGGAACAACTCGCCACTTCTCCTTACCTACTGAACAACAACTCCAAAATCCCCAAGCATCGTCGATAGGCCAGCTTGCTCCGTCCGGTATCCTCGCCATGCTTGCTTCTCCAGCAGTCGATGTTGTCTTGCCTTATTTTATGAGGCCCGCCCAAACATTCAACAACCTCGTCGGCGGCATGGGAGACGTGGAAAGCGCAGCATATAAGGTCGCGACCGCCAAGTACGATCTACTGACGTTGTTTCAACGCCAACTCAGCCTGGTATCAGAAGGGGTTGAGGGGCTTCAAGAAGTAGTGGCAGCAGTCAAGCGGCGGCTTGCGGAAGGTCCCCTAGGTAGAAGTAGCGAGGTTGGTGGAAGAGTTGGAACCATGGAACTATAATAAGAATCATGATCTGGAGGTGGATAACCTGTCTGTGAAAGGCCGTTAGAGATCTTCTCGACGTATAACCACTACCTTGGGTTGATATGCAGCGTTGACGCACCAGGAAATGGCGTAAAGGGTCAACCTGCATGATGAAATGCCATGGGATGTATTACTAGAAAATAATTACAGCGTAGAGGAGCGCATTAGAGTGTAACAACCTAGTGATTTACCTGCTTTCCCACATGATCCTAACTTTTGGGTTTCATTACTACAAACGGACAACCACTAGGGTGGGCATGGAGTTCCACCAAACAAATATACCTGCTCGTCACCAATGCTATTCAGTGCTAGATGACCTGACCTACTTGTAAGAGCTCCGTCATGTGAACAGGTACAACCAAAACCTCAGAACGTTTTGGACTATCTCCTACAGTCGTACCATGGCTGGTATGCCTTCAAACCCGCTGCTGTCTACTCACAAAGCTTCGGATTCTGGCCTTCAAGTCTTCCTCCACCCTTTAGTGCTCCTCACAATATCAGATCACATCACTCGACACACGTTACGAAGACAAGAAGGACCGATAGTCGGAGCACTACTTGGACAGCAAAATGGGCGCGACATCAGTCTGGAGCACGCTTTTGACTGCAAACTTGTGCTGGGTGAAGGTGGAGAGGTGGTGATGCATCAGAGTTGGTTCGAAGATCGATTACAACAGTTCAAAGATGTCCACAAATCTCCAGCTCTCGAGCTTGTCGGCTGGTTTACCATTGCCCCTACCTCTGGTCCACAACCTCACCATCTGCCAATCCACCAACAGATCCTACATACGTACAACGAGTCTGCGGTTCTACTCGCGTTCCATCCCTCCGTTTTTGCTGACGATGCAACAACCGGTGGAAAATTACCTCTCACCATCTACGAGAGCGTCTTCGAAGGCGAGAGTCCCGCAGGACAAGCCGGTGGAGATGGAGACAAGGCGATGCAGATGGAAGGGCAGGAGGCGCCTTTGAACCTGAAGTTCCGGGAGTTGCCATACTCGGTCGAGACGGGAGAGGCAGAGATGATAAGTGTAGATTTCGTTGCGAGAGGTGGAGGGAACGCCACAGCTGTTGATGGGACTGCAAAGAAGGCTACCAAAGGTCAAGCGTCGCAGGCCCCAGTGGGAGACCTGAAGAGCATGGCAGATTCGGGGAAGAAAGAAGTCAATGGCGTTGATTCTTCATTACTTTCTCCAGAGGATGAGGAACGTATGTTATCCTTTCCTTGTACTTCGTTTTCATGTAACTACAGGCTCTCACTGACCTTTTCTAGTCATTGCATCATTGACTGCTAGAGCCAACGCCGTCAAGATGCTTCACTCCCGGATCCAGCTGCTAAAATCCTACCTTTCAAATCTCCCACCATCATATCTGACAACGACCACACCACCAGAACCAACACCTACCCCCTCCTCTACACAGCAATCAGAGATCAACCATCCAATCCTACGCTCCATCCAAGCTCTCATCCACCGTCTCCCAATTCTCATGCCTGCAGATCGAGCAGCATTCGAGCAAGAAGTCCTTGCCGAGAAGAGTGACGTCTCTCTAGTCGCTCTGCTGGGAAGCTTAAGCAAAAGTGTCAAGGACGTAAGAGAGATGGGACGCAAATTCGGGATCGTAGAGCAAGGACGACAGTCCGCACAGAAGCGGCTTGGTGGTATGGGCGACGACTCGTTACCGAGTTTTGCACCGGACACAAGAGCTTCTCTCTTCGCGTCGGAAGGCACTCTGTGGCCATAATCGGAGGCTTATGTGAAGGGATGCTGGCTTCTGGAGTGCCGTACTTTCGTACAATGTCCCCGTACAGGAGTTTGCAATGCATCTAGCGGTTGGCGCTTCGGAGGACCCGATGGGTTGGGCTTGGCACTGCTCGCAATTAGACACTTGAACACAATACAATACCAAAGTCCTGAACACGAAGCGTTTGTTTACTCACGCAGAGAGTTCGCGAGGAGCATTTCGCGATGTAGATTGATGCCTCAATTCGTTCACCAGTTGGCACATCCTGGACTTCCTTCGCGTACATAACCCTACCTTGTGCTCATAACCTCTCCAAAAGCGCCATTCCATAAACAACACTCCATCCCAACCATCGAGCGTTCCCCCTTCAGCATGCTTCCTTCCCATCGAACGACCTATCCCCTACACTTCTCGGCTCGAACATCTCACCCCAGCACCCCACTCAAGGCCCAGTAAAACACTACAATCAACCCATCAAATCTCGTTGCATTATCCCAACTTAACCAAGTACAACTACAACAGGCACCCTCATAACGCCCACCCCCTACCCCCCCATCTACCCTCTACCCTCTACCCTCTACCCTCTACCCTCTATCACCTCATCTACGTCTTCTCGAAACACAGCAGATCCCAGATGGCGATGGCGATGGCGATGGCGATTGCGATGGCGAAGTAAGAGGGCGACCGTCAAGGATCCTTAGCTTAGCCATCTTCTTTTGTGGGGGATCCGAAGGCAGAGCTTCGTTGTGCGGTATACATCTCGCAAGGATGGAACAGAAAGAAGGAAGGAAAGAAAGAAGGAGCACGCGGTGCATATCTGGTAAGCCAAACTGGCCAGAGACGCCTCAAGCGCCTTGCATGTATGCTCGATTCCTCGGGCAAGCCCGTAGCCGCGGGCGGGGTACTCGATGGGGGAGGGCAGATCAGATCAGTTTGGAAGGAGTGACTGTCTTTCACTCGTGAGATCTTGCGCTGTGTGAAATCGGGTCCTGGTCATTGACTGGTGACCAACAGTTCATGATGGACGGAGAAAGAAAACGTTGGCAGGAAATGATGTGGATGAACATATCAACAAAAGAAAGAAAGAAAGAAAGAAAGGTGGGATCAAGGTTGTACAGAGGTTGAGCTGCATACAGTGGTGAGGGAAATTATTTGTGGTCGGCGTAGGGCAGAGTTGTGGAACGGACATATCAGAACAGCCTCGTTCACGGAGTAGTGGATTCGAAGCATCGACGAACCGAACACCAACATTAAACGTCGCTTGAACATCGCACAGTCCCAAGACTAGAGAGTCGTAATATAGCTCCTTTGCACATAATTTGCCACGATCTGAGAACGAAAACGCTTGTATCACGGCATGAACCTCAAAGCAGATAGTACTCTACAACCCAGTCCAAGAGGGGTATATTGCCCAAGAACACCATCCCCAACTCCGACCGCATTCAAAAGCATAACTCTAACACCACCACCCACCTCAAAATCGATTCTGATGATCAAACTGTCCTGGACCATGCGCTCCGCCCCACATATCCCAATGTGATCCGTTCCCACCTAACACGTTGCCCCGCCCAGCAGGTTGCGCGCCGTGATATCCTGTATCTTCCTCCAATGGTGCTGGTATAACACCGGTTTCCCGCTGATGCTGGTCCCTCCGCAATGTCCCTGGTGTCGGATGCATGGTCCTGAGATGGTCCGGTCCCTCGTTGTTCCTTCGTGCGCGACCAATATCGCCTGTATCACCCGTTCCGATGCCTCGCTTGTCCGGTCTGCTAGGTCGGTACGCCTCTGGAGCGACCGGGTTAGACTGGGCATGGGCGAGAAGCTGCTCATCATCTTCGCCGCCAAGAGGCTGATATTTGCCGGGCTTTCCTATTACGCTGCCCCTAAATGCTGGGTTCATAGCACCGGCGTACGCTGGGTCGAGGTCTGTGCCGCTAACGCCGGTTCTGTACGATATGTCTTGCTCGCGCTTGTGGCGGCCGACAAAGAGCCATCTGAAGCCTCTGACAACAGCCTTGACGAGATCCCATGGGTTGAAAGCGTCCATAAGAGCTTTGATGCCCAGGAAACCGCCTTTGTAGCTTGACTTGTCTGGGAGGAAACCTGGTCCTGATTCTGCTGCTACGATGTGGGAGCGGTTGATGTCATACTCTTTCCATGGGAAAGCGAAGAGATGTAGAATAGAGAAGATAGCCATCTCAATGCAAAGCAGCATGGATGGAATGCCGATCTTTATGTCAGGCGTAGCCAACTTCGAGTTGGCTTTAATCGCACCGGCTGAAGTGAGGAAGGAGATAACGAGCTAGACAGATCGATTAGCGATATACTTCGAAGCTGTGGAACGCTGTAACACACTGTTTGCCAGAACGACAAGAAGATCACGAGTTTAATAGCTAAGATCTTTAAGAACGGTCGATGCTCCGTGAGATCCTGGCGCAATTGAATGTAGAATTGAATCAGGCAGTACATGGCTACGGTCACGCAGGCGCCCTCAATTACCATGATCTTCGCAACTGTAAGCCTAGACTCCTGAGATGAACCATGGGCAGGTACTGACCCAAATATGCGCAAATGCAGGATTCAAAGATTCCAAGCAGTACCTTCCTGCGATTTGCGTGATAAGTGCTACGAGAGTCATAGAGACTCGAATAAGGCAATATTGGAATACGCCGAACCAGATGATCTGTACTAAAGATCAGCATATCTCAATGTGTTCAATGTAGCATACGGACATTGAACCAAGTCAATCCACTCCTGGGTGTCCTCCAAATGCCGCGCTCGCCGCCACAGCACTTTTTGAACCAGCTTAGCGGAATCACCCAAGATCTCGGTTTGAGTCCTCTGAAGTAGTCTTTCTGACTATGGAGGTCGGGCGCTATATAATGACAAAGCAGTGCAAAGAAACTGGCAATCGCGAAGGCCTCGTAGCAGTCTCTGAGGACCGAGTAGTATACGGAGTGTCGGTAGAAGAAGTACGAGAGGAATGAGACGGCTGCGTAGATTGGGACCATGAAGAGAACACGGATTATACTGCGAAGATGTTCTGTTAGCTCTAACATCGGTAGAAAATTGGAACAGCAAAGACATACTGTCGTTGTTCCCACGGTTTCAGATAGTGTGTGCAGTGTTGGAAGATCAGATACCCTGACATGACCACCGCGATGAGAGCAAAGACGGCTGAAAGGATGAGACCAAACCGATGGAAGGTGAAGCCATGCCATAGCGGGTCCTCCTCAACTACAGCAGTTTTTAGCGCTTATCTTTCCAAGTACGTTGCCTCATCGCCATGTGTTATACTCACTTTGCTCCTTCTCGAGCGTTGTGTTGCACACAGGCCACCCCATCTTGCTTGCTCACGATTTGTCTTTGACTAACAAAGTGACTAGCCTGGCGGAAGATGTACTGTAGTTGAGACTCGTTCTACCATACGATGTTCAGAAGGTTGGTCAATGAGTGATCCTCCACTCCACCCTGCACAACGTTCACCAGCGTGTATCTATGATATCGCACCAATCCTTTACTGAGAAGGTATAGCAAGGTCGCTGTCATATAAAAGGATTGATTGAGAGTCGTGAATGCAACGATGGAGCCAGAGTTGGACCACGGTATGTTGTTGCTGCGCAAAGCTCCCGGCGCTTCGATCTTTCGCGAAAGTGTCCGTACCGTGCGGAGTGAAGTTTTGTGAAAGACAGTTCTAGTATCAGTCGGGCGCCAGCGACCTTGTTTTTGAGGCTTTCAAGCTTCTACGTGAATCCTCCAAGCCTCTGCTCCTCCCTCCTTGTTTCTAAGTTGGGTGCTTATGTAAGCGAAGAGTGGCTCCGAATGGCTGACGTTGGGGCTGAGGCCGAGGCGAAGTGACAGATATCGTGGCACAGTCTAGGCGAGGTCACGCATCAACAACAGTCTTCGATGCATTGAATTGCAGCAATTACATAGAAATATAGTACTGTGTCTGCAGTCCTTTACACTCAATACATTGATTCTATGCGCGCCGGCATGAGGTGACCGTGTTTACCATACTAATTACTAGGGAAAAGGGAAAAGGGGTTAGAGTGTACCATCGTTTCTGTCACTTGACTGTAAACAATTTGAAGTACCGACGTGACATCAATATGTATGGAGAACTTCACAGCACCACAAGGTCCACCAGTGAAAATCAGTGATAAGTCCAACTATTCTCTGCATTCAGCATAGCTTGTGTATGTGATGTTAGTGTTACATGTGTCTACGGAGTTCGCCTGATTAGTTGAGAACGGCAATAATTCAGACAGATGGCCACCATCAATGATATGTAAACTGTGTGGTGTTGATGTGGCCTGTGTGTATGGAGTTCGCCAAAATCTTGGGATCGGCACTCATCTACGACCTAGAACTATATAACGGTAGTGGTGCGCTGCCGGTTACTGCCCGCCTGAAAACTAAGTGATATACCCTCGTACCCTGTAGAGGCTGTGGCTAAGATAACATTGCACATAGTGGGCATTACCTGATCGTTCAGTATGTGGCTAGGACAGTATCCCCATGGCTACGGAGACTGTTGTCAGCACACAAGAATGAGACACGGGCCTCGATTTATTAGGTTATCTCACTAACGTCCAACATTAGGCTTCTGCGTGGGCAATGTTTTGGACACTGTTTAGTAGTTAACAGCTCCGAGAATGATTAAAGGCCGAACAGCTTGGTTGCAGCTCGTACAAAACTATCCTACACACGGCCTGGGATATTCCGGATCGAATATACTATCATGACCGTCCTCCACGATTCCGCCAGGAATCCTCCCTCCGGCCACCGCCTCCTCTGCTCGTGTAGGTACCTGAGTATACCCCGCCTCCTCTACCCCTATAGCCTCCTCTGTAGCCAGGACCAAACTCGGGACCCTTGTCAACGAAGAGATCAGCGTCTTCGAAGCTATATCTCCTCATCTCATCACCTATCTTAGCTGGACCACCACGAAGATCCCCAAGTCTTCTCGATCGTTTATCCGCTATGTTCTTTGCTACTGGTAGGAAGTAGAGCTTTGGCTTCGCGACAGTAGACTTGAAGAGGTCGTCTAACGCTTTGAACCCCATGTTGGCGCCTGGCTTAGCGGCCGATTCCGAAACTGGCGGTTTCCTTTGACCATCCTGTCGAGGCCCTAAAGGTGCACCTTGCACACCTTTTCCCGCATCTAGAGTAGCATTTTCTGATGCTGATGCACCAGTTTGTGGGGTCCTGCTGCCAGAACCAATCTCCTGGAAGATAGCTTGCACGCCCTTATCAGCGTGTTCATACACTACTTCCCATCTCTTTGCCGGCGCCCCTCTTCCGCTTGTAGAGTTTTGCTCAACATCAACCCAATCCTTGACCTTCTCGTCGGGTATGAAGTCCACCCATAGCGGCTTTCTTGTCCTTTCGTCTGGCCAGACGCGATCATGTAGTGCAGAGCGCACTCTTGACGCTGCGGATACGCTTGCGAAACCGACCAAACAATGCGTTCGGATCGGGTCTAGGAAGAATTGTGTCAAAATGTCTTGCTTTGGCGAAGAATCGGGTGGTGTCGCGAGGGATATGAGGTGATCTTTGAGATTACCCGGGTGAAGAGGTCGCATGAAATCTCGTATGTAAAGAGCGGACGTGGCAGCATGCAGTGCAGGGGTAACAATGCGATCTTCGTCATCAAGATGAGAATTTTGATGAGGTGGTGATATATCGCGCTTTGCTGGTCCAGTGAATAGATTCTTGAATCTCGTGTCTGACGGTGAGGGTTTGACTAGTGAGACAATAGAATCCTCAGCTGTCGGTCCCTCGCCTTTTTCGAAGAGCGGTTGTTCGGGTTTCATCGCATTCTCCGAATCTTCAACCCCCTGTCGTGTTCCGGCACGCTCAGACAGCTCAGCCGCTTTGGTCGTCTCTGTCGCTGTTACGCTGCGCTCAGCGCGCTCTCCAGCAGCATCATCGCCGTTGGTGTGAATTTGTTCTCTAGTCTTGGAAGCATCATCGGTATCTACCACCATCTCTTCAATTGTGGGCTCCGACTTATTCACTTCCGTCTGAGGCGCAACATCTTCTGGTAGTGTGACACGCGGACTACCATCCTCCTGCCTTGCCTTCTTCTGCACCATCTCCACAGAAGAAGGCGGAGGACTCTGACTCCGGCGCTTCCTCTTACGCGTATCTTCCACCACTTCCTCCCTTTTTACAGAATCTAGCGTCGCTTGCGCTGGCGCGTCTTCGAGGTTTGAGGGCAATGCCAATTGCGGTAAAGGTTCAGTAGGTTTGGGAGGTGCATCCGGCATTGGCGCATCAACGATCTCTGCTAGAGGCTCAACAGCATGTTCAGGAATCAGCTCTGCAGTAGCTGATGGTTGTTCAGATGTAACAGCCGGAGCCTCATCGACGACCAGCGCGACCTTTTGGGCAGGCTCCTTGTCCTTCTCCTGGATAGCCTCAAACCTCTCATCTCGGCGCTCATCATCTGGATTCGTTGATTCCTTCGGATGTTCGTTTGCCTTCAAAGGCTCTTCTTTCCGTGCATCTGCTTCGCTGAGCCGATCAACGAGAGCCTGTTTGAGCCCACTTTGAGGCAGGCCACGCTTCTTCAGCTCAGCCTTCAAATCCACGACTTTGAGCTTACTGTAGTCAGCCATGGTGACAGTGGAGATTCTTCAAGTGTGAGTAGAAAGAGTATGCCAGCGTTATCGTGATTATCGCATTCTCAATGGCTGCAGTCAGAAGTGGTGTGAAGCGCGCAAACGTCGTTACATCCGCGTCGGAATCGGAAAGGGCCAAAGTCCGCTAACCACATAGGGCTAGCTAAGCGAGTATGATGCACCTCCGTTGAACGTCTCAGCGAAGGCAATGGATTGATGCATTAGTCGGCCTTAGCCCTTGAATTGCTTCATTGCTTCGAAATGGCGCAATCGCTCAGAATGAAGAGGCCTGCCAACGCCCGTGGAGCCAAATGAGGCTCACGAAGCAGAAACGGGCGCCTTATATGCGCTCGTCCTGCAGCCCTTGCGAAGGCCTACTGCGCAACCTATCTCAACTATGCATTCAATGATTATTACCCTCTACGTTTAAGCTGCCATAAACTGAATGCTTTGACGCTCCTACGGCATTGGCAACTGACAGCCTCAATACCGTTCCCGCTCGATATCTCATCAAATGTCGTACTACTGCGGATCAGCCGGCATAAGGGCAAAACTACCATGCCACTCAATGGCTACAAGAGCATGGGACCGGTTTTACCGATCATCACCAACCATTTACACGCCTTCACGATTTCTACTCAACGACATTTGTACCAGTTGATCTGAAGCCGACCATTGCGGGCAAATGGTGAGGACATCATGGCGTGCGCTGATAACCCAGGCTACAGAAGCTGAGCCATGGCCGGGTTAGGGCAATCTGGTAGCCTAGAGAGAGTCACGCGAGAGAAGATGTATTTTCCGCGTTTCTTGTTGTTTTCGTGTAAAAGAACCCTGAAGAGGACCTGATATGCTAAGAGCTTGGACCTGGCACCATTTTCTATGGATATTGATGAATGGCGATTCATTAATATGTGGCAGCCACAAAGTCACGGTTCAGACCTCTGGAGTGCGGTGTTGACGGTGCTGCTCAGTTCATGGTGCGGGTGATCAGCGATGAACACAAGGTCGCTTTTGATGCGACAATTAAGCTGGAATGCAAGTACGAGAAACTCTCCAATCTGACTGAGTTTCTCCTACCAAGCTGTGATATCTTCTACCTCTGCTTCCCCAAACGTACTACTCTTCGTCATCTTCCCCACGCCATCCGCGCCATCAGCTCCATCCACAAGTCCAACATCAACACCAGGGGCTTCCATAATATTCGGGAGAACCTCTCTAAAGAACTCTAGAATGTGCCTGTTGACCTGCTCAAACTGCAATAGAAACGCATCATGTCCTTCAGGACTGTCAATCGTCCTCAACCTTGCATTCGGTAACGCTGCTGCTATCTCCCGCTGCTCGGCGAACGTGAAAAGACCGTCACTTTCAATTCCTAACACCAGCGTGGGTTGCTCGATCTTTGCTAAGGCGTCCGCGACATTAGGAGCTCGGTGTCTTGAGACGTCATGCGTGTCGATTTTGCGGGTGATGGCTATGTAACAATTGCTGTCGAAGCGTTTGACGAATTTCTCGCCTTGATAGCGGAGGTATGATTGAGCAGAAAAGTAGGTGGTTGCGCGTCTGCGTTCACTCAGAGGTGTCGGTGGTGCAGGCGGTGTGAAGGTAGTAGTGCCGCTGAATTGTGGGTCGGTGAAGTCGGTGCTGTCGGCGATAGTTGTGGTAGACGATGATAGACCGTTCTCAGTTGCAACCGGAGACGGAGTGCCATGGATGCTTGATGGGCGGGATGGGCGAGCATTCTTGTGGCCATCATTATGTACTGCCCAATGGTCGTTTGACGGTGTTGAAGGACGTAGGTTACCATTGATATTCTGCCGACGCGACGGATCCGGGGCATTCCTGCCAAATCTTGATTCGAAGGAGTCGCGGCTTCGATAGGTTAGAAGTGCTGACATACGAGCGGCGCCAAGTCCGGTTGTCGGCGGGTCGCTGAATGAATAATAGCCATCATCGTACTTAGGATCCGAATAGATACTTTGCCGCTGTGCTTCGCCCCAGCTGATGCCCCATGCGCTATGTCGACTTGACGTGGCTATCGGAATAATGGTCCGTACATAGTCTTTGCCGAAGTATGCATATTCAAGGACAAGCATTCCGCCCATAGACCCTCCAACGACAGCAGCGATCTGCTTGACTCCAAGGTCATCCAGGATGAGTTTGTGTATGCTGATGTTAAGATGTCAGCCGCCGGAGGCTTGTCTGAAGGGCAAAGAGTAGCATACATACTTAACATCATCTCTTATCGTAGTCAATGGAAATTCGGGGCCATATCTCTCCTGATTCGGATCTCCATCCTTGCTAGTGACAGGACTTGCACTGCCATAAGGACTCCCCAAGCTGTTCAGGCAAACCACGAAAAACCTCGTCAAGTCGAACGCTCTTCCTGGCCCACCCATCAAAGGTCCCCACCAATCGCTGACATCAGCACTCCCGGTCAACGCATGGCAGATAACCATGGCATTGGCCTTGTTAGGTGACAGCCTACCTCGTGTGCTGTATGCAATTGGTACATTGTACAGTGTGACACCTGACTCAAGGGTGAAGGAGGGTATGATGGCGATGGACTGATCTAGGATGAGTTTTGCAAAGGGGTTCTCGGGTTGCGTGGCGGCTCTCTCTACGGGATTTAGCAGGAGACTCTAGGATCGAGGGGCCCTCAAGAGGGATAACTGACTGTACTTAGAGGGCTCTATGCCACCATCATCAGGTGCACCATCCATGATGTGGGGGCCTAAAAGAAGTTCAGTGGTGTCTGGATCTTTTGGTGTCTAATTGCTTCCTATCGACTTTGCGATGTTGCGTATGAAGGGTTCCTATCATCATCCTTCGCTATGACTGCGTTTTGAGTCAAAAATCTTAATGCTAGGGATGACGCGACTGCACGTGGGGACGCTATCGATAACCGCAGCTTTATGCAGGGTCTACTAGCTTCTGCTATCAAACGATTCTCTACCAGATACGGATCCGTAGTACCCAAGCTTTCGCGTTCCGATCTTGTGCGCATTGAATCATCGCAGCAATGCTGGCGAGCAGTCTTTGGGGTCGCCTTGTCAACCCGACTGCGGCCTCCCGGGTTACGCAACTGTACAAATACTTCATATCAAGCAAGCACAGGAGAGCTCATATCCGTGTCTCTCAAGGGCACGAATCTCCCTTTGCCGTGCTTCCTCTACTGGAGAGTATGTAAACACTGAAGACATATGTGTACGCTCTCAGGATGCAATATTCCCGTAAAACCCAAGCCGTCTGGCAGCCTTATTCCTTGGGTTCCTCTCAACACTACTTGACTTCTCTTGCTCCTCTTCTTCGGTCACTCTCATCATCAGCTATCTTATGTGGTGAGCAATCTTCAGATCCATCATGTCGCTGCAGCTTTCCGCGCTTCCGTGCATCTCATGATGGATGTTCATTCTTCTGCTACTCCGTTTGCTCTCCGGCCGATTTCTATATCTACCTTCTACAAATGTGTCCGATTGATCGTAGCGGAAGCACAGCTCAGCACGGATCAGGAAGCTGTAGACACTGAGCTTAACTCGATTGCTCAACATCTGATTCCACCCATTGTTTGGTTTTCTGCCTCTCAACCCGGGACTACTGATCAAATAATCTTCCTTAAGATAGGTCGTTGCGCTTGATACCATCTTTCAAGATTATCCAGATCGCTATGGCAACCCTCCACACCGGGCGCAGACCAGCTCTCATACCCAGCATGGACTGTTTAACACCGGAAGAAGCGCAGGATATCCTCTGTAATCGGATTGGTCGACCAGCTATCCCGCCGCCGAAAGCTTGTCTCGCTGTTTCACCTACTGAGGACCAGATTGGGCTCGAAGAGCCTGGCAGATCGCAGATGAAGAAGCAGCCTGAATCTCAGCAGATCATGTTCCAGTTAGGACCAACAGGACAACTTGACTATAACCGCAATTATCAAACACGGAAAGACGGTTCAGGAAGAGACCTTGCTGCGCCGCGCTGTACACTTACTCATGGCAATCCCAACAAGCCTGTTAGATGGGATAAGCCAGGAAAACAATACGCACGAGGTCGAATCTCGCGCCAGGAGGCAAACAACCTCTACGGGGAGAATAAAAGAAAGCACGCCGTATACGCACGGGATGACCAACGACGGTACTCCAATGAGATATTGGAGGACATACCGCACATGAGCGAGATCGACTCCAGCCATGGAATTCGATCATCTTGTAAAGACGTATTCGGGATGAAGGGTCAGAAGAGTCTTTTCGTAGAGGTATGTATTTCAATTTTCGGAGGAAGTCAATGCACGTGTTTACACTAATCGGCGTAGACACGAAGATCGTCCAAGCCTAGCATGGCTATTCCCATCCCTCATTCCAACGGCAGTAGAACCCCCAGCCTCTGCGGAGTATCACCTCGAGATACCTCAGCCGTATACCCACCCTTCTGGAACTCCTAAGCAGCCTTTAGAGGGCTTTAGATGCGCGCCTCGGTGAAAGGTAGACGTTCAGTCTTCCTTTACAGGTCAAACTCGGCCGTGCGTGACACATGACCTCGGCATTGTCTCTTAGGTCGAAATGGAGCGCAGCGGCCATCTATCGTTACATCTGATTCAAGTGCCAAAAGTCATACAGTCGTATAGTTAAAGCACAGTAAGAAAATAGTTGCGAGCCCTTAATAACGCTTATGGTCTTTAGGATCTTCTTGGTCACTATAGATACGATCATTCCGTCACTTGAAGATGGCTCATCACCATTTAATATTATCACTATTCTTCCTCCGCCTCTGTCCCCTCGAGTACGTCCTGAGCCATCTCCGACACACCCACACAGCTACTTGGCCACTCAGAGTAACTATTGCCGACGAAGTAAGCACCTTAAGCAGTTTAGGCGGATTCTCCCGCAACGCCGCATGGCAGGCTGCAGTAGAATAGATTACTAGCGCCGGTGATTAACCTGGACTTGGAATCACAAGGTAAAGACCTTATTTCCGTCTCCGCTTTCTCCCTGGGTCCTCAACTAAAGCACTGTCATTCATCGAGGCAAGGAATTATTAGGTACATTCCCCTTCCCCTGAAACGTTGGTGGTTCTTGTAGACTTCGCACATGCACAAGTATCTCGCAAATACCATCCTCACCACGCGCGTCGTCTGATTGGCCAGTATCCTTCCCTCATTGATATTGGGGACGGGGGCCCAGAACACCAAGGATGGTGACCGAGTGGATCATGGACTTTTGACTACAAGTAGTATCCTTGACAAGGTGTGTAGCTAACTACCAACCTTAGTTAGGTACAAGCACTACCTACAAGTACTCCGTCCAAATCTTAGGATACCATGCAGTAATAAGTAATGATCAAGACGACTCCTGCATTTTCCACACTCTTGCTTTCACTGCTCTAACCAACGGAAACATCGGTCATGCCCGCCCTCGTGTCTTTTCTCAAGCAATGATCATCGACATTGTCGCTTTATAGACCGCCATCACCAGTACAAGCCCGTTGCCACGGGTGGTCATCTCCCAGCGCTATTCGAGAAGGATCGGACCCGGAAACTTGCACTCACATCCTGCTGAGGTGGGAGCAGTCCTTGTTTCTAATCAACTTTTCATTCGAGCTCTGGCAGGCGATATGAAGAGGAAGTTCTCTTTCAAGCTGGCACCAATTGTGAGTATCGACTTCTTCTCGCTTCTATGCCTGTTCTGCCTATCCTGCCTGTCGAAGGCTCTCATCATTTCTTTGTCATCCATCAAGAAATATGGTAATCAACATCAATTCTTTCTGATATGTGCTAATATTGTCTTGCAGACGGTCCGGCCCCCATCAGACCCTACAACGCCAGGAGGGAGCATCGACTCACCACCGTTTGACCCGCCGTCTCCTTTGATCAACCGTCCCGATCTGTCACCACGCACAGAGTCCAATCTCCGACGGTCTTGTGCCGTGATATTGCAGGAATACAAAGAAGCGGGCCAGGTCTATGGGGATACATTGACCAAAGACCACCATGAACTCGACGAAGAGGATGAGCGCGTGAATACTGCCATAAAACCTCGAGGAGATGCACAAACTCAGAAAGCTTTGTTCGGCCGTCAGAAGCGCAATCCTTCGGATCCTGTACCGGCGCCTGCGCCCTACATACATATTCCCACAAATGCCGCAGCAAGCTTTGAGCATACTGCTGCACGTAAGAAGCCAAGCCAGAAACACCACCGAGATCACATAGCATTTGAGCCCTTGAAACCAACTCACACAACCATCTCACCCGTGGCCTCCAACTACCAAGATCCTATTCAGCGTATTCGGGCCAACCTTGAACAACGACCGAAGACTTCCAACGCAGCATGTGTAGACTATTCAGAAAATACCTCATCTTCTACCACGCGGACCAACACCACTTACGACGTCGGTCGCTCGACAGGCTTAACCTCCGCTGCCCTGACACCTGGGGACACCAACACCGACAAACGCTTTTCCCAACGAATCAGCGAACAGATTGTCCAAGACGCTCCCGCCGCATCGTTAGCCGACGCAACCGCCAAAGCCTGGATGGCGCAAGAGCTGGCCAAGCGCCGAGCGGAGACAGCATCCGCACCACCACCCAGTCGAGCTCGAGTGGAGCCCGAGCGGCCTCAGAGTCGAGCAGGCAGTATCAAAGAGGGCATCAGGCAGTACATCAGACCCCACGCGTCGCAGGATTCCTTGCGTAGCGTCGCTCGATCTGAAAGCGCGTCTCGTGACGAAAACAATGGGAGGAATGGAGGGACATGGTGGCGGGGTGGCAGTTTGCGCCGACGAGGAAGCAACAGCTCCCTCCGCAGCGGTCACGACAACGAAACACAGCGTCCCCTTTCCTTCCGCCGCTCAGCAGACCTCAACCGTGCCCTCCCGGCTCTCCCAAGTCTCGACAAGTGGCAAGAAAAGAAAAAACCACCCACGCACATCGCACACCTGATGCGCGGTGGTGGTGCCGTGACTGCTAAAACCACAACTTTGGCTCCCAGCATCGGATCCAAGAAAACCAAAGAAAAGCCAACGGTCATCGACGACGAGGGCATGGAGCGGACATTGTCCAAGAGCGAAGAGCGACTGCGGCAAAAGGACCTGAAAAAGGCGGTCGAGGAGAAGATGTCGAAAGGTGCGATTGTGACTCCGTCCGTCAGTGCCGGGCTGGTGGAGGCGCGGCAGAAGAGCCTTGAGCGGGAGAAGAAAAAAGCGACGTCGATGGAGAGGCAAGCGAGGAGGCAGACGATGAGAGCGCAGGAGAGCGCGCCTTCGGCAAAGACACCGGAGGTGGTGGTCAAGGAAGAGACGTCGGGAGGTGTAGGTACAGCGGCCGACGCGGAGAAGAAAGAGAAGGAGAAAGGGGGGTTGAGGAAGAGGTTTAGTCGGCTCATGTTCATGGGCAGCGGTAATCACAAGGCTGGGAAGGGACAGAGGAAGGGGTTCGGGAAGATGGTCGAGTATGAGGGGCCGTAGGGCTTTACTGTCCTCTGCAGCATTCGTGTTCTGAAATTCGTTCGTTCTTGATATCCACTTGCTTTTCACGCCTCGTTTCTATGCATTTGCATCCTCCTGTCTGGGGTTCTTTCTTTTGTATCTTGGCGCCGTCTTCTGCTTTCTTAAGCTGAGCGTTATGTAGTCAGCTGGCTGGTCCAGCTTCGTGGTTCCGGTATGTTTCACATGATCATGACGTCGTCCTTTAACACCTTCTCTTATTCGCATCAACTTTTAGCCTCTCAGCATCCGCCCAGCGCTTCCTTTCAAACCTTTCCACCAGCGTTAGCATGTTCCCTGTCCTTAAACGACAAGGACAGGCTATTCGCATCAGCACTCTTCTCTCTGTAATGTGTTTTGTTTACATAGCCACTGCACCCTCGACAGATGTATTTATTTACCTTTGCTCCTTCTTTCCAATTCTGGACTCTTGTTTATATTCTTTCTTCGATAAGCATACTACATAGCATAGCATACATACGGCAATAATACAATCCACCCCGCACTTCTCCGCTCCCCCTACCTTTTCATACTAACCCCTAAATCGCCCTCCCCCCATCAACCTCCAACGCCGTCCCCGTGACAAACCCACTCTGCGCCCCGTCCGCGAAAAACAAACACGCCCCCGCCACATCCCCCGGCTCCGTCAACCGTCCCATGGGCACGTTGGCCAAAAACTTGGCCCGGTTCTCAGGCGTGTCTTTGACGCCCGAGAACGTCTCGAAGAGCCCGGTGCCGGACAGCAGCGGGTTGATCGAATTGATGCGGATTTGGTAGGGCGCGTATTCGGCCGCCAGACCTTTCGTCGCCTGTTTACATCCATACCCACAATCAACACCGTTTCACCACCAACCTCCTCAACGACAACAACACCAACCCTGCGAAAGCTCCCCCCAAAAAAAACACAAGGAAAGGAAGGGCAAGGCAAGGTAGTCCAAGGAGATAGGGAGGAAAAACGAACATTGGCGACGGCCCCCTTGGACGCATTGTACCACACCAAGCCCGGCCGCGGTCGCGAGACGCCCACGCTGGCGATGTTGACGACGGACCCGCCCCGGCCCTGGGAGATGAGGCGCGGCACGACGGCTTGGGTGCCGAGGAAGACGGATTTGACGTTGACGCCGAAACAGAGGTCGAAATCCGCCTCCGTCACCGTGAGCGTCGGCTATTTATTTCCTCATGTCAGCGGACGGGCCCCAGCCAGTGCGCTCCGCTCCACTCCACTCCATTCCCCTCCACCGGACGTTGCAAGGTTACGAGAAAAAAGATGGTTTATCGCATGTGAGCGAAACGGAGGAAAGAAGAGAAGAGAGGCGCGGCGAGGGGAGGGGAGGGGATGTATGTACTTTGTTCGGATAACTCGTGCCCGCGTTGTTGACCAAGATGTCCACCGCGCCGAATTCCCGCACCGCGCTGTCGACGAGCATCTTCCAGTCGGCGGCGCTCGTGACGTCCGCTTTGACGAAGTGGATCGCTTGCGGGTCGGTGGCCGCGACGCGTTCGCCGCCCGCGCTGTTGATGTCGCTGATCAGGACCTTGCAGCCCTCGGACGCGAAGCGGTGGGCGATGCCTTCGCCGAAGCCGGATCCGCCGCCTGTCGTTGATGTTAGTTTGCGAGTTGGGTTGGGGAGGGGTGGGTGGATCGGTGGATGTTTGAGTGGTTCTTGTAGAGGAGGGGAGAGGAAGCGTTTGGCTGGGGTGTAGTGTAGTTGGGAGTAGACGAGGGAAGGGAAGGGATGAGATGAGATGGGAGGAGGGTGGATGTGGAAACGGACCTGTGACGATGGCGACTTTGCCTTTGAGACGGTCACCGACTGCCTTGTGGCCGTTTGATGCCGTGTCTGAAGACGTTGTCATTTCATGGATTTCCGAAGCTGACATTGCGGTGGAGGTTTGGTTTTGTTGTTGTCGTTGTGATTTTGGGACGGTCACGGTGGATCGTTGACGATGAAGAGATGGGCCCGATTGTTCGAATCAAGAGTATTGTCAGGGCTGAAGCTGGCCATGATGGTGTGGAGTGCGGTTGTGTTCTATTACTTTAACCATGTGGGGTAGCTTGGAGATGTGGGGTTGGACGGATAGAAGGTTGCGGGGGATCGACAAGCTTTGCGTTGACATCCGAAGCTGCCAAGTACGCCGAGCAGACATTGACTGAGGATAATCAATCGACAGCGATGAATCGTGATCACCCACCACCAAAATCTCGAAATATGAGGGTGATTTCAACAACGGTTTCAATGCTAAAAAGCTCTTGTAATACAGGGAAGAAGGTTATCGAACTAGCATGACAGAACAACGCTTCGGTATGAAAAACCCGTAGTCGAGTGCCCCAGCGTAGATGCAATCAAAACTCCGCCCATGCTATCGCAAAAGATCACTCAAGGTTTTGCATCGTCTCAAGGAATTCTTCTCGGCCTCTTACTATCCCCGCCACCTTCTTCTCCTCCCCTTCCTCTCTTCCTGCCACTTCCACCACCATCCCTTCTATCCCTTTGCTCCCTTCTTTCTCCACCGCCACCTCTCATCCTCTCGTCACCCCACTCCTCCATATCTCTCCGATCAGAGTCAGCTCTCCTATCTCTATCTTTGCCCTCGTCCCTACCCCTCCTTCCATTCCTCTCATCTCGTGACGCACCACCACCACCTCTCCGTTCGCGATGCTCGTCACGCCTAGGAGGTCTGTCATCCTCATGATCCCTACGCTCTCGATCTTCACTATGAGGTCGGCTGCCTCTATGTCGACCAGACCTCCTCTCACCGTCTCTTGCACCGTCTCTTCCACTGACTCTTCTACCACCATGACTAGGAGACTGCTCTTCTTCAGTCTGTGAAGTCGGCATGCCATTCGGTCGACCTGTGAAGAGGTCGGGTCGCGTAGGGAAAGGATCGGGACGCACAACAGAAGGCGTCGGCGGCCCCGAATTGATGGGTGATTGCACGTTGATATTGTTGGGCCTGCCGCCACGACCGCGGATACTTGCACCTTGTCCATTCCTGTCAGGTCCATTAGGAGCTCCAGCCTGTTGTAGCATGTTTTGAAGCCCAGCAAAACGTTTATCGCCACGAGTTCTGTCATTGCCAAATGATGGCCCTGTGGGCGGACCACGGCTAGTCGGTGATGGACCTACAGGACTCGGCGGAGGGTGGTTAGATCCTCTTGGCCCAGACGGTGGTGGTGCGGAAATAGGGGATGGGACATGGTCGTTTGATAAAAGTGGCTGACGAGTCTGTATCTGCGGAGGCTTTGAAGGCTCCGGGCTTTGCGCTTGAAGAACCTTTAGACGGTCCGGATGTATGCCTGAAGTGTCAGGAGCCGCAGCGGCCGAGGTTGGTGGCGTTGAAAGGGGCGCCGATGGTGGATGGCTAAACTGTGCAGGTCCTCGAGGACCACCTCGGCTTGACAAGGGCCCGGTAGGCGGAGGTCTGTCGGGAACGGATGGCGATACAGGTAGTGTCTGTGGGGCGAGCTGGGGTTGCTGGCTGTTTGTGTGCGGTTGTGGCGCGCTTACGTTACGTCCTCCACGTCCAACAGAGTTATGGCCTCTCGGTCCAGAAGGTATCTCAGGTCCCGGATTGAGTCGTCCATAATTGGGATCTTGCTGTCGGCTCGAAAGACTGGATTCCTGGTTCAGTCGCCCGTGGTTCGGATCTGCTGGAGGTGCAACTGGTGGGTTTGGCCGAAGTAATTCTTTCGATCTGTCATTCGATGCAGCACTATCAGCGAGACTGGAACGTGGAGGCCTATCGCCACGCGGACCAGTTGGGGGGTGTGGGTCTTCGTAACGGGGTGGATGACCATGCGACGAATCCTCTGTGCTTCTCCGATCCTCGAACAAAGATCGCTCGTCACGCCGTTCACCAAATCGTGGCGGCGGTCCTGTGAGACGACGATCATCATGCCTACTGGGCGATGGGGGCCGCGAGGTTCGCTCCCTTACATCTCGGCTGTCATATCTTAGTGACTCCGGAGCACGATCGAATTCACCATTGAAAGGAGCAGGTCGGTCTGAATGCGGGAGGCCATGGATCAGGCCAGCTCGATCAGGATGCTGTGCGACGTTCAATCGCGGAGGAGCCATAGATGAGTCTCTTGACGACCGCGCTTGGGTTTCGGAGACTCTTGGGGCGTGGAATGGCTCAGGGCCTGGGGGCCTATCACGGGATGCACGCTCGGGCCATTCCCCCCTGGAGGGTGGCCTAAGATCACGTTCTGGCGGTCGCCCGAAGCGATCATCCTGACCAAGTCGAGGATAGGGCTCTCTTTCATTGCCCCAAAGACCCTCTTCACGCTCTCTATTCGGCGCAGGAGGCCTGTCAGCTATGCGCTCGTTAACCCGTGGCATTGGAGCTGAACTCTGACGGTCCGGAAGGCGATCTCGAACAAAATCACCGGGTCTCTCCGGCCGCCCATGGTCGAGAAACCTCAAATCTCTGCCGTCACGACCGACTCGGTCTCCTGGTCGATCTGGAATGTGGCGCTCATGAGGTTTGGGAAGTTGCACCTCCGGACGGTTAGGCAGAATATGCTGAATGCGTCCGCTATTCGAGGAGTTCCTGTTCAGATCTGGATGAGCAGGGACAGTGTGGTGGTTTGAGGGTAGTGGCGGCACTGGCTTCGGTTCGTCTTTCTGAACTTCGTGTAATGCTTTCGAATCCGGTTTTGTCAACGTTTGAGCAAGTGCTGTAGCTTGCGCGGTGGGCTTTGGTTGCGAAATCTCAGACTCTGCTGGTGGGGTGGCAGTGGCTGGAGGCACGAGAGCTAGTGTTGTTTGTTGTTGCTGCGGACGCTGACTAGGTTTGGGCGGTTGGCTAGACGCTGCCGATGCGTGGAGCTTCGCATCTGCTGCTTTAGCATCTTCGATTTCGCCGTCTTCAACCTCGAGCTTGCCGGACGCAGTCTGGGTCTTTACTACTCCGTTGACACTAATGTTGCATTAGACGTGTTATTCTGCGTTTTAGTGTCAAAGTGACGACTCACTTTGGCTGGGTCGTTGGCCTGTATTCGGGAGCCGCGGCATTCAACGTTTTGCCAGCTACTCCGTCTGGCTGTGGCGTTACCGGTCTTGCCGAACCAGCTGGACTGCCATTGACTATATTTGCAGATTCGACCTTCGCCGCATCAGTACCGTTCGGCTGGGGGCGTGTACTGTCGAGACTCACAAGGTGAAAGGCCTGTGGCAGCATCCATTGTTTCTCGCGCCTCTTCAGATTGCCCAAGAGTGAAGTTGCTGCAATCTTCAGATCTTCTCTGGTTTCAGTCTTGCTCAGTTCCGTAACGCAGGTCAACTGGTCTCGCCCTATCCAGTTGACAGCCGGGAAGTACTGATGGATTGCCTTGAGAATGATGATAGCATTGCGAATGTGCATGTACTCGCCGCCGGTGATGCAAGTCTTCAGCGCACTGCTTAGCACCCTGTGCCACTTGTATAAGACCCTGCGGAAGTCTTCAAAGTCGTAAAATGTTGCCGGTATCTTATCCGTGCTGATCTTCCTTGCGAAACCAGGAAGGTCTTTCTTGGTGCCGAAAGCTTCCTTCTCGTAGATAGCCTTGTCTGCGTGCCAGCGGCTAAGGTCCCGAAGAAGCTCGTTCAGAAAGCGGCCAAAATTTTCTGCCTCTTTTGCAGTGCATAGGAACATCAGCGAAGTCATCTTCTTTTCTCTGAAGAGGTGATCGATAACACCCATTGTCCTAAAATTAGGGGTACCGGAGGAATGCAGGAATTTGAACATCTTGAAAGCATAAAGAGCATCCGTAGCGGACAGTACCAGGCGGGGAAAGAAGCAATGTTCGACCAGTGCAGTATTCAGAGCGTCCCATTTGCCCCAGAATCCTGCAAACCAACGATCTTTCTCCTTCTGTAAACGAGCCCTTGTTTGAGAGAAGGACTGAACTTGACCTTTAAGCTCGGAGCGAAGACGATCCTGTAAATCGTTCAATGCCTGCTTTTCCCGCTCTTTTTTTTGAGTCCCGGCGACGCTTATATCCGTGCGGTCGCTGTTGACAGCAAGGATCTTTTTCTTCTGGCGGTTAATCTCATCGTCATAGCTCTGAGTGGGAACGAGCATGTCGTGCAACGACAGCTGCCAGAACGTAACATAAAATGGCACACTTAGGGATTCCCAAGTCTGCTCAGGCAATGCAGGCCTAATGGCGGTGATCATTTCTTTCAAGATTGGATGCCAGGGTTCGTCAACGCCATTACCGTGCGCAGACTTTGTCGGCTGAGGCGAACCGATACCAAAGGACGAGTCCTTCATCTCCATGTCTCCGTTGGGCAAACCATCCTGATCACTCAAATCAAGTACGGAGCCAGCGTTATCTTGTGCACTAGTACTGTCTGATCGTTCAGCGCTGTCCGATTCGTCTTCCTTCATTTCGATATCACCTTGGGTGCCCTTCCCAGAAGAAGCTAGGTTTTGGGTTTCCTTCTGATCTTCAGTCTGCTTGGCGTTCTCTTTATCCATGGTAGCCATTTCTTGTGTGATACTTGGCCGACTTATCCAGAATGCCACATTGGGCTCCACCCCAAATTCACCAATGAGTCGTGATACGTTCGGGACGAGTGCGTCAAACTCCTTGACAGACAAATTGCTTCGAAGGAGATCAAGGTACTGTGTTAGCACTCGATGGATCTCGTCGAAGAGATTACCAAGAAGCTTTAGATGGGCGTCTGGCTCAGAGATTTTGAAGATGCAGGTCTGCCGTTCTTGCGCGATCGAAATGAGAAGTTGTCCTGTGAGCTTAGGTTCTGTAAGAGACCTCATCAGCCGCTTCGCAGTTGTTTTCGACTCGTGCCGCTTGTCGAGTAGCTGCAACATGGTTTGTGCTTGGAGAAGCTCTCCCCCGGCAAATGCTTGTGTCTGTACCTCATTGAAATTCGTGTCGGATACAATTCCAGCCATAGAAGACGTAATCTCTTCGAGCACAATAAGATCGGTAGAGTTGCCCTTGCGGAGCTGTTCCGTGACGTATTGAAGGATAGGAGTGGGATTCATGACCGAGTAGCGCTTGAAGACTTTTCCAGCAAACAAAGACAACGCTGCCAGCCATCTACTCGTTAGCATGCCATCTGCTTGAACGCGGTCCCGTCCTTTTGCTCCCAATGAGCTCATTAGAGACCAGGTTAAAACATCGTATCCTAGGTAAGTGAAGTAACGTGCGCACTCCACTACAACCTCCACAAGATTGTCGTACGACTCAATTTGTCCTATGGCCACCGTGAATACAATGCCAGGCGAGGCATATGCGACCTTAGCAAGAGCCCTAGCCATAGACTTTAGGTTAGTTTTGCTGATTCGCTTGAGAACATCCTTCGTCTCGGCTCTTGCTTGATCGAAAGCTGCCTTGATATCTGGAAGCCGAGATATTTGCCCGGAGTACCATTCGGCGTAGATAGAGTAGCGTGTGCGGGTGGAAAAGTTCTTGAGCAATTCAAAAACCTCATTCACCACCCCGGGATTGCACTTGGTGAGACTCAACGCTGGTACGAGTAGTCGCTTCGAAAGGTCTATCCAGCGAGCGAGATTTATATCTGAGGAATCATCGGCAAGAGACGCCTTGCCTATTCGCGCCAGTTTGAGAAGGAGAGCTGGCTCCTGTCCGATCTTTACACCGGAATAATTGAGAAGCGTTCCGCAAAGGAGGAACACGTCATCGACTGTCTGGCAGACGGGAACACTGTCCGCCCAATCTTCCCAATAGAATCTATAGTCGGTTGCTTCATTGGTGTCGTCTTTGTCCAGTACTGCCCACCGCAATACCTTCCGAGCAGATGCGTCGAGGAGCTTCACTTGCCCTCTCGGCACACCGGCTTGATCTGGATCAGGCACCTTCTTCTGCTCTCGAATACTAATTCGTTCGCTTAAAGGTCGCAGAGGGTCGTAGACTTTGTGAAGGCAGTGGTGGAGGATGCGGTGAATATACTCGGGCAGTTCTGGGAAGGCGTCGGGCAGCCATTGGAAGCGGCCGAGGATGTACAGAGACTCCGGAATGGCGCCAATGCAAAGCAGACTTTTGAGTAATTGAACCTTCTGATCCGAAGGCTCCGGTAGACTTTCCTTCTCGTCTGCTTGAACAACAACTGCAGCCCTCTCAGCAAGCGGATCCGGCCTTGCAGGGGCGCCTCGATTCCCATCCGTTTCACGCAGGCGTCCAGCGGTCGGCAAAGTATCATCTACTAGAGCGCCAGCTGCCAATAAAGCATTCATAGCACCACCTCCTGGACGATTGAGCTTTTCTCTCTCTGCTTTCTCTTTCATCTTCGCTTCCTTGACCGCTTCCATCGCTTCGTCAGCCGGCCAAATGTGTGGGTAGAGGTCGCGGAGGGAAATGAACCCGATTTTGATGAGCAACGCGGCCAAGGAGATAAGGTTGACTGGAAGTATGTCATTCAGCTCGCGAGCTGGTGAGGCATAGAATCGTAACTTGAACCCCAAAAGTTGCGCGGCGACACGGTTGCCTTTGGGTGGAAGAGTTCTCGTGGCCTCGATCCACTTCCTATCTTGATCGACCTCAACCGAATCTTCATTACTTTCCTTGAGCACTGATCCCTTCAATCTAACATGTGTTACTCGCCGTGCACCAATCTCAAAGAAAGCACTCATGCCAACTTCCCCGACCCTTTCCCAAAACGCCTTGTCACGCTGCTCTTTGAAGTCAAACATCTCATCCTTGTCTTCTTCGCTTGTTGTCCAGCCCGATGAGCCTGGTATTGCCCACTTTGGAAGTGTGTCAAAGGCCTGATTCAGAGGCTGAACTCCGTTCAAATCCTTGTTCTCAGGCCACCATGAGCTTGCCCTCAGGTATTTCACAAAGAATCTATATTGCTTCACCAAGACTGCAGCGAAGACATCAAGTGTAACATCCAAGACCCTGCCAACGTCCAAGTCAAAAGCTCCTATCATAGCCTTGACTCGCTCGAAGGTATCCTCGACAACCTCGCTAGTAGGTGGCTCGTTACCGCTGGTACTGAAAAGCTCTGTAACCAGCTTCGAGTAGCCTTCGGTCTCCTCTCTCAAAAGATTGTAGTTCGATTGGCGATATAGCAGATTGGTCTGTTTTCGGATGCCCATACGCCCGAAAGTATCGCGAATCAGCCCGAGAGATTGTAACAAGGAGCTTTCAAGTTCTTGCCGCATGAGTATGGGCGAGACACCAGTAGATAATACGATGGACCGAAGTGAAGGGTGTGAGATATCGGCATCTGTAAGGATAGAAAGACAGTCGAGGAAGAATGACTGCGGATCGAAAGCTGACGAACGAACGGCGTTTCCATTGGCAAGGCTGTTGGGTTTAGATGCTGTTGTCTCCCCTAGGATATCTTTTATGGTTGCGCCGGCGTCTGTGGGATCTATGCGTGCGACCAGGCCAGACTTGACAAGCTCCTGCAAGATCGATCCGAGAGTCATGGAATCCTCATTTCGACCAGCTTCTACCCCAATTCTAATTACCACACTCCTTCCTGATGGTTTCCAGGAACCAATGTGGTTCTCCGTCAGAAACTCATAGTTATAAGGTGGAGACGCTTGTTTGGGTGGCTCTGGTGGCTGCTGCACGGAACTGTTTGTGACGGGAGATTGCCGAGTCAGAGGCGTCTGCTTAGGGTCGTGTGGGCGATAAGGCGCCGAGATAGGAGGAGACATAGCATTTGTGGCGGCAGGACTGGATTTGGACGGTATTGGTGTAGCATTTGAAGTACTGATCGGACTTCGTAGCTGTGCACCGCCTCGTCCACCTCGACTTGCTCTTCTGCCTCCTCTGCCGCGATGCTCAGGCTGATCCCTTCCATGACCCTGCTGCTGATGTATCTGGTGCGCTAGACTTAGGTTTCCTGGACGATGCGGAGAAGGTCTTGACCCGTCGTTGCTGCTATCTTGTGAGTAAGTTCGGTCTCCTCTCTTCCGCTTCCCTCCGCCCCCAGGAGCCATCGGTCCCGCGCCCTTGCGGGCTGTTCAGCTGCGCAGATCAGGTTCAGTCAATGTGACTCGCATTTGAAATTACCCTTGGGCAACCTCCCAATGTCATACGAGCCTTCTCAATGGCTGAGAGTTCTCGGTCTAGATGCTATCAGCAGACAAAGTCGGCTTGTTCTAGGCGGGTCTCTAACGCTTTATGATCATAGGTGATTCTAAGAAGCCAACCGCTGGAGCTTATGTTCCGGGAGTATCGGAAGAGGTGGATTGCACAGTCTGTCGATGACGGGTGCCTCAGGTGGGAATGATCTGATTGACAGCAGCTCTTTCGCGAGGCTTAACTTAGCGTGATACCCGTGGACGCCGTTGGCGCTAGACCCGTTTAAAGCTAGTGCCCTAATAGAGTACAAGGGATAGATACCTCCTGTCTTATAACGCATGTCTAGGGATGACCGATTGACGCAATTACCTCTGAAAGTCGTGAATCCATAATATTCTTTGGATGTCCAAAACAAACTATCAAAGTCGTTCTCAAAAATTGAGACATCACTCATTTCACCAGACTTACATTATCCCTGTACATTATGGAGGCGATTTTGAAAGCCGAGTTTGCCATGTTCCAGAGACATCCCAGCCTCAAGTCACTCTGTTTGAAAGACCCTCAAACGATGAACCACATTCTTGACCAGTCTTTCCATTATGTGGGAACCTTCAGCCGGTCCACACTCTTACAGTTGAATCTGTCAAGATTATCAAGCGATGACACTCCTACTCAGTCAACAAAGCTGGATAACGAACTGACATCCTTCTGTAAAACTTTTCCGGAGAAAGACTACTCTTCTGTTAAAGAACTTGACGCTGTTTTGACGGTTGTGTTCTTCATGATCATATCGGTAGAGATCAGAGGAAACAATTTGTTAGAAACATATTCTGCTTTTCATCAAGAAGGAAGTCCTCTGGATGGCAATCAAAGACATGCTCATGAAACTTGTCGCCTCTCTGATGACAAGGCTGATATCCCATCAAGAGACTACCCTTGGACTGCCTTTTCGCAGTGGCAAAAATCGGTGTCCAAAACACAGGTAGCAAATCCAGCGATATAGTTGCAGGATGTAAGACGTCTGTTAGAAGTCCTTCTCGAATGTCTTCAGAATGATGCAACGCACATGCAATTCAAAGTTTTCATAGATCGTTTAGGCACGAAATCTATAAAGAACCTTGTGTTGAGCGCCCTTACAACGGAGTTCACATGGTTTCTTGACAGAGCCGAAGGCTTGGCTTACGATATTAATCTGTAAGACCTCGTCGAACCCAATATCTTGCCGTACAATACTGATGATAATGATAAGGCTTTCACAAGTTTAGTCCGACCTTGAATATGATGGAGTTGCCGGGTACATCAACATTATTCACGCAGGGGCTGAAGATGATCCTACGTTCTTCCGACTTTATGTCGGTCAGACTTTCAATCTTCGCAAACGAGCTCAACAACATCATAATCCAGACTATCGGAGAAGGCATCCTTCATTGCATTATCATATCATTGATTGCCGCAACAGACCTTTGACAACCATCTGTTTTGGCACATTTTCAAAAGAGTGGTCATATTCAGATAAAGACCTGGAGCTTGCGCTGAACATTCTTGAGAAGCTCGGTGCGCTACTATTTCAGACACTCCCTGCTCAGACATTAGCTCAGTTCAAGGTGCAAGCTGTCTATCCAAATACTCATTGTAACGTTCTGTCGCCTCTTTTTCAATCTCAAGGATCCAGACTGGGATCTAAATACATTGAAGAAGCAATAGCTTTCATGCAAGAAACGGACGATCAGCAGATTTTGGACTACTATCGACAGCATGCCAGTGGAAATCCATTAAAGACCCTCATCCTAGAACGTGCTATTGGAAAAAGAGGCGGTACTCCTCACAACTACGAGACTTTGCCGGAAGTTATCAAAATGTATCTATCAAAGCGGGGATTCAGTGAGAAAGCTGAGGTTGAAGGGCTGATTGCGCCAGGTGCTACGCTGATACTCTTCATTTTGTTGATTTTGCAAAACCTCGGCCAAGCAGCGGCCATGGCCTTAAAGGCGGCCAGGGCGGCCAGGGCAAGCCAAGCAACCCAGAGCGCTGACCTTGCTTTTGACCCAATAATTCTGGCCTGGGAGGACGAAGAACATAGCCAGCCAAATCGTCGTGACACAGCGAAAGACCTAGCTATACCGGCGACGATAGATGACCCGATTGCTAAGAATAATGGGAAGCATGAAGGGTATGAAGTAGATTCAGAAAGCTTGAAGTCATCTGATACCGGTGATCACGTCAAGCAACGGCGTACATGAGAGACCTACCAAAAGTACGATTTTGCTTCAGTTTTGGCACATCTAATGCGCGGTCCGGTCTTCAGGGAACCCCAGAAGGTTCTGCTAGTATGCTCTCGATGCCGTGACGTTCGAAAGGTCGAATTAAACCCTCAATACGAGCGCTCAACAGGCCGATTTATCGTGAGGAAGTACAAGTGCAACAAATGTAAGACAGAAGCGCGTTCCTTTGTTCCAGTCGACGTTTCATTAGCCTACACAACAACTGAGTATTTACACAATCAGAGGAAAGGATGATGGCGATGAGGGACCAAAACATTTGAGCCTTAAGCTTAAGATCATCCAATAGATAGAAATAGGCAAGTCATCACTCTCAGCAAAGACATCGTTACGGCTGAAAGGCGGTGATAGTGAAAATGTGTGATAAAATATAATAACAATGATGATTTAGTAGTTCTGAAGGGCCGCCAGCACTATATACATGAGGTGGGCCCTTCAATCAGGGGCCACGTTATTACTGAGGGGCCGTCAAGACGTGATCTCACGTAGTGACCATGATAGACATAGTCTGTGAAAAAGAAAGTATGAGAGACTTGTATCTTCATAACAATAGAGATCTTAGGGACATATCTTTCTTGAAATGAATCGTGTGCTCTTACATTTAAATGAGAGTAGTTGCGCTACTTGGGATTAATTAGTTAGAGTTGAAGAGATGAAGAATATATATTATGACTTCAACAGGATTAAATATGTGGTCTGATAGCTCAGTTGGTTAGAGCGTGGCGCTAATAAATTATGAAACGCCAGTAGGTATTAACGAAATCTTGAACCTTATCACAATCTAACAGCCTTACAGAGGTCGCGGGTTCAACCCCCGTTTGGACCAAAATTCCTTTTTACCTCTTATCCTACCTGAGCCCTGAGCATGCCAACAACTCATTTCCCACATCATGTGGACCACGATTCTAAAAGGATCTGCCAAAAGTAACCCGGTTTCAAAGGTCTAGAGGCTCCGTGGACACTTTGGTCTCTGGCGTCTCTTTCGTCGCGCCTCAAGATCGTTCAACAATACTGACATGTAAGGTACTCTACCGAATCCTCGGTTTCTGAAGACTTATTAGCGGGCGACAATATATCCGCATCATTCGTATATCTATTGCCCTCTCCACAGAAGCGCAGAAGTGCTCATGCATATGTTGGTGTTCACTTAGCAACCGCTGCGCGTTCCCCAACTCGTTCTTGGGAAACCATGTATTCTTCAGGACCCGATTCAATCGCTAAGCCATTTGCACTTGAACGAGACTTGTTTTACGGGCATAGATACTCCTGCTTCTGAGTTTCGACCTCTATGCTATGTATTATTCGGAGGCTCTAGCGTTACTAATCTTCAACCTCTAACGAAAATCTCAGTGCTCTCCCGAGGAAGCTGCATTATAGTAATTGATTTTCACTACGATACCGGCAGTATTCGGAGGTTGGGTCGTCAACGTCACCAACTCTCGGCATATGAAACCTCGGATTTTCTTATTGATAGTGTACAGGGAGAGGTTATTAAGACGATTGAAGTCGATCTTGACCATGAAGATGTGGAGAGCTCTTGGAAACACGGACGGTTGAGGTCCTTCAAGGTAAGTGGTTGTTCCCCCGGACCTAGTTGTATTAAATCAAGCGATCATACGCTTATACCTTACCCCGAACTGGGGTCTCGTAGATCTCTACCAATCGAGGACGACAGGAGCATTTGCGAGGCCAGCAGGACTCGTCAGAGCAGCCTTACTCACTGAAACCAATGGTGATTGTTCCTGGAACAACCCTCGCAGGCCTCTATGCAGAGTGGGTAAGTGAAATCCTATTTAGTGAACCAGATCAGCAACTCACATAGGTGATAACAGGATCACGTTTATGGTCTGGTTAGTCTTGGTGTTATTTCAGAATCTGTTGAAGAGCTTTCAGATCTCTCTACATTTACAATGAGCACGCACGCGAGGGAGATGTCGGCCGGACAAGCTTCAAAACGCCATGTGGAGGTGAAGGCCGACAACCGGGATGGGTAATAATAAGAGTGAGTAGCAGGGTTACTGAAGAGGCGGAGGGGGGATGGTACCGAGTGCTCTGAGGAAGATGGAGGAAAGAGGCAGGGAAAAGGCGAATTGATGAGAACAGGGGGGGAGTGCGGGTAGCTTGGACTGGCACCTGAAAATCAAGGCACAGGGTAGAATGGCGCATTTGTCTGCTTTTGAAATATGTTCCCAGGAAACGTTGAAGAGACAAGTTGACTATTCAGACTGGCTGATTACTTCTAATCTATATACATTTGCCCTTCCATCCACGAATGCCCTTTCGCTCGATAAATCCATACCTTACCAGCTATTATCGCCATAAGGCGGGCTTAATGGCACGCAGGCCCAGCTCATCCGATGACAACCAATCGAAATCTAACCATTGCTTCGAAAGCGCTATTTGAAACTGCCTGAAGATGTCCGGCCTTCTGCTTTTGAAATTTCAGCGCTACTGACCTGCAGCACGTTGATTCCTTGGTTTCTTAGATACTCGCTCGGCTGCTTGGGTAAAAGAGGTAGTCGGTGTGACTTCTTGCGAGCCCACAAGGCTTAGTTGGCTCTCGTCTTCCTCTAGCATCCCTACGGACTCGGCGTTTGATTGCTGGGATGTTTGAGGTTCTGATTGCGAGAAAGAAGCCGACTGTGAGAGGCCGAAATCGATACCAGACGGCAAATCATCGATAGCCGAGCAGATCCTCTTGTGTTGAATCGGCATTCATGTATCGTAGACGTTTTTTGTAAATTTATATGCAGTCCATTTCTCTTTACCATCTCTCGCAGTAAAGTCAAATTTATCAATAGGATGTCGATAGAATGTGGTTTTGTCTTCCTCGATGATGGCGTAATGGCTGTAAATCCTCACCGTGCTATGATCATGCAAGATCGAAAAGGCAAGGATCTCTCGGTGAAGCTCCTTCTTGTGCTTCACAGCTTTGTAGAGCTTGACGACACTTCGCACGGCCAGAGTCATACTGTGAGCGTTCTGTCAATCTGCGACGTCAAGTGCTGCGGCACCGCACTTCACTTCGCATGTAAGGAAGGGAAAATACATTCAGTAGGTTGCAACAAAAAAGAAGGTCTCATAAACGCTACTGATGAGCAGATCGACCTTTTTGAGCTGCTTGTCAGTAAATGCAAATTGTCTGAATCCAACAGAGTAATCCGGTTGCGGCTTGAGACCCTCCGCTGGTATGCTGCTCACTCAGCCTTCGTTGACACCTTCAATCAGATCATCAAGATTTGTGGCGCTGTAGGTCACAAGGGTTTCCGCAGAAGGGACAATTAATTGAGCGATGTCTTGGATAACCCTCGCTTCATTCCTGTCTTCTATCTTTCGGCAAGTCTTCTTGAATATATCGTTGCGAAACAAAGAGTTCTGAGGAACGGTCTGATCTCTTTTCAGTAATGTCTGACAGAGATCCTTGACATCCTCTGGGATATCATTATCATCGAATTCACGCATATAACTCCCTTTGCCCTCAAGTAGCGTGGTGTAACGTGTATCTCGGTATGCAACACTCTTGCTCTCCCTTTTTTTTTGGTTGCTAGAGCCAGTCAAGCTTGAGTCCGACTTTTTCCGACAAAGCGAGATCAGAGCTTTCCTGATAGGACATGAGTATCTAAATCCATTAATCTCCACGTACTGGACAACCTGGGTCAAATATTCCATTTGTTCCTCTAGCCAGCTGTCCTGTTTGAGGTCTTCTCTAATATGGCTGTCTTGTTCGAAGTATTCCTTAGGTCACCTTCTGATCCGGGTCCAATACTCGAGCGGATCAACGTTCTTCTCACTGATATTGGTCGCCGCTCTTTCCTCAGCAGTGCAGCTTAGAGGGGAGGTTCACGGTCGCTTCGAAGAAGGTCAGTCTCGGTCTGGAGGAGAGGAATGTCCGGCTTCTTGCCCTCGTTTTCGTTTCTGATGAGCTTTTGAGGGCTTGTGGGGGACCTGTGGACGTTGCGAAGCTGCGGTCAGATCATGATATGACAGGGTATGAGGGGGAATGAATGGACATACTTTTCTGCCAATGAGGATGTTATTTGCGTGAGCGGGAGAGGGCAGTGCCGGGATTTCTCAAACGAGATTGCTCTTGGATATGAATTGCTGGTGAAGTTGTTGTATTGCTTGTATGCGTGCGCTTTTGCGGATGGCTTGTTGCTTCTTGATTCCTTGAGGCTGCTTCCCTACAGACGGTCAGCTCAAACAAGTAGTGTAGTCCCCGAGTACTCCACCTTGATGCTTTAGTATTGGAGATTGCCGCACATCATTGTTGGCGTTTGACTTTGCTTGACCGCAGGCCATGTCAACTGGAATCAGGGGGCAGAGATGTCTTTACAGCCGCTGGCTTAGGGAACAAGGTGGTGAGGGGATTAGAAAGAAGATGGTGTGGCTAAAGAGCGCGAAAATCTTGGCAAGAAGCGTCCAACCTGACCCCGCGGTAAGCGCGTGGGGCAAGAGCACATTATGAGTCATACCCATTTTGGCGAACAACTAACATCCCAACCACATCAAGGTGGCTTCATGAACGTCGGTCCTCTACCCATATCGGGATACGAACAACTAATGGATCAAATGAGGGAAACAGGCGGCAACGGGGATGCTAAGTCCATTGCAGCACGATTGGGTCGCCAACATCTGAGGCACAGAGAAGTCAGAAGACAGGTTCATACGGATATCCTAATGGCAGCTATGCCGATGAGCAAATACAGAAAAGGTGAGTTCTTCAGAAGACTGTTTCAAGCTATGTGACGTAACTAATTAGTGAAGATGAAATGAAGGATGCAGCGTCAGTGCCAAGTAAAACAAAGGATCAACTGCAAGCTCGACAACAAGAACGACGGAGACGCAACGCCCGAGGGAGGCAAAAGAAAGAGAAGAGAAAGGAACAATTGGCAGATGTGCATCTACCGTCGGAAGAACAAGCAAAAGCCTTCAAAGAAGCTGGGCTTCGTTCGAAGGGGCTCTGGTCCTTATCCCATCGGAACAAAGCGAGAAGGATTTCTCGGTTGGAACCGGAACCGGATAAGAGCAAATTGATTATGTTTGACTTGCGCAAGGGCTATATCTGAGCACACACCAAAAGGGAAACGAGGTCAGGGGATGTTTCGCTGGCAGGAGACTGGTCACAGCAGGGCGACTGTTCGTTGGGAGATGACTGGTCACCGGGGGGGAGGTGACTGGTCGCTGGGAGGTGACTGGTTACTGGGAGGTGACTGGTCGTTCAACGGTGACTAGTCGCAAAAGAGAGACTGGTCACTGGTCGCAGAAATAAGACTGGGGGGGAGGAGACTGGTCGCTGGAATGCGACTGGTCACAGAAATAAGATTGGGGGGGAGGAGACTGGTCGCTGGGAGGAGGGCGACTGGTACTTGGATTCGGGAGCTATCTTTAAAGAGCCATAGATTAGAACAAGCTTTCTGGGAGCCTGCTTGGGCAAGGGATCTCTGGAAACCATAAGGCGCTATCTCGCAATGACTCGGCTTTATCTGCTGGACCCTCGAGGCAAGAATACGACGTCTCTGCAATTGCCAAGCTAACCATTTTGAATCCCTAGCACGCCTTATTAATAAATCGGTGGCAATATTAAAAGGAAGTAACCCTTACATCGAAACCTGCCTCCAGTGCAGTAATAGACTTGGATATTGCGAGACGGCGTATTTTAAGTAGACCATCTGGACGGCCAAACCACTGCGACAATTGCCCAGCACAGGTGACGAATTGTAAGGCTTGGATGCCTCTTGATCCCATCGCTAGGATAAAGCCTTGTACGCCCGTTATATCCACAAATTGATCTGCAGTATTCAGGGACGACTTTTCCTCTTCCGCTATATATCCCAAATAAACTTCGGGCCCTTCGTTAGGAATAAAGCGGATCCCAGTAATATAAGTCGTATTCCCAATCGAAATAGTCGAGATAACAATTTGACGGAGAGTCGGGATAAAGGTACGTTGTATGCGAAATCGTCTGCAACCTATATGAAATGCAGACGTTCTTGGGACACGTTCCAGCGGCTGAAGATTTCCATATGCCTCTTTCCATCTCAGTTGGTCTTTATTCGCGTCGAGTGGACGTAATGCTAGACTACCGCTCCAATGCATGCAGACCAATTCTGAGAGTGGTGACCGGGTAAGACCCCAGATGCGTTTTCTGTTTTGCAATCCCAAAGAGCAGTGCATAGCCTTTACCACTCCGAAGTAAAGCGATCTCCAATCGAGTCCATCCCTATGCTTCTGCGCTTCGAAGACAAAGTCGAGCTCTAAGGGAGTTTGGAATCTGGAGGCCCAAAATGATTGTCCGAATCCGGACGGAATAATTATTGCCAGCCCCTTCGAGGTTCGAGATAAAGTCCTGATGTCGTTTGTAGGCAGATAGGTTACGACGTACCCCAGAATTTCTAGAGGAAGCTTCGTGAAACAATTGGATACTGCGCCATCTATGGGAGTCAACTTTGTTGAGTTGACTCTCTGCTTCTTTGGTATGCCTC
>JAABUP010001657.1_pt1 | contig 46310 bp, 52 predicted proteins | sample 5559201 | NCBI WGS metagenome assembly JAABUP01 (sample SAMN10711887, study PRJNA513373) | rock metagenome | isolation source: Antarctica rocks | place: Antarctica
GCGGGAGAATTGGCTTTGAGAACACCGCGGCTGAAGAGGTGTATCTATGTACAGCCGCTTGGCCGTTGCCTGCTGGGTTATTGCTATCCAACTTCAACCATCTGGGTACGAACGATTCAGAGCGCTGGTGGGCTCCTGGATCCCTGTCAATGTGGAGAACGAACATCGACAGAGACTTCGAGGCATCGTGTTTTTTTGATGGGAATTTCCTTCCAACAGCAATTAGTCGGAAAGGAACCCAGCAAGATGAAGTTCGTTCTGTTGACGTTTGCAAGGCTGAATGCTGGGGGGTTAAGCGCGATAAGATCGATAAGATAACGCACTCGACGTGCTAGAGAAACTTCCTATGCCAACCGCGGAAACCGTAACATGGTAGTATGACAATCTGTTCGAGAACGCCGTGCCAGACACCTTGATGAGATGCAAATGTACATTCTGAGGCTCGACTACTGATATCACATTCCATTGCACGCTTTCACATACCGGATGGCGCCCCCTCTCGTCCACCTACCTAATGGACAGGTCCTTACAGTGTCCCCAGTTTTTGGCGGTCTGCTCTTCAAAGCCAACGATCTCACGACTCATCACTCTATCTTTCCTGCAGGATGGATAATCATATTAAATTCCAAAGACGACGAAGATGATTACGACTTGCCCGAGAAAGGGCGTTCCAGCGAACTTTTCACTCCCATTGACAAACACGCTCATCCACCCAGGCTACACCACGTCCACCGGTATAGAACTCCTACGCTCCAAAGCGACAACCTTTTCATATCTTCCATATCAAATCCCAGTAACTCGGATTTCAAGCCCGCAACGTCACCCACCAGGCAGATAGCCATGATGCTTTGGGCAACACTGTGGTGGTACTTTCATCAGCCTGCCCCAGATGAGCGCCTAGTAAACAGCACAACCTCTAAAATACCTGTGTCAGGGAGGCCAAAAGGAGAATGGCGGATCAACATCAAGAGGGAAGGTATTTTCAAAGGAAGGAATCTGCTACCGAAGCTTGAGCGGATGGGACTCATTGCATCGGAAGACTCTTCCGTGGGCGCAGATTTGGATGACAGGTGCGGAGTGGGGTGGACGGATATGTTTGTCAGTAAGCGTAGCTTCTGGCAGCTTGATGGAAGGATTTTCCTCTTCACACTCTCACCCAACCCGCTTCATTCGCCATTTCCTGGCTCTCCATATCCGTCACGGCCGAGCTCACCGAGCCGAGATGGAACGACTTCTCCAAGAGCGGATAAGCAAGCAGAAGTCACATCGCAAGGTCTTTGGTCATCAACCTCCCCGGGTCCTTTTGCTTCTGGAAGCCATCTACCGACATACTATGCTCCGCCGCCAGCTCAGTATACGTACACGAACAGCATTCGCCATCCAATCCGCCCAAAACCACCGCGACAAGCTGAAACGTTCTATACGCGTTACGTACCTAGCCTTGGACAATATCTCTCTTTTCGCATTCCATCACTGTCAGCTAAGTCACCGACACATCAGGGGCCTGTATCTTACAATATGCCCAACTCTCTGCCCCCAAGCTCGGGCGTATTCCCAGGCTCTGCCACCACCGATTTGAATACAAACCCATGCGACACGGACATCCTTAATAAATGGATGAACGAACCACGTGTGGCCGCCGCATGGGGCGTCTCTGGTCCAACTTCCATCCAGGAAGCCTTCCTCAAATCTAGCCTAAATAATAAGCACAGCATGCCAGTCATAGGATGCTGGGATGGTAAGCCATTTGGATACTTCGAGATCTACTGGGTCAAGGAGGACCATCTAGCGAAGTATCTAGGGAGCGATGTGGGAGATTTCGATCGCGGTATACATGTGTTAATTGGAGAGCAGGAGTACAGAGGGGAGCATCGGGTGAAAGTGTGGTTGAGCGCATTGGTGCATTTTTGCTGGCTGGCCGATAACAGGACAAACTGCGTTATGATGGAACCGAGAACGGACAATGAGAGGTGTGTTATTCCCTTAGAGAGTTGATATCAACAGCTGCTAACCTTCTCGAACAGATTTATCGGCTACCTGCAAGATGCAGGATTCTATAAGGAACAGGAATTAGCGTTTCCCTTCAAGCAGGCCGCGTTGATGAAGATCAAGCGGGAGGCTTGGGACGCGCCGGCCCTTTGATCATGCACGTATGTTGTGTCCTTTTGTTCGTAGACTCGCATCTCTCTTTCATTTAGCACTTAGAAATATACCCAACTTCTCTCCTTACATATTTTCTATCTTCAGGACACGATATCTCTTCTAGGGTATTTGGAGCGTGTACAATGGCGAGGTGGAGGCTGAGTTTGTTGCATCAGGACTCAGCTGTCACTAAAGTGTCTCCGAGGATACGGACAGGCATGAATGTATTGATACTTTCATTCAGGCTGCTGGGCTTGCACAATATAGCTACGTTGATACTCATCCTTGTCCGGAGCCGTTGAGCAAGGCTGAGTGCAAGACTTCGCAAACGGGTTATCTATATTGTGAACTCATTGGTCCGATGGACCTTGCTATTGTGCCTTCCTTCCGGCTTGAAAAACAAAGTACTCGGTCGTGCTCCAAGCTCTCCGAGAAGACGAGTTGCCGACTGTACCCGTAAGGCTGAGTGCAAGCATGTGAAGACATGCGCTGAATAAGACTGATTTGATTGGCTGCTCGTACGTGCCTCGGCATCAATCCATGCATGCCCCGAATTACTTTTCAGCATAACAACATCTGACCTTGAAGCATTGACGATGCTTTTCCATTCTCCTTCTATAATACTTCCACGGACCTAAGTTCGATCATCAATAATCTCACAGTTCGCTCTCATTCGAACTCTACGAACTCAACAAAATGTCCAAAGGTAAGCTCATTCAAGGATCATTTCCACCTGCTCTTCTCCCGCTTCCTTGAACGAAGGTCTGACATGTGAAATCCAGCTCAACAACGCCTCTCCCAAGTGACATCCCACGTTCGATCCACCGAAGCCGACATCCCCCGTGGACGCGAATCCATACTAGCCAAACACCCAGACGATGTGGTCGTGACCTGCGCCCTTCGTACCCCCTTCACTAAAGGTGGCCGCGGTGGCTTCAAAGATACTGCGGCAGCTGACCTCCTCGTCGGCACCTTCAAGAACCTTCTCTCGCGCTCAAACATCGACCCTTCCCTTGTTGAGGACATCGCCGTTGGCTCTGTCCTCCCTCCAGGTGGTGGCGCAACCGAGTTCAGGGCTGCGGCGCTGGCTGCAGGTTTTCCAGAAAGCACGGCAGTAAAGAGCCTGAACAGACAGTGTAGTAGCGGGTTGCAGGCTTGTGTAGACATTGCAAATGCGATCAAGACTGGCATGATTGAGGTCGGTGTCGGGGCTGGAGTGGAGAGTATGAGTCTGCAATACGGGTACGTCAAGCCTTAAACTCAATGGTCACACATCTTGCACCTAGTCCAAATTCACTGACAGATTTCTGAAGACCAGGCGCCGTCACGGAGTTCTCAGAAATGTTAGAGTCGCATCCCGAAGCCAAAAGTTGTAAAGTCCCCATGGGTGTCCTCTCCGAGCAAATGGCCAAAGATCGCAGCGTCTCGCGCGTCGACCAAGACGCCTTCGCCGCATCATCATACCAAAAAGCGCTCAAAGCTCAACAGGCAGGCCTCTTCGACGCCGAGATCGTGCCTCTGACTGTCAAATACATCGACCCTAAAACAGACGAAGAGAAAACGATTACTGTGGATAAGGACGACGGGATAAGACCCGGTATCACAGCGGAGAGTCTGGCGAAGATCAAACCAGCTTTCGCGAAGGATGGGAGTATACACGCCGGAAATGCAAGTCAGATCTCAGACGGCGCGGCAGCGGTATTGTTGATGAAGCGAAGCACAGCGGAAAGTTTAGGGCAGAAGATCGTAGGCAAGTACGTCGCGAGCAGTGTCGTAGGCGTGAAGCCATTGTTGATGGGCATCGGACCGTGGAAAGCAATCCCGGTGGCCTTGGAGAAGGCTGGCGTCAGTAAAGAGGACGTCGACATCTACGAGATCAACGAGGCGTTTGCAAGCCAGTGCGTCTGGTGTGTCAAGGAACTCGGCCTACCGATGGAGAAGGTCAATCCGAAGGGAGGCGCGATTGCGTTTGGGCATCCGTTGGGGTGTACGGGCGCGAGGCAGGTTAGCACGTTGTTGACGGAGCTGAAGAGGACTGGGAAGTCGGTTGGTGTCACTAGTATGTGTGTGGGTACAGGTATGGGCATGGCTGCGGTGTGGGTTTCGGAGTAGGGTCTTTAAGGGTTGTGGAGTCATAGGGCATCTTGGCGTTTGAATAGACAGAGTGAGGTTCTACAAGACCAAACCAAAGGGCTCGAATTCTAGATCTGAGCGAACATCTCGGTCTTTCTAAGTCACGATTTCGAGTGAATCCCGGCCAAGCTTCGGGAACCTCTCTATCGTCTCCAGCAGCTTGAACAAAACAACTGACCATAAGGCAGCTCCTCACTCCGTAATCAGGCCAAGTCATCGAGAAAACTTTGGCTCCTCCACTTGAATATCCACCATCTGTATATTTTACAGCAAACACCAACCTTGTAAAAAGCATGGGTAAAAAGCTTCAACGCCTCTACGACATGACATCTGGAGAAAGTAGAAACAGTGAGGACAACAGTACTCCTACAGCAAACTGTCCTGCTACCAAATCAAACTACCCAACACCACGTCGTACACCTCCCAATGGACTCGCCCTCCCTGAACCATAATCCTCACCTCTCCCCAAACCACCCCCCTCCCATCCCACCAGACTCTGTTCCACTAGGTAGATATCACTGCTGCGGCAATCTATCAGTAACGTCTGGTTGTCAAGCGCCGGGCTGTGGGTGTAGAAGAGGGCGCAGATTTCTGCTGTGGGCTTCTGCGTCGTGGTTTGTTGTTTTAGTTGGGGATTTGGGGAGTGCGGTGGGGGGTGGAGAGGGAGAGGAGGAGGAGGAGGAGGAGGAGGAGGAGGAGGAGTCCTCACTACTTCCCCCATCCTCCGTCTCATTCACCCCACTCCCCTCTTCCTCCCCATCACCACACTCCAATTCCCTAGGCACACATTTCACAGTGACAATCCTAATCGTCGTGATCCACGTCGTTTTTATCTCGTAATCTCTCTGCTCGATGGTTTCGGATGTTGTGCTTGTTTCGGAGCCGGACAGTGTGAATCGTTCTGGGTTATGGTGTTTGCGTTTGCGTTTGTGGTTGTGTTTGTGGGTGATGGTGTAGATGTGGGGACCCCACTTGGCGGTGCGGAGGGGGTCGGTGGTTGTTTGGCCGGGGAGACGAGGGTGTGAAGGAAGGAAGGAGAGAGAAGGGAGTTGGGAGAGGGTGGTTAGGTCAGGGGCTGCGACTTGAGGGTGCGATGGTGGTGGAGGTGGAGGCGGAGGCGGTGGCGGCGGAGGATGTTTGGAAGAGTTGTTTTTGGTACGACCTTTTGTCATGATGGGAGTCCAGGAGAGTTGTCAATTTTCACTCGCTTTATGTATGAAAGAGGTAGGATAGAATGCTAAAGACGAAGAGGTAGCGCAATATATCCTGTAGGCACCTGTCGCTATCATGGTGAATGAAAGGATTGCTTCACCGGACTGCATCGCTATCGAGTCACACTGAATTGCCGGTGGAACGAAGTGCATCGAGTGAATAGATTGGAAAGACTGCTTGATACACCTCGCTCGTGCTTGATCTGAGAGTCAGATAGGCACAGATCCTGATCCTCGGAAGCAGAGACGCAAGGAAAACCTTTTGAGCTGTACGTATAGATCCCCCGCTTTGATAAATCAAGTGCTCAGTGCTCTTCAGGTATAACGCACGGATTCTGCTGCGCAGGAGAGCCGCTACGCAAGAATCGAAAGAGAAGAGGGCCGGACAAGGGACATGATGAGTGGCACCTGCATATCCAGAATAGCAGAACACGCTGCAAAGGCGGACAGTAGAGGACACCCATAACGGGTACTTAACGAAGAGTAAGGAACCTCCGGGGAAGTATGATCGTCTTGGTGGTAGATCCCACTTTCATTCCACCTCTTCGACCCTCTGCTCCATCAGCCTCACCAAAGTCCTCACTTCCACAGTCGTCAAGAAGGCTCCAAAGTCACTAACCCATTCTCCACCCTTGATCCAAACTTCTTTAAGTCCTCGATACGTCTTCAGTATCTCCACCACCCTCTTTCTAGCCGTCTGCATCTGATACCGCCGCAGCCAAAGCGTATCCTCCATCGGCTCGGCGTTCCGAAATCCTGTGACATGGTTCCAGCGTAGGTGAGAACTACCTGAGCGTAGCCCACCGTAGGTTCGAGGGCGCTCAAGCGGTCGCCAATGCTGAAAGTCGATGTGAAGCTCCTGCAAGCGGTGTCGAGGCTTTAGCCATGCGAAGAGTTCCTGCCAAAGCCTCTCCTCGATCACTTCAAACGGACGCATTTCGCTACTACCCAACATGAGCTTGACGCTGCGTAGCCTAGAGAGATTCTGGTCGCCTATGTGTCTGAAGAACCACAAGGCGAGCCGCGGTTGAGTGAAGTAGAAGAGATTGTGTCCGTACAGTACATCGGCAGCTTCTAGGTTTATTTGCTTGCTAACGGAAAGGAGTGAGGTCTCGTGGTTTTGTTCTTGCACCTCGGCTTCTACGGTCTCTATGCTGCCGTGGTTGTAGTAGGGCTTGATTACGACTCGCTCGACGAGGGCGTGCTTGAGTATGCTTTCGCGCAGCTGAGGCACCAGATCCAGAAACCTGAAAGGCATATTGCAGAGACAGTCGCAATGCTCGTGATCGTCTTCTAGATCGATGATAGTGGTTTCTGTCGCTTGTATCGTTGAAAACGGTGCTTTCGCAGGAAGTGGTAAATGTCGCGAAGACGAGACCTCGTTAGAAGCTCTGCACGTGGAGTGAGCTGGCACCCTTCAACCCACTAACAAGAGGAAACCTCACGGCTGCGATTTGCAAATGTCCATTGGGTCTACATGAGAGTTTGGTCGGAAGTACTCGCTGTATTGTCGGTGCCACAGCTCATTCAACACTGTAAGTCGTTTGGTTGAGAAGGTTCTCGTCTTGCATTGCTTCTTGGTGAATGTCATGATCTTGGGTAGATGTTGGACAAAGGATCTCGGTCGTATGGTAGACGACGTCGCAGAGTGAGTAGTCTCAAGAAGCAACACCTTGGTCAAAGATCATCAAACAAGCGCATCATGATATGATCTTATGCACGTGTCAGACGCAGAGACAGAAATCACGTCACTATTACCCCTTTCTGTGTTTCGCGAATGCTTCTTGCACAGAGATACCGTTCTTCATATCTTCTTTCACACGATCATCTGCTTTGACTAGGTTTGGGAGGAGTTCAAGAACGGCATCAAGTAAGTCTTGTGGTATGACTACGACACCTTCGACAGGATCGCAGAACACTATATCTCCCTGCACATAAAGTTTAAGCAGTCTCCTGTAGCGGACAGGTACAAAATGCACAACTTACCGGTCTTATGGTCAGACCACCTACGTATATGGGTATATTTATCGCACAAGGCTTAGCCTCTGCCCCAGCACCAACTGTTGATGTTGCTCGTGCCCAAACCTGACAGTGTCAGAAAAGCGTTCTCCTCAGAAGCTGATTGGAGAACTTGGAGAGCCTACCGGCAAACCAAGGCTTTTGAGCTCAGTAACATCGCGCACTCTGCCTCCTCCTGTAACGACGACCGCCTTTGCGCCAAGGTATTTCATCCGTGCTGCCATGATCCCACCCAAGATCGCACAATTTTGCCCTAGCGGCTGATCCAGCACAACTACGGTATCTGCATCCGTCAAGTCCACCCAGTGAGACCCTGAAGGGATGTTAGATTTAGGAACGAGCAATCCATTATCGATCGAAGTGGGTAACTTCGGCTGGAATTTTACGGTCGATGCTGGGGCAATGACTTTAGACTGCTGCGCAAGGGCATCGGACGCCGGCGGATATGGAACAATTGGGCCTGCATCAGATGGGTTAATTACGGCGTAGTCCGTAGCTGTAGGGGAGCCTCGTCCTTACAAATGTCTGCTAAAAAGCCTGCCAATGGACGCTGACCTTCCTCTACCTTCTCTAGCTTGAGTAGAGCATCTGAGATCTAAGGCCGGATGCGGAAAACTTTTCAGCTCCAAGTCTCTGAAGAAGATGACGACCCTTCTTACATCGCAGGCAGAGTACCCATGCAGAGCCTCCACCTTATCCGCGACTGCCACTTCAACCATGCGGAATAAAGCGTCAAGTTTAAGATAAATTCAAGATCCGGTAGATGATACAAACTCTTCGGACGGAGTATTCCTAGAGTCTGCTTCAGTCTTGAATGATTGTGGTCTTTGAGGTATTGGCACGTCCTGGATTGCCTTGATGCTCCAGGATAGAAGTGTCTAGCAGAATACGTCCATATTATATTTATATCCCTGAATAAGGGTTTCCCGGTCGTCCCTTGAATTCTGCCAAATCGATCCGCCTTCGTTTGCTCCTGCGCCAGCGCCAGCGCTTGGGCTTAGTGTCCGTCTGTGAGCACTTTCGAAATGCGGTAGTGTATCATCAGCTCGCAGATTCTGAGAAGCCTAATCTTGACCATGGCACGAATTGATTCCGCACCTGCCGCGCTCGGCTCGCCGTTTGAGCAACTCAACATTGGCTACGACTTCGAGGTTGTGGCAGTCACAGCAGACGTAGGCCAACAGGCATCAAAGGTCCACGCTAGCCCTTCCACAACGAGTTCTTCTGGCAAACGACGAGCAGACTTCGGTCCCCTGCAGCCACAGCTCAGACCGCTGGCCACCTGAATGTAGACTCGATATAACATGGATGTAATGGACGAGTTTTTCGAGTGGTTTGGAACTCACGGCGGACAAGTGTCTAGGTTTCTGGAGCTCGCAAGAGGGACTTCACATGGCTACTACCTTCGAGTCCGCGAGGATGGCGAGACACTCTCGAAGAAAGCATGTGTCATCAATTGTCCATATTCTTTGACAATCTCCTATCTCAATGCTATTAGTGTACCCCCATTCGAATCGCATGGGGATTCTCTTCCACGGCAATTCCTGGGAGATATGGATCGTCACACGGTGACAGTTTACTTTCTCATGCTGCAGTACTTGAAGAAAGAGAACTCCTTCTGGTGGCCTTATATTCGCACGCTTCCTCAACCCGATGAGATAGACAAGGTTGGGACTCCCTTCTGGTTTTCAAAGGAAGACAGGATCTGGCTCCTTGGAACAGACTTAGAGGAGGCATCTTTGACAAGAGTCGCCATATGGAAGAAAGACTGGGAGCGTGCCATGCAAATGTTGCGCGTCCTTGGCTGGCCGGTGGAAGCTTATACATGGTGAGGCGTTCCCACGAGACGGCAAAGGGTAGGGCGTGACAAGTAGGTACTGATACTGTTAGGGAGCTTGCAAAGTGGGCCATTACAATCTTAAGCTCTCGGAGTTTTATGTCTGGACTTCTGGACGATGCCACTCCAGAGCTCGGCCTGCCACACTGGACGCAAAGCATCGATGCGCAGCCTAGCTTCCCGGTACTATTTCCCCTGTCCGACCTCATCAATCATCAACCAGAAGCGAAGATGACTTGGGGCAAAGGGAGCACTCACATGAGTTTCATCATTGAAGAAGAGGTGAAGCCTGGAAAGCCAATCTGGAACAATTACGGGCCGAAAAGTAACCAGCAGTGTGAGCGCAAGATCCGATCCTCACATGTCTACTTAGAGATCGAACACCGAAGAGGAAGACTGACTACGTCGTGTTATAGTACTTATGGGTTACGGGTTCGCCGTCCGTTCTAATCCCAGGGACAGCTATCTTCTCAGGATTGGGATACATCAAAAAGGCCCCTTGGACATGGTCAGACGGCGGCAGAGTGAGATGTATGGCAACAATTACTCCTTAATGGAAGCTGGAGGGCGAGACGTCTACACACTCTATAGCCCTTCTCGTTCTTATTGCAAAGGATATCAAAACAGCATTCCTGAATTCCGCGCTTTCCCTCAGGCCATGCTTGATGATGTATCAATCCTGGTTGCCAATCAGCGAGAGCTTGCTACGATAGGTTTCTCTGACGAGGGTTTTTGGCTCGCTGGCAATGGGACATTCTCGCGAAATGATTTTTCAGTCATGAGCCATCTCCTCAGGATCCTAAGGCTGAGGAGAAACAGAATAGTCTGTCACGATTCTGAATTGCCCCAATGGCCCCAGAACGAAAGACAATTCTACGCGGCTAGATATCGCCGCGGTCAGCTTCAAATACTGAACGACATCATCAAGTCACTGGAGCAGCGCTTGAACAATGCGTTGAGTACAACTCTTGACGGGGTCCCAGGTAAACTCTTGGACCTCAAACAGATCATTTATCGCTTCCCTGATCCACTTTGTTCGCTCTTTCAAGCCGGTCTCGAGGCTGCCTTTGGCACTCACAAGCCCTCGCTGCTAAAGAAAAGTGGCTGGGATGACGCAGTCCTCGCATTATGGATCTGCCTACTTTGGATCATGCAGAAAGTCCATGGTGAGGTAATCCCAGATCGGCTGGGTCTCGGCAGAGGGCTGGCTGTCTGGGTTGATTTCCTGTTGGGGCATTACGGAGCCGAGAATTTGGACCCGGAGTACGTGGCAGCAGTGTGTAATGAGGGCAGCGCGGATCACGAGAATGGTGATGTCGACGAAGAGAATCAAAAGCGCCTGATCCGTTACACTGAGGAAATAACCCAAATGGTCAAAACCGCAGCAAGACAAGATCCGCAATGCATCTTCAACCACCCCCTTTGGTGTGGTGACCTGGTGAGATGGGGCTTCAAGGTACTGAATGCAGAGGCTGTTGGTGTCCCACCCAGAGACGAGGATTCCGATTCGAGCGATCGGCTTGCTTTGTTCCTGGAGCATAGGAATTTTCAATAAGAGCCGGATCTGGAAACTAGTTCGAGTGATGATGACTTGGCGAAGTCTTAGAGTTCGTTGCTTGGGGACTGTGTTGCGTGAAGTTGCCAGTGCGACGACAGCAGGGGCCACAGTGTTTCTGACGGAGTTGCATCGTGCAGATCAACTGTATCTTTTAGTTTCAGGGTGATGCCCCTTATCTCAGATGGATTCAATCAACTTCCATAACCAGAGCATAGCATAAATTGCCGAATCTATTCGAAAGTCTCCTCCTCTGAGAACCCTTGCCAGGCGCTGCTGAGAACCTACCCAGGCCGTTGCTCCTTCCACAGATCTCATGATTCGAATGAATACATCTAAAAGCACTCACGATAAACACGCGTAGTTTCCAAAGACGACGCAGGACCTTCTGTACGAATCACTACCTACACTCCGAATACATAAGCACATGAGAAATCCAGTGAACAGAGCGAGCACAGAGATCAATTGAATAAACACTTAGTTTCCTATCGTACACACTCTCATTCAGTCCAACCAACCAAGCCGGTACCAAATACACAAAAAAGATACATCACAACCCGACGCGACAGAAACAGACGGTCATTTATTGCAAACCCACATCCTACCACCACACCTTCGCAACATCACACATACATCCCTCACCGGGGTTATCGTACACAAGCACATACACACACACACATCCCCAAAAAAGCCCCTTCCCGTGCACTCCTCTCCATCTACTCCCCTCGGTCCTTCACTCCACTTTACCTCCCACTCCCACTAACCCCGCGCTCCCCACCCCCACTTCCACTTCTCTTCTGCGCAACCAACAAATCCCCCCTCCGCATCCCCCTCATCTCCACCACCTCCTCCTCATCCTCATCCCCATCCTCATCCCCATCCTCGTCCTCATTCCCATCCTCCCCATCTTCCACCATTTCTTCCACCATCTCTCCATCAATATCCGGCCGCGCATCGTCGCTATCTAACAACCCCGCTCGTGGTCTGTGGAGTTTGACATCAATCATCTTCCCTTCCGCCTCTTCAGTATTGTTGTTGTTATTGTCAGAGGAAGACGAGGAGGAGGAGGAGGAGTCGGGTTCGAGCGCTGAGCGGGTCGTTGCTTCTGTCGTGCTTGGACGGCGGCGGCGACGGCGGCGGTGGTGGTGGGGTTTCGCCTTTTTGATAGTGGGGTTGAGGGGTGTTGGTGAGTGAGGGGGTGCTGCTGTTTGATTGCTGTTGTTGTTGTTCGATTGAGTAGCGGACTCGTTATTGTGACCCCCGGCGGCGTCGGCCTCGTCGTTGGAGTCGGAATCGGAACTTGACGATGCGGAGGACGACGAGGACGACGAGGAATTTGCTGCTGGCGCGAAGAGGGTTGGAGAGGTGGTTGAAAGGATGGCGGGGCTGGGGCTGGTGCTGGTGCTGGTGCGGTTCTGTTGTTGCTGCTGATGTGGGGAAAAAGAAGAAGATAGCATTGAAAGACTCGTAGACGGTGATGAAGCTGATGCGTTAAGTGTTGATAGTATCTCTTGGCTGCTGTCGGAGGGCTCGGCATATAGTGTTGGCGGAGACGAGACAAGGTCCGTATCCCCAGTTGCCGAGGAGATGTCTGCTGCGGTCCGCGACGTGGTTTCTTGAGCGGTAGCGGATTGCTGCGCTTGCTTCTGTTTTTGGAGAGCGAGGCGGGCGGCGAGTTGGCGGCGGGCGCGTGAAGGGGGGATATTGAGCGGGGGTGGAGGTGGGGGTCCATCTGGTGTGGAGGAGGGATTTGATGAGGAAGTACTGCCGAAGTTGTCAAGGGCGGAGAGTGAGGATGAGATGAAGGTGGAAAACTGCTAGAGAACACAGGTTGTTAGCGTAAGGCTCGGACGAATTGATGTAGGGATGAATAAGGGAGTTGGGTGGAAAGTTGAGGACTTGTACGGAAGCAACAAGCGGTGTCAGACTAAGAATGATTATGGAAGTGGTTAGGGTCTAGTAAGTCACTTAAGGAATGATTGAGACAGCTGGGATTACTGTCTTGCTAGGAAAGTAGACATTTGCAATAGAGGTTCGATAACCTGATGCCATACATGCTTTGAACATCTCACACAAAGACATCAAGCGCTCATGCATAGCCTTTTGCCCACATGCACCACTATCAGATGCAGCCTAAACTCAACACCCAGAATGCAAATGCAGGAAAGGGTCGATCCGGGCTACATGATGTGCGGTAGATTATCGATCACTCATGTCAACGTCCTCGAATGGAAGGTCACCCACTTGATCCGAACTACCTCTAGCGGCCCCCTCATGCTCTTCTCCTTCGTCCATCTCTTCGTCCTCCTCATCGCTAGAACTTCCAAAACCACTTAGAAGCGATCCGCCGCCCAGACCGAACGTGCCACTCGACGCACTGCCACTGTTCGCTAGATCGATGCTATCGAGTGCTTGCGCAACGCCGCCATTGAGACCTGCATTTGCGAGAGCCGATGATCCACTATTGCCGAATCCCTGCGCGGCGTTCACTGCGTTGATGACAGCTTGTCTGGGCCCGAGGGACATGTCCGGTCTTACGCCTCCCAGGATGGCATTATCCCGTTCTCTCGTCTCTGATAACGTATGTTCAACGTAGTCAATCCACTGCTTGTGCATTACTTTATCCAATACCGACTGCGGAAGCAGCTGGGTCGGATTCCGTTCGCTGAACTTGACCACCTCTTCTGCGACCAATGTAAGATGACCCATGTATCCTAAGCGCATCCTGTTTCTTTCCTGCGCTTCATCGCTTCGTTTTTGGCCCTCAACAATGTGCTCTGTTATTCGTCCCGTCTCGAAAAGATCAATTGCTAAGGACCGGTTATATCCGCGGTCCATTGGGCCGTTGAAGACTTGTTGTACAACGTCGTATACTACATTATGCAGGAAGTTGTTCCAAGGGAACCGAAAGAAGAAATCCTGGTGAAGAACTGGTCAATCTCGTCCATCAGGATAAGTCAAGAGTCAGAGCTTACCAAGATCGTTGGCACCACGCGATGCTCGACAAACATCATCTTCAGGAAATCGCCGACTACTGGCTGACCATCTATATCGCTCTCAATATGCGGCTCGAAATCTTGCTCGTTTCCGCTTAAAAGGATTGATCTAACACTGTCTCCTTCCTCTCCCAGAGTGGTGTCAATAGTTTCCTGGCTGTTGCCGCCACCAATTTCGCGTTCGCTCGGCTTGGACGTGGGTTCGTCCTGGTGTGTTATTTGCTCCGAGCGAGCAGCAAACAACGGTGCAGGCTCATCGTCGGGATGTGGTGAAAGATCTCCCGGACTGCTGGGCCCTGTAGGCTTTGATTCGGGGGGTTGATCGCGTCGAGGCAAAGGAGGGGCAAGCTTATGCTCTCCCATCGCTGATTGTTCTGAAGAAACGGCTGGACCTGGTTTTGGCTCATGCTGCTGCTCCTCGTATGTAGAGTCAGAAGACGGCGGACTGGTCATGATTGTATCATTGTCGAGATCTAGGCCCCCAACCTTTTCTGTGAGCTCTGATGATGTTGGAGAAAGAGGTTTGCTCATTCCCGCTCCTGATGTAACTGAAGGAACTCCACCTTCCACCACTTTTTTAGGGAGCTGAGCATCAAGCCGTGGTGATGATAGTGGCTCGTCGACGAACTCATCCCCTAGGTCTAGCCTTGGCTTCCCCTGCCTCACCGAAGCATCTTTTTCGCTCTGACCTGATCTCTTTTCAGATGCCGATTCCTCATCGAAGTCATCCTTAACATCCTCATTTAAGACCCCCGAAGCCCCTACATCCTCAAATCCGTCATCATCTCCGCTATTTGCCACTTCCAACCTGCGAATCTCCTCTGGTGATCCTGATCCAATTGCAGATGGCGAGTTTCCGTGATGGAAGCCTGCGCTGTCTTCTGTGTAGTCTGCCCCAGATTGGCCTTCTTGCGCATGAGTCGAGGCTCCATCTGCTTTCAGCCGCTCGCGCTCTTGGTCTCGTTCTTTGACGTATAGTTCGCTGCCCCGTTCGTTGAGAAGACCCATGTTGCTACAGTGCAAGAGCTCTGCCATCAATTCGCAGGTCTTGAACCTGTCAAACCCCAATGGTTCAATCTTTTCACCAAAGGCAGCCTTCAGAGGTTCTCGCTTGATAACCTTTGTACCGTCGCCGGTACTGATTCTATGGTTGGGGCTCAAGATGAGCTCCATGAAATCAGGAACATGCTTTGCAAACATTCGAAGCAAAGTGCCAAGGTATATTGGATCGCGACTTGAAGGTACTGAATCCGCTCCAGTGCCGACATCAGGATCGTAATCTGAGTTGTTCTTACGAATGACTTCTATGATTATGCCAACTCCAACTGTCAATGGGTTTCCGCCGCGAAGCATATCCGATATCAATGATTCAATGCAAGAGACTGAGACTAGCTGCCTTGTCATATCGTTTGGACCTATACATGACTGCTCATTCTGCGACGCATTTGCCGAAATGGTGATGATGGCTTTTAGGAAGTCGCCCGCTGAGGTTTGCGTTGCTGGTGAATGGTCTGCTGATAAGTATGATAATAGTGACGGGATCAAATTTTGTGATTGCAACCACTGTGCGACGCCTAGATTAGCTTCCGTAATCCTTTGATGTAGACATCCTCATCCGGGGAGCCTACGTCGACTATGCCTTGACCACCCTCCGCCTTCTCTAGGCTTATGATTTTCAGCAGCAGGTCCATAACCACAGGGCAATCGACATGCTGCAGCATGGTCGGGACACCATTATCTAAAGACCTGAAAAATTCCAACATTTCTTCTGTTTTTTTGTCCAGCAGCGTCTCATTGATCTTCGTGAAGTAGCCAGCAGTTGTGTTGTCTAAAGGCGGAGGTCGCCTCAGAAACTCCCAGAACTCCCTTAAATGTTGTTGGTTCTCCATCAGAGCCTCCAAGATTGACCACGTCTCCGAAGATAGAACCTCTGTAGCCACGTAGGAATATTTTAGCCTGGCCTTCTCGAGCTTATCTCGCTCCTCTTCGCTCATGTCTTTCTCTATCATTATAAGCTTCGGTCCTTTCTCGTTCTCCACGGTGTCATGCGCAGCTCCAGCGCCTGCTCCACCGTCTTCGCTCGGGTTGCCCTCATCTTCATCCGAGTTGGCTTGCGGTGCGACAACGTATTCCAGCAGTCGCCTCAGCACGTTCTCATCTCGTAAATACTCTATCAGCTTCGTATTGTGCTGCTTGAGTTCTTGTATAAGGTCGGACTCGTCAAGGAGTTCCTCGAGGGTGACATCGGGCTTGTCGAGTATAGTATCGAGAGTTGAGATGTTCGCATAACCACCGAATCGCCAGAACATTATGACTTATACGACTGGAGCATGCAAGAAAGTGAGGTATTGGTAACGAACGGGTCAGCCGGTCGCACGGCTCAAGGTTGGTATAGATGGTTATGCAAACTGCCTGGATATTCCGTAGTGGGCCGCAGTCGTCGCTCTTACGTCCACAGCTCTGATAGTACCGGATTCGACGCCTGTCAATGCCGATCTGACGCAGGGGAGACTTGCTGAACAATGGCAGAAGACATCACCTGTCAGCCTCACTGTCAGACCAGCAGTTCGAGGATAGCGTGCACTGGTAGAAGGAGAGACTCTGACCATTCGAAAAGGACGGACCTATGTAATGTGGCTGGCTGAGAAGGATTGCAAGCTACATATAAAAGTCCGCAGGGTATCACATTATTGAGTACGGAAGGCGTTGAAGACTGATTCGCGGCGCAATGGGTTCAAGCAAGCTTAACCTTCCTGCCTTATGTTGTATTTGTATGCGTTGGCTGGCTTCTGCTTCGCGCTTAAGCTCGGCAGCTAACTACCTAAGAGGCGGTCCCTGAGAGCAAAACAAGGCCACTGACCTAAGGCTTGCGGAGAAAAGGAGACCCCCTACCTAGAGTTCTACAGCAAAATCCAATGTGCAGTCCTCTACTGATATTGCAAAAGGTATGGAGTTAAGGTGCCGCTCCCGCCGCAACTTCAATTACTTAGCCCCCCTATTCCATGCTTGATATTCCCACTACATAGGATTACCGTGCGCGTAAAATCATGCTGTACAACTCATTGACGAGAGATGTCCATAAGTCGTACCACCGTGCACCTCACTGAGGATATTGTTAGATGGAAGGTCGTGAACAGGTTCGCACGTGATCTCAAACGTTGGGATGCATCGGTTATACTTCCGACGCTACAACTTCGTGATGACTCGCGAAGCAATTTAAGTGCTGCCTGACACCACAGTTGTCACTCCAACCAATACTCGAAGTACACAGTAGAACAACGTTCATAGTGCACCCTGTCCTCACCACAGTCCACTGTATCTAGACCTCAGCAAAATGAACCGTCTCTTCGGCGCCAAGAACACAGCGCCCAAACCCACTCTCAACGGCGCCATCTCCAATGTCAGCAAACCCTCTCACGTCTCTCCCTTGCTCCAAAGCTAACCATCTCCCCATTTCAAGGTCGACACCCACATCGAAACCCTCGACGTCAAACTAGCCAAACTCAACGCCGAACTGACAACCTACCAACAACGCATGACCAAAATGCGCGAGGGGCCCGGCAAATCCGCGCTCAAGCAAAAAGCGCTCAAACTCCTCCAGCGCCGCAAGCAATACGAGTCCCAACGGTCCCAATATGAGTCGCAATCGTGGAATATGGAGCAAGCGTCGATGCTACAGGACAATCTGAAGAACGTCATGACGACCGTGGACGCGATGAAGACGACGAACAAGACGCTGAAGCAGCAGTATGGCAAGATTGATATCGATAAGATCGAGCGCATGCAGGACGAGATGCAGGATCTGTTGGAAGTGGGGAATGAGATCCAGGAGAGTTTGGGAAGGGCGTATGATGTGCCGGAGGATGTGGATGAGGCGGAGCTGGATGCGGAGTTGGAGGCGCTGGGGCAGGAGGCGGAGTTTGACGCTGCGTCGGGGGTGGGAGTGGGGGAGATGCCGAGTTTCATGCAGGATGAGGTTGCGCCGCCGCAGTTTGTGGATGAGCCGCCTGAGACCGGGAAGGTTAAGGAGGCTGCTGGATGAGTTTGTGAGGACGCAAAAACTTAATGACCTTTCTCTACGATGAAGCGAGCGAGGCATGGTCTAGGAATTCAGTGCATGTCGATTTCAAGCACTTTTAGCGGTAATTTCGGGCATCGGCTTGGTGGCCTTATGTTTGAGCTTTTGACAAAGCGTTTAAAGAGGCAACACTCAATGAGGCAAATCAGAGCTGAGCTCTCATAATCTCGAATCTTGATGCTGACTATGGATAGTATAGACGTGCTTCATACACTCATACAATCTGTGAACGCAATTCCCTGCCTTGTTCACTTGAAACCTTCTTTATGCCTCACCCAGTCCAACAGTTACAAGCAACGCCACATTCATGATAGCAATAACCAACCAAATCAACACCGCAAACGTCGCTGTAATCCAATGATTCCTCATCTTGATTCCTTGCTCACGTTCATGCGCCTCTGAATCCTCGCCCTCCCCATCATCCACAAAGGCAACAGTCATGAACTTGTTTCGACAGGTGAAATAGATCAGTGGCGCGCTAACAAAAGGCAAGATCACACTCAAGGCTACCTGAGTGCCGTTAAGCGCCTTCGATAACCCTCCCTTGCCAACGGCAGCTGCGATGATAATGCTGGGAGTAATTGAGACTGCCCGCGTGATCAGCCTTCTGAGCCATGGTGCAGTTGTCCAGTTAAGTGCGCCTTCACTGAGCATCTGACCGGCTATTGTACAGACAATACCTGCGCTAGTTCCTGAAAGGAGAAGTGCGAGGGCAAAGATCGTACCAGCTGCTGGGGCCAGCGTATGCGACAGCAGGTCATGGATGGAAAAGAGGTCCGCGTTCTGGGCCGCAGGGGTTGAAGAAAGGGAGGCACCAGCAACGATAAGAATTGCGCTGTTGACGAAGAGGGCAAATGTGAACAGGGAGACCGCGAGCTCAACGATAGAGTAGCTGAGACAAGAACGTATAGCGGCAATCGAAGGTCGGTATTTCGGGGTATCGTCAAACTCAATGGAGTCGCGAGAGGTAAGGTTTCCTGTTGTAGTATCAAAGTCCCGAAGACGACTCTGTACAACGCCGCTGCCAAGGTAAAGACTATGTGGCATGACAGTCGCGCCAAGAATACCAGAGCTGAGAAAGAGGCCCTGATCCTTGACAATGGCGGAAGATGGGAGATATCCTTTGAAGACCTCGCCGACTGACGTGTCTTTGATCAAAGAAAGTTCAATACAGAAGCAGACCACGACGCCGAGGACTAACGCCATGACAAAAAACTCAAATGCTCGTAGACGCCGCATCGAGCCGGAAGGACTATAGAAGACAAGGATAACGAGCACATCCACGATGGTGAGCGCGCATCCGGCCACAAGAGGGATCTTGAGTAGCAAGTTAAGTGCTATGGCTGAGCCAATGACCTGAGGCGTGTGTCAGTAGTCACTCGAAGCTTTTGGAGTATAGCGATTCTTACCTCAGCAATATCCGTAGCAATGATGGCCGCCTCAGCAAGCACGTAAAGCGTTAGGTTCAGCCATCTAGGCAGATGAGCCTTACAATGCTCGGCCAGATTGAGCCCCGTAACAGTGCCCAGCTTCACACAGAGGCTTTGCAGGAAGATGGCAAAGATATTCGACATGAGGACTATGAACAAAAGCCCAAACCTGGTAGAGGCTCCCGCAGAAACATCCGTCGAGTAATTACCAGGGTCTATGTAGGCCACAGAAATCAAGAAACCAGGACCAATGAATTTGGAATATTTGAACAGCACCTGCCCACTTCGCCGAGCGAAGCCTCTCAACATTCCAGCGTGGTCTGGACCGCTTGCTCGAGTAGAAATCAAGGACCGGGCTCGGGCTCGGACTCTTGACTCGACTGAGTTATTAGGAGGCAAATGCTGGGTGACCTGGGACTTCTGGCACGACTTAATGTCCAGCTTCGAACCCTCTTTCAATCTGCCGGGCGGTTCAACACCATAGTCGCAGTGGATGGCACCTTCTGAAAGCTCAGAAGTATCCGGTAAATGATCGCGCTGTGCTCTTGCATTCGCAATACCGTTCAAATCTTGTCTGGTTGTCAGATCCGCGGCGAGTGCTGATGGATTTTGGTTCCAGCCTTCGTGCTCGATCGTGTCGTCTGCTCGTGATGGGCAATTCATTCTGGAGAAAACAGTCTTCGAACTCAAGGAATCTCAAGCGTCCAGTATTGTGCCTTTAAGAATGCAGAAGTGGAATTGGGTATGGGATATGAGGTACAGCATATATGTAGAATGAGATACAAGAGGGGTTACGGTTTCGCCCGACGTGCGTCGGGCAAGCGCGAGCTTACGCCTCTATTAGCGTACTCGTCGTCATTGTTGTGAGGTCTCGACTGTCACCGGAAATGTATGAGCCGTCGTTCCTTCCGTCCATGGGATCGCCAGGAAGGAGGGCACGATTCCCTTTGGGCAATGCGATGGCATCGGTAAGGTAATCTTCCGTGCGGGTTGCTGCTGCATGGTGGATCGTGCATCATTTAGTGGAGACATTTCCGGGAATCTTTGCACCATTTCCATTCTAAAGTACTCACTACCTTACTGCCAACATCAGGTGAAGCAGTCCATCATTGAATAAGTGAGATGGACTCACCAATTGCAATCAATGGTGATGACCCCAAGGCCGCAACTGCGGTCTCGGGTCTACCCCTCCGCCTCCGTAATATAGTTATATCTACATAATAATATCCATCCCCCACTCTCAAAACAACATTTAGGCATGAGTTTAGGCATCAGTCTCCCTGTTTAAAGCCACGCCTAAACCCACACCTAAACCCACGCCTAAACCCACACCTAAAATTTCACCTAAACTCATGCCTAAACCTGCACCTAAACTTATGTCTAAACTCATGCCTCAGCTCACACCTAAGCTCGCATCTAAGTCTATGTCTAAGTTTATGCCTAAGCTCATGTCTAAGTCAGCATTTAAAGTCATGTCTAATCGTTGTTTTGGAGTGGGGTAGATATAACGGAGGCGGAGGGGTAGACCCGAGACATTTGCCGCTTTCTTATCGATTGCGTTGCACTGACAACCCGGAACTCGCTCGCCAAAATACTGTTTTGGTGGAGTTGGCGAACCACAAACTGCCAAGTTGACCTGCCTCGTCGCGACATCAACGACTCCTCAGGCTCTTTATCACTAAGTTGAGCAGTATTTAAAGATATATCTTGACTTTGGATTGCAGAAGGCGTACAATTGTCTCACGGAGCACTCCCCGAAGTACCGGCCCCAGACATCATTGAATTCAGTAGAGTCTGTAAGTACAGCTTGTATCTTCCACCCTATAGACTCTTACATGATTCGTATGTAGTCTTCATTAATGGCAACATCAATACATCCCTATGGGTTTGCGGAAGGCCAGCGGACGAAACCATCAGTACTCAAGTCTTTGATGGCACCTCGAAACCACAAACGCAATCCATCTGCAGGCTTGGTGCTTTTGTCGACTCGTACTGAGAACATCAGCCCTAACGATCGAGACCCTTGCAATACTTTACCGTCAAACCCTTTAAACCGTCCTTATCCGAGCCAACCGTTGGGAGAGGTGAACCAGAACAGGGAACGCGCCCGTTCATCACCGCGTAAGCCTGCAGGTCCAGAAAGGGAGGCATCACACGCCGGTGGGAAAAGCATGCACAAGAAGACTAAGAGTTCTGTATCTCTCAAATCACTAGTAGGAGGGGACAAAGACAGCAAGCAGAGCGCGCGGGAGATTCCACTGGAGATGCAGGCGAAGAAATCAAAGTCGTCCACGAGTCTCTCTGCTCTACTGTCGCGGTCGAAGTCGTCGAAAGGTCATAAGCACGAAATGCCTCGGGTATTAAAGGACAAGGAGAATCAGACGCCGCCAAGCTCAGCCGGATCAGAGCCTCCTCCAATATGGGCGCAGTGTGCATCACAGCCAATACATGAGACATCCAATACTACCAGAGTGTGCTTGAATGACCGGCGGAGCGTCGATGAAGAGATGGCATTGTATACGCCAAAAGAATACTCGCCGTCAAAACAAAGGAACTTCTGTGATTATCACCAGCCAACTCTTGCCAAACGTGGGGAGCCCAAAGCACGACCTAAGTCAGCGTTTCTACCATCCGCTCCATCGATGGCTTCGCTTGCAGATACACTGTCAGGACGGCGTAAGGTCAGCCATGACCGCATGATTCAACTTGGGCCAAGGAGAGACTCTATAAACGCGCACCGGATCAGCTCGGATGACAAGCGCCGCGGCTCGTCCGAACAAGATAGGTTGACTCGTCAATCTAGTGTCGAGAATAGAAAGACTAGCAATGAGTCTTTCAAGGAAGGGCTGACAATGGCGAAGCGTGGTACAAGAGTGATGGCCGCTGTAGCAGCCTTCAACGGAAAGTCGAAGGAGCAGGAGAAGGAAGTTAAGATTGACGTAAAGATGATTGATAGTGCTTTTGAAGCATTACTGGTGAGCTCCGCATACTTGATCAGGATTGCTGGACCACATGCTGAGCAGTGGTGGGCAGGACTCGAGAAATGTCCCTCAGAACATGCGTGACCGAATGCGATCACTAGACACGAACATCAAAGCTGACTTCATCAAGCAAGACAAAGTAGAGTCTGGCTCAGCGACAAGTACAGCCGCCTCGTCGTCAACTACGCCCTTGAGTGCTGTTTCAATCAAGCGACCGACTGTGCAAGAAAGGTCACAGACTGACAATGCTGGGCCTGGAGTACTGGTTGAGAATGCCAATTCGGCTAGTCCAAAGAAATTGAGACCTCGAAGCAGAACATTCACGCTTAGCAAAGCCTCGGATGCTCCAAGCAAGAAACAGAAGTCCGACCCCAGCGGCACCCATGGGCGGGTGAAGTCCACCGATTTCACGCAGTCTGGCCCTTCCAGTTCTCTCACCTCATCCGGTGCAGCCCAAGCAATAACATTCTTAGCGAAAGGGCCGAAGCCAGCTGCACCGGAGGACTTTATCTCTTATCTACGTAAGATCCAGAAGCCTGAGAATGTTGAGGGCGGAAAACTACACAAGCTGCGGCTACTCTTAAGGAACGAGACGGTGGCTTGGGTAGATTCCTTTATCACTAAGGGCGGAATGGCAGAGGTCGTGGCTCTATTGCACCGGATTATCGATGTCGAATGGAGGTCTGTAGCCCCAATAAACTATCAGCAGGCTTGTATGCTGACCCATCATCTTACAGGGAGGAGCATGAAGACACTCTTCTTCACGAAGCTCTATTGTGCCTAAAAGCGCTTTGTACAACAGGTCTAGCCCTCAAGCGATTATCCGACATACAGTCCACTCTCTTTCCCGCTCTGCTTGGCATGCTCTTCGATGAGGAAAAGAAAGGCCCAAGCGAATTTAGCACCCGCGGAATTGTCATATCTCTACTCTTCACCCATCTTTCTACTTGCGCGCCATCTCTACTGGTTTCTCGCGCCCAGACCATCCTTTCGTATCTTCGCGATCCGGCTCCAGCCGAAGAAGCTCAGCCTGTTGGCTTCATCGCTTCTATCTATCAACCCCGCCCTTACCGCGTCTGGTGTAAGGAGGTCGTGAATGTCACGAAGGAGGTCTTCTGGATTTTCTTGCACCACTTGAACGTGGTTCCGATCACGGCCACCCCGGCCCCGTCGGCAACCCACGACTACGCACGTCTGCACTTCCCCCGCGAACGGCCACCCGTTCCAGCTGCGCCGTATGTCGGTGGAGTCGAATGGGAAGCGACTAACTATCTCGCGGCCCACCTTGACTTGATGAACGCTCTTATTGCGTCTTTGCCGACTGGAGACGAACGCAACCAGCTTAGACAAGAGCTGAAAGTCAGCGGCTTCGAGAAGTGTATGGGCGGGAGCCTAAGAACTTGTAAGGAGAAGTTCTACGGGGCGGTGCATGATGGGTTAAGGACTTGGGTGAGCGCAGCGACGGAGGATGGGTGGGATATTAGGGACGTCAGAAACGGACCGCCCAGGGAGGAAGTCAAACACAAGACCTCTCCAAAGAAGTCTAAGAAAGAGGAGCCGCCGAAGATCGAGATGCCGATGTTGGAGGTGAGTGTGGGTGTAGAGCCTGGCCAGGGTGATGATGGTGGGTGGTTGTAGACGGTGATGATTCATTCGGGTGCTGAGGTGAGAAGGGTCCTGGGCCAAATTGTCTTCACGATGAGATGGGTTTCATCATGGGTTTTTGGTTTACTTTTCCATCCACTTGTTGGATCGTCAGTTTGCTTTTCGTAGCTACAGTGCTTTCTTCTTGGGGCTTGATAATGAATGAGATGACTGTAACGAACGCTTCAAACATTTTTACATAACTTTATCATAGAGCTTTGCCTTGATATGCAGTATTTACCTCCAGTGAGATGTTCGGTGATCCAGTGACGGTATCGCTATCTTGATAAAGGCCATAAGGACTCGATCATCAATTCAAACGCGTAACCATTTCCGCCCGCACCAAGCGTGCTTCTAAACCCAGCACTCACACACCTCAATCTCGACCCTGTAGCAAACACCCCAAGGCAGCCGAGACTTCATCCTGTTGCGTGCAGGTGTCAAGATACAGCGTCGACGCAGGGTCGAACACAATGGCCAGGCGTGGCCGTACCTCGACCAAGCATCTGCACGCCTCCTGAAACAGGGCCCAGAATGGATAGACGCTTAGGCGCTTAGCGCAGTATGTGGAAGCAGCGCCGAGGGTTCCGATTTTGCTCGGGTCTGGAACGGATGGTTGTGACGCTTGCGGGTATCGGAAGAAGCTGAAGAGGGTGAAGGCTTGCTTGGGAGCAGGGAACGAAAGAGTAACTAGGGCGAAGGCACAGCAGAAAAGGGAAGCAAGGGTAACGCATGAAGCGCCGCTGAGGTGCTCTACAGCTTTCTTGCGACTTCCGACAAGGCGCCGCGACCGAACATAGAACGCCACACAAGGCTTATACTGCTCAGAACTTAACACGAACTCCTGAGCTACATGCATCATGAAGACCAGCGCCTAGGTATCGTGGTGAGTACCTGGATGATATCATTACCGGGCCATGGACGCTTCGTGTCCGTGAAAGAATATCAACCGCCACATTTTCATTGATCGAGATCTGCGGTACTCATTGTGGCATCTCTTATGCATTCCTATCAGTTACTGTGTACCTTGAGGCAGTTCACTTTCCCGTACAGCATCAAGTAGAAACAGCTTCTCTGCGTCTCAATCTGTTGGAAACGCTTTCACGGGTAGCTTCTTGAGGAACGTTTGACAAAATCAATGAACCGCTGCGCTTCAATACCTAATGTCCTGGGCTTGTTCACATTGCGCTTGGCAGCAAGCTGCTGGATCCGCTCTTTTACGGTTTATCGCATATAAATATGAAGCGAGAAAGCCAGGCATCCATGGTGAAAAACGGTGACGTTTCTATGACAGCCACTGTTGAATTGACTCTCGGCGGAGCAGGCAGCGGGTGTCAGGTCTACAAAAAAGTAGAGCTATCTCATTTTGTTGCTCATTTCGCCTCTACACAAGCATCAGACGTCGAATCAGTTCATGATGAACATCTTGATGAACATCATGATAATTCCTCTCACTATTTCATACCTTGTTCTGCTCGGCGCCGCAGCACCGGTCGCCGATGATCAAGCTCACTCCCATCCGCTTCAGAAACGGTCAGTCCTCTGCGATACATTTTACGGCCGGAACGTCCACCCGGTCGACTGCCAGGAAGCACTCGGAAAGATGCAAAGAATGCCTACCGTCGACATGAATCCGCAGACCGGGAGGCTTGTCCCCCTTTATGGCCACTTCAGCCGTGATCAACCCGATGGTCGGTTTCGGCTCCCTCAGGCTTTCAAGCAGGGCACCTGTACCATTATCGTTGGTCTGTCGAATCCTGCAGGGACCATCACCTCAGGCTGGGGCCAGGTTTCCGCTGGTGCACGCTGGATCATCGACGAATGCGTCCACGGACCTTATACAGGTGGCGTCGACAACAACAGAAACGGCTTTGACACCGTTGTGCTCAACGAGCAGACTGCCGACCCACGATTGGGCGCATGGCCGGGCTGTGTTGACACGGTTGAAAGCCATCACCTGCTGGATCCGGAGGCACAGTGTCTCTTTCATGAGTTCGAAATGTCGGCTGCGGCCTCTCTGGCGAGGCCGGGCCGAGGCACTAGCAAACAATAACGTAGCTACGTGAGGAGCGCTCCGTTGAACGGCGAGTCAGTGGTTTTCATTTTGGCAGGTGGATCGGCTTTCTGAATGTCTTCCATCTTGTTGAATCCGTTTGGTACTGCGCATCTAGAAGAATGCAGGTGTACATGAAGGAGTACACTGCGGAATCGTAGCTTAACCTCCCAAATCATTCAGCTGGTCATCACCTGTTCTGCTGATTCTGTCCTTCATGTTCATAATACTGGAGCTATCAGCCGCTGGTCTGTATCGTAGCTGCCGGGCCAGTGGTCGCTGATGCCACTTCTTTTCCGTCGAGAGAAGTATCAGGTAATGACAGTGCTTAGACAGAATGAGGTATGCAAAAGAAATAAATGGAGTCCAGTGAGCAAAAGCGTCAGCATAATCAACAATGTGATGGACCCAGTCAAAACAAGCACGTGTTCAGACTTTGTAAACTTTGTAGACAGTCACCGAAACCTATTCTGTACAGTGTTCTGTGTAATTGCCTCAGATGATTATATCCTGCGGACTTCGGCGACACCCAAGAGTAAGCTTGATAAATGTTGTTCAGCATTCAGATCCATATACCATATACCATATGTCAGCGTTATAAACAATTCCTCCTCAGTGATTGTGAAGCTACTGTAGCGCAGCCAATCAACAGTCGCTAAACATCGATGATTCAAGCACTCGATTTCGCCGCCTTCAACATACGATTATTGGCACCAGCCGTTGAACACACCGCCAAGACCGTCCTCTCCGTTTCCCAATCGTTCCATTGAGTCTTCCCCATGATGATATCACGCCACGCACCATCACCTCAAACCCTCGGCGCTCTGTCACATCGTGTCCTTCCCTCGGCCGTTGCTGCATCACGAATCTCCACTACCCCATCGACTTCTTCACCGCCGCAAAGCCGAGGTCTTGCGACAGTACAAGATGGCACACCGAAGCGGACTCACTTTGGAGGGCTAAAAGACCAGGACCGCATATTTCAAAACTTGTATGGGCACCATGGGACGGATCTGAAGAGTGCTATGAAATATGGGGATTGGTATAAAACAAAGGAAATAATTTTAAAAGGACATGACTGGGTAGGCAAGCTCGGCCTTGAGACTATCTCAAAACATAGTCGGCTCACGGAACTCTTGGTAGATTATATCGGAGATCAAGGCTTCCGGCCTGCGAGGGCGGGGTGGCGCTGGCTTTCCATCGGGATTGAAATGGGTATGTCATTGTAACAATTGCCGGAGATACACTTGCTAAATCTACATAGTCGTTTATGAACTTCAAAGACTGGGACAAGGACACCAAGCCTCGATACCTTGTTGTCAATGCCGATGAAGGCGAACCAGGGACCTGCAAAGACCGCGAGATCATGCGCAAAGACCCTCATAAACTTGTCGAAGGTTGCTTAGTAGCTGGCCGGGCGATGAATTGCACTGCAGCGTATATCTACATACGTGGCGAGTTCTATCATGAAGCAACAGTCCTTCAGCGAGCAATACAGGAAGCCTACAAGGAGGGCTTAATTGGAAAGAACGCGTGCGGCAGCGGCTACGACTTTGACATCTTCATTCACAGAGGGATGGGCGCCTACATCTGTGGCGAAGAAACTTCACTGATAGAATCCCTGGAAGGCAAGCCAGGCAAACCCCGTCTTAAGCCACCATTCCCTGCCTCCGTTGGTCTTTTTGGCTGTCCTTCTACTGTCGCCAACGTCGAGACGATCGCCGTCGCGCCAACCATATGTCGGCGAGGCGGCAGCTGGTTCGCTTCATTCGGCCGAGAACGGAATTCCGGAACAAAGCTCTTCTGTATCTCAGGACACGTCAATAATCCGTGCACTGTTGAAGAAGAGATGAGCATACCTCTCCGCGAACTCATCGACAAACACTGCGGTGGCGTTCGCGGCGGTTGGGATAATCTTAAAGCCATCATTCCTGGCGGCTCATCAACGCCTATCCTTCCGAGGACTACCTGCGACAATCAGCTCATGGACTTTGATGCGTTAAAAGATAGCCAGTCCGGTCTTGGTACCGCTGCCGTTATCGTCATGGACAAAAGCACCGATGTGGTCAGGGCCATCTCCAGGTTGAGTACCTTTTACAGGCACGAAAGCTGCGGCCAGTGCACACCTTGCAGAGAAGGTAGCAAGTGGACAGAGCAGATTATGAAGAGATTCGAAAAGGGGCAGGCGAGAGCGAGGGAGATTGACATGCTGCAGGAATTGACGAAGCAGGTTGAGGGTCACACTATTTGCGGTATGGTCCCACATTCTATCCCCGTCTGAGGTGGCGACGTTTGCTGACTATGGCTTAAGCTCTCGGTGAGGCCTTTGCGTGGCCATTGCAAGGTTTGATAAGACACTTTCGGCCGGAGTTAGAGGAGAGAGTGAAGGGCTGGGCTGAGAAGAACGGTGGCGAAGCGCGTGCTGGAGGATGGGCGCATGATGCGCAGAAGCAGGGGCTCCCCATTTCTCCTGGTCAATGATTGGTCTTTTGCTTGTACATTGTGATTGCTTGGAGTTTGGACTACTGCTTTCGCGCAGATGCTTTAACTATTGACCACTTGTGGAGGGGGTAGGTGCTGTCCAACTGACAGAGATCGTAACCTGCTACGGTGCACTGCAGCCTCATCTTAGGGAGTTTATATCCATTCAGTCCACCGTAGCACCGTAACCTAAGCGAAGCCTGTGCCCAGTAACCTCCCATCAGCTTCTCTCATTCCTCGACAAAGACAACCTGATTGCCAAACACATGTATCACTACGAATATGTATCTCTGTATTTGATACCGTCGTACAACGAGGTCCTCATCTCCCCTCAGGCCTCATCTGCACGACTCATTGGATTTCTCCAGGACGCAGAACGGGGCAATATCAAATGCATCTGAAACCTGACCCGGATCTTATGTTTGGTATCTCATCGCCTGGCGTACCTAGGTACACACCCTCGTAATGTGACGCCGTCGTAAGCTCAGACCAGATCTGGGGATGCGACCGATTCGTACCCGATTTTCACTTTAAGACGAAGGACACCGGCTGTACAGGGACGAAAAAAGCGGGCGATTTTTGGCACGTGCGCAACCACCAAAATCGCCCGCTTTTTTCGTCCCCGTACAGACCGGATTGTACCCGGCGTTCGCCAGCAATGACGTAATGCACAGTTTCACTGCTCTTTCAGACTGAACTATTATTCTTCCCTCATCCATAGACTCTTCGAGCGGCGGCATATCAATGTCTCATTCCTAGTCATCCTGGCTCTGCATGATGCTCCTGGGTCTGCGTTTGCGTTTGCGTTTGCGTCTGCTTTCCTTCTATTCCCAAAAATCTTTGCCTCCATGTGCCAACCTTCGGGTTTGGACGGTTGCGCTGTGGATGCGTGCATCTGTCAGTTTGTGAGGACCAGAAATATTTCAGGGGATATATAAAGGGACCAGGACTAAGAGCGGGGTGACCTCATCCCTAGCCCCTGAATTGATGGGACCGCGGACCTTTGGGACAACAAATGGATCGGGGAGTATACTATGGCTTGCACAGCGATAGTCCCGTCAATGGGCCGCCTCAGGGTTGTGATCCTAGATATAAGCAGAACTGGCCAATCGAGAAGTGTGTTTATAGCGCCACGACAGCTCGGATCCGCACATCTCTCAAAGAGACCCATATTGGAGGGGCTCATAAGATAGACGTTGCTTCAATCCTCCGCTACACTCTCAGAGCTGGTCGAATAGGACGTCTTCGAGGCTTTCACCTGTCCGCAACTTATTCAGATCCGCATATCTAATGAAAAGAGCTGTGTAGGAAAGAGTTCCTTCCATCGAGCATATATGAATCTGGTATAAAAGGGAGCCTCGGGGAGCCTAAAGACGAACCCTAAGTACCTGGAACCGATGGCTGCAAAACCATGACTGCTGCGTGTATCTCCTTATTTCATTCTTCAGCTTAGTAATTTATATTTATATTAATGTATTACCAAAGTCGTTTCCGCGAAAGTAGATGGGTCATCGCCCGTGTATATTCACCATCAGCGTGTTATTTCTTTGCCATTAACATTTAAGATTGTTAACATTGCATATTGTGAATTCATGTTTGACCTTCGACCCCGACACAGTTGCACAGTCTTTCTACTTCACTTCTTCTGCACTCTTAGAACCTTCGAACCAGTTCAAGAGCATTTCTCTGGAGCTTCTAGCTTTCGAAAGTTGGCTTCTGTCTCAGGATCGTCTGCTTGGTATTAGACTCCCAGAGCACTTGAATACGCTTGTCAAAAGATTTATTTCCATGGACGAGACCGTACATCAGCACATGTTGCTGGGCATCAACGGATATGATCTTGTCGAACATTCGGCGCCAGACAGCATGAACGGGGTAATTGAGATGGTCGACTCTAGAGACACTCGCCAACCAGAGGACGAAGACCTCTGCATCATCTGCACCGAGCCTGTGTCATACTTCGACTCCTTTCACCGCGCGGAAGATTCTGGTGTCGTCTGCAAAGGTTGTGTTGTCCAGCTGTTCGAACGAGCAACAATGAACGCATCAAATCACCCCCCACAATGCTTTGGCCCGGCCATCGCTCTACAGGAAGTCGAAGGCTTTCTAGACGCCGACTTGATCAAGCGTTACCTCAAGAAATGCGCTGAATACGAAGCACTGGAGAAAGTCTACTGTGCAGTGAAGACGTGCTCAACCTTCATTTCTGCTAACTTCTTCAAGGGCAAGGTTGCCTATTGTCGGAAATGTAGAGTCAAGACTTGCCGCTTGTGCAATGAACTTGAGCATGAAGGAGATTGTACACCTAGCGAAGAAACACAGATGACTCTGAATACGGGTAAGAATAAGGGATGGCAGCGTTGCATCAGCTGCGGTATGTTGGTCGAGAAAATCGATGGATGCAATCACATCAGGTACATCCTCCATAATCTGTCGCATACCTACTTCAATGTGCTGACCACATTGATAGTTGTGATTGTGGTGCCGAGTTCTGCTACCTGTGTGCTACCCCATGGAAAACCTGTGGGTGCGCTCAGAATGATGGAGACGATCATTACTATGAAGACATTCAAGTGGGGAACGGGGTGGAGGAGGTTGCCTGGCAAGGCGGCTTCCAAGATCAGGTGGGCGTACAAGATCCGATGGATCAAGGCAACGATGGTGATTGGAATGCAGTGCCTCTAGGCGAACCGATCGGTAAGAGCTGCGCAACGCAGTAGCCGAGGATGTCCATGACCTGGACATTCAAAAGCATCAGACCATGCTCGATGAACAAGAAAATCGAGAGCTCAGACTTGACGACGGAGACTGGGGCATTGATATCACACACAGCCCAGAACCTGCTTATGACGGTGCAGGCTTGATTGAAGGTATGGTACCAGAGTCAGAACTCAGTTGTCCAGCACCTACACCGGAGCAGCAGGCTTGCAAGCACGTGATGCCCGGCATCTTCGATAATTGGTTCTACAGCCCAGGAAGCGCCCACTGTCAAGCGTGCAACTGGTACGCTGATCTCTATACCATGCGCTGCCGGACTTGTCAAATCGATTCCTGCCGGTCATGTACATCAAACCCTTATCAGTTTGCTGCGAAATTTGGTCCAGTTGACGATGGAGAGGTTGAGGAACTTGATGAAAATGAGTTAAACGTGGTAGACAATTTTAGGCGAGGTGCATCTCTCGAGAGTGTTTCGGACGAAAGGGGTGAAACCGCAGGTCAAACCACTTCAGCGTCTCTTCTTACCCAGGTAATCGAGCGGGGCCACCAGGCTGCTACAGCATTTGATGATGGAGCGAAACGACATCTCAACTGGGCTCAAACCCTGTTCTATGAGGCTGAAGTGGCGTTCGAAGAGGCCGACGAGCGCTTCAAGGAGGCTCAAATGCAACGCCAGAACGCACTGGATCATGTGGAGGAGCTCCGACCTTCCCTAGAGAGACTCGAGGCGAGATATTTGGATGCGTTGAATCGTCTCATCCCCCGCGAGTAGTGTGTTGCGAAACCCTACGGCTCTGTTGCAGGTGATGAGTAGGGAGGTTATTGGATGTTCAATCAGCGCTTCTCAGAGTGTCTCAGGTACCGTACATCGTGTAGATGACACGAGAAGCAAGAGGCTTAGAGAAAGGCTCCTTTCCGCTTTGGTATAAATTACTCAAAGAAACTTCAGTAGGCTTAGCCGCTCCATGTCCAGCAGCATGATTTGCTTGAACGCCTTTCTCATGAGCCCTAAACGCCGTTCCGCAAATCGCGAAAGCCTCCGCAGGTTCTTCCACATTTTTAAATCACTGTAAACAAATCCCCACAAACTCCTCCCTACTAATCGCTCCATCCCCATCCAAATCGAACTCCTCAATCATAGCCACCAGCTCCTCCTCCTCCAAACCCTCCCCCAGCTCCCGTGCAACCCTCCTCAAATCCTGCAAATTGATCTTCCCCTTCCCGCCCTCATCGAAGAGCTCAAACGCTCTCAGTATCTCATCTCTCGGATCCCGTGCCAGGATACGCTGCGACATGATGGCCTGGAAGGACGTCAAGGACAGAAGCAGGCGCGTAGGGTGATTCTGGGATTTATCATTCGGCTTGTTAGGGCCAGGCGCAGCCGGGACGCCATGTGTTTGGAGGATAGACAGAATCTCGGATTTGGGCAGATCGAAACCGAGAGCTTTCATAGCGACTTTCAATTCGTGGTAATCGATGCGTTTGTCCTTATCTAGATCAAACAGCCCAAACTACACACACTCAGCATGTCTCTCCCATCGTCTCGACACGAAGGGAAGACTGTAAGCAAACTTGGAGACCCTACAGCTTCATTAATCTCCTCCCTCTGCTCCTCCGTCAATTCCGCCAACTGGTTCTGCCCTTCGCGCTCGAGGCGCTCTCTTTCCGCGCGTTCTCGCTCCCGCTCCAGCCGTTGCGCTTCGCGGTGGGCTTGGGTTGTTGAGGCGCCGAAGGCGGCCCCGCTGGTGCGGTCGGGGAGCTTGCCTAGGTTTGAGGCGTAGGGGCGTGTGGGGAAGGAGGGGTGCGCGGTGGAGGATGCCATTGGGGTGGGTGATTGGGTGGGTGATTGGGAGGGTGATTGGGAGGTGGGGATGTGCTTTTGGCGATTGTCTGCGTGCGCAATTGAAGGTTGTGGGCGGAAGGGAGATCGATGGCTTTGGTGTTTGGATGTTGTGGGACTGCGGTACGACGTGCAAGGTGGTAGACGCGCTTTGGTTCGCGACTTCTCGTGTTGATGCGTCGGTTCGCTTCGATTTGCAGATATGTATGCATGCGAATGATCCACGACTTGAGATTGAATGGGCTATATGTCTCCTTACCAACACATGAGAGTGTAACATGATCCATTATCCGCTGCATGGATGATTCCGCGCTCTACATTGGCTATGGAAGATGGCTGCCTGTTGTGTGACCTTCGAACGTCAACAGATGGGGATAAATGTCAATTCCTCAATTGAATGAATGCAACAGACAGCATCCCCTCCAATGCCGATTATCTCCACGTCCGCAAAGCATCCAAAGGTCACTATCCGCAATGCCCCAACCTTTGGCTAAAGACGACAACGATTACGGGGTGATCCAAAGAGATAGTGATTGGTTCAAGACCTGGACGGGATCCCGGTTCATCGAAGTCTGACACTTTGAAGTACGAGTAATAAACAATATCTGATAGAGACAGCCTCAATGTTCTTCCGGGGCAGTCCCGGACGTCTATTCGGTATCATTAACCATTCGAGTACGAAAGGATAATATCCGTGCCAACCGCTGATTCAGTTCTGAAGATAGAACGGCCAGGAATCAAAGATGAGCGAAGGTAGTCTGCATAAGGACAACATGGAAACTTGGCTTCAGAAGCTGGGTTGCCTCACACCAGTGTGAAGAGAATATCGTACTCATACGTGGAGTCTTGAAGAATCCCACAATGGCCAATAACGTCCGCCCTTCGGGGGACCTCAGGCTGATGTTCGCTTTCCTGAATATTTTCTAAAGATCATAGTATAACTAAGAGGCAGAATGAGTCCCAATAGACAGCCTCAATATGTACCATTTCAAGAGGGAGACGTTTGACAGCATCATGCGAAGGTTCAGACTTCCGCTGGCAGACCAGCTACACTGCGGGCGTTTACGCCACATTTGCTAACAAATATATTGAGAACAGCCTTGTCGATACTGGTAGGTACGGAATAGATACGTCTCCAATTGGAAGTCATCTCATGTTTTCAGGCTTGCTTATCTAGTCACCTGTGGTGCGACTTGCGAAATACGGTGTTGCTCTTGGGCACGATACCGCCAGCAATGTCACTTACGGTTTGCTCCACAGTAGTGGATTCGTTGAGCATTTCTTAATGTTGATCGAGAAGTCAATCGCACAAGCAAGCCATCTGATGTTTCTAGCAACAGTAGCTGCTACTTTCACACTCACCCATAACTGGAGCGAAGTACGGGATATAGTGCACTCTTTCGAATTCGTCGAAGTTCAAACCGGCCATGGGGTTCGGGCGAACTCAGCAATTTAAGACCAGAACACTCGGTAGATATACGATCGTTGACAGCTAGATTAAGCAGACTCAGTGCCGAGATAGGGGCCCAGGAGACGCCTCTGACCACTGGCAGATAATATTTGACAACTCTTGACATACTGTCCAAAAGCACTTCAGCACGGTGAGTCCATCTCGAGTTCATAAAGATGTTGTACTGATTAGCACCCTACAGGTATACAATCTCATTGCGCAGAGTGACGGAGCTCGAAACATCGAGATTGTGAGAGATTCTAAGGAGGCTACTGCAGCTGGCAAGAGGGAATGGCTCCGCCATGAAAGCCATCGCAGTGTTAACGACGGCTTTCCCTCCTGGGACTTTCGTCTCGGTAACCAAGGCTTGCAGGGGTCACAGCTGGAGACCCGCTAACTTCGCTACTGGATGCAGTCGTTGTTATGCCGCTATTCAACTGGGATGCTGATACAACCAGTTCGGTATTGCGGACGCGCTTCTTGGACCTATTGGGCCATCACCAACCCATTGACTACGTTGGTGCTAGGCAGTTGGTTCTTCTGGAAGCGTTGGCGGCAAGAACATGATCGGAGAGAAGAGGATGCAAAGCGCATGAGAGCCGCGTATTGGCCAGGAGGGCCGCTCGCTACCGGCGCTGAGTGTCAAGGAGATGTAAACACAGGATTAAAATGCTGGAAGCACAGATAACGACAGGAACGACCAAATTGTGCCAAAGTAGCTTGACGGAACTTGGCGTTGAGCTCGAGGACCTGAGTTCGGCTCAACCCTTTCCAATAGGATCTTCTTGCTATGCCCCAAACACCACATCGATATGTCGACAGGAACCTCAATCATATTCCGCGCCCATGTCTCATCCCCAAAAAAAGAAAAACGAAAAGAGATAGAGCCATCTCACACAAAAACATCGGCAATTCACCGTGCAACGTCCTAGGGATTCCCATGTTGAAGGGATGTCGCGGCGGTGAACCCGCAGAAGCACTGATGCAAGGAATTTCATTCTCAACAAGCAAAGTATACATTCATAAAGATAGGAAGTTTCAATGTTCAGCCAATACTCTACACGAGCCAGCCATCAAAGATCATTTGCTTGTATAGAACCACAACCAACAGCTATACCCCTCTTCTTTATACGCATATGCCCAAGAAATTGAGGTTTTACCAATTTGGGTTCGCTCAGCATTGGCATTTGTCTCAGGACCTTCAATACAGACATCTACGCCAAGACTCTGACCTCAGCCAACAATGCATGCGGGGACCCTGAGGAGGGAGCTCACCTCCATACGCAACGACGGTCAAAACGTTTCAAACCATAGCTGTCCAAATTAGCCTGAACCGAGCAGCAACGATTATCTTGACACCCTAGAAGCATATCTGTAGTCACACGGTCGTTTACTCTTTCTCTCTTTGTAGATGCCCCTGTATATGCCAACACGGAATTGAAGAGGACAACTTCTCACGGAGAGGAGCGGCACCCCTGGAAGATACTACACATGATAGAAGGTCTGTTAATGTGTGCTCTTACCTTGAAGTCAGCACTACTCAGAGCATGACAAACGATATCGAACACTATTTCCTACTTTCTATACATGTAGCTTTCCTCAAAGGAGGCCGACTTAGTAACCCTTAGTAAGCACGAAAGCGGACAGCGACGGCACGCGCCAATTGACTTCGCAGCAACATAGATGTGACAATACCAGAACTGATCGTCACTTCTAGGACCCGGATTCACAACTAGGACAACTCGATCGCAGGTAACCGTCAGCCATTGGAGTCAAGCAGAATGGCCGCCGTTCTCATCGTTGGCGCCACTCGAGGGCTCGGAGCGTCTTTAGTAAAGAAGTATTCCACTGATGGCAGTGCCGTCTTCGCGACAACTAGGTCTCAGGATACACCAAAATCTGCGGAGAGTAAGGTGACATGGATACCGAGCATAGACATCGCCTCCGAGTCTGCCGGTCCAGCGCTGGTCTCTCACATCAAGCCCAAGGGCGTCCACCTGGACACCGTCATCATCGCCGCAGGCTACTTCCGTACTGAATCTTTCGACGAACCGAAATGGCAAGATGAAGTCAAGATGTATACGATTAGCTCGATCGGACCTGTGTTTGTGGTGCAAAGCTTGGTTAAAGCGGGGTTGATGAAGAAAGGGAGTAAAATTATTCTGGTGAGCTCTGAGAGCGGGAGTATTACGCTGAGACACGAGAGCGAGGGCGGAGGGAATTACGGGCATCATGCGAGTAAGGCGGCGTTGAATATGGTGGGGAAGCTGTTGAGTCTGGATCTGAAAGAGCAGGGGATTGCTGTTGGGATACTGCATGTATGTTTGTCAAGTGCTTTGTTAGGACAAGGTCATTGGGGATGAGTGGCTAATTCGGGATAGCCTGGATTCATGCGTACGGAAATGACGAGGGATGTTGGATTCGACAAGTTCTGGGATGATGGCGGCGGTAGGCTCACACGCTGACTCTTTGTAATTTCCCCTGCTAACAAAAGATTTCTCTCTAGCTGTCACGCCAGACGAGGCAGCAGGGTCAATGATCGACTTCATCAAGAAGTTTGAAATCAAGATGACTGGAGAGTACTGGGCGCCGCGAGGTCCACGGTAGATTGTGCAACAGCCTTGATAGCATGGCCACCCCGCTAATGATATCAACAGCGACATTGGTACTGCTGAAGCAACGTTGGGCAAAGGGCTACCTACTCCTCTCCATCTTCCCTGGTAGACCGGACGAGCGAAGATATGAATGGAAGAATGTTATGACGGTGCTTAAGCGCGTATGTAATATCACTCAAGATGCTTCGTAGCAAATGCAGCAAGCTCATCTTGATACGCTGGGCTTTGGGCTTTGAGCTCTACCTTGTCGCTGGAGTACACCATAGAGGTCCGGCTTTTGCAATAAGAATGCGCATTAGCGAAACACCTCGACCCCATATCCATATGCTATTCGGAGTCATCTAGATGTGGCCTTTGAGGCAGCAGTGTTGGCCCGTACGAAGAGCGCACACCTAAGGTAGCCAATTAACAGTAAGATGAGCTAGACATGATAGGCTGTCAATGCTGACGATTCCGCAGTAGGCAGCAGTCCTGAGTCTTAGCGAACGCTCACGACTTGGCTGCCGAGCGCAATTTAGAGCCACGCTACCCGCGAGCAACCTCTCCTTCTCGCACTCCATAGAAAAGGTCATACAGCAGGAGCGCGTCATAACTCCGTTCCATTCTAAAGCTCCGATCATTGATGCGGTCAATTCTTGCCATTCGCACTCCGGAGGCGGCTTTCGCTGTGTCATCAATGAGCACATAGTCTACCGACTCAGAGCGTAACACTCACCTCTGCTCAGAGCGCGTCCCGCGCTCTTACTCTGGCATTCATTGTGGACAGCATACTTTCCTACACCGTCCTTTCACCTCTTCCAACAGTACTCTTTGTATTGGCAACACCCTGGAAACGCAATAAAGATGTCTGGATTCGGTTTCGGCGGTTTCGGTGCCAACAGCAACCCTCAACAGCAGAGCACAGGTTTCGGGGGCTTTGGATCCAATAACAATACAGGCCGAGGTAGGTCATACATCATCTTATCACTTCTACGCGTTCTATGGCCAAGCCCATCATGAATGGCTTGCCTTCGAGGCGCTCGCAAGACGGTCGAACCTTCTGGAGGGGACAGGATCTAACTCGGCATCTTCTCGCGCTCTCGTCTAGGCTTTGGGCAAGCATCGAACACGGCTTTTGGCAACAACACATCTACAGGCGGTGGACTCTTCGGAGGCAATTCTAGTGGATTCGGATCTGGAGGTACGTCGATGTTTCGTGCTTCGCGACAAGGACTGCATCCTGCGAGATCTTGCGCGTCTCTACGCTTCTGTGCCAGGTCCTTCAAGTGTCTTCGCCTCCGTTCATCCGTAAACACAAACTGGGGTCTTCTACCCGGTTCGGATCTTGTACCGTCATCGACTTCAAAACATTTTGGCATTGAAGCTCTCCAGTTCGTGTCCGCACAAGAGACCAAATCCGCGTTCAGTCAATGTCACTGTCCATTGTTGAATCATCACTGACATCTGCATCATCGTCGACAGGTTTTGGTTCCAACCCTCAGCCCAATCAACCTAATCAACAATCTCTTTTAGGAGCACCCAAGCCATTTGGCCAAACCACTACCAGCGGCGGAGGACTGTTCGGTAACAACACGGCTACTGCAGGCTCTTCAACTGGATTTGGTGGCTTCGGGACTAACAGCAATACGACCAACACCTCTTCGCCTTTCGGTGGCGGTAATACTGGCGGGGGGTTGTTTGGTAATTCAGCCAATAAGCCAGCTTTTGGCACCGGTGGTCCTTCAGGAGGACTCTTCGGTGCTGCTGGATTCGGAACCACAAACACTCAACCCACCAGCGCCTTCGGTAGTCCAGCAAGTACCGCACTAAGCAGTGTGAACCCACAAACCGATGGCACTGGCAGTACACCTTTCCAAGCAACTACCGAGAGAGAGAGCGGGAGTGCTCAGACCAATCATTTCCAGAGCATAAGCTTCATGCAACCCTATCAGAAATTCTCATTTGAGGTAAGTGGAGCGTTTTAAGTGTGTAATATTTCCTCAAAACTAACCAATGTAACCAGGAATTGAGACTTGCCGATTATGTGCAGGGCCGTAGATACGGCAATGGCAGTGGTCAAGCTGGAGCATTTGGTACTAGCACGGGTTTCGGAAGCTTTGGACAGACTACGGGAGGTGGCTTTGGCGCTACAGGAACCACCGGGGGCGGTTTGTTCGGTGCCGCCACCAGCAGCAATCCCTCTCCCTTTGGCGGCACACAGCCTGCAAGTACAGGATTTGGCAGCAACAGCGGTACCAGTGGTGGAGGGCTCTTTGGTGCCAAGCCAGCCGGAGGCGGTCTATTTGGTCAAAACGCTGCAACATCAGCTCAGCCAAGCGGCGGACTCTTCGGCACAAGCGGCTCTACAGGCTTTGGCACCAGCGCCGGGACTGGTTTTGGCGGCGGTGCCACAGGTGGAGGTCTCTTCGGCAGTAACGGCGTTAACCAATCCAACAGCAACACCGGTTTCAAACCCGGCGCTGCAACAACTGGTACCTTTGGGCAATCAACCACTGGAGGCTTCGGGCAGCCGAATGCCACGAGTGGTGGAGGCCTTTTCGGTAGCTCTACCGCCACTTCGTCCCCATTTGGTGGCGGCCAGGGGCAGCAGAGTGGAACTGCCAACCCCTTCGCTGGTTTTGGGCAGAATTTACAAAACCAGAACCAGGGTAACACAAGCTCTCCCTTTGGAGGGTTCGGTAACAATCAGCCGCAGCAGAAGCCTGGAGGTCTCTTCGGCAACTCTGGAACAACCAATACCGGGAGCAGCTTGTTTGGCACCAACGCCAACAACCAGCAGCAGACATCCGGGGGCCTCTTCGGCAACACAGGTAATACCCAACAGGCTGGGGGAGGACTCTTTGGTAATAAGCCCGCCACATCTGGGACCGGTGGAGGCTTATTTGAAAATATAGGAACCAATAGTACGAGCAATGCAGGCGGATCGCTGTTCTCTGGCCTAGGCAACAACCAGCAGAATCAGCCAAATCAAAGCGGTGGCCTCTTCGGCAATAACCAGCAACAAGACAAGCCTGGAGGACTCTTTGGTCAGACAACGAACAACACCAACAATACTGGTGGTGGTTTATTCAGCAATCTGGGCAGTAACACTAACAATCAACCATCAGGGGGCTCTTCTCTCTTTGGCAACCTTGGCAACAATAATCAGAACCAACAGCAGCAGTCTAGTAGCCTCTTCGGGAACAATACCTCGAGCATCCTTGGAAACTCGCAACAAAATCAACAACAGCAAGGTCTGTTAGCTAGCTTGACTGACCAGAATCCCTACGGTAGTCAGTCGATCTTCTCTGGACTACCACCGCCAAGTCAACAGAACACCGGTCCCATCGCTACGCCCCTCTCGACAGGTCAGAAGATGAAGAAGAGTGCCATCCTTCCACAGTATAAGATGAACCCAAACGCCGCATCACGCCTTGTCACGCCGCAAAAACGTGGTTTCGGGTTCTCTTACTCCACTTACGGTACGCCCTCTAGCATCTCAAGCAACGCTAGTACACCGGGTGGGCTCAGTAGCAGTCTGCTCGGTGGAAGCTTGGGGAGAAGCTTGGGCAAGAGTTTATCGACGAGTAACCTTCGCCGCACGTTCGACGCCGAGTCGGACAGCATTCTCTCCCCAGGCGCGTTCTCGGCTAATAGTACACGGTACTCGAATACAGGCAGCTTGAAAAGATTGACCATTGATCGAAACATTCGCACCGATTTGTTTGGCAGCCAGCCTATTCCCGCTCTTTCAAGCCTGGACAAGAACGACCAATCAAAGCAGCCCAGTATTCTGAAGAAGAAGGTCAGCTTTGACTCTAGCACTGTAGGTGGAAATGGTAACGGCAGCGGGCGCCTCTTCGGTAACGATAAGACCAATGGGACTCTGACCCGGACAGAGGACGAGAGCGCTACTCCGAGCGCCGAGGAGCAGGGCTTCCTGAGATCATCTTCACATGTGAACGGCAATGCAGTGAAACCGAACGGGGCTGTTGCTCGGCCGGAAATGGAACAGGTTAAGGGTAATGAACTTGCTATTGTACATGAAGACGGGTCCCCAGAGCCTTCAACTACTTCGGACTCTCAATCATCGAACACCGCTTCATCGCCGGTCGATCCACGACCAGGGGAATATTACATGAAACCATCTAGGAAAGAGCTACAGGCAATGTCTCGTGACCAAATGAAACAAGTCTCCGGATTCATTGTCGGACGTCAAGGTTGTGGGCACGTCCGGTTCGATCAACCTGTCGACTTGACAACTGTAGATCTGGACGATATTTTCGACAACATTGCAGTCATCGAGACACGGTCGCTTACAGTGTATCCTGACCCTTCCAGTAAGCCGCCAAGAGGCAAAGGACTCAATGTACCATCAACTATTACATTGGAGAATTCTTGGCCGAGATCAATTGATAAGAAATCCCGCTCTTATGAGAAAAGTGGACCTAGGTTCGAGAAGCACGTGTGGCGATTGCGGAGGGTTGGCGGAACCAATTTCGTGAAATACGATAGGGACGTGGGAGAGTGGGTGTTCACCGTTCCGCATTTCACGACCTACCGGTTGGATTACGATGATGACGAAACCGAGGGTGAGAATCTCGATGAGAGCATATTGAGTGCTCCTCCAGATACGCCAACTCCGAAGTCAAGAACCTCGAAAGGCTTATACTCGCAGACGCCCAATTCTCACCATAGTTCGTCCATACTCACTGAGGAGTCTTCACGGGTGAGCTCAGGGCCAGACGACACTTTTGATTTTAAGAACAAGAAAATCTTACCCGGTGCTTTTGACGACGAAGGAGTCTACGAAGAGGACTTGGCTACGAGCGACGAAAATGACCTAGAAGATGACGTGTCTTTCTTAGATGAACGCTCCGTCGATTCGCGGTTTGAGAATACCTTTGAAGAGCCAAGCGAGGCGCTCAACCACTCTGCAAAGGTCGAGGGCGGATCTGTTCAGGAAACGCAGGGGGCGGACATCTATCCCAGGCTGAGCCATACCACGGAGCTCCGAGGGGGTGGAGATTCGCTCTTTCTTGACAGCCCGACGCGGCCCAAGTCCATCTTAAAAGCCAGTCAACAGCAGAGCAAGATCGGGTTCGGTACGCCTCTTAGAGTGAAACTCAACGCTGGGAATGACTGGGCTGAGCAGCTGCAGCGGACCGTCAGCCCGCGAAAGCAGGACCGACAAGCTCTGCGTGAGAGACAAGGGACCATCTTGAAGGAAAGGGACGAGGACCACGAAGCTACGCCAACACGAAAGCTTACGACGAATGGGGCCGCCAGTGGTTTTGCGACCAGTATCGACCTTATGAACTCACTATTTGGACAAGATCTGGCAAAGAAGAGCGGACAGCGAACAAAGCAAGGAACGAAAAGGAATGGTTTCGAGGTTTGACCGCCTTCAATGTTCTTTCAGCGTTTCTTGGTTACATAGGGATAAAGCTGGTTTCTGGAAACTTGTTGTTTAGCCCACTCATGTATGTAGCAAATGGATTAAGTGTACAGATAAGCTGAGCATTTGTCTTTTCTTATAGTGGCCCTACTCGAAAAAACCCAAGACTTTTGACGGCGACGAATCCAAGATGACTGAAAGCGACCAAGCCTTCTACGACTCACAGAAGCCAAGGTGGGGACCTGATGGCACGCTGATATATGCTATGGCGAACAAAGGTGGCCTATTAAGGAGAGACAAGTCAGCACGCATGAGCGGCAGCGTGCTAGAACAACAAGGACTTTTTGTGTCCGAGGGCAAGGACGTTTGCTTTGCCAAATTTGCACCAACCACTGACGTAGGTTAACCACGTCTGGACCAGAAAACCGGACTTTTGATCACTGACATCGTTGTTTAGCTCACTCCCGACACACTCGAAAAGCAGAGAGTGTGGACCTCGATTGCTACCACTGAGGGAGTATCTCACGCACGATTGCTGTCCACGAGTTTCGCTCAATTCTCCCAGCAAGTAGATGGCAAAGACCAGCGATCATCACATGAGAAGCTCGTATGGGAGCTCGCTCACATCCTGTTCGATGACTACGATGATGACATCTCCGCCGGTGTCCCTGAGCATGAACGACCACAATTCCAGCAGCGCATCCGCAAAGATCGCCTCTCTCGCTTTTGGCAACAACTAGTTCAAGATTCTGCCAGCAATGCTGTGTCCGTTGCATCTACAGCAGAAGAACGTGCAATCGCTCATCTCTCAGCCTACAACATTGAAGATGCATGCGGTGCTCTACTTCAAGGGAAAGATTTCCGACTTGCGACGCTTGTAGCTCAGATAGGTGGCGACAAAGTTATGCGCGAGGATATGGGTAATCAGATCAAAGAGTGGAGGCGCTTGAATGTGCTGTCAGAGTTCACAGAGCCCATACGGGCCCTGTATGAGTTGCTGGCAGGAAATACCTGCGTTTGTGAAGGGAAGAAAGGGCCGCTAGAGGATAGGGCGAGGACGTTTGTCATAAGTGACAAATTTGCTCTCGATTGGAGAAGAGCTTTTGGTTTGCGGCTGTGGTACGCCATCGACGCAGACGAACCTATCGAGGAAGCTGTTCACAAGTTTTCTCAAGACATGGAGAGCGACAATGAGGAGAAGAAGCCACTACCATGGTTCATTGAGGAAGGACTTGATCCACTGTGGAAGGATGAGCACGCCATAGAACGAACCGACCTCCTCTGGGGACTGCTCCAGCTTTTTGCTCAAGGTGAGAAGCATTCTGCGACAGCTATTGCGCATATCGTTATGCCGCAGAATGCGTCGAGAAACCCCATGAATACGAGGCTGAGTTTCCAACTTTACCATGCTCTTACGGGCCGTGCTTCTGGGGAACGAAACAAGAACCTAGAGCATGTCGATAACGAGCAAGCTGACCAGCTAGCTTGGGACTTTGCAACCCAGCTTGAAGCTGCAGGAGAATGGGTGTGGGCGGTCTTTGCTGCTCTTCATCTTTCATCTGCTGAGCGACGACAAGAAGCTTTGCAATCTCTCATTGCCCACCATGCGCACCAGATCGGTGAGGCTGATTCTGCTCCTTTTTCGACACTAAGAGACGAATTCAAAATCCCTGAGGCATGGATATGGGAGGCGAAAGCGCTCTATGCGCGCTCAGTCGAACAAGATCACGTCAAAGAAGTCGAGTTCTTACTCAAAGCCAAGAGCTGGAGTGAGGCGCACAAGACTCTTTGTCGAATCGTTGCACCGCGTGCAATCATCGAGCAGGATTACCAGATACTATCAAGTCTCTTAGATGGTTTTGAGAGCAAGGACTTGGTTGAGGAGTGGAGTCTCGGCGGCCAGGTTTTCCAAGATTTCATCGCGTTGATGCAGGGCGAGGGAGAGAATGGACTCAAAAGACTACTAGCAGCGCTGCCAGCCATGGTGAAAGAGAGGCCGGGCACGCTGGGGTTTATGGAAATGGTCGCTGTACAGGAAATGAGTGGCATTGTGGCAGGAAAGGTGCTTGAGGTGAAGCGAAGTGTAAGTTCTCAAACATATGGAGGTGCTTTGCGAAAGGGGCAATGCTAACGGCGGTGAATAACAGGCAGCCGACGGCGCAAGGGTCTTGCAACTGCCGCTGACGGAGGATGCGTATTTGAAACATACGATGGACTTGAGTCTGCAGTATTACAAGGCTGTCATGGCTGGTGGTAGATGAACGGCGTTTGGATCCTTTACATCAACTATCAACGGCGAAAAGCCCATAATCTCCCGGCGGCTCCCAGCCGTGCGATGAACTGCGCCTTGCAGTCAAATCCCCTCCCGCGTGGATGACGTTTGAATTGTACAGCATAGCATTGTATAACTTAGCCTTAGATTAGTAGCCAGTCAGTGCTGTGAAGCAGCAAAAAAGCAGAATTCCGAATCTCCAATATTTCTCCGCATCCATAATGCCTTGTACTCCCGACAATCCACGTGTATTGGATATCCCAACGGCGTCGGGCACTGCTTGCTTAGTGGGCACAGCCCTGCCCGTGCCACACAACCCAACCCAACGCCGACAACCACGCCTCCTCCTCCTCCTCCTTCATTCCTTCATAACCACTCTCGCTCGTCACCAATGACATCACGCAATCTCGAAGTCTGACGGCACAGGATTCGATACCTCGCGAAAACCCTCCGATGTTAGAGGTCGGTACCGCAGCTATGATGGGCCGGGGCCCGGGGTTTCGCGTTTCACGTGTCCCGTGGGGTTGGGGGCGGAGCGGTTTACGGAGCGGTGCACGAATGCCTCCTTGGATTTGAGAGCGACCGGAAATAGAATCGCCCAGGGTTGGATAGATGCAGTGTTGGGAGCGTTGGAAGCCAAGAGCTCAGCTGCACGATATAAATCCCTCTCGGAGAATTCTTTTCGTACTTGCCATTGTGATTGTGGTGTGTGTTTTCGTTGCTGGAAAAGTAAAAGTCTACAGAGTCCTCGGGCTTCTTATGGGAGATAGCTAGCTGCTTGGGTTTGCGGCAAGGGCTTTCTTTGGTCCTGGTCCTGCTTTTTTTTTTTTTTTTACTCCGGTTCGGTTTTGTTCTAGCTCGTTTCGTCTGGTTTGGTGGACAGAGCTCTGTTCGTTGTTGTTGTTGTTGTTGTTGTTGTTGTTCTTCCATTGCAGACGGCGATTCCTTGAGTTTGAATATCTTCTGGGTGGTCACCTCTCCACTGCTCTCCAGTTCTTCCACTCGCAGATATATATATATATATCGGGCCTACGCACACGACCAATATCCACTACCATCACCACCTCCACCTCCACCTCCACCTCCACTTCCCCCGGCGCTCGTCCTCACGGCAATGATAATGCCCCCTCCACCGCCTTCTCCGTCGCCGTCTGCTCCGTCCTCAACCTCCGTCCCCACCAACCCTACCGATGAACACAACAACAACAACACTCTCGCCATAGTCCTCCCCATAATCCTGATCACCGTACTCCTCTCCATCCTCGGCCTCGTCGTGGCAATCTATTACTACCGACGTATCCAGACTTCCCCAAATACGGGTATGAGTACGAGTACGCGTACGCGGCGGTCTTCTTCGTCGTCGGTGTGGCCGCCTTGGAGGAGACGGAAGATGGGTGGAGATCGGAGAGGGAGGGAGGAGTATCAGGCTTTGGGAGATTGGCATGGGTGTGGCGGTGAAGGGCAGGGGGGCACGTGGG